>Ga0123354_10020616_pt1 | contig 10372 bp, 5 predicted proteins | sample TergutLab28metaG_2_FD_97872 | JGI IMG/M metagenome (GOLD analysis project Ga0123354, IMG submission 97872) | Labiotermes labralis P4 segment gut microbial communities from Petit-Saut dam, French Guiana - Lab288 P4 | ecosystem: Host-associated > Arthropoda: Insects > Digestive system > Gut ...
CCCCCACGCCCTGTGAAAACTTTTGCCCCCAAAAGCAGGGCTGCCCCCCCCAGGGACGGAAAACTTTCCTTTGTGGGGGAGGGCGGAAAGGGGGGGGGGGGGGGGGGGGGGGGTGGGGGGGGGGGGGGGATTGGGGGAAAGCAGGTGACAGATTTTTAGCGGAGACAATAGAAGTTTTACGGATCCGAAAGGATAGAAAGAGACGAAGGCAAATATCTGTAAAAAAAGGGCTCAATGCCGGTGGAGAATGGATAGCTTACACGGTATCACATGCCAGAAAACCCTTTTGTCCTGTTTAGCGCCGTGAGAGTTTAAAATGTTGTGTAACAGGGTGTTATTGCGTTTAGTTTTGGAGACCGAAACGAAGGGCTGGATTCTGTGGTATTTCAGTTGCGTAAGGTTACTGAAGGTAGTTACACGATTCACGGGGGGGCGTACATGTGAGTCTGCCAACCGGAAGTCAGTGTTGTGTGACGTTTACATCCAAACCGTATCATCGTACGTCTTTATGTCTGTTCATCGACAAGCCTCGAGTCAATGAACTCCTCATGTATTTGTGGATCCGGCAGTTTCAGATGCCGGTAATTGAACTTCCACGTGTTTTTAGGCGACAGACCACCGCGTTCTAATATTGATTGAACGAACAAAAGCCAGACTGACTTAAAATGTCAATGACCAGACAGTCTATAGCTCTTTAAAGCCCACTGACTGCTTTACGTACTGCGAGGGTTCACATTAAAAAAAACTCTACGGTCTACCCACACTTTGCATTTATGTGTTTTGTGTGGATCGCAGCACAAACAGAGATTATTTCCCTACACAGCGTTAACGGACTGGTTTTATAGGCGCTTTGCAAAAACTGCGAAAAGCGACTATAAGCTTCGTCATGTCCGTCCGCATGTTCGTCCGTCCGTCCGTCCGTCCGCATGGGACAACTCGGCTCCCACTGGACGGATTTTCAAGAAATTTGATAATTTTTCGAAAATCTGTCGAGAAAATTCAAGTTTCATTCAGATCGGACAAGAATAACGGGAACTTTACATGAAGACCATTACACATTTTTGATCATATTTCGCTCATTTCTTCTCAGAATGAGAAATGTTTCAGACAAACCGCGTAGAGTAAATCAGAAAACACATTTTATAACTCTTTTTAGAAAATCGTGCCGTTTATGAAATAATGTGGAAAAAACTGTACAGCGGGGCACGTCACAGACGACAATATGGCGCATGCGGATTGCATGTTGGATACCTAAGGCTACAAATACACACTCAGGTTGTCAACGTAATACTCATTGCTTTTCCACTACAACAACGGTTGCACGAACATGGCTGAATGTTACATTATATGTACATTGGCTGTCTTGTTATAACTAGGTTAGGGTTTGTTTACTGCACGGTACGAGCTGAATCGGTATATATAAATCACTTAAATGCCAGTATTCAAATGTCCTGGTATCTGTTCGTTACATTTAAGCTGTGATATTCCCATCACGTGCTTGAACAATCCACGCTGTCACCTGGCGACCGTCGCGAGGAAACACAATTCTTCCGCTTCTCTTCGCCTCGGTTGACAGTTAACATTCGCATACACATACACAGTAGTATATGCACGGCTAGCTCAGGCGAATGGTCTCCGGCCATTCACCGCGGAGGCCCAAGTTCAAACCTAGGCAAGTCCTTGTAGAATTTGTGGTGAACAAAGTGGCACCGGGACAGGGTTTTCTCCGAGTACTTACGTTTCCCCTGTTAATATTTTTCCGCCAATATTCTGTACGCATTAATTCATGAATCACCAATGTCCATTAACCATTGATGACGTCGTTAAATAACACTTACTTACTTACTTACCTAGTTACTCCACGAAGCAGAGTCCTTCTTAAGAAGCTGACCAGTTTTCAGCTAGTCAAGAAATACCCCGCATTTTATGGAACCCGAAGGTTCATTACAGCATTCACAAGCTCCCGCCACCTGTTCCTATCCTGAGCCAGCTCAATCCAGCCCATACCTCCGTTTCCCACTTCCTCAAAATTCATCCTAATATTATCCACCCATCTACGCCTGGGTCTCCCAAGTGGTCTCTTTCCTTCGGGTTTCCCCACCAAAAACCTGTATACGTCTCTCCTCTCCTCAGTACGGGCTACATGCCCCGCCCAACTTATTCTTGTCGATTTTATCACCCGAACAATATTTGGTGAGCAGTACAAATCATTAAGCTCCTCATTATGTAGTTTTCTCCACTCCCTGTTACCTCGTCCCTTCTAGGCCCAAATATTCTCCTCGACACCTAGTCACAAACACCCTCAGCCTACGTTCTTCCATCAGTGTCGTTAAATTAACACACACTTACTAAACTCTCTGCTACGGTATAGATGAGAAAATGAAGGCAGGATAGCTCAGTCGGTATAGGCACTAGGCTACGAGCTTGACGATTTAGGGTTCGAATCCCGACAAAGTCAATTTATTGTCGATTCTCCAAAATGTGAAGACAGGCTCTGGGCCCCATCCAGACACCAAATCAATGCGTAATGTGGTGGGTGGGCTTTTTCCCCGGGGGTTAAAGCAGCTGGAGCACGAAGCTGACCAATCAGTACGATATAGTGCCAATCTTCGAATGAACTGAAACGTCCTTCTACTGCCCCTATAAGCCTTCACGGTGTGGACAGAGACCATTTTAACATTGTGCGTTTATACGTAAAACAAGCAGGCGAAGCTTAGAAGGCATTTGTTTTGATGCATTTTTTTGCACACCTACCGATCTGCTTATCTGCATGTGATATTTGTAATTAAAAGGGCAGTTGATTATAAAGCCTGAACTGTCGGACACTTTTGGATACGCTGTTGATTCGGTAGGCCGGCTCTTCGTGAGACACAAACGTGACCGCTTAATCGTATTCCATATTAAAACTGACTATGAATGTTTCCGATTTTACAAACAGAACAGCAAGCCTTTTGTGTTACAGCGAACTAAGTCGTTCCTCTGGAACTGCTTGAAACGAGGTGAAGATAAAAACCATCATGTTGTCAGCCAACACCGCGACAGAGATGTGAGCCCTATCTGATTCATATTCAATAGATCCAGCGTTTTGGATCTGCCTCAAAAGGCTAGATCTCTTAATAACGTTATGTGGCGCCCTGTAAATCCATCGTAACTCTAATATATGAAGGTATGGTTCGAGTAATTCCACAAAGTCTCCGGCTTCAGCAGTTACCGAGCCTAGACTCGTATCACAAGTGGGGAGAGTGTGCGAAGTCGTGTGGCCGTAGATCAGTGTATTTCTGCATTCAGAGCGGTGGAGGTGCGGAGGTGCCAGTGTTCTTGCGGAACCGTTCCTTCTCGGATGACGTATCGGTAGCCGGCGTAGGAGTCGGAGGTCGCCAGGTCTCTTTCGAGGTACTAGTTGAGTTCTGCTGTGTTCCCTAAGTAGCAGCGACAAGTGGGTGGACCGACGCGGACAACTGGTCGATGATACATGGTGGCAGCTATCACGTGACTGAGGTAGGAGAACCGTACTGTTTGTGAGATTCGCGCTGTAGGTTGTCATTTAAAATCACTCGGTGTTTGTGGAATTACCCGATGAATAAAAGCAGAGGTAAAGCTGAACATATACGATGGCATAAATGCCTAGAGGTGGAATATAGGTATAGCTACAATTTTTTTTCGCCTGGGAGCTAGATGGTGGTGGGTGGTCACTGCCACGTCCCAGTACCCATTGTACAGGACGCTTGGTGGCCCCCAGGGCCGGTGTGTGGACGGGTGCTGAAAATCTCGTCCGCACCGGGATTCGACCCCCAGTCTGTCCAAACAGTAGCGAGTAGCCATGGCGACTGAGATATCCCGGGTTAATACAAACTACGGCTGCATTATTTTAACTTCTAATTTTCTTTTTAACTTTTAGTCTTACCGTCCATTTCCAGCTAAAGGCCTTCATTATATAAGAAACGAACACAAGCACCTTAGCACCGGGGCTGGATATCGGTGTGCGGTCAACTTCACACTCAGGCAGGGTGTCTCTCCCGTTTTCCAGTTCCAGAGCCTCTCTGGACGGTAAAATAAATGTATTTATTTGAGTGTAATCAAATCCCACATTCAAACCGGCAGCTAGTAACTTTAATTGGGTACTACACTAATAAAGGTTGAATTAGTTTTTTCATGTCTCGAACAACCCCCAGTGGGCCAAGGCTTCCTCACTGTTGAGGTTTCTAGTTCACACTCAGTGGACACATCACACTCGGTAGGACTCCTCTGGACGAGTGAGCAGCACGACGCAGAGACCTGTACGTCACAAAACACAACACTCACAAGAGACAGCCTTCCATACCCCGGCGGTATTCTAACCCGTAATCCCAGCAAGAGAGCGGCCGCAGACCCACGCCTTAGAGCGCGCGGCTACTGGGATCGATGAAGGCTGAATCATCTCTACGTTAGAAAAATAATACACAATTCGTCCTGCACGACTAAGTCTTTATAAATAAATTATCCGTTTGTACAGCACTACATGTTTCGGCTATGTTTCCGGTGATCTTCACATTAAAAAACCTTCATTCTATAGAAAAAATTTTAAATTTTGCTCATTTCAAAGCCGTAAAAACAGAAAAGTGTAAGGGCTATTATGGATTGAATAATAAAAATAATAATAATAAACATCAAGGATTGGACCCCTTTGATCCGTTCCTTCTCCAGAGTTACAGCTGCTCGCGCCAACGCTTCTTCGGTCTTCCAATTGTTCTCCTTCCTTGTGGTCTGCAGTGGTATGATTTCAAAGAAATTCGGTTTTGTGGCATTCTTTGCAAATGCTGAAGCCAGTTCCGTCTGTATTCATCTATCTTGTCTAGTATGCCTGTAATCCGTAGTTCGCGGCGTATGTAGTCGTTTGTTTTGTGGCCATAAAGGCTGTAGCCTGCCAGAGGTCTCAGTAACTTCATTTCTGCCGCTTCAATTCTTCGTCTTTGTAAGGCTGTTATAGTCCAATTTTCTGAGCCATATAAAAATGTATGTAAAACTAGTGTGTTTTATATTTTCAAAATAGTTTCCTTTCTCACTTTCTTAAAAATAGTTCTCTTAATAGTACCTATAAATTGTAAAAAAAAAAATTGCTAATGGATTGAATCTTAAGTAGGGTGATTATTCAGCATTTCGCACCAGGTCCCTACCGCTGTATCACAGCACTGCTTTTCCGCACCTGTCTCTCTGGTACTAAAATCAATAGACATTAAACACTGAATAGGCTCTACTCGCTTGTCCTAGTTTGAAGCTTCATTAAACCCCTTTGATTGAAATTCAGGTTTTAATTGCTTTAGTTCACTCCAAACATTCGGTTATGGTTTGTTGCGTCCAGGGTCACGTGATGGGTTTGAAAATGGGTTTAAGTGCCCAATATAGTGTCAGCCACTCTGCTGTATTGCTTTTGTCAGGTGATTTTGGTTGAGGGACAAAAGCAGTTTGGCACGTCGAATTGAATATTAAACAGTGGCAAATCGAGCGCTTCCAAACACTCAACGAGGCCCCAGCGAGGGCAATTAAAAACGTAGTTTTTTTTTTAAATCTTATGAATTACCAATTTTGTTGTAATGACGTTGGATCGGGAGTACACAAATCTTCAAAAGACCTAGGGGCAACCTCAAAATTTGAGGGGCAAGGAGGGTGATGTGGAAGACGCTCATTCTGAAGACCCACAAGTATTAGTCGCCACTGTAAAAAAAAAAATAGTCGCCACGACGACCTGGCACCCTGTTTATGTTCTCACATTAATTAGATTGGGGACCGCGGTAGCACAGTGGTTAAGGTGCTGAGCTACAAATCGTCGGTTCGATTCCAGATGGTGTCACTGGAATTTTTCATTGACATAATCCTTCCGATCGCACTATGGTCCTGGGTTCGACTCAGCCTCCAACAAAATGAGTACCAGGAATATTTCCTGGGGGTAAAAAGCGGCCGGTGCGTAAGGCTGACAACCTTACCACCATCGTGGGCCATTGTCACGTAATCTGGGAACCTTAACTTCTTGGAACCCTCTGGGCAATTCAGGCCTGTAATGGGACTCATTTATCTTTTATTGGTTAGATTAATATTTTGCGTATTTGTGACAGTGTTATAATGAATGCAAGTGAAACATGGTACTGGAGAAGAATGTTAAAATTAAAATGGACAGAAGGAAGAACAAATGATAACGTTTTTCAAAGGGCGCAAGAAGAAAGATTACTTTGAAAAATTTAAAAAAATTGACGCCGCTCATAGATAGGGCACACAATTAGGCCTAACGAGTTTGCAGTAAACATCCTTGAAGGAGCAATATCCGGAAAAAAGGCCGTGGGAAGACCTGGACTGCAGTACCTAGAGCAAGTCGCCAGAAACACAGCAGCTGACAGCTATACAGCAATGGAAAGAACGGCTTGCAACAGTTCCAGATGGAAAGCTGCCGACCAATCAAAAGATTAAGGGATAAGAAGAAGTGACAGTGTTGAGGTTGCGTCGTGTTAACTAAGATAAGGCAGTGCTACATGAAGAGTAGAAATGTTTCATTGCGGTATTTTTTTTTGAAAACTTTCCACCGAGGGAAAAAAATTGATGCATAACCTGGATATGACACGTGTCTACCTTACTGCTTAATCCGTAAAGAACACATTCACATAAAATGAAGCATGAAGGATCTACCAGTGGTTTCTAAACTTTTCGAATATGAGGATCCCTTTATACCTTAAAAAAATTCGGGGGCCCCAATATTTTGTTGTTTCTAGGTTTCGTTAGATAAAATAGACGACAAAAAAGAAAAAATGCGAAATTAACAGTAATTCAAATGGGAACACATGTCAATTCTATTTACATAGAATGTAAATAGAATGCCTCGAAATAGATTACCCAGGGTAATGAGACGCTACTGTCCAACTGGCAGAAGGAACCATGGAAGAACTTTGAAGAGACTTCTGGATACGTGAGACTGGAACGTATCAGCAAGTGGCCCAACTCCATGAAAGATACATGATGATGATGATGATGATGATGATGATAACACATGTCAATTACCAAAAAGTTATAGAAGAGGGCAATACAGGAAACCAAGCGCTGTTTGGACAGAAGACGTTTCGCGAATTTACCTGAATCCGTGGTGCCTGTGGAATAATCCCGCGATACACAAGTTGGGAACCAATCTTACAGCAGAGGGTTGTCCATGCTTTTTTTTCGGTCAAAGAGCTCCAACCGTTAATTTTGGGCTGTGTCAAGGGCCGCATATACAGAGTGGGCCAAAATTAGGTATACAGTGTGTAGTGTATAGTATAGCATCCTCTGTATACCTACTTTTCGCCCACTCTGTATGAAGATCCCAATGATTTGTGTACCTAATCTGTATCACTGTACAGTATTTACACTACAAGTATTGTTTACAATTGTGACCGCAGGTTGTATTCCACAACGCGTGGAGCCGCATGTTGGTCAGCCTTGTTCCACGGCATGCAAGAGTTCTCGGCTTACAGTCTGCTGTCTGCTATGCGACGCCGTGTAGACTAACTGCACGGCGTCGCGCCCAAAAGTCACCGGTTTACTTTTCATTTCACTTGTTTTTTAGAACGATAACCGGCGGAAAGGATAAAGACAAAATATTTTATTTTACAAGCCGCAACCGATCCGGCCTGGACATGGCGGTGAACTGCCCCCTTGAATCGATTCCATGAAGTTACAATTCAGTACGGAGGAAGCTGGTGCAGTTTTGTAGATGAAATTTGGTTGGCGGGGATTGAACGAAAGCTAAATGACCAGCGTGGAACATGTAGAGGGCATGTGGAGACTCAGAATTGCAGGAAATTTTGATAGGAAAACTTCTAAAGAAAACACTCGGATTGCCTATATACGTAAGCGGATATTATTAAAGTGCATCCTACATAATAATATGCATTGGTATGGGCCGAATTCGGTTGGCTCGGGATAGGTTCAAGTGACGATCCCTTACTGGCCACGGATCTGACTTTACAAGGAAGTCTTCATATCGGCAAGTATGGAGGTCAGTGTCGTTACTGGGAAACTACTGTGAAGAGCAATGGCTGTGGGCTAGATTTGTGTATTTTGGGACGGATCGGTCTACTGCACATTTGAAAGAATGTGGCAGCATTTCCCTAATAACATATTCTGTATATTTCTTGTTTCCAAAATCTATACTACACGTTACACTTGCGTTCGCTCTAACGACCGTCCGGTGTGCAGGTGTTCACACCTGCACACCGGACGGTCACTTACAGAGAGTACTATACCAGATGCTGTATTAATACAATTCGACTTCCTGATGATGAGCACAGATTTGCTCGAAACATGTAGAGGATTATAATAATAAAGGTCTTATATAACCTAACTGTGCATCAGGTTGGTCATTTGCCCAGCGTTGTACCGGGATGCACGGTCAGCAAAACATAAAACCCCAGTTACTAATTACTAATGACAAACCAACAAGAAACTTCTGTAATTTTATCAGTTCCCTTGATGATAACACATAATATTTCTGAACTCCATACATTCGGGATAGTCCTTTGCTGGAACTTTTGAATTATGAATTCTGCCCTGGATAAGTAGGTGGAACTGACATTCAATCGGATTCAATCATTCATCCCGCAGTCTGTCTTACGACAGGCTACTAGCCCCTTCCAAAGTCAGTTCTTCGCACATTACAATCTAGTGCTTTTTCTTTCAATTTACAATATAATTTTTTATCCCTTAAGGTCATCCAATAGCTGCTTACGTCTTCTTCTTCTTCTTCCCGTCACTTTTATCCTCCCATCCATCATTCCTTCAATAACGTGTTTCAAAAGGCAGTTCCTACGCAAGCTGTGACCAATCCAGTCACCCTTCCTCCGTTTTATTGTATGCAGAATATTCCTCTCCTCCTTGACTCCGTGTAATACTTCTTCAATTTCTCACACGACCGGTCCAACTGATCTTCTCCATCCTTCTTCAGCACCACAAAGTAAAATTTTCCCCGCAGTCCTGATATATTTCCCTAAGTGTCCAATGTTCAGCATTACAAAAGCCACGCTCCAAATTAATTAGAATTAAGGGCTGCTGTTATAAACTAAGCACATATGACGTTATGACACGCAAATATTTAGTCATATTTTCCGTTTTATCCTCGAGCGCGTCACACACATTTGCACACATACAAATGAGAAATAAGATAAGCAGGTTTGCAGGTAGGGCGCGATAACGTAAAAGATAAGGAATAAACAAGGAAACTGGATGTGCTCTGCTCTCCCGACGATGTGGTAATTCTGATTTCTTTCTGCGCAACAGCCCCCAGTGGGCCACGGCATCCTCATTCACAAGGTTTCTAGATCACACACAATGATCACAACAGTCGGTAGGACTACTCTGGACGAGGGATCAGCTCGTCGCACAGACCTCTACCTGACAACACACAACACTCACGACATACATCCATAACCCCGGCCGGGATTCGAACCCACAATCTCGGTAGGAGAGCGGCCGTAGACCTACGCCTTCGACCGTGCGGCCACTGGGACCGGCACTTCTGCTGTTAGCCCTTCATTAAACTCAAAATGTTGTGTGTCTGTAGCAAATTTCATGAGACGTGGTCGCCAGTTGCGTCGCTTGCTGTAAGCAGTCGGCTCCTATATACCGTCTGATGACGTCGTCACGTTAAAGTGGCAAGTTTTCAGAAGTTATTCATTACTGAGATCGAAAACATGTTCAAAGTAGCGAGTTGATAATATTCTGAAAGTACGTAAATCGAATCAATACATAAGGCAGTAGGCACTTTGTAAGACCGTCAGAAATTACAAAACTTGGGTTGTAATGATAAAAGTTCACAAATTGCACCCGGGGGCGACAGTTAGACAGACACTTCACACATTTCAACACCAAGTCAAACTGCACCTCTTTCGAAGCAAGTTTCTTTTCCCTCGGAGAGTTTCTGGCGTTTTCCAACACATAACCCCACTAAAGTCTTAGATTTACTGCCCTCTACTTCAAACGTCTGCGTCCTTCTGAGAGTTCAATAAGTTATTTCGATGAAAATAATTGATTCTGCAGGTAAGAATGTATTTGGTGTTCTATGACTTCAGCCGCAGCAATATTTCTAACAATCCAGTCCACATTTACTAGTGAATGAAACAATAGTCATTAGATTCTAAACACAACTTTTAATTCATCAGAAGTTTAAATAATTATCAGCTTACATGTTTCGACTTATGAAAAACCGTCTTCAGACTCAATAGAAATGAAGGTAGTATCAAGGTAGGTTATGTACATATATACAGGGTGTCCCAGGAGGAATGTGTCAGACTTCGGGAGAGTGTTCCTTATGTTAAAGTATACCGATATAACCCAAAACACCTATATCCAAAGTTGAACGGTTACGGAGATAATGGCC
>Ga0123354_10020619_pt1 | contig 10371 bp, 9 predicted proteins | sample TergutLab28metaG_2_FD_97872 | JGI IMG/M metagenome (GOLD analysis project Ga0123354, IMG submission 97872) | Labiotermes labralis P4 segment gut microbial communities from Petit-Saut dam, French Guiana - Lab288 P4 | ecosystem: Host-associated > Arthropoda: Insects > Digestive system > Gut ...
ACGCCTAACGTCAACTATAGTGGTCGTACCGCACCGCTAACCTCCAAAGTTGCATTTTATATATTTATTCAACAAATATAGGTACTGAATATTTTAAACACGGTATATACTCTCCGTTTTTTTCTCTTAAAAATGCAGTTTCTTTCATAATTCTAACCTATTTGGTTCCTGTATTATTCACATTTTATATACAGGGTGTGCTAAATTAAAAAAATAATTCCGTCGCCAAAAGGTTAAACAATGTCTGGTAACATTCCCAAAATATATGACACACGTTAAGGTATTTTTAATAGCGTAAAACAGCATTAAGGCGACCGTAAAATATCTGAATTTGGCTTTTAATTCGACGTTGAATGTTAATAAAACAATAATTCTAGGCATATTTAATTTTAACTGATACAGATTATAAATATATTAATAATTTCAGTATGAAAAATTTGTCACACGTTCAAAATTAAAAATTTGAAAATTGAGCGCGTCTTTGAGATAATATTCAATGCACCCTGAAAGAAAGAGCAGCTGTATAAATGAGACTCGGAATTGGATCATTAAATTACATAATAATTCATTCAAAATTGCTGCCAACCTCAAAATATAGGCCAATATTAAAGCAATTTCAGAAACGCAGGCCCTACAGGCCTTCGCCGAAATCAATTTAAAAGGCCTGAATGTCTTTTTTTTTTTAACTATGGTGATGTCAATCTAGTAACAAATACCTCACGTTAAATTTCCTATCTAATTTACTGACCTCAGTTGGTGGATTCAAAATTTAGCGACGAAATGCACAAATAATCTTGAATATAGGATGCAAGAACAATAGCCTCCGGCGCTATTTCATTTCAAAACAATGTATTTAAATGAACGTAAATATTTTTGGTAGGAATTTCAAAAAGCCGATGACAATGGCTCCACTGTCTAAAGCGCGTAGTCTTCTCCCTCTCGACACTGGGATTTTGAGTCCGAATCCCACTTGGGTCGGTTTTTTAAGACTATTGTTTTCCTTTGTATATACAGGAATTGTTACTGGCCGAAATTTCATCATATTTATTCCATGTAAATCCTTAAATTTGTTCGCAATTTATGACAGGGGCTGAAAGACAAAATGATGTGGTACGAAGAGCTTATCCTTCGCCGTTAAACGATTAAAGCGGGGCTACAAACAACAAAATTCTTAAAATTTAATGAATAGCAAACATACGAAGGTTTCCTCAGTAATTATATACTATGCATTGTGGTAACGGTCGGCCGGGTAGCTCAGTCGGTATAGCGCCTGCTTGCGGGCTGGACGATCCGGGGATCGAATCCCGGTGGGGACGAGATTTTCCGCACCTGTCCAGACCGGCCCTGGGGCCCAGCCAGCCTCGTGTACAATTGGTACCGGGTCTTTCCCGGGGGTAAAGAGCGGCCGGGGCGTGACACCGACCCCTCACCCCCTTCTAGTGCCGTGGTCAAGAAAGAGTAGAGGTATATCTCTACTCCCTCTATGGGTCGTACGGCTCTGTACAGAGCCTCAGTGCCTGTACAAGGGTGCACTTTACCTTTACCTTTACCTATTGTGGTGACGAATCAGTGTCAGGTTTAGTTAGTGTTTTTTTGTTTACATATTATCTTTAAAGATGGCAGAACCATTTTAGAATTGTAGCGATGTAGAACAGCGAGCTTTGATCCGTTTTTTGTGGACAGACGGCATAAAATTTCTGGAATTTGTCGGAGAATGTCAGCGATTCGCAAAAAAGCATAGAGGTTTTCAGTTCAAGGCGGTTTGCTTGTTCCACGATAACGGGCGTCCGAATTCCGCGGTAGCTACTGTTCAAGAAATTGAGCAGCTGAAATGGAGTCTATCCCACACACTCCGCACCCCCCCCCCCTCCTAGGCCGGACCTAGCTCGATCAGATTATCACGTGTTTGAACCACAAGAAGAATACATGCGTAGATAAATATTTGCCAATGCCGATGACGTTAAGGACGCCGGCTTCGACCAAAACCGAAAATTTTCTTCGCGAATGTGACCAGCAGGTTTGTGGACGGCTGTACAGTGTGCGTCAGAAACTGGGTGATTAGGTTCAGGAGTGATACACTTTGTAATTTTCACAGACTGTTGTACACGAAGTAATTACAAAATTCACTTCAATTTTGGACTCTGCTTCGTATAATTAAATCATAAACAAACCAGTAAAATATAAGCAAAAGACACTGAAATATATATTATTAACCCTTATCCTGCTAACGTGGAGAATATGGTGAGCTCCTAATAATGCCAGCAGATAGCAGATTGAATTTAACTCGGGGTTAAAGGGTTAATCCCCCCCCCCCACTTCTCCTCTATGGTAGTGAAATCGGACAATACATACAAAATACATCCAGAATCACAGCTGCCGAAATGCAAGACACAAATACAGTAATGCATACAGCAATACAATTTTATTTTATTGCTGTACATTTTAAAGAAATTATGGTGTCATCTCATAGAAAAGGGTTAGACATTAGCGCCTGAACATGTGGGAGTACGTAAAGGATTGTATGTGTAAATTATGGAGTAGTGCATATGTTAGTGTTATATGAAGTGTTTATTTGGGCATAATAATGCAAATAGTGCAGAATGTGAAAACGCCAATACAGTTTGGCGCGAAGTAACTTAACAATAGGGGCAACGCGTTATTTGAATTTTAGTGACACAATTCTTACATTGGTTGACTACTTTAAATGTCGTCCTTCTGAGCTGTCACAAGGACACAATGACATAACGACACAATGATATAACGACACAATGACGGTGTAATTATCGTAGGTACGGCCTTTCTCTTTGACGTTCAGGTGACCGTACATCGTGATAAATTCTTAAAATAAAACCAATTAGATGCACTAATTTCTCAAATTTATTTTTGGAATAAAACTCTACATGTTTCGGACAGTTCCTCTGTCCATCATCAGGAGTTTTTCACTGTACACACATTGCTGTGTGTACAGTGAAAAACTCCTGATGATGGACAGAGGAACTGTCCGAAACTTGTAGAGTTTTATTCCAAAAATAAATTTGAGAAATTAGTGCATCTAGTTGGTTTTATTATAAGATGGCCTTTCTCTTGTTCAGCATTGAGTGTAAAATGAATTTCGAGCAACGTAGTATGTAAACTGACAGACTGCCAAAGGAAAAACAAAAATATTTTGCATAAAATAAAGACTGTACCAGCATTGACCAAATATTCCGGATGTTTTATGTAATTAATTTCAAGTTTTAATTTGGGTTTCCGTCATTAATTATCGAGGTACATAATGGCAAGCCTTCTAGCTAAAAATTCATTTGAGAAAGGTTTAATGAAACAAATAATAAATCAATAAATAGATTACTGTTGCTCACAGTACGATATAGCTTCATTTCTGCGTAGCGGAGCTGTACAGTCACGCTAGTCAACCGAATCAACCAACTTTTCCATAGCAACCAAACCAAACATTATGTGTATCTGCCAGAGATCTGTTAAAACGAGTGTCTCGCAAGGCAGAAGGCTTGTAGGTTCAATTATGTTGATAGAGCGATACACCGCATGCAATACGTACAGCGAAAACCGAGTGACGTCACACACATATCTGTGCGCCTCGTATAGCCTGTTACATCCGGCGATGAATATTAACAAAAAGTGTCACCAGCTTGTTGAAGGATTTGAAAGAGTATATAATAGGAGAAAATAGCTCATTTTAGCGTACAGTAAAACATTAGGTTACATGATGAATAGTGGATTATTCAAACCACGTAACAGAACCCACCACACTGCGTTGTGCTGCTGAATTGTCACGTGGTCACGATATAAAGCAATATTTGTGTTCTTGCATCTCTACTGCAAAATCTCTGGCTTGATTAAAGAACCTCATTCCGGTAAAAGGTAAGGATATCCTTGTACAGGTCTGTACAGACCCTTAGTGTTCCAGGAGTTTGAGACTCCTAGCATTTCTAGACAATCGGCACATGAAGGTGGTAATATTCACCGGCTCCCTTTATACACCCAGAAGATCCCTGACACTCACATTTGCTAGAGGCTGAGTCGAACCAAGGGCCATAGTGCGGCCGGAAGGACTGAGTCAAAGAAAAATCTCTCAATGACCCCAACGGAAATCGAATCCGTGACCTACCGGATCATTAGTAAGTAATTTTGTAACTTCCACGTCAATGTGTATTTTTTGCCGGAAAATTATTTTGGTGGTATAACAATAGAAACGATTATTATTATTATTATTATTATTATTGAACTAAGTAACCAATCAACAAACTACCTGACTACCCAGCTAACTAATTAACTAACAATCTAACTAAAGCAGTCCATTTGTCAGAACCCCTCCTGACAGACTTAAAGTTCCTTTGCCATTCAAACAATCTTCGCCTTTTTTGTGACCCGATGTCCATAGCCACCCGACATTGATCCATATCTTGAGCCATAAGAACCCAGTCCAAATTCTCCCATCAGTACTTCAGATGCCATTTTAATATTATCTTCCCATGTACGCCTAGGTCTTCCATGTTGTCTCTTTCTTTAGGTTTTCACACGAACAAGCCTTATGAGTTTCTCCTTCCTTCTGCATGCCATATGATATACACATCTCATTGTGGCTGCTATAAACGTCATTTTACGCACAGTTTATGTAACAAATGTTCATTTCTTCACCTGATGGCAGCATATCACCTAAGGATGGCTGCAGGATTATAAACTGTCCCTTAAAAACGTGAACGCTGCAAAGTTAATTAGCGTCAGAGCGGCCCGTTATAGCCCTCATGGCTACTGCGATCACAGATGTGCTCAGTTCCTAACGGAGGTGACCAATGTACAAAGAAACGTCACCTCCTGCCGACACACAACTGAAATATTTGTAAAGCCCACCACGGATCGGAGAGCGATACTGTGATGAGATATGCAGGACACGAACTGCTGTACTGTCAGTACTGTGCCAAGTAACAGGGCGGTCGGAAAAAAAGGCAACAGCTTGAAATAATTACAAGTTACTTATTTACTTGCGTGGACCACGTAATGGCTACCGGTAACAGTACAAACGGAAGTTCAGCTCAGTTCCCGTCACTTCAGTTACCTGTTGCTGGGTCACCTTGTACACTCTGTATCAACAGTAAAAGCAAAGCTAAAGTTCATCCTAGAACGACCCACGAAGGCCCAGAGAGGGGGAGTATATGTATATGCCTACTCTTTCTTTAACCTCGGCGCTAGCTGGGGGTGGGTGGTCAACGCCAAGCCCCTGCCGCCTTACCCCCGCGAAAGACCCGGTACCCACTGTACAGGAGGTTGGGTGGACCCCAGGCCCGGTATGGACGACTGCGGAAAATGTCGCCCCCACCGGGATTCGATCCCCGGACCGTCCAGCCCGTAGCGAGTAGCCATTCCGACCCACATGTATAAAGAATACTGAACAAATCAGGACATTCACCTGTTCACTCACCTGTCCGGCTGCCTGGGCGTTGTTAGGATCCCCGGACTCTTTTCCCCAGGAACACTTCACCGTCTGGCCATTAATGTCCGTGTTGTGGACAGCCACGATTGCGTGAGTTGCAGATTCCTTGGTCGAGAATCTGTAATCATTGATCCAGTAAACACTGCCATCAATTTACCGATCCATTCTCTCCACGTCCAGGGGAATCTGAACACGACACAAACAGCTGATTGTTGACAATAGGGAGTTTGACAACATACAGAGAGGTGCTGTGCCAACTAGAAGTACTCTGTATTTATGTGCCGGAGAAATGAATTCCTTCCATTATGCTTCTACGAACTCATCATGAACGATCAGCAACAAGTTCTTGTAACAGTTCATGTTGTGTAATTTTGTATTTAATCATTAAAAACAATATTCAAAATTTTACCACACCCATGTGGTTCAGGTATCGAGTTATTCCACCCCATTTACTATCAGATGGAGTTGGCAGAGGTGATAAATTAATAAATTGAAAATAGAGAATATAAAATCATGTTTTTCACAATTTTCACACATTATGAACACAAAAATAGACCTCCATCGCCTATGACCTTATCAGTGAATAATAAACTCGATAGAATAAGTATGAATTAAAATTATACTGATACTATAAATAGGTCTCAGTACCATAATCTTATCAAACATTTCAGTGTCATATTTTATAATATGACACAGTAAAATAAATTCAGGATTTTATAATTTTGCCTTGTTTCCAGGTTCTGTCATTAAAAGGAAAGAAGCGGAGCTCACAGTCTGGTAGACAAGGTACCAACGATTCGGAGGGAACTTTTGACTCCGACTTCAGTATAATCCTAACCTGAAGACAGAGGCAGAAATTTTGTCCCAAACTTTCGTAACTATACTCCATCCTACGCGGCGTAAGTTACAGAATACTGTAAGTTTCACTTTTCTCCCTTCATCTAATGATAATACGAGGATAATAATAATAATAATAATAATAATAATTCGTAACTAGTTAGGCCTTGGCAGACGTGTTTCGGCCTCATCTAATTGTCTCTTCTAAGGTCACCCAAGTCGTCTTCGTCCATGTGGTCTACAATTCAGCATTATTTGTGACATCCTGTTGCTGTTCATTCCTTTTTACATGTCGTAGCCAATTTGATTTGCCTGTTCTTAGTTTCTCGTCAAATAAAACTAGGAAAAGAAGCAACGTTATGAAACTGGTTTTTAAAGCATATATAACATTTAGAGGGTCATCCCAGTCACGACAGAGAGTGTCAAATATTGACTGTTAGGAGTTCTATAATGATTAGGTTTCTGTAGCTCTTACGGAAGTTTTCTTGGTACATTGCTTACCAACATGAAGCCATAAGGAATCCTTGACACTACACGGTAGGGGGGAGTCCCTTATATGGACATACTGAAGAAAGAAGTAGTCTGAGATGAAACTGGTGCTCACGATCGACAGACTGCGATCGTAGCTCGGAATTGGTTAATATTATCTGAAGAGCAGCCAAAATATAGACTAAATCGTTGTTCCATGAAATCAAAGAAGCCGGCAAGAACATTATTTTGTTGATTATTTAAACAATTTTAAAGACGAAACTGTTTAAATAATAACCGTACAAAGCACAGTAGCGATTACAATTAGGTAACACGCGCTGCTACAGTAACAGAACCTGTATATTGTCCTCGCTGCATCTTTAAATGTCTGTCTGATTCTCAAAATGTAAAGACTGACAAGTTCTATTGAGCGATTTGTCTTTATAATGGAAATAGATTCTGTTCTCTGAGGTGGAAACGGAAAATTTGTGTGTAATTTAGAATTTCGGTGTTCTGATTTTAAAAATAAGTAACCGAGTTCTCGGTGATGCACTGTTCTGTCGACCTACTGATGCCTAACGATTCGGCCGATCAAAAACTTTCCCTCTGTTATACAACCCACGTACTCCAAACTCAAGGCAACCTGACACACAGGAACTGATGTCAAAAATACCTTCTAAACTAGAATCTTACTTGCCACCCAGTCCGTCACCAGGTGCCGTCAAACGACAGTCCAATCCAAGCACACCGTTACAGTGCACTTTCCTAAAATCCATTTTAAAATTATTTCCCAATTTATGTCCACATATTTTAGGCGATCTTTTATGGGGCGTTCCCACAACTGGTTTATTTGACAAGTGTGCCAGTAACTGTGCATTTTATAATAAGCAAAGTGAGTGTCCGTTATACTTTTCTAATGCCTCATTTTTCTGGCAAACATTCGGAAGTGGATACACTTGTCAAATATCTTTATCGTTGCACCGTGCATTTCGCAGAGTCATTTAATCAGCATACCAACTAATGCACATTTAAAATTTAACTTTAAAACACTTAAAATCGCTCCAACATGTTTCGATCCTAAGATCATCCTCAGGGAGCTACACTTTTACTTGCTGAAGTCACATTTTTAAAAACACTGATTAATTTCCTTATATTAACAGGGTGCTGTGGCAGCATGTCACATTGTGTAAGAGTACGTTGCTGAGAATGCGTCTGACTATGGGTGTGCGACGCACAATAAGACATGCTAACACAGCACACTGTTAATATATGGAAATTAATCAGTGAGTGTTTTTAAAAATGTGACTTTAGCAAGGAAAAGTGTAGCTCCCTGAGGATGATCTTAGGATCGAAACATGTTGGAGCGATTTTAAGCGTTTTAATTTTAAATTTTAAATGTGCATTAGTTGGTGTGCTAATTAAATAACACTTGTCAAATATTTGCCTGCTCACTGTAACTGCATTTCAACGACACGTGTACTTAGCCAGGTTAAATATGTGGCCACACAACGCCACTCTTTTGCTGTTTTGCAGCCACCTCTGTTATCTGTGCTATCATTTAACAGTTAGTATGCAAGCCATCCAATATTCCGCTTTTAAGGAAAGTGAAACTCAGTAATGTGTTCGGTTACATTAAAGCTTTCCGACGAAATATTTCTATGTATTTCTCACTTATGCCACGTGTAACACGTGTTTCGCCGACCTTACCCCTGATTTAACCCTCTGGACACTTACACAACTTTATACGTATAAGTACATACTCAGTTCTTACAATAAAACCAAACAAATGCACTCATTTCCCAAATTTATTTTTGGAATAAAACTCTACATGTTTCGGACAGTTCCTCTGTCCGAAACATGTAGAGTTTTATTCCAAAAATAAATTTGAGAAATTAGTACATTTAGGTGGTTTTATTATAAGAATTTATCACAATGCACGGTCACCTGAACGTCAAAAACATACTCAGTCTTTATCTCAGAACATAACGCTTCCATTGAAAAACTAATAGGTTAATGTGTAGGATAAAAATGGCTGTTTGTTGCAATAATCATACGGAACACAGTAACCAGCTCTTTTGGTAAAATTCAGAATTATTATTATTGTTAAACTAGCCATCAGACAATTAATTACACTAACGCTATTAGGAGATTTTTTTACAAACAAGAGGCTCCACATTATATAATTTTCGCACTTCTCCTGTTTCTTCGTTTGTTCCTCGAAAATATAATGATGCTGGTAACCTGTGCTAGATATTGAAGGACGCTTCAGTGCCTTCAATTTCAAGTTCTGTTGCTTTCAGATTATTTTTATTATTAGTTGTAAATTCTGATTTTGTCATTACCGCTCTTTCTTTTTTTCCTGTCCTAATGGACGAGTAAAGTGTTGCGAAAAATCTCTAGACAGACGTATGGCATAATCAGATTGAAATCAGTAACCTTCCGATTATGAAGCTAGTTTAGGAACGAAAAGTGATATCATAAGATCTCCTTCCCAAATTAATTGAGAAATAGCGTGATTTACGTTAGTTGTCTGCACAGCATTCCGAAAAATATTGCCAATAATAGAAGAGATATATCGGGGGAAGAATATCTGAAAGAATCACATTTTGAAGAGGTCATATGCGCATAAGAAAATGAAAATGCTACAATATACTTCTAGAAAGGAAATCAACTTTTTCTTCATAATGAAGCGATTTTTTATCTTTACGTTCTGTTGTGCATAACACACTAGCTCGATCCAGTTCATGACAATTCAATTTCATTAACTCCAGCACAAGGTTTCAGTTTCTGCCGCGAGATGGCAGCTACATACAGCAACACTATTGATTTCTGACCATAGATGGCTGTTGTAACGCTGTCGCAAAAATTATAATTTTTAGTTCACGGTAAAAAAAAAAAAAGAGAGAATTCACTTTGGCCAAATCTTTTCACATATTGTACATTCTTCACGAAGATTAACCTAACAAAGCGAGAAGTGTGAGTAAAATGTGTACGTGTTTACTCAAAACTTAAAAAAAAAAACAGGTTCCTTGCGAGAAGAAAAAGGGCCCAATTTTCCTAGCTTTCTCTGTTCGACTGGTAATACATCCTGATTCTAGTTCCAGAGGCCCCCAGTTTCGATTCTCGAATCTACGGGTATCTGGCCTGATTGATGTTTGTGATCTTCCGCACTCACTTCAGGTAAATGCTGGGATTGCGTCTTAAGGCAACCGATGAAAATTTTGTTTTATAAAATACGTCCAAATGGATCAACCACAGTTATTTTCCCATTCGAAGTATATAGCCCACGCAGCTGAGAGACCGGTTAAAGGATCAACAGACAAAGTGAGAACTGCAACTTACGAATAAACAGTAATCGTTTCCTAGGATTTACCAGACATTAACCTTTTGGTGCCGGAATTATTTTTTTTAATTTTAGCACACTCTGTATATAAAATGTGAATAATACAGGAACCAAATACGTTAAAATTATGAAACAAACTGCATTTTGAAGAAAAAAAAACGGAGAGTATACACCATGTTTAAAATATTCAGTACCTATATTTGTTGAATAAATATATAAAATGAAACTTCAGAGGTTAGCGGTGCGGTACGACCACTATAGTTGACATTAGGCG
>Ga0123354_10020620_pt1 | contig 10371 bp, 8 predicted proteins | sample TergutLab28metaG_2_FD_97872 | JGI IMG/M metagenome (GOLD analysis project Ga0123354, IMG submission 97872) | Labiotermes labralis P4 segment gut microbial communities from Petit-Saut dam, French Guiana - Lab288 P4 | ecosystem: Host-associated > Arthropoda: Insects > Digestive system > Gut ...
CGGGTCTACGGGCGGACAACTTCGCTTGTGGCCAGGCCTGCTGCCCGCCCGCCCCATCGGCTTCGCGCGATGGCTCGAGAAACCCCTCCCGGACTTGGCTTTGGGTTACGCTGCTTGGTGACATCGCTGCTTACCTCACCTTGGTCATCACCATGGTTGTCTTCCACACCCTGGGTGCATGTGTCTCGGGCTGGGTTTCTGCTGCTTGTCACCCTCGACATCACTTTGGTTGTCTTCCACACCCTTAGCGGTAGTGTTCGGTGGCTTGGTTGCCTGCTGTTGTCACCTTTTACATGTGGCAGCCCCGGCGTGTCGAGACCCCAAACCGGGAACAACTCGACAATGAACGAACGGTGGAGCCCACAGTGACCAGTAACTATCCCACACATCATCCCGAAGAGCCTCAATTCGCCGCCAGGGGTGTCGCGGAGCGACGGGGTGGTTTCTCTGAGCCACAGTACGGTCTGGGCGGCTGTCGACAGGTCAAAGCGGAGTAATCTGTCGGTCATGTCACAGACCGAACAAATGGCGTCCCCAATTCAATGCTGCCAAAGCTGCGGAGTACCCTTCAACGAGGGACATGCCGATCTGCGCTCCACTGAAAACCCCGAGTACTGCATCCTCTGCTTCAAGGACGGCGCCTTCACGATGCCGGACGCCACTGTGGAAACCATGGTGGAGATAAGCTTGCCGCACGTGAAGGCCGACATGGACGAAGCCGCCAAGCGCGCCTACCTCCACGGCTTCATCTCGAGCCTGACCCGCTGGAACTGAAGTCGCGCACTGCCAGTGTCGACCATAATCGATAAATGTTGCGCACTTAGTGGTTTTGTCGATTATACTGGACATGATTGGAGGCGATGTGGACCTGTTCGAGCGCCCCACCTACCTGGCGGCCATCCAGCCGTTCATCGATCAACCTGTGATCAAGGTGATCACAGGCATGCGGCGCTGCGGAAAGTCATCATTGCTTCAACTCGTGGCACGGGAGCTTGTCCAGCGTGGAATATCGCCGGATGCGATAATTCAACTCAACTTCGAAGACTTTGCAATAAGCGACCTGACCAACGCACAGGCCCTGCACCAACACATCTTGACCCGTCTGCCCACCCATGGTCGCGGCTATGTCCTCTTGGACGAGATCCAGGAAGTCGAAGGGTGGGAAAAGGTGGTCAACTCGCTTCAGGCTACCCAAGACGTCGACCTCTACCTGACTGGATCGAACTCGCGCCTACTGTCATCGGAGCTAGCCACATTCATTGCTGGCCGTTACATCACCATCGCTGCCAGTACCCTGTCCTTCGCCGAATATTCAGCTGAGGACGACTCCAGTGCTGACACGGCCTCATTGTTTGATCAGTACCAGCGCCGAGGTGGTTTCCCCGGCTTAATTGGCTCTCGTCTCAGCGATCGCCAGCACTATCAGGCGGTGAAAGATATCTACGAGTCGGCTCTGCTGCAGGACGCGATTGCGCGTCGCAACCTGCGCAATGTCGACATGGTAAGGCGCGTTGCTGCTTTTGCCATCGATAATGTCGGCAATCCGTTCTCGGCCCGATCTGTTGCGCAATTCATGAAGAGCCAACGCCGCGTCTTGTCTGTCGACACGGTGCTGTCCTATCTAGACGCCCTTTGCGAGGCATTCGTGTTGACTAGGGTGCCACGCCTGGACCTGCGTGGCAAGGCTTTGCTGGCAGTCAACGAAAAGTACTATGCCGGCGACCATTCCTTGATCCACGCTACATTGGGTTACGACGACACGCGCTTGCCCGGAGTGCTGGAGAACATTGTCGCGATGGAACTACTGCGGCGTGGATACGATCTTTCTGTCGGCAAACTAGGAGAGCAAGAGGTTGATTTTGTCGCCACTTCTGGTGCAGACCGCCTGTACGTCCAAGTCACGACAAGCCTAAACGCCAGTCCTGCCACAAGAGAGCGCGAGTTGGCGCCGCTTCTCTCGATCACAGACTCGTATCCAAAGATCATCTTGTCACTGGATCAGAGCGCCGGTGGCAACACTGATGGCGTCCGCCATTGCTACCTGCCAGACTGGCTAACGGGCAAAGCATCGTAGTGCCAACGGCTAGGACCCAGACAACCCGCCGAAAGTTGGGTTGTCAGCAGCAAATCGCACTGAGCTCGGGCTCGGAGTGGTGAAAGCCCAACTTTCTGCGATGACTCGTGGGATTCCGGCGGATCAACTGTTCAACTTGACGCTACCTGGACGCCACGTGAACGCCACCTTGGCGCAACCTTTCGCCGGTATCGTTACCACCGCAGGAGGTTGGCATTGAGCCGTAAACTTGAGGCAATGGCTAGTTCACACAAGGCAGCGAAACGACCGATACCCAAGCGGGCGCTCGAAGTCGTCCGGGCTTTCGGCGGCTACACCGTGGTGGTGTCGCCGACACTGCGCATCGTCTACATGTCACCGGAAGCGACTGCCCTGCCGATTGTTACCAAAAATGTGCTGACGCACCCGAAGCTGGCCGAGCTGGCCATCGAGGCTTGGCACGGTGGCAAGGCCCTGGTGCGCCACCAACGGTTCGACGACCTCGGCCCTGTTGAGCAGGCAGAAGTGACCGCCACGAAACTGGCCGGACGCTGCGTTCTGCTGACCATCGCCGACGTCACCGCCGCCATGCGCGTCGAGCAGGTGAGACACGACCTGATATCGAACGTCGGCCATGAGCTGCGCACACCCGTTGCCGCCGTGCAGGTGATCGCCGAAACCCTCGACGTGGCGCGCGACGATCCCGAGGCCGTCGCCCGGTTCTCGGGGCGTCTCAAAGTAGAAGCCGAGCGCATGGGCCGCCTGATCGAGGACATCCTGGCGCTCGCGCTGGCCCAGGACCCCAACACAGACCGCTTCACGCCGGTGAACCTTGACGAAGTGGTTGCCGAGGCGTCCACCCATCAAGCGACCCACGCCGAGACTGAGGGCATAACGGTTTCGGTAACCACGCCCCCTAAGCCGGTTGAGGTGATGGGGGACGCCGCGGCGCTGGTCACTGCAGTGGAGAACCTGATCGACAATGCGCTCAACTACTCACACCGGGGATCAACGGTGACGGTCAAAGTGCAAACGGACAAGTCGGCGCACCACGGCTCGATCAGCGTGGCAGACCGCGGCATTGGCATCGACGCCGGCGACCAGGGCCGCGTCTTCGAGCGCTTCTACCGCAGCGACCGAGCCCGCTCACGCCGGACGGGCGGCACGGGCCTTGGCCTGGCCATCGTCAAGAACGTGGCGCTGGGGCACGGTGGCACTGTCAGCTTGCGCTCGACCCCTGGGCTTGGCTCGACGTTCGTCATCGAGCTGCCACTGATAGACCAATCGGATAAGTCGAAGGAGTGACATGGCCACCATCTTGCTGGTCGAGGATGACGACACACTGCGCGAGGCTCTGACCTACCTGCTGCGCCGCGAAGGCCACGAAGTGCACACCGCTGCCGATGGCCGAAAGGCCCTGGAACAGTTCGACCGCAGCGCGCCGGACATCATCCTGCTCGACCTGATGATTCCCATCCTCGATGGTGTTGAGGTCTGCCGCCGGGTGCGCGAAGTGTCCGACGTGCCTATCATCATGCTGACAGCAAAGAACAGTGAGGCCGACATCGTTTTGGGCTTGGAGGTCGGCGCCGACGACTACGTGACCAAGCCGTTTTCGACGCCGGAACTGCTGGCCCGCATCAGGTCGGCGATCCGGCGGGCGCATGCCAAGACCGCGCCAGAGCACGGCGACGAGCAAGCGGGCACCGACATCCTGCAGGCCAGCAGCGTCACCATGGACACTGTGCGCCACCGCGTCACCGTCGATGGGCACCAGGTGAGCTTGCCCCTCAAGGAGTTCGACCTGTTGGAGGTGCTGATGCGCAACGCTGGCCGGCTGCTCACCCGCCGCCAGTTGCTGAACTGGGTGTGGGGCTCTGATTACGTGGGCGACACCAAGACTCTGGACGTGCATATCCGCCGCCTGCGCGAGAAACTAGAGCCGAATCCGGCTGTGCCCACCCGGCTGGTGACGGTCCGGGGCCTGGGCTACCGCTTCGAAGCGGAATGACCACACCTAGGAGCAGTGAGAGCAGACGAGCTTGCTCGTATGCCGAACGCGACGACGGTGTAGAAGGGAGCGTAGCGACCGATACACCTCAAAGGAGGTAGACCACCCCGTCCGCTTCGCGTCACCCCTCCAAAGTAGGGGAATAAAAAGGGTGAGCGGTAACGTCGGCTAGCTCGACGTTCCGCTCACCAGTGAGGCTGCCACTGCGAAGGGGATCAACAGCTTGCCTCAGCCTTCCGCTTGCTCTGGGAGATCATAGGAGCCTTACAGCGGGAGGACATCTTTAGTTGTATGGAATGATGCATCATTTCACGTGATGCAAACGATTTGCCCCTGAGCGGTGAACCTCATGTCTGCTAGCGAATCTGGTCTCGCTTGCATCATCATGGTCTGTGGCCCCCACTGGTTCCAAGGGAGTCTACCGATGCACTCCAGACGTGACTTTACCTATCATTGGCTACAAGTGCAAGTGTTGACCCACTACCATGGACAACCAGACCTGGCAAGGTTGTTTGGGCGTCCCAAAATCATCACCGGCGGATGTAGCTCAAGATGCGCAACAGGTTGATGTAAAGCCATACCATGGTGACGCTCAGGCCGAATGCAGCCATCCAACCCTGTTCCTTGGGCGCGCCCATACGAATGCCGGCCTCAACGAACTGAAAGTCTTGGACAAGCGAGAACACAGCCAGGCCGACACCGACCAGAGCCAGTATCCAGGCCCACACGCTGACTGGGTCGCCGGGCCCGGGGAACAGGCCGATGTTGATACCGGCAAACATCAGCACCAGGTTCACCAGTGCCACGCCGACGAACGCAATCAGGCCAGTTTGCACGATCTTGGCAGTCTTGCTGCTCACCCGGAAACCGCCGAAACGATAGGCCACGAGGACTACGCCCGCCGCGATCAGGGTGCCGAGCACCGCTTGCACGATGATGCCGGGCAGGTATTGCTCGAAGATCTTGGAAAACGCGCCTACCAGCAGCCCTTCCGTGACAGCGTAGAGGATATTGACGACGGGCGAAGCGGCGCGGCGCCGGGCAACGATCAGCGGCGCGATGAACGCGGCCAGGCCACCGACAATGCCGGCCGGGTAGAGGACCGCGTCAGGCAGGAAGATATACGCGCACGCCGCCACCAGAAACAGCGCACCAAGACTGATGGCGGTCTTCTGCAGGACGTCGTCAAGGGTCATTGTCTGGGCTACCTGGGCGGGCGGTTGCCACGTGGGGGCGGGGCCGTATCCCTGCTGCGGCTCATAACCCTGGGGGCCGTAACCTGCCTGTGGCTGCGCCCCGGGCATGGTGTATGTCTGGTATCCATTCAGCCCCTGATTAGGGGCGACGTACTGTGGCGCGGTAGGCGTGAAGAGCCCTTTCGTGGAAAACACCGGGTTGGCCATACTGAACCTCCATTGTCAAAATCTTCACTTTCAACGCTACCAGGCGCCAATATCATCCCGGCTGTGATCAAACTGTGAGGCGGACATGTACCTTTGCCGCCTGGTCCGCCAGGCTAAGATTGAAATGCTTAACCCCTAGCCAGAAGGAAAAATGGTGCGAATTGCTGTCAACGGGGCACTCGGCCGCATGGGCGGCGAGGTCATAGCCCAAGCAGTCCTGGACCCGTCATTCACTGTCGTCGCCGGGATCGACCCCGGGGCGTCCTCAAATAGCGAACTTGGCTGCCAGCTACTGCCGGACATCGCCGCGCTCACCGAGTCGGTCGATGTGATCGTCGACTTCTCAAGCCCGGCCGCCCTGCCGGCGTTGCTGCGCTATGCCACCACGCACGGCGTACCGCTGGTGCTCGGCACCACTGGCTTCAGCGCGTCGGACAAGCGAAAGATTGAGGACGCCGCGCTGCTGGCGCCGGTGTTCGTGTCGCCAAACATGTCGTACGGTGTGGCCGTGCTGGCTGACCTCACCCGCCAGGCCGTCAAGGCGCTGGGCGGTTTCGACGTCGAGATCAGCGAGGCGCACCACCGGCGTAAGGTGGACGCCCCCAGCGGAACGGCGCTCATGCTGGCTGATGTCGTGGCGTCAACCAGCCCAACCCCGATGCCCGTCGTGCTCGACCGCGCAGGCCACCACGGGGCGCGCGACGACGGCGAGATCGGGGTGACGTCCCTGCGCGGCGGCACCGTGGCGGGGCGGCACACCGTCGGCCTGTACGGCGACGACGAGGTCATAGAGCTCAGCCACACTGCCTTGTCGCAGCGCGTCATGGCGGCTGGTGGCCTGCGGGCGGCTGCCTTCATGGAGGGCAAGCCGGCCGGGTATTACACCATGGAGCAGCTTCTGGCAGAACAGTCACTGGTGACCCACGTCGGGTTGGAGCGCGACGTCGCGGTGCTTTCGCTGAGCGGCGTTCCTGCCGAACCGCGAGCGGTAGCGGGCTTGTTCGATGCGATCACGGGCGTCAACGTCGACATGATCTCGGCCACCACGCCCCTTGGCGGTGAGCTGGATCTGGCGTTCTCAGTGCCTCAGGCGGAGCTGGCCGCTGCGGTTCAGGCGCTGTCGGAATTCGGCGGGCTGAAGCCCCGCGTCACCGAACACCTAGCAAAGCTGACCGTTGAGGGCGAGGGCATGGCCATCACGCCCGGCGTCGCTGCGCGCCTGTTCGACTGCCTGGCCCAATGCGGGGTCAGCCCATTTCAGGTGACCACGTCCGAGACAAAGATCACGCTGGCGGTGGAAACTGGCCATGCCACGCGGGTGATCGATGCGATCCGGGACGAGTTCGGGCTGAAGTAACGGCATGCGCATCGCCACATTCAATGTCAACGGCATCCGGGCCGCATGCCGTCGTGGCTTCCGCGCATGGCTTGAGCAGACCAACCCAGACGTCGTCGCCCTGCAGGAGGTGCGCTGCCGGGTCGAGGACCTGCCGATGGAAGCGTTCGACGGCTACCACCTGACATACGACGCCGGCGAATTGGCCGGGCGCAACGGTGTCGCCTTGTTGACGAGGCGTCCCCCATCCAGAACGTTCGCCTGGCGCGACGACATATTGCAGACGACGCCTCTGGCGTCGCCAGTAAAGCAGCCGACACCCTTTGCCCGCGAAGGGCGCCTCATCGGAGCTGACTTGGCGGACGCCCCGCTGACGGTAGTGAGCGTTTACGTGCCAAAGGGCGGGGTACCGCTGGCGGTGGCGCCGCCCGGTGGTGGCCGCGAGGGCTACACGCCAGAGCAGCTGGACGATCGCTACAAGCGAAAACTCGCCTTCCTCCGCCGGTTCGCCGCTGAACTGGCCGCCCTGCGCGTGGCCAGCGAGAGGATGGGACGCCACCTGCTGGTGCTCGGCGACTTCAACATCGCGCACGCCCCGGCCGACCTGCACAACTGGCGCACCAACCTGGCCAATGAGGGCTTCCTGCCCGCCGAGCGGGCTTGGCTTGACGCCGCGATCGGCCCGGCGGCGTCAGCAAACAAGCTTGAGGGACGCCAATTGGCCGCCCCGCTGATGGAGTGGCCGCCATTCATTCGCCCGCTGGTCGACGTCACGCGGACGCTGCACCCGGATGATGACGGCCCCTATACGTGGTGGAGCTGGCAGGGCAAGGCATTTGCCAACGATATCGGCTGGCGCATCGACTATCACCTGGCGTCCCCATCGTTGGCGGCGGTGGCGCGGCGGGCGTGGGTCGACAAGGGTGACGACGCCCGCATCAGCGATCATGCGCCGGTGGTCGTGGATTACGACGCGTAAGCCTGAATCCACCGATGCTTCGCGTAGTGAGCAGCACCTGACGGGTGCGATGGGTGTGACAGACGCGTGAAAGCAGACTGGACGTCTGCTGAGCGTGGATGGCGCGGCCAGCGTGCCTGGCAGGGGTTGCGTAATAGCGAATGATCGGTGGATTCAGGGTAAACTGGATGGCCAGAACACGGGAGCCCTGCCAGGGCTGAGAGGAACACCTGATTCGACCGTCGAACCTGATCTGGGTCATACCAGCGCAGGAAGCGTCTCTCATTTGTGGTTACGTCACCACGCTAACCCGTGCCCAGTAGAAGGGCACCGCATTGTGAGTACTGATTTGACAACCCCGGCGCCGCCCGGTCGCGGCTGGCGGGTGGTCGATATCGTCGTGGCCGCCGTGCTCGGAGTGGCTTGCGGCTTGATTCTTTGGCTGTGGAACGGGCCGGGCTACGCGGTTTACGACGGCATGAACGCCGTCACCCCCGGGCTCGGCGGCCTGGCTCAGGGCCTGTGGCTGATCGGCGGGCCGCTCGGCGGGCTGATCATCCGGCGCCCCGGCGCCGCCGTTTTCGTCGAGCTGGTGGCGGCCGCGGTCTCGATGCTGCTGGGCAGCAGCTGGGGCATTTCGACGCTGCTTTACGGGCTGGCCGAGGGTATCGGCGCCGAGGTGGCGTTCCTCGTGTTCGCCTACCGGCGGTTCTCGTGGCCGGTCGCGATGCTGTCGGGAGCGCTGGCCGGTGCTGCCGAGTGGGCCAGCGAGCTGCTCACCGGCAACATGGCAAAGACGCTGACGTTCAACACTGTCTACCTCGTCAGCAACATGGTCTCGGGCGCGATCCTGGCCGGCCTGCTGGCCTGGTGGTTGACGCGCGGGCTGGCCCGCACGGGCGTCCTGTCGCGGTTCGCAGCTGGCCGGAGTCGCGATGGGTGAACTTGCCATCAGCGCCAGCGGCTGGGGCTGGCGCTACGCGGGGCGTACCGAGTGGGCGCTGAAGGACGTGACACTGACCGTCGAGCCGGGCGAGCGCGTGCTGCTGCTCGGCCCGAGCGGGGCGGGCAAGTCGACACTGCTGCTGGCGCTCGCTGGTGTGCTGGGCGGTGCGGACGAGGGCACCGAGGCCGGGCAGTTGCTTGTGGACGCGGGGCACCCGACCCGGCGCGTCGGCCAAGTCGGGCTGGTTCAGCAGAGCCCGGAGTCGCAAGTGGTGCTGGCCCGCGTCGGTGACGACGTTGCCTTCGGCTGCGAGAACCTGGCCGTTCCGCGGGCGCAGATTTGGCCACGGGTGGGGGACGCCCTGGCGGCCGTTGGGCTTAGCCTGAATCCACCGATCATGCGCTACCGCGCGACCCCATATGGGCACGCTGACTGCGTTGTCGAAGCTCAGCAGACGACCCGGTCTGCTTTCGCATCTCCGCCTTGCCATCGCACCCATCTGGTGCCGCTCGCTACGCGCAGCATCGGTGGATCCAGGCTTGACATGCCACTGGACCGGGCGACAGACCAGCTGTCCGGCGGTGAGCAGCAGCGGCTGGTTCTGGCGGGGGCGGTGGCCATGCACGAAGGGGGATTGCTCCTGCTCGACGAACCGACAGCCAACCTTGATCCAACCGGTGTCGCCGAGGTGCGGGCGGTGATCGGGCGTCTGGTGGCTGATCGATCAACAACACTGGTGGTGGTCGAGCACCGCGTCGGTGTCTGGCTCGACCTGATCGATCGGGTGATCGTACTTGGGGCAGAGTCTGGGGTGATCGCAGACGGCCCGCCAGCGGTCGTTTTCGCGGAGCGAGGTGCGGAGTTGGCCGATCAGGGCGTCTGGGTGCCGGGCGTCCCCCTGCCCAGCTTCACGGCGCAGCGTCAGGGTGGTCAACCAAGCGTGTGCAAGGCCAGAACACTGCCACCCCTAATAACGGGAACTGTTACGGCGCCAGAGCCTGCGCTGGTCGGGCGGGACCTGACGGTTGGCTATGTCGCCGGCCAGCCGGTGCTTGAGCACCTTGATGTAACCATCCCGGCGGGCGTCAGCACGGTGATCACAGGGCCTAACGGGGTGGGCAAGTCTGCTCTGGCGCTCACACTGGCCGGGCTATTGCCGCAGTTGGGCGGCGAAGTCGTGGCGTCCCCAATTCTGGTGCCGGGCCCGGCCAGGCGTCGCCGCCAGCCAAACCGTGACCCGCACGAGTGGACCTCCACCCAGTTGCTGACCCGCCTGGGCACTGTATTCCAGCAGCCGGCGCACCAGTTCGTCACCGGCAGCGTGCGCGCTGAGCTAGCCGCCGGACTGCGGGCACAGCGGTTACCGGCGGGGGTGATCGAGGACCGCGTCAACGAACTGCTCACCTTGTTGCACCTTGAGTCGTTGGCCGACGCCAACCCGTTCACCCTGTCCGGCGGCGAAAAGCGGCGCCTCTCGGTGGGCACTGTGCTTGCCAGCGAACCTGCCGTGATCATTTTGGACGAGCCGACCTTCGGCCAGGACCGGGCCACCTGGTGCGCGATGGTTGGGTTGATCAGGCGCTTGGTGGATGAGGGACGCACGGTGATCAGCGTCACCCACGACGAGGACTTCATTGACATTCTGGGCGATTATCGGATCGGCC
>Ga0123354_10020621_pt1 | contig 10370 bp, 4 predicted proteins | sample TergutLab28metaG_2_FD_97872 | JGI IMG/M metagenome (GOLD analysis project Ga0123354, IMG submission 97872) | Labiotermes labralis P4 segment gut microbial communities from Petit-Saut dam, French Guiana - Lab288 P4 | ecosystem: Host-associated > Arthropoda: Insects > Digestive system > Gut ...
AGAAACATGTTTTTGTAAGGATTAATAGCGATAGCTGAGTGGCAGTTGTAACGGAAACATGTTTCTGTAAAGATTAGTAGCGAGAGCTGAGTGGCAGCTGTAACAGAAACATGTTTTTGTAAATATTAGTAGCGAGAGCTGAGTGGCAGCTGTAACAGAAACATGTTTTTGTAAATATTAGTAGCGAGAGCCGAGTGGCAGCTGTAACAGAAACATGTTTTTGTAAATATTAGTAGCGAGAGCTGAGTGGCAGCTGTAACAGAAACATGCTTTTGTAAAGATTATTAGCGAGAGCTGAGTGGCAGTTGTAACGGAAACATGTTTTTATAAAGATTAATAGCGTTAGCTGAGTTGCAGTTGTAACAGAAACATGTTTTTGTGAAGATTAGTAGCGATAGCTGAGTGGCAGTTGTAACGGAAACATGTTTTTATAAAGATTAGTAGCGAGAGCTGAGTGGCAGTTGTAACAGAAACATGTTTTTGTGAAGATTAGTAGCGATAGCTGAGTGGCAGTTGTAACACAAACATGTTTTTGTAAAGATTAGTAGCGAGAGCTGAGTGGCAGTTGTAACGGAAACATGTTTTTATAAAGATTAGTAGCGAGAGCTGAGTGGCAGCTGTAACAGAAACATGTTTTTGTAAAGATTAGTAGCGATAACTGAGTGGCATTTGTAACAGAATCATGTTTTTGTAAAGATTAGTAACGATAGCCGAGTGGCAGTTGTAACAGAAACATGTTTTTGTAAAGATTAGTAGCGAGTTCCAATGAAGGCATGGTCCTATTTTATGACGTTTCAATGTCGCTTTCTCCTCCTCCTTCACCCACATTTTCCTAAACTTCGATCAATAAAGTGCCACGGAACGAACCCAATGAATAGCACGAGAAAGCAGAAAAAAGTTGTGTTGCTAATGGCGATCTTACGTCTGTCTGTCTGTCTAAACACGAAATGTACGGAGTAGCTGTTTCTTAGCTTCGAAATTTGTGGACCCGCATTCCTCTTACTTGCTGTTTGTTTAGTCATGAAATTTGTGCCAGCGATTTTTATACGGTTTTTTTTTCGCGATATCTCGTGTCCATTATTGCAGTCTTTGAAATAAATTCCGAAGTCTACTGCGATCCTTGCCCACACTACCTTCCCCAAGCGTGTGTTGTTCCGGTCCTCGCTACACTCTCTATTCCATGTTTACTGCATTGCCTCGTTCTGGCTAACTTTCAGGTCCAGCAGCACCGCATTTCCCACACAAACTTCCTGCACCGCGCAGAGGATCACAGTCTGCTGTAACTTTGTTACATGTTACGTTACGTGCAATTTCGGGTTTTTAGAATCATCCACACCACTATAAATAAACTGATGGCGACAAATTGGAGTTCTCTACCGCCGCCCTAAAATGCGTAAATTTCGTGAAATCTGAGCACCGAACAATAACTTAATATCGAAAGTACGTGTGCTGTAACATTTTGTGACATAAAAACATCTGAATATAACACAATTACATTTTTATTGACCGGAATTATAATATTAATAGATCGAAAAATTAATCCGTAGTGTAGATTGTACCAAGGTACACAATATTACTTTTCGTAGTGTTAAAAAAAAGATTTAGCCCTTTATAGTTTTAATTTGCACCCGTTGCTAACTAAGGTTAGGTTATCTGGAGACCATACATAATTTTACTTTGTGGCTATATTAATTACATCGTATGAAACGGCTCAAAACGTATTTGGTTTCTGGATTCATTCCAAGGTTTGAAACGTAATACGATTCCTCACTCGGTCTCTGAGAGACAGGAAGACGTAAAGCCAATAATACGCCACTCATTGCGTCTCGTAAATGACGAAAACCCAAGCATTACGGCAAAGAAATCTCCATGACAGTACAATCTGATGAGCACATGGCCTCACCCATGATACAGTCCTGGTGGCAGCATTGGGAAATACAATTCCTTGTCGCTGCACTTTCCGTACGCAACTGCACTCTGTTGGTGAAACGTGTAAACTGGCCGAACACCATTCGCAAACAAACGACAGGCAAGGCGTTAGTGTGAACAACAAAGAAGACGTGTGGAGGGGCAGGCGTTCTCGCTCTGGCGAAAAGGTAATATTTTTGCACTCTTTAACGTGATGTGAATCGTTTTAACAAAAACAAAGTGAAGGGGGTTCTTATTAAGAACCTATAACGAAGCTGGTCGAGGTAAGTTTCATTTATAAAAGAATAAAGAAATGACAAAAGCATATTGCACATTGCCAGTCGTGGTTTTAATGGATTGGTGTTTACAAACTCGGTTAGTTCTGGAATCTGGCGTTTCCTTGCAGTGCTGTTTTAGGCGAATCTGTGTGTCAGTGTTTCATAAGGGCTCCTAATTGTGAAACAGTGTGTTATTTTGGAGGTGACACATCCAACTGTCACGGACCGCGTTTTACAGCGGAGCAGGAAGGGAAAGGAAGGGAAGCACGCTGACTCACAGCTCAGTCGCTAGTTCGATTTTACGATGGCAGCAAGCTTGTGAATGGAAGTCAATTTTTTTGTTCTTGTTCTCTACCGTAGCGTAGTCATAGTACTACGGAATAACTGAAATAAACAGCAATGCAACAAATAGTGCGATATTTGTGCTGAACATGTTTTCTCGTGTTTTGGAGTTGTTCTGTCAATTGCCGAACGACAATAGTGGAGGCAGCGACCAGCGTATCAGTAGGTAAGGTCAGTGAAAATGAGAGCCATGACCATGGGCGGGTGTTTGAACCCGCAGCTTTCGATTTCACTCACTTCGCGTCAGAAGCAGATGCAGTCGTATCGGATGTTCAGTTTTGTGACTACTTCGTTTATCAAATCATTGTGCGGGTTTGCGAGGCCAGAGTTAAGGAATATCAGTGCGCCGTTCTGAATTTCATATGCACCCCGTATTTAAAGATTATTTGCGGTGTGGTATATAGCTGTGCATCCCACGTAATGAAAAGTTGTAAAATATGCAGTTCTGAAGCTCCCGTAATATCTTGTAAGCTAACATCCATTTCGAGTATCTGCTGCTGGATTATTCAAACGGCTAAATGTGATAACTGCTTCTTATACAAGTAATCTTTTCTTATTAAAATTTTTTTTAACCTGTTTCTTGTTCAAAGTTCATTAGCGTTCCAGTAAGAGTGCAGCGTGGATAGCTCTGGAAGTATACTGAATAGGGTCTGAGTTAGGTAACTCGTGTTCGATTCCCGTGACGTTCGCTTTCTCCTGTGGGTAGCGTCGAGTAGGATCTATGTTCTACACAGCTTCCTTTCCAATGGCTATGGGGCGAATTTTCCCTGATGGATAAATGCAACACGAACGCCCGATTCTTTAAGATTAAAATCGGTGAGCGGTGAAGGTAGATATGCCCCAGTGCTTAAATAAATACCACATCATAAAGATGAATGGACAATGGAGGTACAGCTCCATGAGTTTGTGTCCTGTGTACTGGGTTGGGGGGTGAGTAGTTGGCTTGACTGCCTGGCCGCTTGCCACCTGGGGGTAATTCCAGTGATGGCCATTCAATAAGAAGCTGTGCATGGGGCTCGGAGCCAGTCCGAAGTTTTCGAAGGAGGAAAGACAGGCACAGAGCTATAACATAACATTGAGACATGTTCACGTAACCACTGTTTTTGTAGAAAAGCAATGTGTATTACATATTCTGAGTGTGTGTTTGTAGCGTACCCAGCGTACAATGTGCATGTGCCATATTGTCATCTTTGGCCAGTCCAGCTGCACAATATTTTCCACATTATGTCATTAGTGGCATGATTTTTGGAAAAAAAGTTACCGAGCACGAGATGTCTGTTTTGATTATCTCTACAACTTCTGTCTGAAATATTTCTCATTTTAAGAAGAACTGAGGGAAATATTATCGTCAATGTGCGCAGGTCTAGGTGTGAAATACCTGTTATTCTTGTCAGGTTTTGATGAAACTTGAACCTCATCAAGAGATTTTTGAAAAATAATCATAATAAGATGTCATGAACCAAGTTGTTCGTTGCTGACAGAGAGACTTGACGAAGCTAATAAGTCATTCTTCTCAACTTTATGAATGAACCTAAAAATTTTTTTCCTGGCAGCAAGCGAATGCCTTCTATCGAGTCATCCACCCTCAGCTTTGTTTATGTAGTGACTGCGCGATACCATATGCATAATGTTGAGTAAGTTGGAGTGTTTCGAGTCTCCTGCAATGTTGGGTGTTTGGTTTCTGGTGTTCCAAAGGCTTGTGTCACGTTCATCTTCAAAAGTAATCAGTCCATGAAGAATGGCCATTGCATTGCCTAGTCTTCCTGGACTGCTTACTGATGGTGCGTAACACAAATACTGCTGTGCATATTTATGCTGTCCTGTGTTCTTTGTGGCAGTACGCGTGTACTCATATGTTCGTTTCTTTCCCAGATTTTTGCATGAAGTTTAAGAAGGATCCAGAAGACAACAGTGGCTTGTTCAACTGGTGTGGACATGGGGGGGCCAAGTGTAGGGGGCCTCAAATCATGAGCTGGAGATGAGTGAGGGGGGGAGCCAGGGTCCAGATTCCCTGGGCTCTGCCTATCCAGGGACTGGAGGTGGTGGGGGTGGTAACTACCAGCAACAACCCCCCTCACAGCCTCCAACTCCATCCTCCACCGTCCAAGACACAGGTGGCTATAAAGACGAGTTCACAGGAGGTGATGTAAATGGTGCGTCCAAGTCATCTTCGTCTTCAGGTCTTCCGCCATTCAGCTCATTCTCTGCAGCAGACGTGACTGAGGGCTTGGGGTCCAGACTTGCTGGAGATGCTTTTGGAGAGGGTTTGACCGGCCGGCTTCTGGACATCTCCTCCTGGGACTATTATGAAGGCCTCACCGGAAGACTGCTTGACCGTGGAGATGGGCTACCGATGCTGGTTCCACAGCCCCAGTACCGCCCCTGGGAGAGCAAAGCTCCAGACGGTTTGCATCATGATACACTACTCAAGTCAATTGCCCCAGCAGCCCCCACTGCTATTCCGGCTTTCACTGATTCCTTCTCTGCATCGGCAGCAGCAAATAAGCTTCCGTCTTTCCAGTCGCAATTTAATGCTTTCCCACAGGAGCAAACAGTGACAGGCAACAATGGGGAAGTTCTGACAACACTTACAGCTGCCTCACCTTCACCTTCCTCGTCGTCTTCCGGCCTTCCAAGTTTCCATACATTGTCTGCTGTGAATCCTCGGCCAGGTTACCCATTGGTTCCCGCTCCTGTTCAAGCCAGAGAGATTCCTGCAATCCAACAGCAGTTCCTGGATGAACGGCACATCCAGCTGTTTGCTCACACACAACCATTTGCATCAGCACATACTTTGAACAACCAGCCAACTGTCACAACTCTAAGTAATGCTCAGTTTCACCACCATCCCCATCAAATCACACTTACTCCACAAAACTCCACCACCCTGCTGCAGCAGGGCAACACACTTGTGCCACAAAATGCGCCAACGGTTCTAACAGTAGTTAAAACAGAGCCGGTGACCTTGGTGACAACAGACTATAAGATGCCTCCTCAGCAGCTGACACAGCTGCACCATAGCAACTTTCAGAACCCAATGGGTGTGCTGGACATTAACAAAATGGGAGCCGATGGACTGAAATACAGTGACAGCCCTCCGCGTGGTACGGACTCTAGGAAGAAAGAGCGTCGGAAAGTGCGAGCATCATCACTGGAGAGCTCGACGGAGAGTGATGGAGCAGGAAGCAGCAGTGTAGAAAGCTCGGGACAAGTGGCGGCTGTGTCTAGCACAGCTGGATTTAAGTCACCCCTTCAGCCCAGTTCCAACACTCCCTCTGTCTCGGATAGTGAAGGTGAGAAGCCTGTGAAGAAGAAGCGCAAGAGATGTGGTGAATGCACAGGCTGTCAGCGCAAGGACAACTGTGGAGATTGCGCTCCTTGTAGGAACGACAAGAGCCACCAGATCTGCAAGATGAGACGCTGCGAGAAGCTGACCGAGAAGAAGGTAGGAATCATGGTGACACTTAGCACATACTGCTGGGACATGAAGCTGTGTCATTGGGTGGGTGATGCTGTGCCTTCGTGTGCAGAGTCAGGCAGTGCAGACTGCTTGGCCCTGGAGATGAAGGCAGCATAATCCTTTGAAACTTGAAGAACCTTGTACCCAGTGACACTGTGCCAGGTACCAGCGGTCCTTAATCCATGTCAGCACCACAGTGAGAACCTCAAACCTTGCAATGCCGCAAAGTTGTCAGAGCAATTCAGTATTGCATCCCTGTCTTTCAGTTGAGTCTGAATGCCAAAGTCTTTAAGAACTGTCTACACAAACTTGAAATGCTGCACCGTGAAGATCATAATTGTCTTGCTTTTGAGGTTTGAGGATTTCATGGCAGTGAATATCAACACAACACTAGCGCGGGATGTGACGCTGTTTAGTGTGATAGACAGGTCTCCATCTTCAGTGTAGAAGATGGAGGCAGGATGATCATGTCCGTCTATCAACATGCACAGTGTCACATCCCACAAGGCCACAGCCTCCTTATTCTCTTTAATCTCTTTATTGCAATTTATCTTGCAGAATGCTCTTTGGTGCTTGAGGTGAGAGATGTGTGTCAGAAATATTTCATGGGAATTTTGATGTGTTCCTCCTGATCGATTTCTGTACAGTTCTGAGTTTGGTTAAGATTTGTAAGCCTGAAATGCACTTTTCAAGTTCTTCTAATCTTTTTGTTTCAGAAGTTTTACCATTTTTTTGATCATGGGTGTGGCTTAGTGAATCTGATTGGCTTTGAAGTGGAATTTTAGTGAATTTGTGTACTTCACTTTGTTTTGTGCTGTAATTTGTGTAAGGAATATGATAACGACAGGTTTGGTGCAACTGCAGGCCTCTGTGTCTGTGCCTAGACGTCATCAGGCCCTCAGACAAGTAAATAGGTTTATATCATGGCATCCCATCTCATTGTTCCACCTAAACCAATGACATTACTCTCATCCTTTTTAGATTTCAGAACCAGTTAGAATAAGTTTTAATTTTCTGGTTAAAATTTGTGAGTTATGTACATTTTTCACGCGTTTCTGATTGTATGGTGCGCCCTCAAACCATTCATGTTTGAGAGTTCACAACCATAGTCACACTTTGTTTGGTGGCGCCGTATCCCATTTCTGTGCTTTAGCTCATCCAACTGATTTTCATGATGCATTTGAAACGTCTGTAACTGCTACAGCAGACGCTCTGTTGTGCCTCTCACATGTCGTCATGCATGTAGGCAGGACACTTGCAGCGTACTTTGTGAACGCGCTTATCTTCACTGAGATATAAAATACGCTGCTTTCTGTTTTAGCATATTGTGCAATAGATCACCCTGGGTCTACATTCACTATACCAGTGTGCAATGTACTTCAGACTGTGCATCATTTTCTAATGCTGGCTCATGTGCCATGTATATTTTGTGAACTGGTAATGTTTTCTGTAAACGTTGAATCTCTGTCTACCAACATGTTGTGGTTTCTCTAGTAGGTGTTTGAATATTTATTCTTTTCATGCTTTCTGTCTTTCATATCACAAGGGTTTGAGTTTTGTTAACAGGAGGTGGGAAAGAAAACTGTAGTAGCTTATTTTGTGGGTGTGCTGAGGAAAACTGTGGAACATATAGGTGTGTTGTTTGGCTAGTAGTTAGAGTACCGATATGATGCTTATGGAAGTTGTACCGTGAAGCAGCTATGAGGATTCCTGCCATAGTGTAATGGTTAGCGCACAGAACATGAATGTGTCACAGAAGAATGTGGTTGGATGTTGTGTTGTTGGTTGGCAGGCAGTTCCTGACATTTTACAGGTTCATAGTGCCTCCATGTTTAGCGTCAGTCACTCATCCTTATTTGACTGCTTGGCCATGAAGCTATAGGCACTGTGGTTTTTTGAAATGCCACAGTTATGTGCCCATTGATGCAGCAGCACATCCCTGAAGAATGGGTAGCATAGCTAAACTGCTGTGAGCCGCTCGAATGCCGCACAGTAGTTCTGTATTAAGCTATCTGTGTACTAGCAATGTTCCAAGTAACCTTTTGCAATTTACATATATGATTTGTTACTTATTATTGCTACCAGCATCTGCCTGTTCATTTTCCCACCCTCACACAACACATGTATGTGCACTTATCAGGTGACTGCAGTAACATTTAGGGTATCATTTGAATTTTAATTACAGCCAACAAGATGCAACTATTTTGATTTATTTATTGCTAAAATGCTCTACATGTTTCAGACGGTTCCTCCGCCCATCATCAGGAGCACATAACTGTACACACAGCTTCAGGCACCATCAACCATTACTGCTGCTGGCTGAGACGGAACTTTGTTCCGTCTCAGCCAGCATACCAGCCACCAACAGTACTGGTTGACAGTACCTGAAGCTGTTTGTACAATTATGTGCTCCTGATGATGGGCGGAGGAACCGTCTGAAACATGTAGAGCATTTTAGAAATAAGCATATCAAAATAGTTGCATCTTTTTGGCTGAATAAAATTAAAATTACGCTATCGATGCATGGACACATGAATATCAAACATACAGGTTGTCCAGTTACTGTAATGTACTGTGATATCCAAGGTTTCAGTTGTGAATTTTAAATTAATTTATCTAAGTTTTTAAGGTTATGTGGAACTAACATTTTATGCTCATATATAGCCCTACTTATAACTATATGTATATATATATATATATATATATATATATATATAGTGCGTAATTTTTTATGATGTGTCTGTACGTAAATTGTAGAAGTTTATGTGTAGCATTGTTTATGTGTTAATGGCTTGCAATAATAGTAGAAGAGGCCTACATACAAGGTTCCCATGGTGGAACCTGAAGGAAAGAGGTTACATGGAGGACCTAGGCGTAGATGAGAGGATACTAGAGGATCTTCAATAAACAAGTGGGAGTTCATGGGTGGGATTCTTCTCCCCCAGGATAGGAACGGGTGGTGGGCTTCATGTTGCGTTTCTTGTATCGTATGCTGTGTGTTCATTAGCAGTTCAGGACTGCATATAGACAGGGCGTCCACATTTGTCTTTCGTTGGTCCCAGAAGTGTGCTCAACCGGCCCTGATGTGCACCACACAGCCATTCCCATTGATGCACTTCTCAGATGCTTCTTTGTAAACCGTACGGAAAGCTGTGTGTTCCGTTTTATGGAAGGAGGCTAAGATGTAGAGGGCTAGGTTGTACTGTGACAGTTCTTACGGTAGCGTGCTGCGGTTTTGTGACAAAGGTTACGAATCTTCATGTTCCATCATACAGAGGCAACTGGTGATCAGCTTGACACTGTCACCAGTTCGCAGGCAACATTTGTGACGTGTGTTGCTGATGAAAGTAAAAACTGCTGTGAAAGATAATGGTCGTATCGGACGTGTAGCCATGTTGTCTGTTAAATAAGTACAGACGTTTCGGAGTCACCCGCTGCCGTCCATCTGAACGGTGTGCAGTTTCGCTGTGCCTTGAACAGTCCGGTATGTCACTCCGAGACTACGCCACCCAGAACACGATGTGTTCCCAGCTCGTCAGGAGCTTGCGGCTCCATGGAGTCTGTGCCTCGGTAGGGACATCGCCAATCCAGTATCTCTTCTGTACAGTTGGTAGTACTGCAGTGACCGAAACGCCCTGTGTAGCCAGGGTGCAGGCAATGCAGTGTGCGCAACTGTGGGAAGTGTATGAAAATGAAAGTCGCTCACTTAAATAAAAGGATTTGAAATGAGGATTCGAATCGCATGCAGTAACTGTACCGCACGTCGGTTTAACAGCTGTGGCTACCGTACGTATTGGTAGGAGTATGGACTGGAGTTGATTTCGTTCGCTGTTCGCTAGTAGCGCTGCTGTAGCAAACAAAACAGTGCAATTGACTGTGTGTTCCGCGCCCTGGCTGTTAAAGGTGTTTTATACTTGTGTAGTAACAAACAAATGCACATTTACCCGTATAAATATGTTCACTCATTTGTTATGCTTCAGCAAAACGATTCGGTTGCTGAAGAATAGCAATACGTGAGTGAACGTATTTGTAAGAGTAAATGTGCATTTGTTGGCTTATCATGTAGGTATAAAAACCAGTGACGTCGTTTGTGTAGGTTAAGTTAGGTACAAGCTATTGCGGAAACAGTAGCTGTCATGTTGACTGTCTGTCTGTCTGTTCAGCGCTTCAAGATATTTGCTGTTTCAGAATCAGGGAAATCGAAAAACCTAGAACTGGTGAAAGACGAACGTTAACCCGAATTACATTTAAACACCCAATCCGTACCGCGCAGTAAACACACTCCGTCTCGGTTATAAAAACCAGTCAGTTAATGCTGTATAGGGAAATAATCGCTGTTTGTTCTCAGATCCACACAAAACACATAAACACACTGTGTGGGC
>Ga0123354_10020622_pt1 | contig 10370 bp, 8 predicted proteins | sample TergutLab28metaG_2_FD_97872 | JGI IMG/M metagenome (GOLD analysis project Ga0123354, IMG submission 97872) | Labiotermes labralis P4 segment gut microbial communities from Petit-Saut dam, French Guiana - Lab288 P4 | ecosystem: Host-associated > Arthropoda: Insects > Digestive system > Gut ...
ACACGCACACATACAACACGCATACATACGTACACACACACACGCACACATACAACACGCATACATACAACCCGCATACATACACACACACGCACACACACACACGCACACACACACACATACAACACGCATACATACACACACACACACACGCACACACACAACACACACGAACACGCACACATACAACACGCATACATACGCACACACACACACACAACACACAACACACACACACACGCACACATACAACACGCATACATACGTACACACACACACGCACACATACAACACGCATACATACGTACACACACACACGCACACATACAACACGCATACATACGTATACACACACACGTACACACACACACACGCACACATACAACACACACACACACATACACAGTGACTGCGACTTGCTACAACATGCCGCTTCTTCGTTGTATTGCATCGGTTATACAACTGAATATTTCTTTTATTATTATTGTATGTGTTAATGAGTACATTCTGCACATTAACCGTATCTTTCCCTCAGTATTTACGATTAAAATTTTAACATGTAATGGTCTTGAAATATTCTAGTAATATTCTTGTGATCCCTGATGATGGGCACTGCGCTACAATCCGGAAAGTTGCGGGTTCGATTGCCGATGGCGTCATTGGAATTTTTCATTAACATACTCCTTCCGACCGCACTATGGACCTGGAATGGACTAGCCTCTTAACAGAAATGAGTACCAGGAATATTTCCTAGGGGTAAAAACGGCCGGTGCGTATGGTTGACAACGTTACCACTTTCATGTGCCGATTTTCTTGAAATGTTGGAGTCTTATCATCCTGAAAGGCTCAGGACCCGTCCAAGCCTGCAGTGGGATTATTTTGCCCTTAAATTTTACCCTGATGATGGACATTTAGGCCGAAACGTGTAGCATTGACAGTAAGTAGATGGAATATATTGTACTCTGTTGGTTTAGTTTCCTGATATACTACAGCAGACGGTAAAAATGTGTTATAAATTGGGTCTGAGAGGGAATGTGCAACAGGAGACTAGACCAAGTTGTATGTTGAAGAGCTTCATGATGTGTCCTCCTCATTCACGAGGTTTCTAGATCACACATAACGACGCACCACAGTCGGTAGGACTCCTCTGGACAGGCGATGAGCTCGTCGCAGAGACCTCTATCTGACAATACACAACATTCACGACAGACAAACATCCATGTCCCCGGTTGGATTCGAACCCACATTCTCAGCAGGCGAGCGGCCGTAGACCTAGGCATTAGACCGCGCGGCCACTGGGACCGGCCATTAAATATTATTAAAGTGACCAAATTAAGGCGAATGATGTGGACGGAGCATCTGTCATATGTGGGGCGGAGGATATATGAGGGAAGACATAATTTGGAAGAACTAAGAGTATATGAAATGTCATTAAAATACATCGTTAGGAAGTAGGGTGGGAGGTTGTGGACTGGACTGATTTGGTTGAGGGTAGGGACAAATGGCGGACTGTTATGGAGACGGTAAAGATGTCCACGGACTTCTATATTTTTTTTTATCTAGTTGAAGAACTATTGTCTATTCAAGTACTTCCATGGGGTTAGTTAATTTGTTCGTTTGTTAAATTTATTCCCCATTTTTTCGTGCATTCTTAATGATACGACGCGTGCGCAGTTGTGAAACTGATCGTTGCCCGCCGGATCAATGCGCCGTTCGCCGGAAGGGTTGGTCTGTCTGTGGTCCTGCTAGTCACGTGGTTGATGTCGTCTTTTACGTCAGTCGTGGAGAAACTACTCGATCACAATCTCCCTCAAGCGTCACATATTTTGTCAACGAGTCACTGTGCGCTGATTGGCTTCACGTTCTGACGTCATGGATTAAGGTTTACTACGCCATTACGTCATAGTTGAGAGAAAAAACCGGCAGTCTTACGTATCCTACTAAACAGAAATTGTGTTGTTATTTTTGTTTGAGTAGGCGTTTCATTGATAATGAAGCTCGTGCAGCATGGTGTTATTGTCAACTGTTATACCGCGTTTCCCGGTATCAAATTTCCTACTCGCATTTTAAGACGTTCTTTCTTGTAATAAATATACGTGGAAGGTGCAAGTAAATCACATGTGGCGCCGAGGTTAGGAATGCGTGGAGCTGTACCTCCACCTCTACTCCTTTATATTAGCTAATGACCTTCTCAGTTAAGGACAAAGACGACTTTACTAAGAGCCGATACTGGTCACTCAGCACTACCGTGCAGGGTGTCTTGAAATGTTGGTTTCATTTTCTGTCTTTGGCGAGAAACTCCGTACGTACTAGGAATAAAATTTTATGAGGAAAGGGGACCAGAGCTTACAGGTCACGACCAGAATTCACACACCTGCACTCCTTCAGAGCGCGGTGCTAAAACTTTAGTTCAGGTGCATATTTATACTTTGATCAGACCTTCTGGAAAAAGACTCTTTCTGCCTCCATCATGAGAACGATGCCCTGGTACTTGAAGCAAGGGAGTCTTTGAGGCGTTGGACTTCTGCTCCGAATTGACGAAGCTGGTGTAAAGAACCCTGATAACTCTGTTACCTTACTTTCACAAGTTTATTGACCCGGTACGAAACACCTGACATTAAAACCTATTTTAAGTCAGTTCAAAACTTCCCAACTCTCTGGAGCAGAATCCTTCTTGTGACTTAAAAATTTCTCAGCTAATCAAGTAATTTTTATATCAAGGAACCCAAAGTTTCATTACCGTGCTCACAAAAGCCAGCCACTGGGCCCCTATTCTAAAACCATATGAATCCACAACACACTCTCCCAAAACATTTCCTAGCAACCCATTCTAATAACATTCTTCGAGCTACGTTTATATCTTCCAATATGTTGTTTCCTACAGCTGTTCCGACCAATATTTTGCAAGTATTTCTGCCAGTACTATGCGTGCTACACGCTCCGCATATCTCATCTTCCCCCCGATTTGATCATTTTCAAATATTTGCTGATCCGAACAGATTATTCAGCTCTACAGCACGCATTTTTCTCAAGCGCCTTTTGACACCATCCCTTTTGTGTCGTCGTCGCCAAATTTACGCGCTCTCTCTCTCTCTCTCTCTCTCTCGAAAGTCCGTTTGATAAGCTGCTTATCCTGTAGATGTGAGAGTTTATTATAACGTATACAGTCGATAAGTCAATAAAAATTTATTTCATATGGCTTTTATATATTTCTGCGGCGTAAAAGGCCAAATTGGACCTAGGCCGCCTGATTGTTGAGGTCTGTAGACCTCACACAATTAGCCAGACACACCTGGTAACACTACCTTTTTATTAATACATAAGGCTACATGTTTCGATCCATCAGTGGGTCATCTGCAGGCCTACATTGCAGACTAGGTCATTGGTGCTGTGTGCACATTGGGATCCCAATATGTTTACATGAATAAAATACAAAAAGTCTGATACGTTTTTGAATAAAATAGATAAAATCTGGCAAGTTTAATAAAAAGGTAGTGCTGACGTACATAATCAGTTTTATTACATATTTATTCTAGCACTTCATGATGCCTTCTTTCAAGTTCAGACATCGGTAGGACTCGTCTGAACGAGTGATTAGACCATTACCGTGGCCACTACCTGTACAACACACAACAAGCACAAGGGACGAACATATGCCCTCAGCGGGATTCGAACCCGCGATACCAGCAATCAAGCGGCTGCAGATCTACAACTTAGACCGCACAGCTACCGGGATCGGTAAGAATGTGACGCCTTCGTATGCAGATGCGCTGTTGATATTTCGAATGTCACACTGTACAAACACCTTTTGCGCTCTAGACCATTTTAAACATCTTCGTTTCGCCCTGTGAAACATATTCATGAACGTAATTCCGTTATAGGCGTCTCTGAATGCTAATTTAATTGCCGCTGTTTCTATTCCGAACCTTGACTGCACTTCGGTAACTACAGGTTCCTTAAGTAGGACGACTCTAGTTACGTACTTAATAGAATATCGGCCTGGGCTTTCAATATAATTTGATTTTATTACGCCTACTTTGCACAAATCGAATCGCGAAGCCTCTCCATGGAGAACGTGAAATTAAAATTATTCAAATTTGAGTATTTTAGAAGAATGATCATTCAGGGTTAAATATAATGTACATTTCCTTTGGCGAATGTACTGGAAATGTACATGATTGGGTTTTGAAGCATGTGAGTGGAATAAAAGTAATCGGTACGATAGCAAACTGCGGTAGGTTAGCAACGACAGTAAGCAATACTTTGTGTTGTATTGTGGATGTAACGTAAGTGCTGTATTTTACGTTCTGTGTAAGCTGCAATGCGCAAACGAATGCGTCAGAGCAAAATAGATTTGTAGATATTCTCCTGTACAAATACTAATTCTCGTAAATGACAACGTGTATGCAGATGTGTAGATACTAGTTATCAGGCTGTAAAAATAGTACAGGAAAATATAAGTTTACATGTATATACGCACTAATGTTTATTTTTAAAAAACTGTGTTTTTAGCAATTTAGATAGACGACAAAAGGGAACATTATAATCAAGTACATGGGGGTGTTAATAGCTGTTCTTTTTTGGTATTTGGTGTAATTGATAACTTGCCTACTAACTTTACAGGGCGAAATGGAGATGTTTAAACTGGTCTAGAGCGTACAGCGTGTTTCTACGGTGTCTCATTCGAAATATCAACTGCGCATCTGCAGATGAAGGCGTCGCATTCATACCGATCCCGGTGGCTTTGCGGTCTAAGGCGAAGATGTGCAGCCGCTGGATAGCTGGGATCGCGGGTTCGATTCCCGCTTAGGGCTTATGTTCTTCCATTGTGCTTGTTGTGTGTGGTGTAGGTAGTGGCCATAGCAATGGGCTAATCACTCGTTCAGACGAGTCCTACCGGGTGTGTCTGGCTAATTGTGTGAGATCTACAAACTTGCCTACTAACAATTATAGGGCATATGTTAGCATAATTTGAGCAACAAAATTTTTTAACTATTAGACAAAATTTAAAACACAACTATAAGTCCCGTTTCGCGAAAAATTATTAAAAATTTTAAAGAGTGATTAATTTTTAAAATAATTACTTCTTACTTATTGAAAATAAAAAATTAAAAAACACTGCATGCTGTACATAAATACGTAGAAACTGCTTTCTAAAACACTTTGTTGAAGGAAACGGGGAGGGAAGGATAGAAGTGAGGGGAAGAGGAGGAAGAAGTTGTAAGCAGCTACTGATGACCTTAAGGAAAACAAAGGGTACTGTAAATTGAATAGAAAGCACTATATCGCGCTCTGTGGTCAACTAGTTTTGCAAGAGGCTATGGATCTGTCATTAGACAGGGCTATTAATGTAAGAATATCCACGAGATACGGCAACGAATTTTTTGAACAAAATATGGGAACGCAGGAAACGCATACGCGTATACGTTTGAAAGCACGTGGCATGTACTCGTATATGTTAACATCAGAGGGGAGTATATATAAGGGAGTCTCCGGTTGGTGGGAAAAGATCAACACTTCTTTTGAATCCCAGTGTCATTGTTTTATTATGGCATTCAGAGTGAACACAGAACAAAGAGTACAACAAAAATTACTTGTACAAACTCTTTAACAACCTTAAAAGTAATCCCTGAGTTTGCCTGCGTTTTTTGTTGACAATAATTGGGAAGGCAGCCATCACCATCACCGGACTCTGACGCGCCAAATATGTCAGAACAAGATGGCCACAATCGGCACACGAAATGCTGTGCACTCACGTACACACAACCCATCTGGTGGTAAAATTTAGAATTACATGTCATAAGCATTAAAAAATGTATACTCCATTTCCCGCGTTGCGATATTTTTTGGCCCAAAAAAAATTTCCGTGACTGATGGAGTGACCCATGTACATGTACAACCTTCAAATTCTAGGCGCCAGAAGAATGACGTACAGCAAGTTTCATATTGAAGACCCACAATTCTGAAATCTCATTATAATTTGTTCTCTTACCGCTCGGTGAATGTGGAACGGATTCACATTTTTATACTTTATAAGAGGAAAAAGCTAAAATAATTTTGCTGACAGTGTTTTGCGCAACGTACAAAACTTATTCGCCCGGGCGACCAGGCGGCCGGGCTTCATGAAACACTGAATATGACGTATATATGAGTATTAAAATCTTCTGTATTATTGTTTACCAAAATAGGGGTCGAGGCCCCACATGTAACCTTCAAAGTTTGGGGGGGGGGGAGCCCAAAAGTAGGGCGATAAATAAGGCGCTGAATAGATTTCAGTTCGGCAAGGTCACATTACAGTTCAAACATACATTTGAATAGAAAAATTACTGGATAGGTACTGTGTAGCTTCACCAAAAATTACATTTTGAAATTACGTTAAGGTATATATTTTTGGGGCAACTTAGCCTCAGAAAATAAGCATTTGGAAACCACCACAGATTGCAGTAACATTGTTGTTAAAAACTGGAAGCTGTTCGAAACAGTCGTACACCTGCCTTCGGTAATTAAATAGTGCGTATGTATGATTGAGACTCTTAATTTTAATTCTAAAGAGCCCTTGATTTTTCTTTCCTTTCATGCTGCATTTCTTCAGGCAAAAGTAAGTGCTCAGCAAAATTGGCACAACTCCAAAGAAAGTGTATGGTTGGTGGGGAAGGGGTCTGTGTGTAGGGGAAGGGAGATGTGCGTGGGCAGAGATTTGATTGGTGGTCGGGATAGTGACGTCATAGAGCTAGCCGTTTCATTCACTAGTTGTGAGAATGACAGTAGGAGATGGAGGCAGCATCGCACAGCATTGCAGTGTTCCTTCATCCTACCCAGTTTCATGTGTACCTGGATTCTTTCATAGAATTTTGGGACATGCGTCGATGACAGTTTAATGAAGTTATTAATAGCTCGTTTATATTAGTAGTGGTTCTTATATACTCAGTGCATACAACGAAATATTCTGTTGTGTCAAGACATGTGGTTTTGTTGTCAAATATGGCAATGCAGTTTCAAAACGTGTTTAGGACCATTAGAAATTTGGAAAACCTGGAATGGTTGGAGTCACGTTGTGTATCCATCAAAAGGGAATACGGCCTCAAAAACTTTGTCAGAATCTCGGTGAGTGAGTATTGTTTTAAATAATATTCTTTATAAGCAGTTATATTTGTGGTACGAACCTCTTTCTGAACTGTTGCTTCGGTATGTGCAATAGAATAGAGTAGTCGAAGAGTTTTAGGCTGCATATGGAATGAATGTTTCGTTTCCGCGCGTAGCATTCGGCCATCTAGTTTCTTGCATAACAAGTGGACTGAAAACAGATCATAAGTTACTAGAATTAAAGCAGTGACTAGTAGCCATATCTGACTCCACGGTGCGGAGTCATTGAGAATCTGATAGGTCCTTAGCCAATTAACTGTCAACGTTTTATGGAACCTAAACCTTTGAAAGCCTACTGGTTACGTGATGCACCAACAAGTTTAACATTCAACAACTGTATATTCTGCCCACACTGTATTTATGTGTTTTTTACTTATCTAAGACCAAACAGCGACTTGTGCCACTTACAGCATAAACTAATTGATTTTTATGACCGAGTTGAGAAGTGTTTACTGCGCGGTACGGACTGGGTCTGTAAATAAAATGGTCTGTGCTTCGACTGTAAAGGGTTAAATTTCATTACCGTGTTCAGAAAACCCTGTCACTTCTCCCTATTCTGAGCTACGTGACATCCAATACAGGCGCTCCTCTCCTTGTTTAAGAAAGATTTTAATATTATTCACATTTCCGCAACAAAATTTATACACATTTTATGCTAATATTACAAAGATTATGTTCTATAAATATGTTCTTTCCTAAAACATAGACGTGCAATATGCTAAAATCGGACGCTCTCTTAGTACTATCGTACACTTGCCCTGCGGCAGTTGTCTGTGTTTACATGCGCGAAATTGGGACTGCGCATTCTGCTGTAACATTTTCATCCCTGTAATGAAAAATAAACAGAAATTAGCGTACTATGTTAATCGTAATGAAAATGTACTGTAACCATAAAAAAAAATTATTTGGTTTCTATTCGCATAAGCAGCGTCACGGACTAAATACTTTTTAAAACACAACGAAAAATTGAATATATATATATATATATATATTTATATAATTAATGCTTCGTAACCAGTTTTAGGTCTACATAAATGAAATATTTGGATCCTTATATATTACATTATGTATAACTCTGAGGGGGATATTATTAAAATTAATTTTACAGGAATAGTTTTGAAGGGTTTTGGCTGGATTTGTTTGGTTCAGGGTAAAGTCAAATGCAGGGATGTTGTTACTACGTAAATGAACACGGAATTTCAGAAAATGAAGGCAATTTCTTTTGTAGTTGAATGGCTGGTATGTTACAAAGCAGGACAGTGCTCTTCAGAGGTGGTTAGTCAATTAATAGGTTTAATTTATCCTCAGCAACTTTTGAATCCAGTCAGCATGCAAAGTATATGTTAAAGGAATTTTTATGCATGATTTGTGTATTTGAAATGCAGATAGAATGGGAGTAGAAATCATTCAGATATGGACTGCCGTTACGTGGAATTCTTAGCCATGTGCGCTTTGTGGCCTGCTTATCCAGTACGGATCAAGAAACAAAGAGTAGCGAAATGCGTCTGATCACCGACCCCGTTATTGAGCATATCTCTAGCCATGGCCTTTACCGTCGAAAGTGCCCGATTGGATTCAAACGATTCTTAGAAGATAACGACGGAAATATTGAATTAATTTTTTGTGAAGATCTTATGGCTATGTATTCCGTTTGGTAAATTTACTGTTCCATTACCTCTAGGTTTAATATACCTAGAAACGGTTCCTAAGGCTGAAAATGACCAGGTCTATTACTGTCCAATATAAAATTTTTCCAAATTTAAAACTGATAGACGTAATCGAGCTATTAAAAATGCGAGCTTTGTGAGACAATTGACAAGTATAACTGCATTATACAGGGGTGCTGATAAGTTCTTAGCCCGACCAGGACGGAAACAAGCTAATGTTTCTGTCAGAATTGCGTGAATTTCCTTCGGCGCCTTGCCTTGCAGAAAAAAAACCTTGACGACAGCTCGCGTCTCAATGTTGTTGAAATCGTGCGAGTCCCTGACATGCCTCCGAGCTTGTTTCCTTCCTGGTCGGGCTAAGGACTTATCAGCACCCCGGTATAATTGATAAATACGTTGGTTTTTACAAATTGCTACTTTCCCGTAGCCTTCGGAATCGAAATTTGTGCATTGAATACAAGCTTTAAGCCTTGTACTGTAAAGCACATTAGGACTCATTTCTTTCAACATGTGAAGCAGATTAATGTGTATTCGGTTCCTAACGTTCCGGAGAAAAGCATTTCCTTTTTCTCCAAGTTTTACATGCCCGCGCAATATGCATTTGAAAAGCTGGCGTTGAGACTCGGTAGTGCAACTTATATTGCTGAGCGTCAAGGATTCTCTCTTTACTGCACTTGACCCGTTTAGCATGTTTTCATTTCTACAGGAAATAAGGCAGTCTCTTTTGATCACCATGCTGACTATGTGTATATATCTTTGTCCCCTTCCAACGTTTGAAAGAGCTAACTAGTTTTGACTAAATTTGGTAAGAACGTTACGCTATTACAGAGAACCCACTTGACACTTGAACTAAACATCAACATGAAAGACGCCTAAGAATAAATGGGCGTCAAGGAGACTTCAAGTAGCAAAGAGAAATTTGCCGAAGGTCTTAACTGTAACACTTAGGACGTTATGCAAGAAGGAGTAGGGGTGTCGTGTGGGGGCTTAAGAGATGCAACCACAAATGGAAAGTTTTGTACCTTTGATGGAAATGTATCGATGTTTCTGGGCTGTCTGTTTCTATTACACTAATGCAGGACTAACATCCTTGCTTGCACCAACGCGACTGGGACAATAATATTAAAAACAAATAGAAGTTGGCAAACACAATTTTTAATGTATAAATTTTATGGCTTATGTTTATAAGTGTTTTAGCAATTCGAACAGGAGATTATGTTGATTTTTCTATTTTCGTTGTTACACCGTGCATGTTGTCGAGTTACTCAATTATTATACCAACTAAACTCCGTGGCCTTAGTCCGCACGCGAACTATACCGACAGAGCGGCCGCCGCCAGTCGGCGAAATTAGTGCCAACTTTTGCGGATAGAGGGGTGTCACGTGGTCAGCGCAACGGATCCCCACAGCCGTTAATCTCTGTTTTCTAGACCTGGACCCGCTACTTTTTTCATTCAAGTAGCTCCTCAATTGACCTCACGAGGCCCACGAGGCTGAGTGGACCCCGTTCCAGACCCACTACTACTCAGAAAATCTGGTAGCGCCGGGGATCGAACCCGGG
>Ga0123354_10020623_pt1 | contig 10370 bp, 5 predicted proteins | sample TergutLab28metaG_2_FD_97872 | JGI IMG/M metagenome (GOLD analysis project Ga0123354, IMG submission 97872) | Labiotermes labralis P4 segment gut microbial communities from Petit-Saut dam, French Guiana - Lab288 P4 | ecosystem: Host-associated > Arthropoda: Insects > Digestive system > Gut ...
ATAACACGCAGTAACAGGGAGAGCTCTCCAAAACACCCATTACCAATAAGTAGCATGTAATATAGCCTACTCTAGGTTCGTGATACAACCTGATGATGGTCCAGGAATAGGGCCGAAACATGTAGTTGTAAACCTTCCAATAATTAACCAATAAAATAGTTGTGTTTGACGGTAAGTGCCACGCACATATATTGCCAAACTAATTGTATATCACACAACGGGGATGACGCACATAAAAAAATGCATTACTTTTTCACCCTTGTTTGCCTATTTAAATGGAGTTTTTAAACAGCAGCATTGTAAGAGCTTCCTTACTTTGGAGAAAAAGGGATCTGGGCGCTGAGAGAAAAATACGCTCACACGCGTGTAGTAACGTACAGGTCACGTTTAGTTCGTGGTACTTCCCGCAAGATGGTACCACCTGCTTGTAACAGGAACATGAGAGATTAGAATGAGGGTTGCCTGAGAGACCCTCTATGCATGTTAGGTCCTTCTTTGCAAGTTCGTGTCTCCTCTACCTATTAATCCTTCCTTCTCTCTTCCACCTTACCATCCTCTTTATTCCTCTTTAACGTGTTGGTACTGTTCACTGATTTCGGGTAAGGGCAAAGTGTTTGGAGTGCAGAAGAAGAAAGGCTTATAACCCCAACCGTGACTGAGAGACGAGTCTTTTCTTCAATTGTATAATTTTTTTTCTTAGACATCCAGTTGTGTTTGTATAAGTCATAAAACAGCTTTAGGTTATCGTCAGAAATATTTGTTGTATATTGCATCATAAAATGTGGCTCAATGTTTCGACCTATTATGTTGTCTTCCTCAGGCCACTTGTGGACGCTCTGCGTGTCATGATAAGTCTTCACAGCAGACTCCGCTATCCACGCACACAGGAACCAATAACAAGAATAAAATTTGCATAAATGCCTTAATCAGTAACTTTTAAATTATGTTTAAACAATTTTGTGTTATATTCCATCTGGCCGCGTTGCAAAACAGAGTGAGATCTCATTTTGACCGAAAATTAAATTTGCAATTCTAATTTCGGTTTTATGTGCACAAGTAGCCTGAGGATGACCGTGTAATTCGTCGAAACATGTAGTTACATTTTGTGATACAATTTAGTACAATTAGTTGTGTGGATGACCTAAATGTTTTATGTTAAGCTATTTCACTCTTAAGCTTTAAGATTTGTCTGTAGCTGGCAAATTACTGCTTGATGAAGTCTGGCAATGCAGCTTTCATGTTAATTTTCCTTAAAACTACTTGCATGTTTCCACATTTAACGGTAAGTTGAATATTCTAAGTGCTGGGCACGCATTTATAGCCTGATCAGCACTGATTAGAGTAGAACGGACCAGACGTTTTTGTGTTTACCAACACGTCCGGCCGAATTGCATTCATCCCATCATGCTCCTACAAAATGAGTAGTAGGTCCCCTTTCCGGAGTTAACACGGCCAAAGGATTAATCTACAGGCGATATCTTCAATCTGCCACATATCTTCATGGCGTATTTCTTAATAACGCATAGACAAAACATTGCCTCTAACCTTCCTACTAATATTAGGTAAATATTATATTGTTTGTAGATTACTTGTTTTCGGGCCTCTATAATAAATTGCATTCCCATGTTTGATATACTAACAACTCCACATTCGTGTTAATTTAAGATAAAAATTAAAGAGTTTTAAATAGCAGAATAATCCTGTCGGTTGATAAAAGTGCCAGGATATCTACCTATGCTCTAAAAACTATTTGGTAAAAATGTGAAAAGTGTCTAACATGCATTAATAAAAGAAAGAAATCTTCAGAAATAATAAGGCGTACGTAGCAGGAAGTGATTAAAATAAATAATCTGGCACAAGAAATGATGCAGTAGCAGGATCTTGTGAATAAGCCAATAAAATTTCCAGTTTCATAAAAAGTGCAAATTTTCTTGACTAGATAATCTTCAACAAGACAGTTACGTACTCTGTCACACCCTTTCTATTTTATTGTTTAATAACTCTTTTCAGAAGCTTTAGCAAAACTGCGAGAGAAGCGATTATTAGCTTCGTCATGTCTGTCCGTCCGTCTTACCGTCCGTTTGTCCGTCCAAATGGAACTCGGCTTCTACTGGAAGAATTTTAATGAAATTTGATGTTTGAGTGTTTTCCTAAAATCTGTGGAGAAAATTAAAGTTTCATTAAGATCGGACAGGAAAGGGTACTTTATATAAAGACCAATTTACGTTTTTTGTCATAACTTGCTCATTTCTTCCGAGAATGAGAAATGTTTCAGACAAAAGTTGTATAGAAATTCAAAACACAGTTTGTGCTCAGTAACATTTTTTTGAAAATCTTGCCGTTTATAAGAAAATGTGGTAAAATATTGTAGAGCGGGGCAGACCACATGACAATATGGCGCATGAACATTGCATGCTGCATACCTAATATTACAAATACACACACTCACGATATATAATACTTACTGCTTTCCACAGCAACAATGTTTGCACGAACGTGCCTCACTGTTATGTTATACGCACATTGCCTGGCTTGTATCACATTCAGCTTCAGTCAGAGCTGTTACAATCCTTCATATATGAAACAAGACAAATCCAGTTTGTACGTCACTGGTAAATCATTGCTGCGTGGACGGTTGTGAGTATTTTTAAAGAGACTCTCTACTTTCCTTGCGATTACGAATTTGTTAATTGTGAGAGTCCATTAGGCTTCACTAGTGTTATGAGCACTGTCCACTGCTGTGGGTGTACTGCGCCACAAGTTTTTGAAGGATTCTAATCCTATGTTTCCGTCATAAAACGCGGAATCTAACTAGGACCTCACCTCAGTGTCACTCTCACACGGTTCTAACTGAGGAAGGTCACACGTCAAGGTTTCTTTAGGTTTTTAAGCAAGAAGCTTAAAAAAAGTGTTAGTCAAGCCTAATGTAATAGGCTATACCATCGTGACAGTCCTTATTAACACGAGACAGAGGAAAAAAATAAGTGAAAAAGTGAATTTTTGATTAGCGCCTTCTTCAGTACTGCAAAAATAATTAAAAACCTTCACGTATTATTTATGTATATTTCCGCCCAAGCAACCTGCCCAACTAGAAACATATCATTAAAATCTCACGCAGACACACGGAGGAAAACTGATTGATGTAAAATTGATACTTGGACCATTGCTGCATGGAGAACCGTGTCACATAAAAAAGCGTTTTAGCCAGGTGACGTACCCACGTGACCGCCGCGGCGCTGTATTTCCGTTTCATGTGCATCCTCACCTGGTGAATACGAGATCAGTCCTAACGTAGATTAAAAAATGTGGAGTTCATGTGCCTTGCCCAGACTGGGGATAAAATTCAAGCTTTCTCACTCAAATTATCTAAATTAAAATGGTAACTATGGAAGACAGTTTTTCCAAAATTTAGACTGTCATACACGATACACTTACCAAAAATTACATGAAACAATACCGAGATATAATCGTGGTCTAATACTTTACGTAATAATTTCCTTGCGTTTCTGTAAATAATCAATATGATCTAAAATTATTTTTATGAAATAAGGAGAGGCTGTTTAATTTAATTATGTTTTCATTCTATAAACCTTATTGTTGCACCGTGCATTTCGTAGAATGACTTCAATTATTAACCAAAAATTGCACTTACATAAATTCCACATAAAAACACTTAAAAAATTTTTAAGTGTTTTTATGTGGAATTTATGTACGTGAAAATGTTGGTTAATAATTGAAGTGATGTTTTCATTCATTTCAATCGGATTTCTTTTGTTTATTCCATATAAATGCGCGACACTAACACACTAATTTCGTTACACTTAGGATCTCAGAACGGTGGCGACAGGTCCCTCTGCAAATGACCACACTTCATATCGTGACACCTCACGACACTGCAGTCTTCCTGAGGACACGTTTAGAGCGTCATCTCTCCATTAACCTGCTCGGCTACTCGTCGTACTGAAGGGGTAATCCGGTTCCCAAGGGTATGTACAGTACACCAAGTAGGAATCTGTACATTTACTCATATTGGAGTTAAGAAAAGCGGCTACTGAATGTGCATGTTCAAATATCGCCTTGCTCCGTTGACATGCAACACAGACTAACAGAAAATGTATGTGTCTTTGGATAATAGAATGTGGTGGCGTAAACTGGATTAAAAATTGGGGGGAGGACTTAAGTCATTATTTGACATATGGATACCAAAATACCTGTGTATGCCTCTGGTTACTTCTTGGGCTACAGATGGACTGTCGTTACTACGAAGAAGGCAGCTGCCCGAATGTACACTCCTCTTTCCTCTGACGTGATTTCATCGAAAACAGGTGAATATTTTCCTATTAAATACGCGAATGAAGATAATAGTGTTCATTCCACAGGCTATGTGCAAACGACGCGTTTTTGAAAGGGACATGAAGTAAAATGTTTCTTTTAGACTCAGTTTTCCTTTCTGTTTCAAGAGTTATGTCTTACTGTAAAGAAAAAATATGTGCGAAGTGAAAGAGGTAAATCAATTGAACTTTAGTAATGCCTTTAAAAATTACTCGTTAAGCAGTATGTTAACGAGGCGATACTAACCGCTATGCTGAAGGCTTAGTAAAAACTGGAATATGAGACAACAATTATGAAATTCTTAGTCAAATTCAGACGTTACAGTCATGATCTCCGGAGGACAGTTACCGGTACGCTCACTTCTTAATGTGAGGTATGTTCTTGTGAAGTTTCGTCTTCGCCCTTCAAGAGTAAGGCCGTTGTTGCCGACGGTCCCCAAACACGTCACATTGCATATCCATTGCGTTACAGCATCCCCCTCCCCTACTCAGCTGTCAAGACTTCGTCAGTTTCACCACCACCCCAAACAAGATGGATCACTGGCGAATGGAAATCATGGTCCAGGGAAAAATTCTACCCCTCCTTTCTTAAAACCACCCCATTTCCATTCTTTCCCTTTAGCTTCATCCTTTCTATCACCATCTCTCTTTCACTTTCGTATTAAAGGTTGGATTGTAGGATAGGACAAGAAAGGGATAGCAAGTTCTTTCTGTTATCCTGCATAGATACCAAAAGCAAAGGGGATATTGCACTCTTCCCCCACCTCTTTATTGTAGAGACATCCCCACTGAACTTACCCCTCTCCTAGAAGTTGATCTATATTATCTCCTACCAAAACCCTTACTTTTTTTAACCAACCTACATAGAATATAATACAATAGAATTTAACAGGGTTTTTGTGTGTACGCTACAATCATCCCTTCTTGCTTTCTGAATCTGCGTCACCCCCCCCCCCCCCCCCCTTCTCCCCCCAACTTTTTCCACCAACTTACCTCTTTTTTTTCCTAATTCGCCCCCCCCCCCCCCCCCCGTCCCTATGGCCACAACTTTCTAACCCATAGTACCTCGTCATTGCTAGCCAAAGAATGAAGAGGTGGTGGACTTCGTATATAGATTTTTTTTTTAGGAAGTAGATAACAACAGGATTGTAGCTTTCAGAAGGGGTTGAGGAAAGTTGCTGAAAATACGATAGGCATGTCGTCCGTCAACACTTTATTAGAGCTCAGTGACGAAAGGATATAAGGTAACATAAAGAGACAGGATGTAGTCGTTTCTCGAGTCGCAATGGAGAAGGACTGGCAGAGTAAGGAACAAATGGCGATTCAAAATGATGGGAAATACTAATTTTGCTTTCAAAGACCTAATACGATCAAGTCTACTGAAATTTGAAGGAAATACAGCGAAAATTATTTTTATAAATGCTTTAATCATATCAAATCAGCATGTGATAACACTGAAGTCTTACAAGCAACTACTGTCCTGTACCGTTATCATTATGCTACACAGTCAAGTGAACAAGCTATGAAACTTTTACGTAGACATCATGACGACAATTGTGATACACTTTTATATGGTACTAGAGAGAATGCGTGATTGCAGGCTTCCGCCGCGTTGTGAGATCTTCGCTCTTCTATGCTGTTGCATAGGGTAGATTGATAGTTATTAACGAAGTTTCTGGAAAACCTATCCTTCCCATCTGCAAGGGTTAAGTAGAACTGCTTGATCCCCGAATATGGGACGGATATGTTGCTCCGAGGCGTCGGTAAATATATTCAAATCTATGGTGTTATGGTGTGCAACATCGCAGAGGGGCGGAGATCTCAGAAGAAAATAATTCAATTTCAGGTCAGAAAGTAAATTATCACTTACATGCCAGTTTGTAATATTCAATCGTTACTGCAAAGTAAAGTTACAAAAGGTTCATCTCAAAAATAATACCGTTACCATTAAGATATGTATCTTATAAGCCCACTAAAATTTCTGGACAGTAGAATTTGAGCCAAGCCGCGCATTATTTCCACAAACTAGCGCAAAGCTGTGAAATTGGTGACGTGTATTCAAAACATCCAGATAATGATAAAAATTACTTTCCACCACATGGGTACTGTAAAATTGATATTAAGTGAATCCCTTCCCCCCTCCCACCCCCCCAAAAAATTAGAGTTACAGATCTTTTTTCAGTTTCATCTAGTATTGAAACAAGACCTTTACTTTCAAATTTTTTTAGTTTATTACAAATTTTGTGGTATCCATCTGGTGGACGGTAGCTTTTATTGTAATCTGGAGGTAATGAGTACATGTTACCATTTTCACAGCTTCGGTATAGGCCGTGAATCTAGAGTGCGCTTGACTGTCTCTCTTTCTGCTGTAATTTCAACTTGATTTAACACATAATAAAATCAAATTTGCTTATTTTCGATAGTTTATACACAAAAATAACCTAAGTTTACATGTAGGAATTATGTAGTCATGTGCATGAGTAAATTATTTCATACTGTGAATTTTTAGGGCGGCGAAATCGAATTATTTCATCTATCCTTATTAAAACTGAAAGTACCTCTTTGGAGAAGATGTGGTTGAGGTGTTTTCACCTTGCATCACACCAGAAAAGTCAGAGCTTTGTGGGTTCCACATCATATTTGTGCAAGACCGTTCATTTGTACTATCCTGAAGACTAAGTGGAAACAATTCTTCCAGTGGATCTTGTAAGTCGAGAAGAGAAATCTGAGTTGTAATATCTGTACACATTTGTGATTTTTCTGCTGAAGGAGGAACCACATTTTGGCCAATTTTAAAGACGTTTTGATATAATGGTTCCGTACTTTGCATCTCCAGAAACTGAGAATCACCTTCGTGTTTCACTGGTTCAGCCGAACGTGTTGCAAGTGCTGACATATGCTTCTCGCTCTGTGAATGAAGCCCGGACGAAGAAAGATGCAATTCGTTGAAATATGCATCCAGTGGAAATGTGTATGTCTTATCACAGACATTGTCTGAAAGCACCGGTGGAGATATTGGTTCATACAGAGGTTGTGCGAAACCCGTCTGTGCTTGATTCTTGCTCCAGTAAACATTTGCAGAAGCTGTTTCAGCTACAGATGTGTCACCTATCACATACTCTGGATTAGCAGAGACGTCTGCTGCGACAGTATAATTTCGTCTCAGTGCAGACAGTATATGTGGAAACTGTGACGCATAGTTTAGAGTGTTATTCTGTAATTGTTTTGGTTGGCAGTGTTGATGGTTATATGGGCGGTGGCTCCTCTGGTCTGACGTCATCGCCGTTGCTCCAAATTGTTGATCGCTGTTGTAACAGAGAGTACTGCTTTCATTTAAATTGGCAAAAGAATTTGCTGGAATATTGTACTCAAGTTGCAAATCCACAGAATTCTGTACGGACCCGAGACAATTATTTTGGTTTGATGTGGCGCTCGCTTCTAGTGGTACGCTCTTGTTGCTGTACGTGATTCCAGGCTGGAATCCAGCTGCCACAGGCGAAAAGGATGAAATAAACGATGAGCTTCCTGTTGCAACAGATGATAAAGGGAAAGAGGGTGACGTTCGATTGTTTTCGCTTGAAAGTGATGTATTGGTTAGGTTTGTCGTGGGAGCTTTAATTGCTAGTCCCTCTGCTAGAGCAGTCTTCTTGTCTTTCATTCTCCTATTCTGATACCATATCTTAACCTGGCGTTCCGGCACGCCTAGTTGCTGTGCTATTTCGACTCGGCGGGGTCGAGTGAGATATTTGTTACTGGAAAATTCCCTTTCCAGCTCAAACAACTGCAGACTAGTGTATGCAGTTCGAACACGCTTCTTTCCTGTAGAAGAAGGTCCTCTAGTTGATATTTTCGAAGAGGGTGGCTGATTGCGAGCGGTTAAATCTCCTGAAAAATAATAACATTGCCTTTATTTGAAAGAACAAATACATACTTAATCCAGTATAATGGAAAATGTTAGCACACACAATGTATATTATATTTTAAAACTGAAGAAAACTTCATTGACGACAGCATTTACAAGTTTATAGGACTAACAGAAAGATTTTTGTAAGATTATTTAATATCGTAAGGCTACTGGTTACAGATAGAAAAAAGTGTTATTGACGTAAGCGCATGAAGATAGGCTAGATGTCAGCAATGGAATTTGTTATTAGTCAGACTGAAGCTTCGGGTTTTATGAGAGACCTTTACTCTTTGACTGACTGGCTGGTTGGGTGATTGAATCACTGGAAGATTTTCGCCAATTGTCAGAGTACTGACCTAAGTTTCCCCTTCGACTGCATTTCAAGATAGGTATGTAGCTGTGCTTCACTTTATAGCGTACTGTAACGTTTTGAAATGTATGTCAGTTATTTAGGGAAGCTCGTGCCAAAATTTAAGAAAATTTAAGAAGCTTGAACCTTTTTAACCTCGCTGAAATAATTTCATACTTCTTTTAACAGTTTTCTTAAAATCGCACTGATGAGACGTGGGGAGGTTGAAGGTATACCTCTATTGACCGCTGACGTTAGCACTGGATGGAGTTTCACGCTCCGGCCAATTTACTCCTGACTTTCGTTACATAGTTGGCTGTATGGGCCCTACAGTCGGTCTGGATAATTTGAAAGAAATTAGTTTTTTTTTTTATTGAAATACTTCTTGTATCCAAATTTCTTACGCCTAAGAAATATTTTACTTATCGCTTATGAGACGCTTACCAGTGGTTGTACTGACCAAGTGTAATTCAAGCCCAGAGTACTAGGCTTACAATAATTATCTTGAAATATGTTTTGTGCGAAAGTGTTAACAAAACATCAGGCAATAGTTTGCAACGTTATATAAAAGAGAACAGTAAATGCACGCTTGTGGCGGAATTGAATTTTTTTTGTTCTACTCGCGACGCCTGTCTACTGCCTGTTCATAAGCAAATTATTGCAAAAAGAAAGGAACTGACTTATATAGCATCAAACAGCAAGCGAACGGACAACTATGACTACAGTGAAAATGTAAGGTAATTCATGTTACTGTTGAATGAATGATCTAATCTGAATCTGTACAATTTGTACAAATATTGTCAAAGGCGTAACACACTTATCTACTAGTTAGTCCTAAGCGATATATTTCCAATACCTACAATAATTAGAACTTCTAAGCAATATGAATCTTATAACTTAGTAGTACACGACAGAGAATAAGTGGTGTATGTACAAAATAAAGTTGTGTCTGTCCACGCCATGAAGGCGTATAGGGGGAAGAGAAATATAGCTCCACTTATTCTGAACCTCGACTCTAGACGTAGGTAAGTGGCTAATGTCACACCCCGGCCTCTTTACCACAAGGAAAGAACCCCAATTCCCATTCGAAAGGAGACTGTATGGGCCTATAGCCGATCTGTACACGCTACGAAGATTGAGACACCGGACCCTCTAGCCCTAGCTTGGTCGCTATAACCGCCAGTCAACTCCGGCTCTGGCGTGTACATGAATTTATCAAAATTTATGAATAGTCTACAAACGTCTATACGTGTATTGTATGTAGATAAACGAATAATTAGCCATCCTCATCGTTGCACCGTACATTTCGTAGAATTACTTTAATTATCAACCAAAAAACGCACTTACACAAAATAACACATTAAAACACTTAAAATCGCTCCGACATGTTTCGATCCTCAGATCATCCTCAGGGAGCTAGGCTGTTCCTTGCTAAAGTTATTTTAAAAACTTTCACAATATGCCTTTATATTAACATGGTGTTGTGGCAGCATGTCGTGTTGTGTAACAGTATGTTGTTGGGAATGGGTCTGGCTATGGTGTGCGTCGTGTGTTCCGTAGTGAGAGACTGACTGACAAGTCTCTCACTGCGTATCACACGACGTATACCGTAGCCAGACGCATTCCCAACAACGTACTGTTACACAACATGACATGCTGGCACAACTAAAACTAAACTCCGTGGCCTTAGTCCGCACGCGAACTATACCGACAGAGCGGCCGCCGCCGGTCGGCGAAGTTAGTGTCAACTTTTGCGGATAGAGGGGTGTCACGTGGTCAGCGCAAC
>Ga0123354_10020625_pt1 | contig 10369 bp, 11 predicted proteins | sample TergutLab28metaG_2_FD_97872 | JGI IMG/M metagenome (GOLD analysis project Ga0123354, IMG submission 97872) | Labiotermes labralis P4 segment gut microbial communities from Petit-Saut dam, French Guiana - Lab288 P4 | ecosystem: Host-associated > Arthropoda: Insects > Digestive system > Gut ...
AAAGCATTTTTGTTTCTTTTTCAAATATCTCGTCGAAAAATCCGCCTACTATTGAAGTGTCAATATAAATTCGTTGTTGTTTCATCTCTTTTTTGTTTTTTAAATAACGCTGCAAATATCCATAAATTTTTCCAATTGTGCAATATATCCAAATATAAAATTTTAATTTTCTATAATGTTTTCCAAAGTTATTTTGGCTAGATTTTATTTTGAGAGTCTGAAAAAATAAGATGGAATTTTAACTATAAATTGCTAAATCTTAACTTTCCAACTTCCCCCATTTTTTATATTTTCGCACCCAAAATTAAACCCATTTACGGGCTCCAAAACAAAACGTACATAGTTAACTTTTTATTTTACCCTATTTCTCTCTAATTTTCAAATGCTTACATTCATATCCGCCAAAGAACCGTTTTAAAACAAACGGTTCAAAAGGTGGTTTGACGCAGTTTTTGAGATGCGAATGCGATAAAATGGGACGCGAATGAGTGAAAATGGGATAAAATGGGATAAAAATGGGATAAAATGGGATAATTTGAATTGTACTATATATTATTGATTATAAGTCGTTAAACCGCATTTTTAACGCCAATTAAACCGCTTTTATTGTGTGATGGTTGTAATAACCTGAAAACAGTAAATTGTTCCTCTTTTTTGCCCTTTTTCACCCCAAAAAAGCACTCAAAAACCACCCCAAAAACATGCCGTTTTTGAGTGGTTTTTTCTAAAAGTTCCTTAAAAGTTCCTAAAAGTTCTCTAAAAGTTCCATTTTATGATAAGATTTTGCATGAGCTTACCCCACATAATACATTTTTTTAGCCCTAAAATGGCGTTTTTGCGTCGAGTTGAGGGGGATAAAATAGCAATAATATATTGAGTTTTTACGCTATTTTTATCATATTTTATTGATAATCAATTAGTTTTATAAGATTTGCGTAAAAAAGTGTATTTTTTAGCGAATAATGCGCCTTATAGGGGTGTAGGGTGCCGGTATAGGGGTACGTGATGTGTACATACAATGTAACGCTCGCAAGTGCAGTTGTCCAATTAATTAGGTAGCTTTCCTGTTACGGTAATTGAATATATTCTCGCATTCTCTGCTCTGTATTTTTGAATGGTAGCCTCAATATTTATTTGAACTGTACATAACCTTTAACTCCTTTCTCTGTTTTTTAGGTTCTAAGATTCTTGCCTAACTACCCCCAAAACAATAGCAATTGAATATATCTTGCTTTTATGTAGCTGAAATGGTTTGTATTCTTGATTGTCAGATACTATTGTAATTGTATCCGGTGTTTCCCCTTCTTCTATTCGCTTAATCAATGCGCCTTGCTCGGTATCCAATACATATACTTTATGCCATTGAAAAAAAGTATCCAACGGCAATTTTCTACATGCAACTATATCTCCGGAACTATACTTCGGATACATGGATGATCCCTTAACTGATATTAGAAATTCCGCTTCCTTAAATACAGGGATGACAAAACGCTCGCACTCATATTCCAATACCTGCATATCTCCTGAGCCAAAGCCAGCCATTGCGCTGACAGGGATTAATGGAATGCCTTTTGCCTGTGCCACCTTAAGAGGTATGCCTTGTGTACCCTCGCACTGGTTTTGAGCAGTTGGATTCCGGAGCATTACGCCTTCGCCGTTCAAAAGCCAACAAGCATTGATGTCATATTTTTCTGTGATTTTCAGCAAAATTTCAGTTGTGGCAAGAGGGTATTTACCCGTTCTGTGATCAATTACAAACAACCTGTTGAGTGTTTGTTGGGGTAAACTGATACTTTCGGCAAATTTTTTAACGACGCCATTTGTTGAAAAATCAATTAGTTGCTTAATTCTTTTGTTTAATTCAGGTATTTTCATAAAATATTATTCAGATTTATTGGTTTATTCGGAAATATGAGTATTTTTGCTGTGGTCTTTAAAATTAAAAATCGAAGCAAAAATATAAAATTACAAGAATGAAAGTATTAACAATTAAAATATAAAGTAACATGTATTTCGAGTATAACGGTATTACAGTAATTACAAAAGCAAACTGGCTGGACGCCGGATTGACAGAGGGACAATATAAAAAAGACAGTATGAAAAAGAAGTCTCAAAGAATTGTGATAACGCCGGTATTATGGCTTTTCTATTAGAAGATATTACTATCTCTGAAGCGTGTACAAAAATGAAAAATTATTACACTCAAGAAATAGATCGCCTAACCAATTTTAAAGATATGTTATTTGCAGGACATTTAGTTGAGGCAAGAGATTCTCTTGTTTGTCTGGGAAATGGAAATTTAAAAAAAGAAGATTTATTCCTTACCTAATTATAAAATGGATACATTTTCTAAATCGAAACGATCCGAAATAATGGCAAAAGTATCCGGTATGAATACTAAACCTGAAATATTAGTCAGAAAATATTTATTCTCAAAGGGATTCCGGTATCGAAAAAATGTATTGTCCTTGCCCGGAAAACCGGATATTGTATTACCAAAGTATAAAACAATAATATTCATTCACGGTTGTTTTTGGCATGGACACGAAAACTGTGAATCCGCGAAACTTCCGGCTTCTAATATTGCTTATTGGACAAGGAAAATATCATCAAATATAAAAAGAGATTTACAGAATAATGAATCATTAAGATTATTAGGTTGGGATGTTATTGTTATATGGGAGAGTGAGTTGAAGGCGAAAAATAAAGAAGAAAAATTATCTTTGTTAGTAAAAGAATTGAAAGAAATTTAATCTGAACAAGAATCTGAAAAAATTAGGTTAGTAGATTAATCTTTTAGCATTATTTCTAATCTAATCGTATCAGATAAAAAGTTTGGATACTTGGAATGGCTGCTTATTTTCTGAATATCCCACATTAGGTTTATGAACAAAATTGAATTTCAGTTACCCACATCGCATCATAAAACAGCGGCAGAAGATTTCAAAAATGAATTTTTTGAAATGGACAAAGGCGAAAAAAAAATTCCCGGAAGTGCTAAACTCCTCGAAAGAGAGTATGGGTCTTGGCTGAACCACACGATCAATAATCGTCAGGAAGATGCTGAAAACAAAGACGGTGGTGTTGTGAGAACCACATTTTTTGCAGTTAGGAAGTGTGACAATAAAATCATCGGAATTATTGACATTCGACACAGTTTGGGAGATGATACATATTTGAACGAATATGGTGGTCATATTGGCTACTCTGTCCGTCCAAGCGAAAGGAAAAAAGGCTATGCGACAGAAATGTTAAAAATGGGACTTGAATACGCAAAATCTTTGAATATTGAAAAGGTTATGATTGGGTGCTATTCAGATAACCAACAATCTATCAAAACAATAGAAAAGTGTGGAGGCGTACTATCCGATACAAAACTCTATACAGATGGAAAACCCATGAATATATATGATATTTTAATTACAACTAAATAAATACATCCAATATGGAAAATTTAGAAAATACCTCAGCAAAAAATTTAGAAAAAGCATTTGAAATTGCCCAAGAACTACAAATTGAAAAAGTTTGGAAAAATTTTAACTCAACATGTAATTTAGTGGGCTCGGTAAAAACGGGACTTCTGATGAATCATTTAGATATTGACTTTCATGTCTATTCTGATGAATTTTCGATTGAAAAAAGTTTCAGTGCAATATCTCAGATTTGTCAAAATCCGAAAATAAAAGAAGTTCTGTACAAAAATCTGTTAGAAGCGGAAGATATGTGTTTAGAATGGCATTTGTCGTATGAAGAAACGCCCGAGCGCATTTGGACGATTGATATTATACACATAAAAAATGAATCGCCATACGCAGGAGTAATTGAACGAGTAACCGAAAAGATAAATTTGGCTTTGACAGAGAAATTGAGACAAACTATTCTGAAAATAAAGTGGATAGGTGAGCAACAGAAAGAAAAATATCTCGGAATTGATATTTATCAGGCTGTAATTGGCGAAGGGATTGAAACTTTTGAAGATTTCAAAATGTGGAAGCAGAATAAAAAAGATGTTGGAATTTCGTTATGGGAGCCTACAATAAAAAATAATTGACTGCAATATGAACGAAAAACCATTAGTAGATAAAACCTACTTACTTGAAAAATTCCCCTGCAAAATGGGTTGGACATATACGGAAATTCCCGAAATTATGCCTGACAAAAACTCCCCATTTAGTTGGGTAAAAGTGAAAGGGAGTATTGACGGATTTGAAATCAACAAATATCATTTAATGCCATCAGGGAAGGGAACATTAATGCTGGCTGTAAAGTCTGAAGTCAGAAAGAAAATAAAAAAAGAAGCGGGCGACTATGTACACGTCATTTTATATCCTGATAATGAACCGATAGAAATTCCCGAAGAACTATTGCTGTGCCTGCAAGACGACACCGAAGCATTGCAGTTTTTTAACTCACTTAACGAAAACGAACAATATAACTATGTTAAATGGATATATTCAGCAAAAACAGACCAAACGAAAGTGAACAGAATAGCAGAAACACTGAATAGGCTCTCCAAACGCCAAAAATTTACAGACTAATAAAAAGCGCAATGATTCAACAAGTTGAATTTACACTCAAAGAAAAAAAACGCGGCTTCCACCTCATAACGGATGAGGTATTGCACCATTTACCGAAACTACCTCAGGTAGGATTACTGCACCTGTTTATAAAACACACCTCAGCCGGTCTTACCATCAACGAAAACGCCGACCCCGACGTGCAAACCGACATCAACACCATACTTGACCGATTAGTTCCTGAACGAGAACCTTACTACATCCACACTTGCGAAGGTACTGATGATATGCCGGCACATGTGAAATCCACAATCGTGGGCGTGAGTGTAACCATCCCTATAACCAACGGACGATTAAACCTTGGCACTTGGCAGGGAATTTACTTGTGTGAGTTCCGGAACCGCGCTGCTGGTAGAAAGATAGTAGCAACCATGATCGGATAAAACATAGCAAAACCCGACGAAATTGAAATGAAATATAAATTAATACAATGATACATTTAAGTAAACATATTATGACTGAAAAAGAATTAGCAATATATGAAGGATTATTAATATTTGCTCCTGAAACTGCTGCGTTTTTTAAAACCGGTATTCAGATTTATGAAACAGATATTGAGGCTCGTGCATATATGTTAGCACATTTATCAAGAGAAATAGAAGGCGGGTTAAGAGATATTTTATATGTCAAAGATCAAATAAAATGTTCTCATTGTAGACAGAATATCAATGAAAACAGATGTTCAAAATGTAATTCTAAAATAAAAAATGGCATCTGTGTTGTTTGTGAGAATACAATAAGACTTGACAAATGTCCTTTCTGCCAACAGCCCATTGAGGGTGAACATTTAATATCCATTTTAAAAGCATTAGGTATAAGTAAAAAGAATGGTTTTGCAGAAAAATGGCATAGTACTGCAAAAAAGTTTCATAAATACGCACATAGACATGGAGCAGAAAAAAGACCAAGAGATAAAAATGCTTTTGATAAGTTGTGGACTGATTTTATCGAAATATTGGGAGTATTAGTTGGAAATTATTTTTCCATATCTGAAAGAGTTGATGTAATAATCTCTTATGATAAACCGTCTAAACAAATTATTGATTCTTTACCCAACTTGTTCATAAAGGAATCCATTGTTGTTTATTTTTTTAAAAATCTAAGACGACTAAATTGGTTAAATCCTTTATACGAAAGAGACTATTTTTCAGGAGATAAAAATCCGAACCCTGTTGAAGTTGAAATAAAAGAAGGCGCTAAAGGGTTATCTTTTCCTCGATGGGAAGTGTTGGATTATCTCCTATTCTGTGCCAATGAGATAAAAGAGCAAAAAGGAGATTTCACAACATTGCTCAAAATAATAGATGACATTGCTTTATACAAAAAACCTGATGGTTCAAGAGTATCAAATTCTCATACCGATGATACGATTATTAGACTAATCAGCCAACTTCCTAACGATAAAATTGAAGGCAAGCATTTTGAATATATTAATGATGCGATTAGAAATCGTTATGGTTATTCAACTTTATCTTTTGAACAACTTGTAAGAAGATTTATTACAGATAAAGACAAAAATAATCTATTAAAATGCTTGAATATTTTATTTTCATTTGATAAAACAGATAATCAAATTGAGCGATATTATTCAGTTATTGAAATATACTTTCTTATACATTTCAGAGAAAATTATGGGGAAAAAATAATGGAAATTTGTAGGGAAGAAGGATTAGAAGCAGTATTAAGAAATTTAGAAAACATTGCTCAAGATGAACATTTCTTTGATGTTCACGCCATTGAAGAGCATCATCAAAATTGGGATCAATTCAAATATGTATTACAATTAGTATTTTTTATCCGGGATTATCTTTTATCCTGCCTCACAGATAGTTTAAAAGAAAAAGTTAATCTTTTCATAACTCATGAAAAAGAAATATATCGCCGTTTAGCATTTCATGCAATCAATGTTAGATATGATGAGTTAAAAGATATATTATGGAGCTTGTATACAAATCCTTTAGACAATCTCATAAATAAACATGAATTATTTGAACTCATAAAAAATCATCAAAAAGAACTGGAGGGTGAGGAACAAATACAAATTTTGAAATGGATAGAATCAATTTCTTACCAATCTCTTATGAAAGAAAAAGATTATGAACAAATTCTTTGGCATTCAAAAAAAGAATACTTGTTAGCCCTTGAAGAAGTAGATAATAAAGAGATACGAGATACAAGCGAAAAATATTCAAAATTATATCCATATCAGATAAAACATCCCGGATTCAATACCTGGATGAGTTCCCAAATTGGACTTGAGTCTTCCATCTATTTAGAAGAAATAGAAAAAAAGAACTTGGAAGAAGTTGTTGATTTATTTTTCGAGTATGAGAGGAAAAAGACACTTCCTTTCTATGATTTTAATATTCAAGGGTTATCGGATGCTATTGAGGAAGATATTATGAATAATATAGAGAAATATACCACTAATATGGAGTATATATTGTCAACATCAATTCATTTTAAATATGTTTGGTTGGCAGGAATTAGCCGATTTATCGAGCATAATCCCCCATCTTTTGACCTTCAGAAACTGTTGTCTGCTATAAATCAAATAATATCCGAGTCTGATTTTTGGAAAGGGAATGATGATATTCCATTTAATAATTATAATTGGTTTTTAAATAGGGCACTTTCGATCATTTTACACCTACCTAAAAAATGTGATATTAAATCAAACGAAAAACTCTTAAATGAGATAAAAAAGATTCTTTTTACAGTATTAGAACAGGATAAAACTATTTTGGAAGATTACTCCGATTTGTCTCACTTGAATTTAAATCATGCTCAAGGAAAATTGTATGAGGCATTAATTTTATACCTATTAGATAATGACCAATTAGACAAAGATATAAAAGAAAGGATAACTATATTATTAAACAACAAGCATAATAATCCGTTGTTATATTTTTCTATAGGTAAAATGTTTTATCAGATTTACAAAAAGGATATTGTTTGGGCTAAAGAAAATTTTAATGCTATTTTCCTAAAAGAAAATTTGACTAATTGGATAGCTTCTATGGACGGATATCATTCATATACTACCACGGTTTGGAAAGACATATTTTTACTGTTTACAAATGATTTTCATTATGATTATTTCATAAAAAACATAAAACGATTTGGGCATACGTCATCCTTCTTTATTATAACTCATATTATTATAGCTTTTGATGAAAATTTTGGCGGATTTGATAAAACAGATAAACTATATAAAACATTAATCTATAGTAATAATATTGTTATATACCGAAATATTTTAAATTCTTTTATTAGGGGCGTTAGAAACCCAAATCCGGAGAAAATAAAGATAATATGGAAAGACTTATGGCATTTCTGTAAAAGTGCAAATTCTGAAGCAAAGAAATATTTTTTACAGGAAAGTTATAGACTCCTTGATTACATGACAGAATTAGATGAAGAAATGGAACAATGGATACTATCTTCTTCTCAATATATGGATTCTTTTCAGGCACGATATTTCTTTGAAACATTAGCTCCATTTATAAGTACGAGTGTAGAGATAATAGGGAGAATAGTATTAGATTTTGTTACTGATAAAAATGTGTCAATGGGCAGCAATTTAGAGAAAATTGTTGAAGAGATGTATAAAAGAGGTTTAACGGAAAATGCTGATAAAATTTGTAATGCTTTAGCAGAAAAGGGAAATGATGAATTACGTCTGGTTTACAGAAAATATCACAAATAGCCTATCTTGTTAAATTTGTAATTCGGCAAAACAATAAAACTAAATAATCATGCAAATTCCAAATCAACAACTAAATCCGTTTATGAGTGTCGATACAACGGCGGTAGTAGCTCGGGAACTCGGCAAGAGCTATGTGAAAATAGAACTAAATGGCGATCATGTAGGAATTGGCACAGGAGCGGATAGGTGGTGTGTAGGTTGGTGTGAAAAAATGTACCGTTTGTTTTGAAAAAATGTACGTTTTGTTTTGAAGATTATAAAATACAAGATGGGCAAAGAAAGCATAAAAAAAATAATCAGACAGTCGAAAAGATAGGGTAAGTTTTTATTCACACGTTCAATTTTTTAAAGCAAGGAAGTATTTGAGAAAGCTAATAAATCAAACAAAATAACGTTTATATAAAACCAAACGAAAATTAAGAAAAGCTATTATTTATAAGCTAAATATTTCATTATGAATACAAAATATAAAAAATCAGAAACCACAAAAACCTCCCACCTCATACCTCCCACCTCATACCTCCTCTCCCTCTTTACCTTCTTAGTTATCACTTGCTCCGCCCAATCCCCCACCAACCTCCCCACCACAAACAATATTTACGCGGAAGGTATTCAAAGCGTTACACTTACGCTGCAAGGGGTGAATTTCGGACAGCCCATCATTCAATTAAATTCCGGAGAAAGATTGGAATTATCTTTTGATGATTTGTTGCAACAAAACCGCTTTTTAAAATATACGCTCATTCACTGCACGCACAATTGGCAGTATTCTCCATTAAATCAAATAGAATATTTAGATGGGTTTTCGGAAGATTGGATTAACGATTTTTCCTTTTCATTCAACACGATAGTGCCTTATACGCATTACCGGTTGCTGTTTCCTACTGAGGATATGCGCATTACAAAATCCGGAAATTATTTGTTGGTAGTATATGACAATGACATTAGCAACCCTGTGTTAACCAGAAGGTTGATGGTGCTTGAGCAGCAGCGGGCAGGCATTCGTGGCGCCGTTACATGGGCGCAAGATATAAGGTTTCGCGACACAAAGCAACAGGTTGATTTTACGGCTTTTACAGGCGCATACTCCATTAGAAACCCAGCCATGTATTTACGGGCTACCATTGTGCAAAACGGTCGTTGGGACAATGCCATTGAAAATTTATCGCATAGAACGGCACGCCCGGGAGAATACGGCTTTAATTTCGATAATTTGAATACGAATGTTTTTAATGGAGGTAATAATTTTAGAACATTCGATATTAGAACGTTGCGCTCACCGGCAGATAGAATTACTTCCATTAATTTTAACAACAGAATTAATCAGGCTTACGTAATGGAAGATTTGGCGCGTCCGTGGGGCGCCTTCGTTACCAACACCACGCTACGTGGGCACCGCATATTTGCAAACCGCGATTTTTCGGGACAAAACACGGAAGATTATGTATTGGTGCACTTTACATTACGTATTGATTTTCCAATGGCAGCCGGAGATTTGTACGTTTTTGGCGAGCTCACCGATTGGCGCATTGACCCCAAAGCAAAATTGACTTTTAATCCCGAAAATAATTATTGGGAAACAAACCTCTTCTGCAAACAGGGTTTTTATAATTATATATATGTATTTGTGCCCAAAGGCTCCGATGTGCTTGATGATACGTACATTGAGGGCAGCCACTGGCAAACGCCCAACAATTATACCATATTATTATATTTGCAGGAAGAAGGCACTTCTTACGATAAGTTGATCGGCACCGCCACTGTATCTATTGATTCGAATGAATGAAACGATTCCTGTCTTTTGCCCGTAAAGAATTTATACACATTTTGCGCGACAAACGTACCATATTGGTATTGATTGGTTTGCCCGTTATGCAAATGATTCTATTCGGGTTTGCCATTTCCACAGAAATCAGGAATGTACGCTTCGGAGTTTTCAATCCTTCAAAAGATGCTACTACATTAAAATTGGAAGAACATTTTAGAAACAATCCTTATTTTACTTATATCGAAAACGTTACAGACCCGAATCATTTTGTTGATTATTTTAAACAAAATAAAGTAGATATGATTTTGGTGTTTG
>Ga0123354_10020630_pt1 | contig 10368 bp, 3 predicted proteins | sample TergutLab28metaG_2_FD_97872 | JGI IMG/M metagenome (GOLD analysis project Ga0123354, IMG submission 97872) | Labiotermes labralis P4 segment gut microbial communities from Petit-Saut dam, French Guiana - Lab288 P4 | ecosystem: Host-associated > Arthropoda: Insects > Digestive system > Gut ...
CAGGAGACAGAAATGTGATTAAAAAGGAAGCCGAGAAGATTCTAAAATATAAAGATCTTACAGTAGAAATAAAGCGTATGTGGAATGTAAAAACAAAGATGATACCAGTAATAATAGGGGCGACTGGGACTATTTCAAAATCATTTAGAAAATACGTGAGCAACATACCAGGAAAATATGAAGTCAAGGAACTACAGAAAACAGCATTTTTGGGCACTGCACACATACTTCGGAAAGTACTAATGTAAAAATACAATAGATTCAACATTAAAACTAACGATATAAGCACCATGAATAGTAACAACAGAATAGCTGCAACACTGTATTCCTTAGGGACATAGATTGTCTCAGGAATATAAGTATAAATACCCTGCATAAAGGAGATGATAATGATGGTGATGATGATAATAATAACTATTTCTATTATTATGATAAATATTTCTAACTGTGGCAGTATAAAAGTGCAAAACAGGGTGTCACGGAAAATAAAATTACATTATCATATATTGTAACCACAGAATAGATATAACATTATATAGCCTATTAACATTGTTTGTTCTAAGGATGCAGTTTTAAGTACCCTGTGCAGGGGTGTTATGATATATTTGTTAATTGCAATTGGGTAGCCACCCGGTGGCAGTAGCTCAGTACACATTTACACACACACACACACACACACACACAATACAATACACAGAACGACACAAAACAAACAATTCGTAGAACAACACAAAAAATTTGGAAGAGTGCGGGCCGTGCTCCATCTTTGCGCGTTACACCCTGGCATTTGCCTTACAACTGAGGAAAAAGCATGGAAAAACCTCATTCAGGGTAGCCGAAGAATGCCAGCTGGCACGATGAAGATACATAAACATACAACAAGAATACATAAGACATAACAATAAAAATACATAAATTGTTAACAAAATAACAAAAATTTTTGGGTACGTACTCGTTGTTGAGAATGGACAGTAATTGCCTTAAATTTGTCTGATACAGTTTGATAATTTTATACCGTCGCTATAGCTAGAAGTATTTAATGCACAGTGTCATACGTACGTTTGTATTAAGTTTTCGTACTAAATTTAATATGTATTTAGTTCAATAATTTATTTTCAAACAAAATTTTATATTTCTGCCTCCAATGTCCCAATACTTACCGCTCTAAAACTTAAAAAAAATTCAAATATTCTCACGGCTGCCACCTTGCTGTTTTACATTCCATAACAATTACCGTAGCAAAATCTGCAGTTTATTCGAAAGTCTGTTTCCATAAATATTTCCAGGACCCCACTTTGAAACGTTCATAAGCTGGCCCTGTTTTGATGATTGTAGGGAAATTATTTTGGGGGTTATATTAATTTGGTGCTTTCAACCAAATTTTGGTAAGGTCGATTATTTACTTAAAAGTTGCCATGGGAGTTGAATGCACAGATAGTGCACCGTTTCTTCAGCTGTCCTTGTCTTTTAAGTAAAAAAAAAAATCCTACAATAGAGTCGAACTCGGTTATGGCGTCGTGAAAGTGACTGAATATGATGCTTCATTATAAACGTGTGTTGTTGTAATCGAGGAGTTTAATGTTACGGTTAACAGTGAGGAATAGTTGGTACCACAGAATATATGACGTTATAGGCGAGGTGTCGTATAATCCGATGTCGTTATAACCGGGTTCCGCTGTACGTTGTTATCCTGAGGAATAACACACGTCTCTCTGCATAGTTGAATTCCGCTGACACGTAAACATGGGTTTGTTAGATGAGAATTCCGAACATTTTTTAATGCGCAATAAGTGCTTTTTATTTACGTTTGCATTGTTAAACATAATGACAGAAGGGGTGATACCGCACGGTGGGTAGAGGTAGTGGGGGATGTTGACATTAATTAGAAAATATTATAGGACAGCGTCCCTTGTGCCTGAGTTTTACCGTTCACAAGTCGTAATCTCCCAGCGGTAATTTCTCCAGAGCAGCAAACAAGTATTACAGTCCAGTACCTACATTTCTCATACCAGAACATAAACACCTTTCTTTATAAGCTATTATCAAATAAATCGCGCTGTTTTCTGTCGTCGTCTTCAAAACATTATTTTTTTCTATAATTTCAACAGTTTGCCGCGACTATTTTATAAGAAATCAACTTCTGACTTGCCATTTGTCATAAAATGACTTAAAGGAATGTTGTGATACATTGTGATATATTTTCTTACGCTTTGAAGACAATAGGAATAATTACCCGAAAGTGAGTTTGGAATAATTCGTCTGTTGGTTATAAAATTAAAAAAAAAAACATAGGCCAATAAGAAACCTGCATTTCTAAATGGTTTATCTCGTTATAGAGATGGAAGTTGTTCATGCAGACCCTCTGTATCGTGCTGGTGCAGTCTGAACTTCTGATTACGCCATATATTAATATCATTGTTTAGTATAAACAAATATTGGAACTGATGCGAAATGAGCAATCGAAGCCACTGTAAATTAGACTTGTACGTAAGTCTGACTACCGTATAATTAAATTCCAACGTGTTACATTGTATATTAATCTTTCTGTGTGCCTCCTGCTTGTTCTTTGGTTCGAACTGAAAATTTCTAGGTACTAACAGTGCTTTATCGGTATACACATTAGGCGATGTCCGCCTGTTGTCCAGATACGTATTAATTGTTTATACCTTACTGTGCTCAAACACTTAGGGCCTACCCAGGTGGCGGCACACTAAAAGATGGTTTATTTTTGCCCAAAACACCGCATTATGTGGTTTGTATAATTGCATGTGTACGTAAACTATATTCTTAATCTTTCTGATGCACGTGGGAAAATTATTAAGGGAAAATCTTTGTACGTTTTTAAAATGGTGGAATTTGCAACAGTGTAACAAAGAAAGAGCAGTACATATCGATGAAATGACAGAATAGTAGCTACGAAGTTTTTACTGTTCTTAACAGAGCCTTATTATTATTGACTGTGAAATGTGTTGAAACACGTTCGGATTCAAAATGCCACAGAACACTTAGAGATCCTGGAACACAAACACTGACATAGACAGACAGAGAGAGAGAGACAGACAGACAGAGACGTACGCACACGCAGTATTTTGATTGTCCCTTTACATCACCAAAAATTTCTGTGACTGATATTCCTTTGTTGTTGTACTCAGAAGAACGTAGACACTCTCGATAGATTCTTATTAACCAATCACGTGAGTCCCAGAAACACAGCGTATATTAAGTAGCCAAGAGTTGCTCAGCTTGTTAAGAAACTGCCAACCACACAATTAACGTGCTCGCAAGAGCGTGCCTTGAGTCCCTGTTACCGATACCATGTGTTGTGTGTTCCAGCTGCCATTGTTTCATTTCGCTGCATAAAATGGGGAAGGCTGAAGTACCCCTTAGTTTTAATCAGATCATAACAACGTAGAAGGCGATTTTTTCCTTTTTCATTCAATCTCGTCTGAGGAAAACTGCGTTAAGGCAGCAGTAAAAGAGCTGAAATTTCGCCATGGTGACGATGGGAACGTAAAAGGCTTTAGCATGTCTTTGGCGTTCACGGCCTATGCCTTGTTAGTTGTACCAGTTCCGGGAACGAATTACCATATCGCAAGTAAACGATTTTCAAGCTAAACTGAACGTCCCTGTTCGCACAAATTATGTCCCTTAAAAAGTTCTTCTGTCCAGAAATGTCTTTTACTTAAGATAACATGACCACGGTTCCTGTCGCTATAGCCCAAATCAGCACAGAAGGAACAAGAAAGCGACGTTAAATCCAGTAATCCCATATTGCACACGACAACAATCTCCTGAGAATGGAAACTGGAAGAAAAGTTAAAGAAGGTTTTTGGAAGGAATATGTGGTAGAGAAAAGAGAGGCGGTATTTGCTTTGGAGTTATGGTGGATCAGGTCTTGGAACTGTAGTCTACATACGGATGTATCTACCGCGAAAATGAAACACCTCTGAGCATAAACGTGCTATCTCAACCAACACTGTGCATTTCATCAGGCTAACAGTATTATGAAACATTGGATGTAATGAAGTCGTATCTGCACTTGACGTACCGTTAAACTAGCAAATCGTTGGGCCTGTTAGCGTGGTTATTGGGTTGAATATACTCGTATTTACCGTGGATTGAAGTGTGGTTATGAAAATGCGTATATTTAACCGAGGGTGGGAGCATTGTTATGAAAATACATATATTTACCGAAACATCTGTTAAAATATTGATACCGAAGAAACTGATGGAACACACACACATCTAGCGGTAGAGTAAAATTCCAGAACACGAATTCTGCAAACCTTCGTATTTTGCTGAAATCCCATACCCATACACTTAAGTGGAAAGCAAGCCGATCCCATTGGTAGCTCGGTCTAAGGCGTGGATCTAGGGCCGCTCGCTTGCTGGAATTTTGGATTCGAATCCCGCCGGGGCATGGATGCTTGTCTCTTGTGAATGTTGTCAGGTAGAGATATTTGCGATGAGCTGATCATTCATCCAGAGGAGTCATACCGACTGTGGTGAATCGTTGTGGGTGATCTAGAAACCTAAAAAATGAGATCATGGCCCACGTTGGGCCACAGCGCCACGGGAGGGGGGAGAGGGAAAATGGAAAGCAAAACAAGAACAACTTTAAAATCACATATCCTAGCATTACAGTACGAAGTAGAAGTCATTGCTACACACACACACACACACACACACATATATATATATATATATGTGTGTGTGTGTGTGTGTGTGTGTGTGTTTTGTCTTACTCGTATGCGAGTATTTGAAATTAAACTAATTGTCCCCTGTCTGTTTTTATGACGCATGTGCTAATCTTGTAACTGAAATTATCACAACTGTACGTTTCGGATATCGACTTGGCCAACATTTTTAAGTAAAAATAAACACTTCTCAGGGAAATAGTGGTTACTAAGATACAAACGAGTACCCTGATTGTGGAGTAACTGCACGTAACTGCTAGAACAGATTCAGTAATGGAGAAGCTCTGTGATATCGCACTCCGAACCAAGGGCTCTGATTACTTCTTAACAATTGGATACATGAGGCAAGCACAGGTCCATCTCTTTTCAGGCGCTCGTCCTCTACACCTATTGTTCACGCAACCAGGTGATGCCCTTTGTTTGTCCATTTAGTGCCTTGCGTGAATTGACGCTGGCATATGTCTGAACGCTAACTGCGTCACGACAGGCCATCGGGCCATACTTTGCTCTACATTTGCGACTTACTTTTCATTAAGCAATCACAATATGGAGAGCTTGTATTTGAATTTATTTTCGCTGTTTATATATGTATTTACACGTATGTATTCATTCATCGATTCACTCTTTCGTGCATTTATTCATTAATTCATGTGTTCACTCAAGTGGTAGAATTTAAGAATTGTTAGAACTTCAAAATTACTCTGGGTAAATGACCAACTTGATGTACATTTACGTTATGCAATACGTTTATTATTATAATCCTCTACATGTTTCGAGCAACTCTGTGCTCATCATCAGGAGGTCAAATTGTGTTAATACTGCATCTCGTATAATATTCTCAACCTGCACACCGGACGGTAACTTACAGAGAATACTATACCAGATGCTGTATCAATACAATTTGACCTCCTGGTGATAAGCACAGAGTTGCTCGAAACATGTAGAGGATTATAATAATAAACGTATTATATAACGTAATTGTGCATCAAGTTGGTCATTTACCCAGAGTCATACCAGGATGCACGGTCAGCAAAACATGAAATTCAAAATTACTGTAACTTAGTGAGATGCTTGTACTTTTTGGGATCTAAAATATCAAATTTTTATTTGCGATGTACTCGTATGAACGTGAACACCACTGAGGTAAGAAAAATTGCAAATAACATGTACGTGAAGTCATTATTCTGCACATGTACACAATTCCTACACTTTGCTTACCTCAAAAACACTAGTGTTTTTTCATGTGGTACTCCCTGGTTGTCTGGATGCTTAACTGAAATGGCCTTCACACCAACGAAGTTTGTTATTCACGAACTTCGTGTCGTTACTGGTCAACAGCTTGATAGTTTGCAGGGTTCGGTTGCACTGTTGACAGTTAAATTACAGAAATCTTTGTGGTGTCAGTACATGTTGCAGTTTACTCACGCACAATTACTGCTTTCTCGTGTATGGACCACACTTCTCGTAACAGACAGTTGGTTTGCTGGTTATTTAACGACCCCATGTCAGGTGGGAACGTAACGGTGCTGCAGGGAATAGAAGATTACTAATTTATTGAGACGGGTAGAAGTCGGTTTTGGAAGTTGTCATTGAATGTTTAAAGGTATGCTTTAGCATGGGTCTGTCATTGAATGCATTGTTCATGTCGAGGTAGTTGGTTGTACGAGGCATGTTCACCGTGTATGGTTCCCTAGCATGTGAATTTTTATGTTCAATAAGCATATTGCTTTTGGGTAGGAGGAAGCACTTGTAAGAGTAATATACAGCAGATGGCGTTAGAGTCTCGTGATTCATCTGTTTGTGCTGTCTACTGCAAAGACTGAGAAATAAGCAGCTTTGTTGGAACTGTCGGTGGTTAAGCATGACTTAATATCCGAGAGTTTTGTACCAGTCTTATCTACGAGTCTGGACTTTAAAGATTTACATTTATTAAGTCTAAATATTATCATAATTCAGATTACCGTAAAGTATATTGTTCATTTATTTGGAATTGGGCCGAGCGTGGTTTGAGGCGTGGGTCTGCGGCTGCTGGCTTTCTGGGAATATCGGCTCGAATCCCGTCGGGGTCATGGATATCTCTCCCTCTCTTGTGTATGTTGTGTGTTGTCAGGTAGAGGGCTCTGCGACGAGCTGATCACTCGTCCAGAGGAGTCCTACAGTGTGTGGTGTGTCTGGCTGTGATCATGAAACCTCGATACTGGGGAGGCCCTGGCTCACTGGGGGCTGTTGGGCCGTGGGAAGTGGAGAGAAATTTGAGATTGGTGGTGTTTGGGCAGTGGAAAGGTTTAGACAGAATTGTATTCGTAAATTCTGAAGGGAAGAAATTACCAGGGCTGTTGGGTGTAGAAGAAAGAGTAATGTGAAAGTGGATCTTAAGCATATTGTTGTGGGGATAAGAACTGCAATCATGTGGCTCAGAATAAGGTACACTGGCTGATTCTTGTGAAAGCTGCAATGAACGAAGGAGAATGCCCTGAATAGTTGGGCGGATTGTACCGTCTTAAGAAGGCCGTTGATCCATGGTGATTACTTCTACCGGATTTAACAAGAAGAAACTAAAACGGGAAACAACACTTCAGGGCCTCCCCGTTGTTTCTGTGAAGCTCACGCTTTGGTGACAGTTCGTTCTTGCATGCAAGTATACGTGAAGCGGTTTGTCCTCTCACAATTGCTAGCAGGGGTAAGAGTTTATACTTGTGGGATTGAGGCGAAGGAGTAGGATGTAATTTCCCTTGTCTAACACTGCAGCGCTTCGATACGTCTTAAAGCCTTTATACGACTTTTTCCTTTACGGAACAGCAGAGATCTAATGAACGTCTCTGACATCTTTACATTCCCAGAGGTCTTTTGGCAAGGGGGATGGGAGATGAGGGTGCTTCCACTGCTATCCTTTTCCGCAATGTAAAACAGAACAAGTTCCTGCTTTAAATGATACAGGATGTGACAGTCTAGCAGCAGGAACATTAAACTCCAAGGTGCTGATCTGCTGTTTTTGTTTTGAATCCCTACACATTTCCCTTCTTCACCTGCAGCGTAATATACTGACTGTCTTGAACCTCGGTTTTTATTTCTCTTCATGAGTTTTTACTCTGTCTCCGTTAGTAGTCCTTGCCCTTTTCTCCACCTGTCTTCATATTCCTATTTTCTTTTTTTTCCCTGTGGCGCTGCGGCCCAACGCGGACCATGGCCTCCTCATTCTTGAGGTTTCTAGATCACACACAACGACGCATCACATTCGGTAGGACTCCTCTGGACGCGTGATCAGCTCGTTGCAGAGACCTCTGCCTGACAACACACAACACTCTCAACAGACAGACATCCATGCCCCCGGTGGGAGCAGGCGAGCGGCCGTAGACCTACGCCTTAGACCGCGCGGCCATTGGGATAGGCATTTCTATTCACTTACTCATCTGCTTTCTCTTTACTCTTGCCCTTTCTGAAATTTTCTTTGTACGTTTTTCCTTCTTCTCCTTTTACATCTGTTTCCTTACCTTATCTCTAACTAAATCGCTTGCAGAATGATGTTCATTTCAATTTCAACAACATTTTTGTTGCGAAGTTCGATATTCAGACAGCGGTGTTGAAATTTCAAGTCTTCTGGCTATGACGCAGTGCATATTAGCACGTAGTTAATGGCATTCTGAGGAGCTTTATATGTCTCCATCTTCTTGGCAGAACGTAGGTAGCTATGTACCGAACTACACGTTGTCATATTCCAGAGTATTCTTCAACAACGTTGTTGTTCTTCATGATTGCTTATATGTAACGGCTGCAGATTCTCGGATCCACATCAGCTGTTCCCGTTTCCCGAAATACATTAAATTGTAGGGAAGACCAGGCTGCTACCAAGGCCACCAGTGTTACAGTCCCAGCTGGCGCACTGCTTGGCAGGATCCAGAACTGCGTAAGGCACGGAATTCCTGTACACTTGCACGTGTACTTGACCTGAGTAGTCTGTCTCCTCTTGGTGGCCTTCAAGATAAAAGTAAAATATGACATTCTGTATATTACCCAACTTTCCATCCACCGGGAAATTTAGGAGTTAGGACTTCGTTTAGGTTAACATGGGTATTTGGCGCCCTCAAAAGAATGCCAAGAATTGATGTCATGTAACGTGGGTTTATTTTGGAGGCACGCCCAGCACAGTTTCTAAGATTTGGATTTTTTGTTGTTGCTTGTTCTCCAGCACTGTTTGGACCTTGTTGTCTGAAGATCTCTGACCATTGCCTGCTTGTTTTCTATGTCAAAAGTTTGGAATTTAGAAGGTAATTCAAAAGCGAAGAAGCAGGGAACTTAATGGCTTAGAATTTATTGACCCATATTGATTTTACGCACTACGACTGAATGTAATCTGAAACGCTTATTTTTTATTTCTTAGTTAAGTAACATGGGCACATGCAGCCTAGTTTCTTGTTTCAAATTCATTTGGCATATACGCTAGAGAACTAAGAGAAATTTGTAGGGCTGCTATTTTGAAGTCTTCAGTTTTTGTTGGGTTTATAAACGACAGTTCCAAAAAAAAGTACCTAGGGGATATTACGATCTAATATCAACTTTAATCCGCTTTAGAAATAATTTTGCCTTCACTTCTGAAATCTGAGTATCATTATACAATATTGCGTTAAAAATCATAATTCTGTTATATAATAAAACATATAAATTTGTTGCATGGCGTGTATGCATATGACAGGGTTTCATAAAATATGCCTTACTGTTGTACCGCCTGCATTATGTTAGTAGCGTAATGTTGTCTTTTGATAGTCCCTTTCTTCACAGATATGACATGCGTAAAAGAAATGCACTTTGGCGCTGAAAATGGAATGAATTTTTAAACTTTATAAGTTTCATAAGATGGAAGAAACGTTATCATCGTGCTTGTGAATATGTGTATGTCCATTTATTGTTCGAGGACATAAGAGTTATTACTTAATCTGCTGTCGTTAAACGGTAAGTAGTTTAGTTATGTTAATACAAAATAAGAAGAGTTTGGTTAAGTATTATTATCAGCAAAAGATTGTGATTTCTGTGGGACAAGATCTAGAACCCGCCTGTCGCATTAATATTTCTTCAAACCATGCATAAAACATTTAAAAATAGTGGAATTTGTATCTGTGAAATCGAAATACCTGAAGCAGTGAAAGATGGTAGGGCGGGACCTTCAGTGGCTGAGGGTACCCGAACACAACGATGAACAAGGTGAATGATACAGCCTCCTCTTGCATGCTTGTAATACTCCTACCTTGTTATCAGTAACAGAACACAAGCACTGTTAAGCGGTCGCTGCCCAGCACCAAACACTTTTTTACCCTGTCCCTCTAGCGGTGGTCCACTGCCCAGAAGTGTGTAACTTCACAGCTTTCAGGTATTGAGGTACTTAGAAAAAAAACAATTACAAGAAACTGCACACAGTACTCTCTTACGTGGGTGTTTCTACCTTTTGTACATGTTGTATTCTAATTTGTCTCGGGTGTATTGTTGCTAGCTTCAAGTTGTCTTGTGTGTAATTGTTGTTGGTTGGTCGTATGTATTGTTATAGTTGTCTTATGTGTGTGTTGTTATCTTATGTGTATTTGTTGTACTGTGTGTGCATTGCTGTTTTTTACTTTAGATGCCGGACTGCTGGCTAGAAGTCAGTATTCGGAAGGTCCTGCGACCGGCCACCTCGACACAG
>Ga0123354_10020631_pt1 | contig 10368 bp, 4 predicted proteins | sample TergutLab28metaG_2_FD_97872 | JGI IMG/M metagenome (GOLD analysis project Ga0123354, IMG submission 97872) | Labiotermes labralis P4 segment gut microbial communities from Petit-Saut dam, French Guiana - Lab288 P4 | ecosystem: Host-associated > Arthropoda: Insects > Digestive system > Gut ...
CGTAGTTTGAGGTCCAGTTGTTTTCGTTTAGCGGTTATGTGTTTACGCCAGGTGAGTCTCCGGTCTAGATGGATACCTAGGTATTTTACCTCGTCCGCTTGGGGTAGGTGATCATTGTTTAATGTGACAGGAGGACATGTCATCTTATTGAGGGTGAAGGTGAGCTGTACTGATTTTGCTTCGTTCGCCTTCATTCTCCATGTTTTTAACCATGATTGGATTTTGTTTAGTTGCATCTGAAGTCTATGCGCAGCAACTGTAGGGTCCTCATGGACTGTTAGGATAGTGGTATCATCAGCGAAGGGGGCAGTTGTACTGTTTGCCAGGGTGGGTAGGTCAGCAGTGTAGATCAGGTATAGGAGGGGGCCAAGTGCACTACCCTGCGGTACTCCAGCGAGGATTTGCCTGAGGGATGAGTAAGCCTCCCTGTATTTTGTCCTAAAGTATCTATTTGTTAGGTACGATTGTAAGATTCTGTACATATTGTCCGGGAGGAATGTGCTGAGTTTATACAGCAGTCCTTCATGCCACACTTTGTCAAAGGCCTGACTGATATCTGATTTACCTACTTGCACTACCAAATGCAGACAGTATGCTGTGGCAAGGTAGTAATGGGGATGAACAGGAAAGTATGAGGAAGAAATCAGTCATGGCCTTATTTAAAGCTACTATTTTGGCATTAACCTGGATTAAGAAACCTCCGCCCACCCAAAACCTGAGTACTAACCACTATACTACAGCTGGATCTTCAAACACGTGTATTTTTTTTAAAACACAAGCAAAATGTACGCGTGCAATTCCAATACAAAAATACCTTACTTACTAACCCTTCAATGATACTGGGGTTTAAATTCCAACTGCTACCCAGGATTGAAGGGTTTAAATTTAGAGTACCCTTAAATTTATAGTAACCTAAAATCCATAAACAACCGTATCGTTCACCGAGGCCTGCAAAACATGAAGAAATAAAGGTCTGTACGTTAATTCTACATTTGTGCTGAACATGAAAGTATAGGTGTGGTTTCCACTGTCCTACACACAAAAGAAATGCCACACAGCCACAGGGCTGGGGTCACTCAAATATGTGAAATACAAGCATGAACTCACTTGACAGGAATATCAACCACAATCTCTATCAGAGAGTCCAGAAACACTTCCAGCCGGTTCACATTCTCATCTTCCCGATGTGTACCTGTAACAGTACCACATGTTACACTCCAGCTGTGAATATCTAAGGGATGACATGAGTGGATGGGTGAACACAAACATTTTCAAGTCAATCAGCTACCACTATGATCTTAATTTCCTTCATAACATGTGGCTGCAAACATACAATAACATTTTTGTTCAACAAGCTGCTATCACAACAGTTGGAAACACATGTATTTTACATTTGTAATTTCAAGTTTCCACCACATAGTAAATGTGATCTTCACTCTTCCAGGATGTTATGCAATGTTGATAAATAGTTAATTACTACGTGTCAGGAAAATCTTGAAGATGGGACTGATAGGTTGTCCCAAAACAGCAGTAAGAGACAATACCAATCCATGCCTCATAGCATCCCCGAAAATTGAAAATCTTATTTTATGCTCATACACAGAGGAAAATGTTCTAATGCTCCGAGGATCAACCTCAGTGTCTCCCTGAAAGTAACGTGTTTACAACTAATTATTACATATATGTTGGAATCTGCTTCCATTGAGCTGCTGATGAGGTAAGAAAACCTGTAACAATTCCCATATTTGTGGAAGAAGTTGTCTTTCATGCTTGTAAATATAATATATAATTCTTATTTGACATTTCTCAGAATAAAACTGGCTTCCAGTGTGAAAACTAACACTACAATTCCTCCAAAATACTGATACATTTCTACCAGATCACATAGCAACACACCCCAAAAAAGAAAAGTTTGAATTTGTAATCAGCATATTTTACATATTTGACAGCACTGCACATATGTGACAACTGGTTAACATACAACACATCACAAAATGGTTTATCTGGTCACACATCTCTTTTTAATTGAAATTCTGGAACAAAAAACACACTCCATACAATTAATAAAGTTATATAATGCAACACATGTCCCAGAAGTTTGGATTTGTAATCAAATATTTATACAGTTTTTACACATAAAATATAAATGGTACAAGTAAATTATATGATGTGTTGCAAATGCTGGTATGGGCTGGAGGTAGGAGTTCTTTACAAGAACTATATGAATAATACTAAAGAATGCATATGACTATTTTCAAGAATAACATTGCATGGGCTGCAAAATCTCCAAATGCACTAAATGTTCATAACAAAATTAACGGAACATGAAGTCACCCAAAAACTGAACAAAACGTTCAAAATACAGTGAGAGAAAAACAAACCAAAAGAATGCAGTGGGACAAGGATAAATAAGTAATCAGTAATTATAAGACATTAATAAAACCAATAGCATACCATCAGGCTGTCGAGGTGGACGAGCCTCAAAATGGCGCACCAGATCCTCTTCTTTCAAGTTCTCCACTAAGAATTTGGTGATACAACGAAGAATAAATAGTGCGTTGTAAGTCTGCCAACTGAACATGTTACTGAAACATGAAAATGAAGTTGGTGCTTTGCAGCTGGCAGCAAGCAAGCAATCCCAATAATAATTGCTGAGCTTTCAACAGAATGGCTAAACATTTATTTTAAATGTGGAATAGTAAATATATTAGTTACTGTACCATCACCAAAAACCTCTATGCAGACACCTTAACCATCTTAACACTGCCAGTTTTACCAGACTGTCTTACTGACCATGGCTTCTTACATTAATCAGTATGCAAGAAGACTAAAATCTATGCCCAGTGGGTGCTAATAATTGTCCAAGCAAGTGTACTGTCTTATTGAGTTTTGGTTGGTCATGAAGTTCTCAAAAGGACTGATCTCTGAGGTAAGCAAGTATATTTCAAAATGTGACTCCAAATTTTGAGATCTCATTGCTTCACTGGTTATAATTTCTCAACAAATTACACACCACAAACAGATGTCTTGTCATTCAAACTGAACTGCATTTGCAGTTCACAACCACCTTTAACTTTAGATACAAAAAAAAAAAATGGGCCAATGAAAACAGTGAAGCTTCACAAATCATGAAACTTCCTTAATAAAATTCTGGAGCAGTGAAGTTGGACTGACCACTCAATCGGCTGAAATGGATGATGTCCGCAGTTTTGAACTTAAATTAGAAGATACAAATCACCTGAAATACTAACACACCATTTCACAGTGCCACAACAGAATATGGACCAAACCCTAATACGTGATCTTGGTTCAAAACTCTTCAGAAACTGATGGAGACTTGATGATTGTTTTCCACAGTCTGACACTTGGTCTTTGTTCAACACGGTGTTAGACTCAGCACAAGTACAGAAAGGAGACAGGAAGGTGGTGTGAAACTGCATGACATGTCCAGTGTGAAACCATAGCTTCTTACAACAGTATATCCATTACTTCCTTCATATGTCTGTATCATTTAACCATGCAACATCACAGAAAATATCCCACTCTGCTCACACATGTAATTCAGAATTTTATTATACAGTAAAGACATAATTAAGTCATTATATTTCTACAAATTCAGGCAGAATGCCAGCACGTAGACCAGCAGAAACATTCCTTTGTTAATTTTCTTGCCCCTTCACCTGGATCTTGCAACCATCAGCACATAAAAAGGTAAAGCAATCCCATTACAGGCCTGAATAGGCTCTGGGGGTTCCAGGAGGTTGAGGCTCCCAGATTTGAAGACAATTAGCATATGAAGGTGGTAAGGTTGTCAGCCCTACGCACCAGCCATCTTTACCCAGCAGGAAATATTCCTGGTACTCATTTCTGTGTGAAAACATTTCCAGAAAACTGGCAAGTATTTTCCTGTGGAAAACATTCTGTTTTTCTAGCCTGTGTAATATTCTAAAGAAACCCCCGTAAGTAACATTACTCATGTATGTTCAAGACACATTATGGGGCATCATTCAGATGGAGAGAAAAAAGTTTCCTAGAAATAATTTGTGTCTGAAGTAAATATCATTTTTAAGATCTCACAGGCCCACAATGCTGACCATCAAGCACCACTAGCTGTCTGCATCCCACCAGCTGATAAAAAACGCATCTGATGGTTGAAATCCCAATATTTTTGGAGACAAGTTTTTAATGATGGATACTGTACAGTGTGCTTTACAAATACATAAGAAGTTTAATGTACACCCACTTACTAGTAAAGCCTCTCATATTACATTATATATGAATGGATGTCTATCTAAATGTTCAACTTCTTTCTTTCTTTCATTCTTTCTTTCATTATATATGAATGGATGTCTATCTAAATGTTCAACTTCTTTCTTTCTTTCATTCTTTCTTTCCTTCCTTCCCCTTTGCCATGTGCAAAAAATGCCATACACCTAAACTTTTTTCCAGTGTCTACTCCCCTTTCTCCTTCCACAGACATAATCATTTTGCAAAGTAATATTTTTCACCTCTAGATTATACACATAAAAGTACTATTAAATGTACAAACTGTTCAGAACATCCACATTGTTTTGCGTAATTTTACTCTGTGTTATGTAATGCATTTCTCACTTTAAATTTTATTCACGCACAAATAACCTTCAATGATGATTTGCCTTTAAAACTATTCCAGTCACTCATCCAACACACAATTTCCAACCAAAATGCAAGAGACACATGCTGCAGACTCATCCAGTAGTCATGATCATGCATTTGGATAGAAAATGCAAAGTCTTACTTGTCTGTCTGTGCTGAGGCCAGCAGTTCCGAGGCTCGGCCCAAGAAAACGTGAAGCAGTGAGCCAAAGTTACCAGACTGCAGATTGTTTGCAAGTAACAGATGACATGTTGCATCAATTCGCTCATCTAAGGCATGATGTTCTGAGCTGTAAACAGTAAGACAAACCAAGCTTCACAGAAGTATTTCAGCATACATTTTGTTAACTGAACACTTTCATACGTGAAAATTCAACAGCTTAAAAAACCACGTATTCCTTTCTAAAAACTGCTCCTTCGCTTGTGACTAACTCAGGGACATTTATGGATACTCTTCCCTAACCACTGGTATTATTCATATATATATATATATATATTCATTTATTATATATTTATGTTGGTAGCTCAATCTGTATAATGTTAAATATCATTAATATCCAATGAATCTGAAAAACTGTGTAAGGCATTCTGACATACTAAGATGACCCACCAACACCTTATCACAGTTCATACAGTTCATATTCATCACAGAATGTCACATTCCCAGGTGTGCTTAAAATGATTTATACATAAAATTTAAGAGGTACAGAATATAGAAACAATACAACGAATACGATAAAGATAATTCGCAACAGTATGGAAAGAGTACATCTCTTTTGGATATAATTAAAGCAAAACTTTTTCTGAGGCCCTAATATAAACATTCATTAGCTACAGGAATTTCTAGGCTTCAATGGTCAATTGCAGAAAACCTAAAAAAGAGAGCGGAGAAGTGAAATATAGCAAACTATAAATTATATGTGTTTTTTAAAACCTCTGAGAAAGTCACATACAAAGAGTAATGCATCATTTAGACTCCAATGACACTTAGATAAATAACAATCTGGTTCTAGAAGAGGCCTAGCTCCTGATAAAGCTACATATAAACAGACAGTACAGGAAATCAATAAAAGAAATAATGAATCAGAAATATTTTGTTTTTTGTTAAGGCATCTGACTGATCATCACAGCACACTTAGATACTAAGTTAGCTTATTATGTAATAAATTGAATGCCAATATGTTACAAGTTAGGTGTTATGTTAAAGACCACTGTTGAGGATTCCCTGATGTGTACATTAAAATTATCTACATAGCCCCTACCACACCTTACTTCACAATATTTGAGTTCTGCTGTTTACGCTTGATATTCTCGCAACTCTGCTGCTCTTCATTTGCTTCCCAAAACACATAATTGAGAAATGAATTGACACCAAAATCAAGGTTCCAAATTAAGAGACACACCAGAAAGGAATATTTGGCATAACATAGAGTGAATGAAAAATTCAGAGATATGCATTTCATAATCCACTCAGAAAAGGAAAACCACAAAGATAAATACCATAATTATCAAATTATCCAAAACAGTCACATTGTCACAAATATATATAGTTTCTAACACATGGTAATGATTTTATAAATTCTGTAGATGAATGAATCACACAGCAACCAAAAACTGAATCTGCAATGTTTTCACTTAGGAAATAATTTCCTTATGAGTTCCCACAAATCACCAATATTCCAATTACTGAGCCAAAAGTTACATGCACAATATCTTCATTAAAAAATACGACTTCATGTGGTTATGAAGGTCTATATAATAAACATTAAAACTATGTGGTTAGCCAAATTTCTGAACCTGTCACTTACATTTACAATAAATCATAACTTGTGGTATTTGTCAGAATCACCTAAACTATGCTATTATAAAACCATGTTTTAAGAAAGGTGATAAATCACACGTATCAAATTACAGACCTATATCTTTATTGACAGGCTTCTCTAAAATACTGGAGTTGCTCATTTTCCATAGGCAAAAACATCATTTAGTGAGAAATAACATTCTGGCCAATGAACAGTTCGGTTTTTATGAAGTGATATTTTTAAACATAATGAGTCAATTTTTAGTGCACAGAATAATAAAGAATACATAATGGGTCTATTCTGTGATCTAAGGCTTTTGAAAGTATCAGTCATGAAAGTTGGAATTTTATGGAGTACAAGGCTCTATATTAAATTGGATAAAATCTTATTTGCATAATAGAAAACAAAGAGTTGTATTGCAATTTGTCAGTTCACCTAATCTTCTATTGGAATGGGAAATAAATGTGGGGTTCCTAAGGGATCTGTTTTGGGTCCATTACTGTTCACTATGTATGTTAATGATTCTCCATGTATCATAAACAAAGTTTCTTATACCATTACTTTTGGAGATGATACTAATATTCTTGTTTCTTCCAGTAACCTTAATTAACTAAATTCTAAATTAAATTCAGTACTATGTTGTATTTCTAAATGGTTCCAAAATAATCAGTTGCTACTGAACTTTAAATAAGACATATATTTTAAAATTTGCTTCTTCTAGGCTCCTGGATTATCCATTGAACATTGCATATAACATTCAAGCTCTTACAGTCACTGAAAATATGAAATTCTCAGACATGCATTTTGACTGCAATCTAACTTGGAAATCACATACAGATAATTTAGTGAAAAAATTGAGTTTGATTTATTTTATGTTGAAAAAAATTATTACCAATTGTAAAAGTAAAAATGTTATGTACAGTTTATTTTGCACATTTCTATTAAAAAATAAGTTATGATAAAATTTTCTGGGGTTCGTCTTCATCAATGAGAAATGTTTTCATAATTCAAAAAAGAGCAATTAGGATTATGCTGAGACTGGGTCCAAGGAGTCCTTGTAGAGAAGGTTTAAAAAAATTGGATATCCTTACAGTTCCTTTTTATATATTTATGCCTTGATACTATTTGCTGCTAAAAATCTTAATATTCACCAAACTAACACCTCTGTTCATGGTGTGAATACAAGGCAACAAAATGACCTGCACATACCATCAGCAAGACTTTCCTCAATACACAGAGGTGTCTACTATTTATCCATTAAAATATTTGACCAGCTAACACAAAACATATTCAAATTTCATTACAACAAACATGCCCATAAAGACTTTGTTATGAGACTACCTTGTGAAAAATGCCTTTTATTCCACTGAGGAATTTATTTCTGTGTAATTTATCAAGTTCTTACTAATCGTACGTAATTCTGTAACCTGTTTTTTTGACTTGATTGCATATTGCAATTTAGCTCTTTTCATGACGTATTCCACATTTAATCCGACTTGTGTGGATGATGGATCTGTGAATATATATATATATATATATATATATATATATATATGTGTGTGTGTGTGTGTGTGTGTGTGCGCGCGCGCATGTATGTTATGTATGTACGTACATATGTAGGTAGGTATGTATGACTAAACACTTCTCACAACTTTAAAAATTTAGAACACAGAATTCACCTCTAGTCTCTCTGCTGTACTGTCAATATAACTTAACACTTCATGTAAAATGAAGATGTACATAACAAGAAATTCAACTTGAAATCCTGTACATAAACCATGCACCTTCTGCACAACAAAACAAATCTGATATACTGACATTAACAAAATCTTTAAACCAGTATCAGTACCATAATCTCAATTCTGGGCACATAAGAGGGGTATAATTCTCTTAAACAAACACAGGGAATGGAACTTTCACCTTATTTTTCAATTCAAATGTCACATACCAAAGTCTGTGTTCATAACTTAAAAAGAGTGGGTTATAATATGTCAATATGTTGTTGAAGACTTACATTTTAAATCTAAACGAAATACCACAACCTACTGAGTTCCTGTTCATAACATGACTATAAAAGCAAAACACAAAATTCGTATCTGTACCTGGTCGCTGGAGGTGTAAATGAAAATGATAAAAACCTATTCCAAAAGGGTGCGTTTGATGATATAGGTTCTTTCGAGGCAAACTTTTCTAGGTATTCGTTAGAAGCAAGGTCGCCATGTCGACTAGAAGAAGTTCCCATTCTTCCATCACCATTCAGGGCAGCCTGCACATAAAAATAACATACGTAATAACCTACATGCCAGGAAATATTTACCCGAATTAATTTACCAACATAACATGCAACAAAATTAAGTATCTTTCCAAATGACCTTCTCTCTTCTTTCTCCCACAAATCACCTTAATTATGACATAAAATGTCCGTTTTAACACACACACTTGTTTGCCACGATGATTAACCACTGTCCCGTCCCATACTTCAATTGTTTTCCTTGTAATTTGAAATTATAGCACATACGGGCTTACAAACACAAGCCAGCAAGGTAAATGAATGTTCAGTTCATCGGTTCGGTTCAATTAAAACACTGTTCGGCAACGTTTACCATCTTACGCCTGACCGAAATACGTCGGCAACACGACGTGAACACCCACCTACGTAGCTTATACTCAAAATCATGGGTAGCACAGAAAAATCAGCGTTTTACATTCGGTACCGCGGTTCGTACACGTATCCATTGGAGCTGCCTACCAGTCCATGGATCCGAGAGGAAGTCGATGTTTTAGCCTTTGCTCGTCAACGCTGTAGCTCAGCGTAGTATCGTTGGTGGCTCAGGTCATCGCATTTGTTTACCGACGGGTAGGGAGATCATATTAATCCGAAACAACTTGCAACCTACGCCGCGCAAGTGCGAATAGGTTTAATACCGCGCGTCGGAAACATGAAATCTCGTCAGTCTATCTTGTCGCTTGAAAAACGAAATTGTCCCCTGACATTGAGTAGCAACATACCAGTAACTACGGTTGCGACTACTATGCTCCTTCATTACTAACCACAGGTCGTAAACAAACCTCCCAACTTGACTGTAGGTCAGTCGCAAGGAAAATTAACTACTACTAACCATCAACCTTCTGGGCTACATTGCGTTGACCGCTAACTTACGTTCATTTATGCTGTACAATGTTCACACATAGATGCCTCTTAACCCGTTACAATTACATTTATTGTCGCGCCTGTCTTCCACAACCCGTGACCCGACCTAATATATTAGATTCTGTAGAACAGGGAGCAAACGTTACATGTTATCCATGACACGGGGCATTAGGCACCTACGACGGTCAATGACGTTTTGGTGGCACAGTGGTTAAGACACTGCGCTACAAATCGGGAGGTCGCTGGGTCGATCCCACCTGGTGTCATTGGAATTTTTCATTGATATAACCCCTCCGATCGCACTATGGCCCAGAGGTCAAATTAGCCTCTAACAGAAATGAGTACCAGGAGCATTTCCTGGCAGCTGGTGCATGTGCCATTATTTAACTGTCAATTCCAGGAACCCTCTGGGCCACTCCAGGCCTGTAACAGGACTGCTTTACCTTTTTTACTATGGTCAATGACGATACCCACTGCATCAAATTGCCTATTTCTCGTATTATTTAAAACGTACTGTTCTGAACACATATCTACTATTGGTTCAACGGCCTGTTTATATTGTATGAGAAAAGGCATCATGTCCAAACTATATCACATCATTGCATTTATCACAAACCTCCCAGTAAAAGACTGTTCATTTATCGCATGTTTTCTTCAACTAAGGGAACGTTGCAGCATTGGGGCTAACATGCACATCAAAAGTCAAGCAAGATTAGTTTGAATGGTGCAATTTGATGTGCATATTTTGTAATGTTGTGGGGACAATCTCACCACAAGCTCC
>Ga0123354_10020632_pt1 | contig 10367 bp, 4 predicted proteins | sample TergutLab28metaG_2_FD_97872 | JGI IMG/M metagenome (GOLD analysis project Ga0123354, IMG submission 97872) | Labiotermes labralis P4 segment gut microbial communities from Petit-Saut dam, French Guiana - Lab288 P4 | ecosystem: Host-associated > Arthropoda: Insects > Digestive system > Gut ...
GACCCGTTGCGCTGACCACGTGACACCCCTCTATCCGCAAAAGTTGGCACTAACTTCGCCGACCGGCGGCAGCCGCTCTGTCGGTATAGTTCGCGTGCGGACTAAGGTCACGGAGTTTAGTTTTATTTAATAATCAACACCATAGGTCATTTATAACATCAGTCTCAAATTAATTCGCAAAAATCTCGTATAGTTTGACACTGTTCCATCAATTACACCAAACGACTGGTCTCAAAGCATGCCTCAATCTACGCACGCTGATCAGCTATCGTCAAACGAACAGTATCAGGCATTGTTTCTCAACCTTTGTGAGACCGCAGCCCGGTAAATTCTTTTTTCATAAGAGGAGGGCCCGGTCCCAACAAATTTACTCGTAAATACTTTTCCATTCTTTAAGTTCATACATTAAACTAACGTAAGTATTAATAATTAATTATGGCATAATCATAAAGAGTATTAGTACACTTATGTACACGGTGCGGCATGTTGACTAATATAAAATTACATTTAAATTAGTTACTTTTCACTGGACTAATGAAATCTTGTAGCATATTTTAGTTTCCTCAGGCCAACATCTGGGTCTGAGTTTTTCGACACATTCACGAATATTTTTCTCTTCAGAATATTCCCACTATAAAACATTTATTCATGAAAACTGCTTAGAAAACTAAAATGACAAATTCCAGGAGAAACTCTCGCGGCCCGATATAATTGATGCCAGGACCCGGTACCGGGCCGCGGCCCGGCGGCTGAGAAACACTGGTGTAAGATTTAGGTCTCCCTATAATACAATGAAGCACAAGGGGGAGCAGAGGTATAGCTCCACTTATTCTGAACCTTAGCACTGGATGGGAGTGGTGGTCAACGCCAGGTCGGGCAGCTTTACCACTGGTACCCAAAGTTGGCTGATCCGACGCCGAGAATTTTGTTTCCCCACATGGGACAACAAGGGAAAAAGTGCCACCTTTCACAACTCGTGTCACAACGAGGGTGGTTAGTCACCCGCTTCACACCGCGGGGTCTTGCGTTCTCTCCCAGGGGAGACCATGTCAACAAAACGGCAGTCGGGCAGGCTTCACTCCACCTACCGGATGCCCGGTTTCAATTTTCACTCCACCAATGCTCAATTCATTCAACTATCATCGGACAGGACGAACAATGGTCCCATCCGGGGACGCAGATCCAAGCAGCTTCATCCGACCAAGAAACATCAACCATAAACCACTTCCCCCTCCCAACCGGCGCCAATATTCTTATACCCAGAAAGTTTATCTTTTGTTGTCCGGGCAGACACAGAGTCATAAACAAAGAGACGCAGCCTGGCCTAACCCGTTACAGACGGTAAAAATACTCCAGCCAGATCTGAGATTCTCTATGAGTGTTCACTATAAACATTACCAACTCACAGGACGCGACAACGTGTAGCTTCATATAAATTAGACCGACTTTTCCAAACTTCCTCTTGACTATTGTAAGCAAAAGAGGGCAGTCTGTGTTTTCCGGGATGGCTATGTATGGCAAGAGTGTGCAGATTTCCAGAAACCCTAGGAGCCATCTGACGCCCGGAGTTTGTGCGCCATTCCAGTATGGACTTCAAAATACAGTCGAACTCCACTTATCCGGACGCTGGTTATTCGGATCGGCTTGGCCCTTCCGGTAAACATTTTCCTACTCTATGTGTCAATAATAGTAAAGGAAATAAAACAGTACCAGAAAAAGTGGCTACAACATATAAAGAGGGTGGACACAAACAGACTACCAAAACAAGCACTACAATATAAACCAAAAGGACGAAGAAACATAGGACGACCGAGGAAGAGAAGGAGGGACCAACTTTATCTTGAGGATCAAGGAACAGGAAACACGCCTAACCCTTCAGGAACATGATGATGATGATGATGATGATGATGTGTCAATAATTATCCAACATGATGCAACAATATACAGTTTATTTATATCTGCAAACTGCTCTACATGTTTCGGGTGTTATCTCCACCCATCATCAGGAGCTCATATCACTGTATTTACAGTATCTGGCATTAGTGAGACCGTTAATGCTATCTGTCGTGAACGTGACTGGATGGGAACTACAGCTCCTGATGATGGGTGGAGATACCACCCGAAACATGTAGAGCAGTTTGCAGATATAAATAAACTGTATACTGTTGCATCTCGTTGGATAATTATTGACACATATTACGCGATGCTCGGACCACTGAATATAATTTCCTACTGTAATTGTGCTACATCTTTTTATGGTTTAAATTTATTCCGCCATTTGTCAAATACGTATAACGAATTGTGTATTAATGTTTTATTTGTACGTAAATAAATACGTAGCCTAAAACGGCAGTTTGTAGAAATTATTTCCCACTTCAAAGAAAAAATCCAATTATCTGGATTTTTTTTGCACATCCGGATGGCTCGCCCTCCCAATTAATCCGGATTAGTCGAGTTATACTGTAATGCAAAAACTGTAGAAATATAGCATCCTGTGAATGATATACAGCCGTTTGATGTTGCGTATGTATAACAGGACACAACAACCCAACACCTCAATCAGGACAGCGCAGAACCCGCAGCGAGATTCAAGTACGTCTCTCTCTCTCTCTCTCTCTCTTTTTTATTTTATCTCCCAGAAGGTTGCAATCTGTCCGAAGACATTCAGCAATCGTACTGACAGTCACTATTAATGGCTTGTAGGAAACACATCCAGTGATACATCTTCTTCTTCTTCCATTGGCACTACAGCCCACTATGGGCTTGGGCCTGTCGAACAATGTCCTTCCATTTTTTCCTATCTGTCACCAACTCTCTCCATCTTCTCACTCCCAGCACTTGAAGATCTCTTTCAACTTCCTCTTTCCATCTTTTCCTGGGTCTTCCCCTTCTTCTCGTCCCTTCCAGTTCTTGAGTGAAGATCTTTTTGGGCATCCTATCCTCCTTCATTCTCTCTAGGTGACCTAACCAGCTTATCCTTTGCCTTTTATCCATTTTACTATATTTTCTCCTTGACACATCTCCTATTTAAGTTAAATCTAGTTGCTAGATCTGCAGGGCAATACCACTTAAGCCTACGTTTGCAATTCGGTCTTTGAAATAGAGATTTTGCCAGGCCGTTAGGGTGATTGTTAAGCCTTTGTCGGTAGGTGACACTGTAGTTACGCACTTCGTGTCTAACCGACAGCACCTGTAAGTCACGTATTATCACCGCATTCGGCACATACCACGGTGCGTCCGTAATTATCCGTAACACTTTCGACTGGAATCTTTCTAGGATTTCTATATTAGAGGTTCATGCTGATGTCTCTGGTGGAAGACAGTTATAACTAAAAAAAAGTCGTATTACAAAAATTCAACCTCCCACTCGTGCGTAAAGTGGGTTATTTACTTGTTTAAGTTCGTAACAAAGGCATTTCTCCATTTTGCGCAAGAATGCTGCTTCAAAATGACAGAAATGCGGATAGCGTGCCATCGCCACCGCACACACTCACGGCACACACTCACCGCACACACTCACGGCACACCGGTATCTTGGCCCTATTCCCTCAAAACTTACATTAACTTTCGGGGTGACGGAATTGTCGTTTGTTTCGTGAACATTCCAAGTGACATAATTACCGTTCATCCGTCCATTGTTTACGTCGCACTGCAAAAAGGAAACGCAATGACACGAGAAATCGGCTGGCGGATCTTGGGTAGACAAACAGGGGCTTTTTATTTTCTGTATTTAACCCTTCAGAGCAGAGTGGTAACTATATGAACCACTTCGCATGTTGTCCACAGAGTGACTCTCACAATGAACGACAGCGGGTATAGTGACTAAGCAACAGGCCTGGGGTTCGGTTCTTGGAAAAGGAAAACGATAAAATCTCTTTTGTAAGAGTCCCTTCCGGCGCTCGAACCCACTAAGCTTCCCATTTAACACGCACAGGGGGCTCTTTTCCCGAGGATAGGGCTGCAATTGTAGCGACGTGTCAGGAGATCCTGCTGTCTCCGTCGTCAAGGTGGACAGACGTAACAACACTGATGACTGAAAAAGCTGGATCCCCCTGAAACGTCGGTAGATTTACACCATACCACACGGCGTCACATGTCGGAGGACAGCTCTGTGTGGCGCATCTTTCCTTCACACAACACATGCAGCAGTGGTTTCGAAACTAACACCCCTAACAAACAAGTCGTCTCCCACTCCACGTAACCCTCCCAGCTGACAACCATATTGACTTTGATCTAAAGGAAGAGGAAGTGCGTGTACGTGGGAGGGCGGAAGTCACCGGATTTGGACCACCGAGCATGGAGAGATGCTGACAGTAGCGGGGCTGAAAATGGCCGGACACGGGAGGGAGACAGTTGAGCTACGTAACATCCGGATACCAGGGAAGACTACGCCAATTTGCAAATCCTGTGTTCGCTGCTAAATATGAGGCCCTGCAGACGTCTCTGAGTGGGCTGCAGTAACTTCCTATGTTCTGATTACGAAGCTTTCAGCTTCATATCCAAGCCTTTGTATCACAACTGGTCTGCAACAGCGTGTGAAGCCGCTGGAAAATTTACCAATCGGAAATAGTTCTAAAACTGCAGGGGGGAAGTGGAAATTGGCTTATAAAACTATCTATATACAAACAGGGCAATGCCCGGATAGTGTTAGGGATATTTCCCAAAAGAATCTTATTTCTATCACACTCGTACTAAAAACGGGGATCTGTTGGAAATATGAGAGTGGAAGATGATTCTAAAAGCGAAGCTGAAAAAAAAATGTAAATCTGGTGGAAACTGATGTCACACTCAATTCGAAAACAAAACAAAACAAAAAAACAATATGCTGGAAATTTACGAAGGCAATACAATTGTAAACATTCCAAAAACTAGAACGCTGTGGCGCACACTGCTCAAAAATACGAAGACGATCACGGTGGCTGAGCGGGCTAAGACAGAGGTCTCTAGCTGCTTGACTACTGGCATCGCGGGTTCGACTCCCGCTGAGAGCACGGTTGTTCGTCTGTTTTGTTTTTTGTGTGGGTAGCGACCTCTGCGACGATCTTATTCATTCAGAGGTGTATGTATGTGTGTGTGTGTGTGCGTGGGCGCGAGTGTCTAATTAAAATTCTAACAACGACGCAACCTAGGCCCGATCTGGGCCGTAGCGCCACCGAAATATATATATATAGAGAGAGAGAGAGAGAGAGAGACAGAGAGAGAGCGTAAGTCATTATATATATATATATAGAGAGACAGAGAGAGAGAGTAAGTCATTTTATATATATATATATATATATATACATATGTGTATGTGTGTGTGTGTGACATACTCTATTTGTCTGATTAATTATATCGCAGTAACTTCTTCGAAGTACAATCAATTCTTGTTACTGCAGTAACTGATGCTTTCAGCCTACTACAACGCACGGCTGTCCCACCCTTCTTAACATTTCTATGTCCCTAAGGATACAAAGCAGTAAACCAATATCCCCCCCCCCCCGGTCCATCACCAGTTTTGTTAACAATGAACTTGTTTAACGGTTCTTTATATTTCGACCTAACTTAACTTAGTAACTCAACGAAGGACTGCTTCTTGAGAAGCCAGCAACTGTTTAGGCAGTCATGGGATTCTAGCATTTTATGACAACCGAAACTTAAACAACGCTGTGCCCTATTTTAAACCAAATGATCCACACGGTCCCACCCCACGCCTTCAAGATGCATTTTAATATTATCCTCCCATTTATACCTACGTCTTCCAAGCGGTTTAAGACCGATTTTCCCATCCAAAATTTATAAGCATCTAGCTTCATTCCTGCGTGCTAATGCTGTCGTTCTGACACCCGGTCATGCCACTGCCATACGGTGAAGAGCGTGAAGTATGAAGCTACTCATGAATAAACCAAATGCAGTCCCAACAGCGCCCTATAAAAGACCGCTCTGTATTCTCCGTCCAGTCAAAAAAATGACAAAATTGCGATGAACATGTCCAAATACCAAAACTGAGTAGATAACAGAGACTTCCGCCTGGTTGGTCCAATCAGCTGCATCTTCAACATCTGCACCAAGTCACGTTCTCCAACGATTCCCAAAAACTACGATAATCTCCCTAACTGCATTAACCTACTGACGCCTTTGTAATGGAAACCACGTTTACTGTGAGGCAGGAAATCAGTATCAAATATCTGCCACTTGAAATCCGTTCATCACACAAGCTGTACCGTCGAATTTGACATTTGTATCGTGATGTAGTCTTACAATAAAACTAAACAGACGCACCAATTTCTCAAATTTATTTTAGGAATAGAATTCCACATGTTTCGGACAGTTTCTCTGTGCGTCGTCAAGAGTCTAGCACTGTACACACAGCAATAGGTATATGTTTATGTATGTATATATATATATATATGTACAGAAATTTGTGCGTCTCGTTGGTTTTTTTTTTATAAGAAGCTGTACCATCGCTCAGACACTTAGTCGCCGGCCCCTCACCGCAAAGCCCGGTTTCGAACCCCGGTCACACCATGTTGGATTTGTTGTGGACAAAGTAGCACTGGGGCAGGGTTTTTTCTCCGAATGCGTCGAATTTCCCCTGTCAGAGTCATTCCACTAATGCTCCATCTTCATCTGAATACTGTCCTTACCAAGAGGACAAAGCCTGGGAACTTTCAAACAAAGGGATTCTCTGTCGGAAACAGAACGGCGGGGCATTGGATGGAAAAGTACTATCACATTCCTACATCCGTACTTCAAAAATCTGAATATCTTCGAAATAACAGGCTATGAAGTAAACAGCCTTGTCTGTTATAAAATCTTTGTAATCATATATCCTAATTACTGCCGACAAAAAAAAAGAGTTTTACGAAATATGTAAAATAACATGATTACATGATCAGAGGACACACATACGTAAGCATATGTTCAGCACGGCCACTTTCACTGCGATATGTTTACTGTTTACTGTTTACTATTTACCACACTAATTTCTGGAAAACTTTCTCTCGAATTAAATTTCTAGACACGACAGGTCAGTTGAAATCGCAAGTACTTTACCATTAACAATATGTGTACAAAAATTTACGAAATAATCCTGAAAGCCATCTGAACGTCCTCTCATTATGTGAACACATCATTACATACTAAATGCAACGGACGAACTGTAACACTGAATCATGGTGACACAGAGCTGTAACAGATTGTTGTCGAGGGTTCAGGTGTTCCGGCATGACGGCAAGTCGTTGGGTCTGTGGTTACCGACGTTTCTCAAGAAGGTAATGCCACCGAAACGTCGGTAACCACCCAACAAATAGCACGTCACATTCCAGAAAGGATTTGAATCCAAAATTTAATCTTGCGAAGGCCTATTACATACATAATCTAACACAGAATCTATTATACATAGGCCTGACTGCTTAAGTACTGTGTCCATTACACTGTACCTGCAAAATTGAAAAAGAAAATATTCCAGAATTTAGTTGCTGCAAGTTTATGAAGTTACTTTCGTGGAACTGTTCGGCACAGTAACTAAGAAACACAGCAGTATAAATCTAGTATTACCGGAAACCAAAATTGTAATCCGTACTCAACAGTCTCCTACTGTCATGTTCATGTTATACTAACTGCTTGACCTACATCCATCACAGCTCAGTTACAGAACGCTGAACAATGAATATGTTACGACATTAATAGGATTATACAAACAGAGATGTCAGACAATAAAATAATAATACTAAAAATTGTGGTGGTGGTAGTAATAGCAGTGTAATGGTGATGACGGTGGTAGTAGCAGCAGGAGTGGTAGTAGTAGTAGTGGTGGTGGTGGTGGTAGTAGTAACAGTAGCAGTAGTGGTGGTGGTAGTAGTAGTAGTAGTGGTGGTGGTGGTAGTAGTAGTGGTGGTGGTCGTGGTGGTAGTAGTAGTAGCAGTAGTGGTGGTTGTGGTGGTAGTAGTAGCAGTAGTGGTGGTAGTAGTGGTGGTGGTGGTGGTGGTTGTGGTGGTAGTAGTAGTGGTGGTGGTAGTAGTAGTAGAAGTAGTAGTGGTGGTGGTGGTAGTAGCAGTAGCAGTGGTAGTAGTAGTAGTAGTGGTGGTGGCGGTGGTGGTGGTAGTAGTAGTAGTAGTAGTGGTGGTGGTGGTGGTAGCAGTAGCAGTAGTGGTGGTAGTAGTAGTAGTAGTAGTAGTAGTAGCAGTAGCAGTAGTAGTGGTGGTAGTAGCAGTAGTTGTGGTAGTGGTGGTAGTAGTAGTAGTAGTAGTGGTGGTGGTGGTGGTAGCAGCAACAGTAACTGTAGTAAAAGTCAAGGTAATATTCGGATTTAGTGCGACTGACAAACAGAAATTACAGGAAATGGAAACGCAGCAAAATGCATCAAATTCAACGCCATATTGTGTTTCTAACTTCCGTCACCTCTGATAGCCGGTTTTCCCCACGTAGTTTAGAGTATTATAGTGGTGCGGAGGGGGTGTTGTAAATTTCAGGTCGCGCCGACGGCTGTTTGTCCATGATAGGTCAAAACAGGATCCTCCTTTTCATGAGGACGGGAGGCATCCCTTCTTGCCGCAGTGCCCTAGCAGCAAGGCCAGGCGTTCACAGGTCATCAGTAATGTTAAACCCAGACATTTCTCGAGTCTTCCAGGATGATGTCTCTTCAGGTTCAACAAGTCCACTGGCCAACCGCATGAATCAATATGCGGTGCCGAAAACTTCGTCTTGTACACGATAAGAACCCGACTGGAAATAACCTTTTAAAAAACTATTCGAAAGTACTTAGTCCATGAACTTTGTGAGAAAAGCATTGAGTCAGGAAGATTGAGAGGTAGTATTCCGAAGTGCCCTGTGATCATGTCAACACTACACCAGGCAATCACTCAGCACAGAGATGACCCCGTATTTCTCTCTCCCCTTGCGCCGGTGATGTGGTACTTAATGTAATTGACCACACCCAGCAAAACCAACCACACCCTTACCAGACAACCATTATTTCTTTTGCCTCGTCTTTCCCTAACTCATGAAGACTCATTTTCTAGCCCCTCCCTAACAGTTTCTGGCAGTATAGCACACATCTTCCCATCACTACTTCATTTTAAGTTACAAGTTTTCATTACATCTGGTAAATACGGACACTCTTGCTGATTGGCACGGTTGAAGGTTATTCATAACAAGACGTGCGATGAACGTATAACGTAACATTCAGACGCGTTCATGCAACCATTGTTGCAGTGGAAAAGCAATAAGTATTAACATATTTTTAAGTGTCCGTCTGTAACCTTAGCTACCTAGCATGCAATGCGCATGCGCCATATTGTCGTCTGTAGTCCGCCCCCTACAATATTTGTCCACATTATCTCATAGACGGCACGATTGTCGGGAAAAGGTTACTGAACACAAAATGTGTGCTTTTATTTTCTCTACAACTTTTGTCAGAAACGTTTTCCATTCTAAAATGAGTTTTGAACGAGATATGATCATAAATGTATATCGGTCTTCATGCAAAGTACACGTTATTCTTGTCCGATATTAGTGAAACTTGAAATTTCTCGACAGTTTTTCGAAAAATACTCAAATACAAAATTTCATGAAAATCCGTCCAGTGGGAGCCGGATTGTTCCATGCTGACAGACCGATGGACGGACATGACGAAGCTAATAGGCGCTTTTCGCTATTTTGCGAAAAGCGCCTAGAAAAAACGAAAGGGTCACTTGTTCCTAACTTATTGAGTTCTTGGAGTACGGCGTCTCAAACACGGATAATGAAAATCACGGTCCCTCCGAAACATCGCCATACGAGTATCAAACTACGCGGCGTCACATCGCGAAAGATTGTGGACTTGATTACTTATAATTTAAGAACGGCTGTGTGCAGGATCAATCGATGTGGTACAAGACGCAAAACGCACAGCTCATGAAGTTTAGAAATGTCACTCTGACATAGCTCTTGATCGGATCGTAATAAGCAAGAGATAAGAGGCTAATTTTACATCCCTCGAGAATGCAACATCTTTGAAGCGGTGATCTCCAAAAGATCGATCTGTGCCTCCAGCGAATGGATGTCACAGCATGTGAAATGGGAAAACCACACATTATTATTATTATTATTATTATTATTATTATTATTATTATTATTATTCCATTGGCACTAGAGCACACTGTCGGCTTTGGCCTGTCGAACAACGTCCTACCATTTTTTCCTATCTGTCACCAACTCTCTCCATCTTCTGACTCCCAGCACATGAAGATCTCTTTCTACCTCATCTTTCCATCTTTTCGTGGGTCTTCCCCTTCTTCTCGTCCCTTCCAGTTCTTGAGTGAAGATCTTTTTGGGCATCCTATCCTCCTCCACTCTCTCTAGGTGACCTAACCAGCTTATCCTTTGCCCTTTTATCCATTTTACTA
>Ga0123354_10020634_pt1 | contig 10367 bp, 9 predicted proteins | sample TergutLab28metaG_2_FD_97872 | JGI IMG/M metagenome (GOLD analysis project Ga0123354, IMG submission 97872) | Labiotermes labralis P4 segment gut microbial communities from Petit-Saut dam, French Guiana - Lab288 P4 | ecosystem: Host-associated > Arthropoda: Insects > Digestive system > Gut ...
AGCGAATATGAAATTCCGGCAGCCTATACTAAAGGGAAAAAGCAAATTAACATAAAAATAGAATATGTTCAAGCTGTTAATAATGAACTGAATATATATAATTGCCGAATATATTGCTATAAATAATATATACAAATTAACAAAATGAAAAAAATAGTAATTGGAAGTACCCGCGCAGGGTTGACATTGAAGAAAGATTTGATTGCACATCTCGAAAGTAAAGGATTTCAAGTCGATGATGTGGGTATGAAAGAAGATGGAGAATTTGTTCCCTATCACAAATCAGCGGCGGCAGTAGCAAAAGCCGTTTCTGAAAAACGGTATGATAAAGGCGTAATTATTTGCGGTACGGGAGCCGGAAGCGTGATTGTAGCGGCAAAGTTCAAAGGAGTATATCCGGTGCATGTCGCAAACATTTTTATGGCTCAACAAGCCAAAGCAGTCAACAACTGCAATGTGCTTGTTTTCGGCGAATGGCTGTCGCCCGCCCAACACGCCTGCCGGATGCTCGATGCCTGGCTCGCTGCGGAATTTACCGAAGGAAATACGGAGGACTGGAAATTATTCCTGAAAAACTGCGTAAAAGAAATTGGTGAAATGGAAGAAGAACATTTTAAATAAGGAAATATGTTCGAGCAAGCTGTAACAACTACCAAAATTATTAAGACAGACCGGCTAACGGCAGAAGATATAGACAAACTTATCTTTTACTGTGGAGGCGAACGGGCATATCCTTGTATCGTCGTTGATAACAACAGATTACCATCAAGAGATAAAATGCTGGACGACCTTGCAAAAATCCGGAAAGCGGAAATTCTCGACAGGGTATTTCCCGATCCGAAAACCGCTGATATTATGACAATGGTGAATGAATTGAAAGGAAAACCGGTCAATGTCGTGATTGGCATCGGCGGCGGCAGTTCAATGGATTCAGCCAAAGCCGTTGCTGCTGTCTTGGATAACGGCGGCGATTTGGAAGATTATTTAGGCGCGGAAGCAACCCGGAAAATCGAAAAGCGGGATGTGAAACTGATTCTGATTCCTACCACAGCCGGAACCGGTTCGGAAGTAACAAAAGTAGGTGTCTATACATCGCATAGCGGAAGAAAATATACCTTAGGCAACCCGCTCTTGCAGGCTGATGTCGCAGTATTAGCGACCGATTACGTATTGGGCTTGCCTCCTGCCCTGACGGCATCTACGGCTTTCGACGCCCTGTCGCATGCTTTTGAAACAATATGGAACCGGAATGCAACTCCATTATCCGACCGGATAGCTGTTGAAAGTGCTGTATATATACTGCGATGGATGGAAACTGCTTTCTGCAGTTCGTTGTCCGGAGCCAAAGAAGGTAGAGCCGAAATGCTTGAAGGAGCTTGTATGGCTGGTACGGCTTTCAGTATGACCGGAACGGCGGCAGTCCACGCCCTTTCTTTCATCCTGTCCGAAGAATGGCATGTCCCTCACGGCGTTGCCTGTGCTTTTACCTTGGAAGACGTTTTTATATTAAATAGTAGAGATAAAAAAACAAAGCAGCAATTAATAAAAATAGCCGGCGTTTTATTTGAGGAAGATGATGAAGATAAGCTGATTGCCGCCCTTCTAAACCGGATTGTGACGCTGAAGAAAAAGTTCGGATTGCCTTTTACATTCGGAGATCTGAATATCAAACTCGATGAAAACAGGATTGGGGAATTATTCGATAAATCATTGGATGATCCAAAAATGAAAAACAACGTAATTGAAATTAATAAGGAAATTGTTTTTGAATTAATTAAAAGTAAAATATAAAGATATGTCTGCAATCGAAATCCTGATCCTTGTTGGATTCGTTATTTTTATTACACATACATTGGAAGCAATAACGGGTTTCGGGTGCACTGTATTGGCATTTCCTTTTGTGATTGCCTTGATGGGAAATTTGGAAATCGCTAAAATTGTCCTGTCCATTTTGGCATGGTTATTAGCGCTGTATTTTGTTATAACCAAATTCAAGCAGATTCAATGGAAACAGTTCGGAGTTATCTTGTTATTGGCTGGAGCGGGTATGCCGGCGGGAATGTTACTCTTCAAAAGTTTCGATGCGGTAATATTGAAAAAGGCTTTGGGAGTTTTTATTATTATATCGGCTGCCATTCAGTTATATAAAAGTTTTGTCCCTACAACCGGAGCACGTTCATTACCTAAATGGATCGGATATACTTTCCTCTTGTCGGGAGGAATCGTTCACGGAGCATTTGCGGTAGGAGGTCCTCTGATTGTTTTGTATTCGTCGCAAAAAATACTTGATAAAGGGCAATTCCGTGCAACCATGTGCTTGTTGTGGACAACATTAAACACAGTGCTGATGATTCAGTACTTGTTGGAGAGAAAACTGACGGTAGCAATCGGATACGACGTACTGTTCCTGCTCCCTTTTCTGGTTGCCGGAATTTATGCCGGTGAAGTTATTCATAATAAGGTCAGTGAAATTCTTTTTAAAAAGATTATATTTACATCCTTGTTATTAGTTGGGATGACTATGGTTATTTGATTATTCATTTTCAAAAAAATAAAAAAATGGAACGCAGAAATTTTATAAAAAACGCTATGGGCGGTATCGCCTTAGCAGGATTGGGAAGCGCAGTAACTGTTGCCGCTCAGGGCGCAGCGCCGCAAAACGTTTCGAATAAAGCGAAGTTTACTTTAAAATATGCTCCAACGTTGGAGATGTTTAAAGAAAATGCAGGAAAAGATCCGGTTGATAACCTTAAGTTTATCGCCGATCAGGGTTTCAGGGCAGCTTATGACTTGGGACTAATCACGCGTCCGCCGGAAGAACAGGAAAAAATTGCCAATGAAGCAAAGCGGTTAGGATTGGAATTAGGACAGTTTTCATTGAAAACATGGGACATACCTTTTGTTTTGAGTAAACCCGAAACGAAAGATCTTATCAAAGAAAAAATGCTTGCCGGACTGGAAATTCAAAAACGCACAGGCATCAATAAAGCATTGGTCGTTTTGGGGTATGTTGATCCTAAGCTGCAGATTGAATACCAGACTGCCAACGTAATTGAAAACCTGCGTATATGTTGCGATATTGTCGGAGAACACGGATTGATGCTGGTGATGGAGCCGTTGAATACATTAGTCAACCATCCCGGCGTTTTTCTTAGTCGTACCACGCAAGCAAAAATGATTTGTACGGCAGTCAACCATCCATGCTGTAAAATGGTGGATGACTTGTATCATCAACAAATTACCGAAGGCAATCTCATTGCTAATCTGGAAATGTGCTGGGATTATATCGGATCAATCCATATCGGCGACAATCCGGGACGCAATGAACCGACAACCGGAGAAATCAACTACAAAAATATTTTTCGTTATCTGTATGATAAAAAATATAACGAAGTCATATCCTGCGAGCATGGACAAAGTAAGCCCGGAAAAGAAGGAGAGCTGGCGATTGTTAAGGCTTATCGTGAAGTTGATCCGGCTTAAAGGATTATGAATTAAAAATTATGAATTATGAATTATGAATTATGAATTATGAATTAATATAACAATATCATTATGGACAGAAGACAATTTATTAAAAATGCAGCAATCACATCAGCTATGATTGCGGGAGGAACAAGATTAGGATACGGCTTGACAATGAAACCAAGCGTTAACATCCGTTGGTCGATGGGTTGGATTTTGTGGCGCGACTTTAAAGGCAGGAACATTCCTCTTTCTGAGGCAATACAAAATTTATCGGATTTAGGCGTCGACGGCATTGAGTTTTCTCCAAGGAAAGACGAACTCGCGAAGTTTGGTTTTACTCGCGAAAGTTTCAGGGATTTATTGACTGAAAAAAAATTATTGGTTTCCGGTAATTATTTCGGGGGAAATTTTCATGACAAATCGCAGCACGATTCAATCGTTTCTGCTTTTAAAGATGTATTGGCGAATCTGAAATTTTACGGAGCGAAGAATGTGATTATCGGACCTCCGGGTCGAGGCAATTGGAGCGATTATCAGCATACTGCAGGAGATGGTAAAGAATCGGAAGTGCCGGATAAAATCAAGGCGATGGCTCCTTTCCTGAATGAGTTGGGCAAAATAGCCGTTGACTCGGGAATAGAAATCGGACTTCATCCCCATGCAAATACCATCGTGGAAAAACCGGCTGAAATTGATTTGATAATGGGACTGACTGATCCTAAATATGTTAAAATGGCTCCCGACACAGGACATATTTTTCTGGGAGGCGGTAATGTAGTTGAAATCATCACCAAATACAAAGACCGTTTGAATTATTTCCATCTTAAAGATGCAACAGGCGTTTTCAAAAGACCAGATTTTGGTCCGAATATCCGTGAGATGGGACAAGGCGAAGTAGATTTTCCAGGAGTAATGAAGATTTTGAAAAAAATTAAATTTAAAGGGTGGCTTAATGTGGAACAGGATTTCACTACATTGACTCCTTCTGAATCGGCTGCGATAAGTATGAAATACATTAACGGAACAATGAAGCCCATTTATACTTAATTTTTTAAATATACATTAAATATCATAATATTATGAGTAAAAATACAATAAGTAGGAGGGATTTTCTTTCAAATTCAGCTTTAGCCGGAATAGGAATCGGAAGTACATTAGGCATGGGCGGCTTACTTTCATCCTGCGGCAAAAGCGGAGAATCATCCGCAAAATTAACGCCGCTGATTCCGGAATCGGAATGGAATATTCAACAATATTTGCCGGATAAAGCCAAAGACAGCGCTCCGTTGAAAGCCGGACTTATCGGATGCGGCAACAGAGGTACAGGCGCTGCACAGGATTTATTGACCGCTGCTCCCAATGTTTCTTTCGTTGCATTAGGGGATCTGTTTTCCGATAGATTGGAAAGCTCCCGGAAAATTCTGAAAGAAAAATTCAATCAGGATATTCCTGATGCCAATTGTTTCACGGGATTCGACAGTTACGAAAAAGTGCTGGCGGCAGGAGTGGATTTAGTGCTTTTAGCTACTCCTCCCGCTTTCCGTTACATACACTTCAAGGCTGCTGTAGAGGCTGGTAAACACGCTTTTCTGGAAAAACCGGTAGCTGTTGATCCGGTAGGCGCACGTTCTATCATTGCCACATCCCGGCAAGCGTTTTCAAAGGGGCTTGTAGTTGTTACCGGTACGCAACGTCATCATCAGCGAATGTATATTGAAGGATATAAGCAAATACAGAAAGGATTGATCGGTGAAATCGTATCGGCTAATATTTATTGGAATACCGGCAAACACTGGTTGCGTACAAAAGAGAAACAATGGACGGATATCGAGTGGATGATCCGTGATTGGGGAAACTGGTGTTGGCTGTCGGGCGATCATATCGTAGAGCAACATGTTCATAATATCGATGTAATCAACTGGTTTTTAGGTAAAAATCCCATAAGGGCGTCCGGAATGGGCGCTCATCAGCGGCGTTTAACAGGCGACCAGTACGATATGTTCAGCGTCGATTTCGTTTACGACGACGATATTCATGTCAATAGTATGTGCCGCCAGATCGACGGATGTTCCAATAATATTGCCGAAGTCATTCGAGGAACGCAAGGTACTTGGTCGAATAACGGAGAAATAAAAGACCGTAAAGGAAATATAATATGGAAATATGACATGGAAAAAGAAAAAGCCGAATTTAAGCAAACCAACGAGTTTGTGCTGGAACATGTCAATTTCATCAATCATATTCTTGACAAAAAACCGCTGAACCTTGCCGAAGCAACAGCTATTTCTACTTTGACGGCAATTATGGGTCGCATGTCGGCATATACGGGTGAAGATGTAACTTGGGATCAAATAATGACTTCGGACTTGAGCTTATTCCCTGATAATTTGTCGCTTAGCAATGTGGATATGTCGAAATATACAATCCCCATTCCCGGAAAACCGTGATTGAGTGTATTATAAATATGAAATACAAATTTTTATGCCTTTGTTGGAGTATGCTGCTCCCTTTAACCGCCGCCGCCCAAAACAATATAATTAAAGCGGGCGACGACGGCAAAAGCTGGAATATCACAACCCATTCATCCGGTTACCATTTAGAGGTAACCGGAAATGGCGAGTTAGGAACAGCTTGTTATGGAAACAAATTGAATCTGGAAAAATCAGGCGGAATAGTAGCGCCTGAGGTACAAGTGCGTGGAGGAAATGCGACCAATACCCCGATGCTTGAAGTTGTTTTTCCGGATGGGGTTCGTGAAGTCGAACTCGAATATAAATCTTTTGAAATAACCGAAACAGAAGGTTATCCTACGCTAAAAATTATTCAAAGCGACAAATTTTATCCGATGGAGGTTTCCTCCTGCATTCGCGTATTGCCCGAATACGATATGATTGAAAAATGGGTGGAAGTGATTAATACGGGTAAGAAAGGCTCCATTAAGATTGAGAATCTGCAATCGGGTTCGATTTTTCTACCCAAAGATGCTTATGAATTAACTCACTATTCGGGTATATGGGGATACGAATTTACGCCGCAGACTGCCAAACTCACGCAAGGAATAAAAACGATACAGGTCAAAAATTTCAAATCCTACGGGACATCAACGTTTTTAGTTCGCCCCGAAGGTGAAAACGACAAATATTCCGGTAAAGTCTGGTTCGGCTCGTTGCTTTATAGCGGTAATTGGCGTGTCGATTTCGACAGGGATTTTGCAGGAACCGTACAAATTGTCGGCGGAATGAATTTCTGGGATCAGGAAGTATATCTGAAGCCGCAGCAAAAAATCACGACGCCGCACCTGCTGTTCGGCTACACGGAGCAAGGCGTTGAAGGCGTTACAACAAATCTTACTTCGTATGTTAAGGAAAAATTGTCGCCTGCATCGCATCGCAACAAATTGCGACCGGTTCTATATAACAGTTGGTATGCTACAACCTTTAATGTCAATGAAGCGCAACAATTAGCCCTTGCTAAGACAGCTAAGGAAATCGGGGTGGAAATGTTTGTGATAGACGACGGCTGGTTCAAGGGCAGAGTGAACGACAAAGCTGGCTTGGGCGATTGGACTGCCGATAAAAATAAGTTCCCCAATGGCTTGAAGCCCATGATTGAAAAAATCAATGCAATGGGTTTGGATTTTGGTCTCTGGGTTGAGCCGGAAATGGTCAATCCGAATAGCGATCTTTACCGCGCCCATCCCGACTGGGTGTTTTATTTCCCCAACCGCAGCCGAATTGAAGGTCGCAATCAGTTAATGCTTAATCTTGCCCGTGAAGACGTATATCAATACCTGTATAAATATCTTCATGATTTATTAAAAGAAAATAATATCAAGTATATCAAATGGGATATGAATAAAGCATTGACCAATCCTGGATTTCCGTCGGCTCCAACAGATGAACAACGTGCCGTGAGAATTAAGTATATGGAAAATTTTTATCGTTTGGTCGAAACCCTGCGGCAGGAATTTCCGGATGTCTGGTTTGAAAATTGTTCCAGCGGCGGTGGACGCATCGATTTGGCAATGATGTCGCATTTCGATTTTAACTGGGCAAGCGATAATACCGACCCTGTGGATCGTATCTTCATTCAAGATTCCTATTTGACATTGTTTCCTGCCAATACCATGATTTCCTGGGTAACGCAGGAAGATTGGCATAAAATGAATCCATCGCTCGAATATAAATTTGACGTATGTATGTCCGGCGTATTGGGCATTGGATATGATATCACCCAATGGAATGAGGATCAAAAGAAAATTGCATCGGAAAAAATCGCGCAATACAAAGCCATACGGGAAATTATTATGAATGGCGATGTGTACAGAATCGTTTCTCCATACGAAGAAAACCGCAGCATCATCCAATATGTAGATAAAAGTAAACGGAAGGCTGAGATTTTCGCCTATAACCTGGCGGAATATCCAAACAACGCCCGCGAAAATTTGAAACGTTCCCCGCTTATTCGATTGCGCGGATTATTGCCTGACGTCCGTTACAAAATCGACGATTTCAACGCGCCTTTTTCCGGCAAATATCTGATGGAAGTCGGAATTACGCTTCCGTTACGAGGCGCCTACAAGAGTAAGATATATTCGATCTCAGCGGTAGAATAGATAATTATGAGTATGAATAAAAATAGTTTTATGAACAAAACAGGTCTTATTTTCGGCGTTTCAATATTGGGTTCGGTAGTTGCATTTTGCGGCAATAAACAAAAATTGCCCAAGCAGCCCAACATTGTTTTTATTCTTGCCGACGACTTGGGATATGGCGACTTAGGATGTTATGGACAAACAATTATAAAAACGCCCAATATCGACAGGCTCTCCGCCGAAGGCATGCGATTTACCAGATGTTATGCGGGATGTACCGTAAGCGCTCCTTCTCGTTCTTCCCTGTTAACAGGACTTCATACCGGACACACTCCTATTCGCGGCAATGAGAGCGCTCCGGAAAAAAAAGAAGGTCAATATCCCTTACCGGCTAATACTTATACCATTGTCAAGATGTTGAAAGAAGGAGGATACGCCACGGGATGTTTCGGTAAATGGGGGCTTGGTTACCCCGGTTCAGAGGGCGCTCCTGAAAATCAGGGGATTGATGAGTTCTTCGGATTCAATTGCCAGAATCTTGCCCATAACTATTATCCTTATTATCTTTGGCACAACAAAGATACAGTATGGCTGAAAGGTAACGAAGGCAGTGAAAAAAGAGAATATGCGCCGGATATTATTCACAGGGAAGCTATGAAATTTATCAGTGACAACAAAGACAGACCTTTTTTCGCATACCTCGCCTACACGTTGCCGCACGCCGAACTGGTCAGCCCTGACGACGAGATACAGGCAGAGTACAAGGGCAAGTTTCCTGAAACGGCATGGAAAGGCGTCGACGCCGGACCTGATTATAAGAAGGGCGGCTATGGAAGTACGATGCACCCGAGAACCGATTATGCCGCTATGGTTACTCGATTGGATAAATATGTAGGCGAAATAATTGCAGAATTAAAAGCGCTGGGATTAGACAAAAATACGTTAGTGATATTTTCCAGCGATAACGGACCCCATATTGAAGGTGGCGGAGACCCTGATTTTTTTAAGAGTTACGGTCATCTGCGCGGTATAAAACGTGATTTATATGAAGGAGGCATTCGTGTACCCATGATTGCCTGGTGTCCGGGAAAGATAAAGGCTGGAAGTATTTCCGGTCATACTTCGGCTTTCTGGGATGTGATGCCGACTTTTGCCGAATTGACCGGAACGAAAGCCGCCGCTAATACGGACGGTATATCTTTCCTGCCGGCGTTGTTCGGCAAATCCGGACAGAAAGAGCATGATTATTTGTATTGGGAGTTTCACGAGCAAGGTGGTAAAATTGCCGTAAGCAAAGGTAATTGGAAAGCAATTTGGTTGAATGTAAACAAGACTGATAAAACGACAGTTGAATTATATGATTTGTCGAAGGATATACACGAAGATAATGATGTGGCGAAACAGCGCCCCGAAATTGTTGCCGAGTTAGACCGGCTGATGAGGAAATCGCATATCAACTCAAAAGCGTTTCCACTTTCATTGCCGGTTAAGAATAGCGTCGCGGGATCCGGGTTACAGCAGTGATTTATAAGGAGTTTCCAGTACCCGGAACAGGACTCGAACCTGCACATCCTTGCGAACACTAGTCCCTGAAACTAGCGCGTCTACCAATTCCGCCATCCGGGCTTTTTATTTTCGGATGCAAATATACGATTTTTTGTCAATATTCATATAATTTTTCTATGTTTCATCCGTTTTTTATGCAAGTTTCATTATCTATTAATTATTTAAAAAATTTCGTATGAAAACAATCAGCAAAACAATGGGATTTATCGTTTGCCTCCTTGCAGTATGCTTCTATGCAAACGCTCAACAAAACATGAAAGTAGTCGCTACCTATCCGGTAAGCGGGAATGGTCGTTACGATTACTTAGCGCTTTCAAACGCCGGGAAATTGTATGTTTCACATGGCGATCAGGTAAACATTCTGGATGAAAAAACAGGAAAAGAAATCGGAGTAATTCAAGGACTTTCAGGCGTTCACGGCATTGCTTTCGACTACGAAAACAACAAGGGATTTATCAGCAACGGCGCGGCAAACAATGTTTCCGTATTTGATTTGAAAACCGACAAAGTAACGAATACCATCGCAACGGATAAAAATCCCGATGGAATTATTTACGAACCTTTTACGAAAACCATTATCACGGGAAACGGAAGAGGCAACTCCCTTTCCATTATCGACTCTAAAACGGAAAAAGTAATCCAAACCGTTTCGTTGGATGGCGGAAAACCTGAAACAGCCGTTTCCGACGGTAAAGGTTCGTTATTCGTTAATCTCGAAAATAAGAGTGCGATAGCACAA
>Ga0123354_10020635_pt1 | contig 10367 bp, 7 predicted proteins | sample TergutLab28metaG_2_FD_97872 | JGI IMG/M metagenome (GOLD analysis project Ga0123354, IMG submission 97872) | Labiotermes labralis P4 segment gut microbial communities from Petit-Saut dam, French Guiana - Lab288 P4 | ecosystem: Host-associated > Arthropoda: Insects > Digestive system > Gut ...
CAGTAACACACGTCTTGGTCTCCTGAAGATGGGCATAATGATGCCCGAAACATGTTGAGAATGTGTTGATAATAAACATCTAACTGTTGCATCTTGTTGGTTTTCTCTCTCACTTCACAATTTGCTCACGATGCACGGTCATAGAAACCTAAAGCTCCTTCATGGAGGTCTGATTTTTTCCTTCCGTTTCCTGCAATTCTCTTCTTTTGCATACATGCTGCATGCCACGCCCGTCTTGCCTCTTTTCATTAGGTGACGGCAATAATTTATATCTTATGAGTGCAATTTTTTATGAAGTTTGGATGTCGCTTGTTGACTGCTTCCTTTACAGCCGCAACCACTTCAGTCTGCAAGTAATTCTACAGCCGCTGACCGCCGTTTCTTGAAAGTGTGATATGTTACCTCGAGATAAGTACTGATCAATTTAGCCACATCCTATTAACATGCATTAAGAACATTCTGGTGCCCAACCTTGGACAAACTCTATTGTGCGGGTGGCCGCTGTACTTCGGACAAATAAAATGCTCTTCCAGGTGAAGGGACAGTCGACAGATAAGCAAAAACCTTTAATAAAGTGTGAAAGGACATAGAATGTATAAGAGGCCTCAGTTATTAAAACAGCAGAAGAAGTCTTTCCGTGTGCAACTATGAACTGATATTTGTATCGGAACTGGCTAACTGGATTGGTCACATCTGGCGTAGAAACTGCCTTCTAAAACACGTTATTGAAGGAAAGATAGAGGGAAGAACAGAAGTGACGGGAAGTAAAGGAAGAAGACGTAAGCAGCTACTGCATGACCTTGAAAGTACAAGATAATGTATTTTTAAAAAGAAAGTACTAGCTCGCCCTCTGTGAAGAACTGGCTTTGCAAGACTCTATGGACCTGTTGTAAGACAGAGTACGGAATGAATGAACGAATATATCCTGCAGAAATAACGCAATGTTAGAGGGTCAAAACTGGGTATTTTGTGTGTAATCAGTCAGCTGTGTGATGTGGACGAACCACATCTTATCAAAAGGACGATGACAAGGCATGTTTAAACGTCTGATGTCTGAAGGTGATCTAAATAACATATGGAATTCAGTCCCTACCTCGCAGAAACAGCAGTGTTACTAAGAAGACTCGTCTGTTGAATTGTGTAAGTACCGTTGTCCTTATGTGCACAATTTGAGGGAAATAATTGTTGTAAGTTTTGGGAATTAGACTAAACGTGTAAATGCAAACTGTGGGCAAAATACGTAGGTTATTTCACGTTAAATCAAATGGTGCTTACACATTACACTGGGTTTAGAGGATTAATTTAACACAATTTTATGTATAGAAATCATAACGGGATAATTCTCTGTGCTTATTTATTACACTATTGGGTGATTAGCCTTCTTATATACCTATGTACGAAACTTAAAGCCGTCTAGTGTAAAACTATATTATTATTAAAGATCAAGCAAGCTTTCTGCTTTAATAATTTGCATGTCAAAATGGAGATACACACCAATAACATTTTTAACTCTTAAATTAAATAGAGTCGAAATCGGTTATAACGTCATGAAAGGGAAAGTTTTGTGTCGTAAACGAGTGTTTTTCTATCCGAGTAATACAAAGTACATTGTTATGGTTAACACCGAGAAGTCATCCGATGTCGCAGAATATCTGACGCTCTAGACGAGGTGTCGAAAGAGCCGATGCCATTAAAATACGGTTCAACTACATTTGTGAAATGCAAATACGATCTTAGAAACCCGTTTTGTATCACACATGGAAAAGATAAAGTTTGAGAATGAAATAACTTTCGTCTTCCGTTCTTACGTTGCGAATATCACCGAGCATCTTCACAAATTTAATTCTTACTTGTATAAATTGCTTTAAATAAAAGTATGAAATTTTCAACTGAAGGACCACGTATTAACATCCTCCGTTAGTAAAGATATTTGCGGAAGACAGGCAGCTTTCTGAATTTTATCGAGAGTGAACCGGCGGGACGTAAGGGTGGCCAGTCACATCCATCTGATGCCGACAGGAAAAATGAAGCTCAGAGAAAACTCTTTCAGCTGCCGTCATGGCATGCAAAAGGGCATCTTTATTAACTTATTTTACCAAACAATATGGGCCTAAATTTTAAACAAATGTTCTTCAAATGTGCACAGTCTATTTCCGCTCGGTTACCAAATAATTACTTATTCATCTCAGTGTTGCATATACTTCTTTAAAAAATGTGGCTAACAGTTAAATTCCCCCATCTTATATAAACCGAAGGACCATTATCGTATTTTCACTCTACGTCACTGGATCATATCCTGAGCTAGTTTAATCCCATTCACAAACATAACCTACTTTTAGATGCACCTGAGTTGTTTCTTTCAGTGTAGGACGCAAAAAAAAAACTGAGAAAGAATATGTGTCGCTTTTTCAATGCGTTTGTGTAAGAGAGTCACGTGACAGTCGAAAGGCATTCTTAAAGAATTATAGAGTAATTATTGTACCTAATAAATAATGCACACTCTTGTTTGTTAAATAACAAGCCATTTGATATTGCTCTTGCAATGAAAAGGTCCAAGAAAAATTACCGACAAGCTTCTTATAATTAAAATGCACTCAACATATTGTTCATTTGATGTTCGTGTGACCGTGCATCCTTAATATGAAATGACGTGTGAGACCAAACAGATGCAACAAATTATGGTTTATTAATAATCCATTAGCTCAATATGTTCAGGCATCGTTATGCCCATCTTCAGAAGCGCTAGACCGTATTTAATGCATATGGTTTTCAGCACTAGATGTGCTGGCTGGAGTCTTGGGAAGCCGGGAAGCAGGTCGCGTGCACGCGGCCTGCTTCCCAGCCAGCCAGCACATCTAGTGCTGAAAACCATATGCAGTAACATACGGTCTAGCGCTCCTGAAGATGGGCATAACGATGCATGAAATATATTGAGCTAATGGATTATTAATTAACCATAATTTTTTGCATCTAGTCAGTCTCATACTTCATTTCATACTCTTTATGTTTTCCTGCAGAACTGGTTGTTTACTGCCTGAGATAACTGAAGGTCCTGAGTTTTCTGAAGGCTAACTTACGTAATTTCTTATCAGCGTGTATTTATTTAATTAGATGATCTGCTATTATGCCTGAATGTTAGGCTAGCACCAGTTTCTGAAAGTCTTATGGCCCGCAGGAATGAAACTACAAAAGATCCGCTGCGTCTTTATATCTCCGGTTATTTGTGATGCCTGTATGTCGACCCGTGACCCAGAACACCCGGGTTCAAGGTTACGGATTCCCCCATAGAGTGGGGGATGATGTTTTAATCCACTGCTGATCGTATTAGTGCTGTCTTGGACTAGATTGGCCCCGCAATATGTATTCTGTACAGAGTTAGTAGACACGAACAAATGAATTCGAAACGAACATAAAAAGATATGAATACTGATTAAAAACTATCTTATTTCAAGTTTTTAAGCAATAGATAAAGTGCAGGTGACGCTGTTCTAGAATTATTTTTTGCACAGTCATATTCGCTTTCAATGCATTTGGTCCAGTGTTGCGCAATTTATTGTATTCATTGTTCATGTAGCGATATTATCAGTAACCCTGATTAAACGATATCGAATTGAAAAAAGATTGGTAAATAATTAATTGGAAAACAGATATAAAGAAGCTGTTCGAAGTAATATCCCTGAATGTGCTCGGAGGAACGTACGAGTTTAACAACACAAAAAATTCAGTCAGCTTTGTCGGTAGTTGGACTGAGGCAACAGCGCGGAAATTTCCTGATTTTGTGACAACGAAATATTCTGTATTGGATCTTCTGTTAATGTTACAGCGCATATTTCATAAGCTTGTGCTTATTTCAAATTAATTTTAACTGATTACATTCGGTCTGTAGCTCAGTCGGTATAGTGACTGAGCTACGGGCTGGACGGTCCGGTATCGAATCCCCGTGGGATCGAGATTTTCCGCCAGTGCAGGCCGGCCCTGGGGACAACCCAGCCTCCTGCAAAATTAGTACCGGCTCTTTCCCGGAGGTAAAGTGCGGCCGGGGCGTGCAACTGACCACTCACCCCCTTCTAGTGCCGCAGTAATGGAAGAGTAAAGCTATACCTCTACCCACCCTCTGGGCCACACCGGGCCCGTAACGCGATCACTTTACCTTTTACATTCGGGCTATACCCATGCGCAAAATCTGGTGTTACATAAAGAAACTGTGCATGTTACCGCGCTGTCTTACATGTTTATTACGATGTCATGAGGCGCTCTGCCGTCAAGGAAAGTGAACGTGGAGCAGTTCTTTTCAACCTAAGTTCCCAGTTTTTGTGTTCTTTAGCTCTTATTTCTCACAACATATCTTCCAAGTTTTTGTTCATTAAGGCCTTCTGCATATTTCGTAACGTGTGAATTGTAATCATAACGGTACGAACTGCAGCATAAGACACGTATAGGGATTGGTTCAACAGAACACCCAGTAATGGCAATAGATTCAACGAAGCCTATCATTAATTTTTTTTTCGTGAGTTAATATAAGACTGCAGCATGGATCGAATCTCAATTCACTGATACTACAGGAACTTGTACAGCGTTTTGTGGTATAAATCACGTGTAAATAGGATACATTCCTTAATACTTATATAACGCAATGTAGAACTCCATAAATAAGTCATCCTTCAATTTATTGAGTAAGTATGCTTTCTTCCAGAGGAGTAAACGGGCCGGGCCCAAATGCTAAGCACTCACCTCCATTCACTGTCGAAATTTAAAAGACGCTGTACTCGCAAACTCTCATCCTGCGACACACGTTGTCTCGAATTACGTTGTTCCGCAATTACGTCCTTTGGCCCCAGACACGTGTTAAGCAAAGTGCGCAAATTCGTCAGTAAAATGCTGGACATGTCTTCCAGTTGCTGCACTACCGTTATTAGGATCTCACGGTCGACCATCTTGCTGAATTTCGGATTCAAAGAACTCTTGACGAACCTGAGGAACCTCAGCCTCAGCCTGAGTCTAAAGAGAGGACCACGACAATTTCAAGTTTGACTGGGAGATCTTGGACCCAATGAAGTCGGCATCAAGGTGTTTCAAGACATTGATTCGAAGGAGCATGGAACAGCATCAACTAGATAAGGAATCTTAGGTGACGTCGTCCCATTGTGAATAGCTTATAATTAAGGTGCAAACAAACAAACAAACTGCGCACATCTAATACATTCTAATACAATTTTAATGTTATTATTCCGTTTTCGTTATAATAGTTGTTACTATTTTATACGATTTCACACCACTGTTAGTTGAGGCCTCTTCTTTTGCCGTCTTTGTGACCTGAGGCTTACCTGAAGATGGCTGATATAAACAGCCGAAACATGTAGCAGCAGTGAACAAAGACCAATATAGTATATATCTGCACGGCTGTGATTGTCGGTTAATATAACACCTTAATTATGTATAAGGAATTATGAAGACGGTTGCTGGTCATGAGGCGGAGAACAAGAGGTTTTGGTCTGGTCGTACTTAAGTGTTTTGCTCCTTTAAGTCATCTTAGGTGGCCCGCGCGTCGCAACATGTATTGATGGGTATTGGACATGATTATCCAGATGACCCGCCTGCGGTTCAAGTGTAAGAGCCTCCACCTCAAATTGCCATTTGTTTGCTATTTCATATTTTATGTAATTTCTTTGTAAGTATACATATATATACATACGTAGGTATTTTTGGCCAAATATATTGTCTGAAACTACCCTCCCCGTTTAACAATGCGTTTATTGAGAATCTGTCTCGATGTGAGTTGTCTCTATCAACGTCACCCGTCTTGGACCCACCTACTACGTACCTTCAGTCTACGACTCTACAAAACATTACCAAGACTCACAGTACCAATATTAACACTTCTGGTTTTCTCCTCTGACTTTCGGTGAGAAGGTTCCGTTTTTTTTTTTCGCTTCCTAGCTCAGGGTGGTCAAATGTGTGAAGATCGGAATGACATCCTAGCCAGAATAGTAAAAATGTTTCCGGAAGCTGTCAGTTGTTGACATACACGGCCTACATAAATACTACAGAGAATTAATGTATCCCTCCCTGCACTAGGCCCAATAAGCAGTAACGTCGACACAGTCATCGTAAAGATAAATTTTATTTTTCATTGTGATACAATATGGACTACTCTAGTACGTGTTCGATTCCCGCCTGGGAAAATTTATTTTCTCTCGAAAATGACAAATTTACACTTTTATACTCAAGTTTCAGTGTTAATGCTTTTTAAAACTGTAGTTACTGTATACCCCGATATTCACAGAGAAAGCAGTCGTACAGCGGACAAAGAAGTGTACGTCCGTTTGTTTTGTTTATAAACAATAGCGCAACACAGAGAAACAATGGCACCGACTGTTCAGTCAGAATGGGCACCGCTCTAGTAAGAGTAAGGAACGGTGGTCTTGACATGTATAACTTAATTGCATGTTTCCCAAGGCAACTAGGGCAAGTGAAATACATTTTACGCATGAAGGCTGTCGTCAGATAAACGTGTGAATCAATTTGTAACACCGTGAATTAACAGTTCACCAATTTGGCAATCACTCCACATTACATTCAATTCACCATTGTCGGCTAAAACCTTTGAAGTACTAAAAGAGATAGAGAGGGAGAGAGAAAGAGAGAAAAGAAGACAGCGATGTGGGGGGGGGGGGGGGGGGTTGTTGGGAGACATTACGCATTTTTTACAGGAAAAGTGAAAAAATTTACGGCTTTGAAAGTTTCCATGTTGTGTCCGCTCGTCCTTCTTGTAAAAGTATTATGGGGACAAAGGAGAGCTGTGTAAGTGGTAAAGGAGTGTGCAGCGAAGAAAGAAGCTGAGACATTAGATTCATATGTGTCATTTTTAAGCAAATAAGTAATTTTTATTTTGTTTAGTATCCTCCGCTTTTAAATATCGCATATACGCAAGTCATTTAACATTGTTTTCGTAGTGTGATGCGATATGATATGAAGTGGTTCCGGTTGTTTTGTTTACTGGTTAGAAAGCAACGCCTCACTGAACAATCAATGAACCTGCTACCTAACCAACTGACCAGTTAATCTCGTAAACAACCAAGTACGTTGCTAACAAAACAAAACCCATCTTTGGAAAAGATCCTGAACCAGCTTCTTAATGTATTTCCTAATATTAACTGTAATATCACACAGCAATATACATTCTGGCTACAAAGCTTTAGAAAAACATCCATCCATCGGTTACGTGGTCTTCTTAAAGCGCAGGTTCTAATTCCGTTAACAACATTCTTTGTATTGTATCTGGTTTTCGCAGTACGATATTTATTTTAGACCGCTTTGTAAATCGTCCGTATTTGTTAATATATGAAGGAAACTATGTTTCCGAGTATGTTAGTATAATTTGTAGCTGTGGTTGGTCGCGTGGTAGGTGCTGTAGGTGCAGTTCGACTGATGACAAGAAAGGTAATCCATCATGGGAATGCGGACCACCGCGGGTCATTCCCCACGGCCAAGACAGGGAATGAATCACATCAGTCAAAACAGTAATAAAAATTAAGTCCAGCTGCACCCAAACAAATATTCATGTAGAGACTTTTTGTAGTGTTGTGCCCTCTGCCTTTTGGTATGCAGTTAAGACGCGTGTGAATGGCCACTTGGGAGATTTGATATTTTAAATTCTAGCGGTTACTTTGCCTACCACCAGGTTTAACAACCAAATTTCTACACTACGCTCACACTGCGTTTTTGTGTTTCGTACGTACATCAGAACAAACAGCGACTTTTACCTTTCGTTGCATTAACCGACTGGTTCTGTATAACAGTGCTGGAGAGTGTTTACTGAGCGGTACGTAAAGAGTCCTTTTATAAAATAGACACGTTTCGCCTTTAATGGGTTACTAAACTAATCGCAAGGGAATACGGTGGCTACTAAACTGCTCAGGGGACCGCGGTGGCACAGGGGTTAAGGTACTGTGCTACAAATCGGAAGGTCACTGGTTCGATCCCAGCTGGTGTCATTGGAATTTTTCATTGGCATAAAATCCTTCCGATCGCACTATGGCCCTGGGATCGACTCAGTCTCTAATAGAAATGAGTACCAGGAGCATTTTCTGGGGGTAAAGGCGGCTGGTGCGTAAGGCTGACAACTTTACCACCATCCTGTGCCGTTGTCATGAAATCTGGGAACCTTAACTTCCTGGAACCCTCTGGGCCACTCCAGGTCTGGAAAGGGAATGCTTTACCTTTTACTAAACTGATCATGAACGTAAAAACCGTATTCCGATTACTATATGATAATGTTCACATTACTCTCTGTTCTTTGCTCCTCTGCACTGCATGTGCTGCGCGAGAAGAAGGAGATGTGCTAAATTTGTTGAAATGGACAGTTCTTCAAACACGTTAGAAGGCTAACGTTTATAGTAAAAGCCGCAAACATCGAATGGGAAGAGTTACGTTGATTCGTGACAGTACTGCAAAGTAACTTCGTACGTAAGGTAAATCCGAGGATCCGATCTGCTGAAGCCTGACTTTACCTTTATCACTCCAACTGATTTGGGAACCAGGAGCACTGGTACAGAGTGACAATTCTTGTAGGAGAATGTATAGAAACAAATTAGTCCGTGTGGTCGCATCGACGCACCCTAATTTCAGTATGATCCATATTGATGTTATCAGCCCATACATGATTTAAAGTGTGAGAGCTCACCAGCAAATCTTTTATCCGTGATACATATTTTCCCCCTCTTATCGTCCTTGATTCGACTGCCCTAATATCGCTTCGCGAGGAGTGCAGTGGCAACAGTGACCTCATTGCTTGATGACTGCTGGTTCCCTACCATTCTGTTGCAGAAACAATTTCATCTCACTGCTGCAGCCATACCACTAGTCTGATGGACCAACAGCCATCGCACTCGCCGGCCTTTTTCGCCACCAATCAAGGCTTTCCGTTAACACGCACGACTCACCAAAGGCTGACCTTATCCAACCTTATTATTTTAGCGAGACGTACATGGCAACACGGTCGAGATCTCTGCTGCATTTAGTACGCGTATCATACATCATTTTTTTGGCATCGTGTACAAGGTGTTAACCTAGGTTACAACAGGAGGAAAAGCAAAGAAGATAGATTAAATAAACAAGTAAACTTCATAGAAAATCATATTTCTAAATGGAATACCGTGGTCTTAGAATTTCCCTTCCTCAATGTATTACTTTACATATTCTGCTGAGGTAAAGATAAAGGTAAATCAGTCCCGTTAGAGAGCTGGAGTGATCCAGAGGGTTCCAGGAAGTTAAGGTTACCAGATTACATGACAATGGCACAGTTTGGTGGTAAGATTGTCAGCCTTAAGCGCCGGTCTTCTTTACCCCCAGGAAATGCTCCTGGTACTTATTTCTATTAGAGGCTGAGTCGACTCCAGGGCCATAGTGCGATCGAAAGGAGTATGTCAATGAAAAATTCCAATGACACCATCGGCAATCGAACCAGCGACCTTCCGATTTGTAACACAGCACCTTAACCACTGTGCTACCGCGGTCCCCGACCTAACAGACGTAATCATCAGAATTTAAGAGAAATCGCAGATACGGTGAAACGACACTGCAAGAGGCCATCACAAGGTCCAAGTGGTGGAAAGTAGTGACGGCGACAATCAGGTTGACAGGTTTTGTGTATAAACAGCAGCTCTACTGCGGAGCGAATTGGGAGTGGAACAAAAGTTCTGTTTCGCATTATGGACAAAAATTAATTCCAATCCTGACCGGAAAGTACAGTAAATAATTAATCTCCTTTATATTACCGGAGAATGTGATGACGGTGTTCTAGAGTAAGAACTGCTTTCTTCAAGAGTTCATTTCCGCTTATTTAGCCAACGAATTACCCGGTTCTCATCAAAGGCGAAGTTTCATAAAACGTTCACAAGATTCCGCTCACAGATACTGAAATGAGCCAAATTAATCCAGCCCACTTCCTTCTCCTTTGACAGAGGTTTAAAAATTATCCACATATCCACGCCTAGTTCCTATAAGCGGCCTTTGTTCTTCAGGAATTCCGACAATAACCGTGTGTACGCTTAAGACCACCTCATTGTGGCCTTTGAATTGTATGGTAGCGAATCTTCAAGATCTGTATATATCTGAGATTTCTTGACGAAATGGCAGACTATCAGCTTCCCCAAGCTTTCTCTGCTTCTTGGAGTTACTTATAAATGCGTGATTTAAAAAGAATATTTCAGTATATGTCACATGTTTTAGGTAGGTTTTCAAACTTTTTATAGGCCACGCAGGCCGTTAGGGTGAGTAGATGTATATCTCTACTCTTTTTAGGACCTCGGCACTCGATGGGGATGGGGGGGGGGGAGGGCCCCAAGCCTGCAGCCCCCCCCAAAAAA
>Ga0123354_10020637_pt1 | contig 10365 bp, 5 predicted proteins | sample TergutLab28metaG_2_FD_97872 | JGI IMG/M metagenome (GOLD analysis project Ga0123354, IMG submission 97872) | Labiotermes labralis P4 segment gut microbial communities from Petit-Saut dam, French Guiana - Lab288 P4 | ecosystem: Host-associated > Arthropoda: Insects > Digestive system > Gut ...
CAGTGCAGCACACCACATGCAGTAACATACGTCTTGTTCTCCTGAAGATGCCCGAAACATGTTGTGAAATTGTTAAAAATAAACATCTAACTGTTGCATCTTGTTGGTTTTCTCTCTCACTTCACAATTTGCTCACAATGCACAGTCACAGAAACCTAAAGCTTAATAAAGTAATTAAGAATATATCTCCTTGCAAATAAGAGTCAAGTTCTGTATGTCAGTTTGTTAGCCCATATTAGATTTTTTATTATGAATAACATAATTTATGAACCTTTACTTGCCAATCAGCCACTTTCTGGGTACACACATCAGTACGGAATGAGATTCCTCATGATAACTTTATACCAAGCTCCACTACAAATTTTACAAATGTGCCATTTATGATTATGCTTATATCAATGGCCTTTATCTTCATTTACTGGAAAGGTACATCAGTAATCACACTGCCCTGTCACAAAGCAGTTATCCTTGTGTCTGATGGAACTGGATTCAATTCCCAGTAAGGGCAAGGTATTGTTTCTCGTCTGCAGTGTCCTGACTGGCTGTACAGCCTAAACAGCCTCTCAAATGGAAAATGAACAATCATTCCCTCTGGGTAATGTGGTTGGGATGTGAAGCTAATCATTCATCTCCATCTAGTACCAAGATTAAGAATACATAGAGATATAACTGGTGTCTTTAAAGATGCTGTACCAAGACAGTGAAGGATTTAATGGTGACTGTTCATTATTGTTAGTAAATATAAAATGTGCTGAACATGGTTGCCAAAAATTTGAATAATATCTGTAGCTGCTCACTTTCACTTTCTGCTGATGGCTGGCTGTAAATAAATTAGTGTTTCACTGGAAAGTAAATACAATATTGGTCAGGCAACATTCAGGACATTCAGTATGTACACTCACTGGTATGTTTCTGTGGTATTGTGTGTAATGAAGCACAGGAGCAACTTTACTTAACCCTTTCGTTAAACAATCACCACACCAAAAAATTATATAAATTTGTTCAGCTTACTGAGGTCTGTATTTTATGTTACTAACTTTACTGCAATCAGCTTTTTTTGGGGGGGGGGGGAGTGAAAAATTTTTTGAATTCATTTTCACTCAAGTTGTGACTCAGGCCAGTAGAAACCAATCAGCCAACAAACATTATTTTTTATAACTGATGTCTAGTTGTATGCATTCCCTTCATCACATTCCGGAATTAACGTACGTTCATTACCATCCATTAACATTAATGCATCTCATACATCTACACTACAACAGGATTTCATGGCCTCATCAAACCTGTATAATCACGACCACGGTGCATGCCAGAAGCACGGCAAACCGGACGAACTTCCTAACACGACTTCCATATTTTTGCCAAAGACCCGTGAGGAAGGCACAGTTGACAGCCGTGGCGAACCTAAGCATGCTGGCAGGAAGACTGATACAGATTCACTATTCTACGCTACACGTGATTGTTCACACTCCTTCCGTTAGTGTCTCATTTCATGTACCGCTACCCAGAAACAGCCTTATCATTTAGTTGGTTTATGGCCGTCAGCTGCTTAACACCTTCAGTGCCTCCCACAATAAACAAATCATCGAGGAGAACTCGAAACATTCTCTTTACGCTCGAACTTCCTGAGCCTTGAGAACACCTCAGATGTTCAGACAAATGCCTATTCTTTTCTTTCCTCTTCTTATGGAGATCATAAAATTTTAATATGGTTCAGCATAAAGTAGCCCGAAATAAATATGAGTATCAGAAGACGTTTGAGATTTCTAGTGACAACTTATTACTTTTATAGGACGGGCTAAAAGTGGGAGCTACAGCGTTGTCGAAACACTCCTTTGAGCCGTCATGCCATATGGTATTACAAGTACACTTTCCCGCAGTTACGTATATTTAGATCGTACGGAATAAAGATAAATATTCACATACCTTTCTGAGGTACGCGCTGGGAGGCGTCCCTGTCTGGAGAGCGAATAAGTGCAAAGCTATTTGTTTCCGTTAAAATGAAGCGCTACGGAAAATCTACCAGTTCCTCTTACGGGAGCCCATCAATGGTTCAAAATAGCGGTAGACACCTGAATATGCTGTTCGGTTTCACAGCTTCTTTTTAACGAGTTATTTCCACAGCTTGCAAGGTGTTTCCAACGACGAGACGTGCATAGCAGCTGACGACAGAAAACGTGCCCTGTTTATGCGATGCCATTGAATCTGACGTGGGAAGACGCCAACGAGGATAGAATAACATAGCTAAAATGTTTTCAACTATGTCGGGTCAAACTAACTTCATGGAGCAGTGCCCTTGAGAAACTGACAGGTCCTATGCTAGTGAAGAAAGTCCCCGCATTCAGGGGCACTCGCCACCATTCCCTATCCTGAGCCACATCAATCCAGTCCTTACCCCCATCCCACTTTTTGAAGAGCCATTTTAATATTATTGCCCCGACTATGTCTGTCTTCGAAGTGGTCTCTTTCCCCGATGTTTCACCAACAAACCCCTGTATAAACTTCTCCTCTCTCCCATAGCACTGCATGCCCCGGCCACCTCAATTTGTTGATTTGGTCACCCAAAATATTGGGTATGAAGTACAGATCAAAAAATTCTTCCGCACTCTCCCGCTACATTCTCCCTCATAAAACTCAAAAGCTCCCTCCGCACCCTATTCCCGAACACCCACAGTCTATGTTCCCCCGCAATGTGAGAGACCCAAGTTTCACACCCATACAAAACAGGCAAAATTATACTTCTGTATATTTTAATATTTTTATTTTTGGATAGCAAACTCGATCGCAACATTTAAAAAATCTTCATTCAAGGTGCTTGAAAAACTGGCTAGATTTTCACTGAAAAATACGACAATAATGGGCATGCACAACTAACAATCTTTTGCCAAGACAGAAAACATTCCAGTTGAAAGTTCTGTTTCATGGCCATCCTAATTCCATGTAAAAAATAACAGCAAGCAATGTGCACGCCGAATTATTAATGCTGGGCTTCATACACGAGATGAAGCCTCCAAAAAAAAGAGCTATGACTAACCTATTCACAACAGTCATATATGTACCTGGCAAAGTCTTATTTGGAGATTTAAGGGAAGTGGTATCCAGCGTCACACGTAATAAAGAGACGCCAGAGCCCAAGGACGAGTGATATTTGAAAGTGCCATAAAACACGTGGGCAAACTTTTAGAAAAAGTCTGCTATATTTCCCTGAACCTGTTTCCAACCACAGCAAGCTGAGTATCATGCTTTCCTAAGAAAATTAATCACACAAAAAGTGAAAGTGGAAAATAAACCAGACAGACAAAGTACGTATAACAGAACATTAAAAGCCGCGTTCGTGCAACCATTGCTGCAGGGGGAAAACAGTAAGGATTCCATATCCTGAGTGTGTGTTTGTAGCCTTGAATGTGCAGCATGCAATGCGCATGCGTCATATTTCTCATCCGTGTCCCGCCCGGTTCTACAATATTTTTCAACATTATCTCACATACGGCACGATTTTTGACAAAAAAAAAAGTATTGCATATGGAATGTGTTTTGATTTTATCTACTACACCTGAAACATTCTCATTTTAAGAAGAACTTAGCCAGATATGATCAAAACATCACATTGGTCTTCATGTACCTAACCGTTATTCTTCTCAGATTTTAATAAATTTGAGCAAAATCATCCCGTTGTGTGGACTGTATTTGATCCAGATTTTAATTGAACTTTAATTTTTCGCCAGATTTTTTTAAAAATACTCAAATATCGTACTTCATGAAAATCCATCAAGTGGAATCCGAATTGCTCCATGCGGACGGGCAGACATGACGAAGCTAATAGCCGCTTTTAGCAATTTTGCGGACGAGCCTACAAACACGGAAAGATGTCTGGTCATCACAAGCATTTTACACTGATCATTTTGTACATCCAGTCACTATACTTAGTTACATAAAAGTTTCTAGCCAACATTATTTCTTCTGTTATGACAATATTGCTAAAGTTTTTCTTGAGCTGGGAAGCAGAATAGAACATACGCACCTAGCAATATCCTATGATTGGAAACACAATCCAGTCAGTATATTAAAATGTAGTGGTTGTTGTGTACAGTGAATGACTTATTAATTGATGCATTACATAATACTGATTACTATGAAATAAACACCTCTGCCCATCAGAGTAAAAAATTTAGAAAGGCACCCAAAACTGACCTGTATATTTAAGATTTTGATTCTCCATTGAATTTTAATCACCAATGGTATATGCAAATTTAGTACCTATCGTACAGAAAGAAGGGCTTAGGGGGTTAACTGTGTTTCAAAAATACACTTTTTCAGCAAACTGTAGTCTTTTGCATGTGTGTGTGCAAGCAAGTGGTAGAAGACAGCTGCCACTGTCATAGAAGAGTTCATCCAGGATTACTTACCAGTATGTGGAATTCATCAAAACATTTCTATTACCCAATCCAGTTCCTCAGTAGTTACCGTGTAACATGGACCCACTGCTGCCAGAATTTCAGACTATAACCTAGTGTTGAATGGCTGGGTGACAGTGAATGATAGATCGGAAAGGATGCAGTAATGGCCGAATTTAAGGTACTATCCCAGGATCTGACAGACGTGACTTTGGAAACCAACAAAAAACATGTATAGACTAATGATGTTGCAGGTGGAATTAAACCCAATCTCTGATTCAACTTACTACTGCTGTAGTGGGACTGACTTCAGTCACAATGTAGTGCCCAGGTCAAGTGACTAGCTGGTTCTGGAAGTGACAAAATGTAGCTGGGACCTGACAGTTGCAAAAATATTACCATTTAATTACATATTTCATCATCTGACGGCACATGCCTGCCACAACCTGTGCAAGCAACAGATACTACTATTTAATTTGAAATAGTAGTAGACCACACTTTATAACTTCAGCAAATGCACTCCCAGTGACCTCACTAGAGAAGTACTATATCTTCATTTCCAATCCATAAGCTTACGAACTATACCATAATTACCGTTTCTCAGTGATGGTGTTCTTTACCATGGTTCTTTTATTTTAGTATTCTTCATCTATACAGTAAACTGTATGGAGAAGTGTTCCCTCTGGTCTGATCTGCCACAGGGAAAGTTTGTTGACATAAGGCTTCTGTACACTGGCTTGAGTAGGTAAACTCATTCACAATGTGCACTAATCCATCGCTTGTTCATGCACACAAACACACACAGTGAATGTTCAGAATCTTGTCTCTCAACCATCTAAAAACCTGTGCATAAAATACATACAGACAGTCACTTGAGCAACGTCATCCCAATGTATTTATCAACTTAATGTCAATTATAGTTAACCGACTGTAACAGATATTAAAAAGAGAGTCATTATAGGTGTTACTTTATTTTTATGATATAAAACTTTCTCACCTCATGACAATGGCACAATGGGGGGGGGGGGAACTGACAGTACATGTGAACATTATTCTACTGACTATAATTTTGAGACATTCAGCTACACAAGTGCCCTTACAAAAGTGTAACAGCTAACCAGGAGAAATGCAGGTATGAATTTTCACAAAAAAAATTTCAGTCTGCATGGCACTCAGGATTCATACTGTCTTTTGGGTTAAAACTCCATACAGTCTGCATGTTGCCTACAAAAACTTTGCAGAAACACACTACCTCCTATTTCAGTGTGACTGTACAATGAATGTAGAAGCAGTATAGTCCTCTGACATGCTGGTGCATATCTACCAGTCTTTATGGTGTCAACCCAAATTAAGAATTGTTCCACACAATTTACAGCACAGCTTTCAAGTGGGTTGGGATGTGGCTCATTCCCATGGTAAAGACAGCTGGAGGGATCTTCTACCTCTACCTAATTATTAATGCATATCAATGATACTTCTTATAACACTGACAAAGTGACCATGCATCAAGATTGGCTCTTTCTGTTTTGGACACTAATTTACAGTGTTACGACAGCTCCAGGGAACCAGCATTAGCTACACTGGCCAGTACCATGATCATTGGTGGCAGAGTAGTTTACTCTTCAGAGAAGATGAACTACTTTCATCATGGAATAAAATTTCAAAACATGCCCTCTTTCACCATATCTTTTTGGGCACCCAAACTCATCAAAATGCCCAACATTTAAGACATTTCATAAAATACAATGAATCAGGAAATACAAGAGGACTCATACTGAACTTCCCATAATCAGTGCCCAACCAACTGCCAGTTCATTCATGGCAAGAGGAAAATCAAAGTTGATGAGAACACAAATCCTTGAATATATCAACCAGCATTAATATGCACACCCACTCTATTTATCCACAGATGGTGAACAGCAAATATCTTGTATACATAAGAGAAGTGCATGCTTTTGTATGTTCTGTGATGCTAAGGAGTCCAGCATGGAGCAATTTCAATGATGTGGGTATACATCATTTCTTCTGTGAAGTGTCAGGCAAGCAGTATTTTCATATAATGGTAAACTGCACCAACATCTGATAGCCACCATATATATCATCACTTTTTTAATTTTTTGCATGAAACAGAGTATGGGAAGTGGAATCTTAATATAAAACCATTCTCTCCTGAAATAATGAATGGATTTCAGTAGACTGGTATTTCTGGTCTACATAAAAAACTGTCCAGACTGTTTTAATTTCATTGTGCATCAGCCTGAAATGACTCATACCTCATACATAGCTCATACTGAACAGTATATATCCCATTATGATCCACAACTTTTATATAAAATATTTTTCAATGAGTAAGTGTACTTAAAATAGAAAGCAAATATACTTTGGTTATGCTGTGCATGGTACTGTAATGTGATTAGCTTCACAACAAATCTTCATCCCAAAATAAATTACTACAGAGGTGAATCATGTACAGACAATCACAAAGTACTCATTTCACAAATACACGTGCTCCACTGCAGTAAATATTTTTTCAGTACATGGCATTTTGTCACTGCTCTTCTGTGAATGAGATAACAGTTTCATGTAGGTTTATGGCATGGGAAATCAGCAGCTGCTTCAAAGATAGGAGATTTGTAGATAGTTCATAAATGACACCAGAATCATATTTCATATTACAACATATTTACCCATCATACTGTAAAAACAGCCAATAAATCCTTTGAGAGTGACGCATGGTTATATATTTGGAAATGGCAGGAAAAAATCAAAATGAGGCTACATTTAAGAAAAAATTAACCACCATTAGCAAATGAATTTAAATTCCAACTGTATCTCTTGATAACCTGAGTTTTTCTGGCTTAGCATGGACATTTGAATTGCTACCAAGTAAACACACGGAGATCGGCATACGGTACCTTATGACAATAAAGGTTACGAGCAGACTCTATTGGAGTAATACTTTCTGCCATTCATTTTGGTCACCTATCTTGTTGCTTTTACATACAAATGTACAGACTTAAACACACAAAATTGTATCTGGTATGGACATGAGATTTGCTCCACCACATTAATATAACATGGATTTAAGGTGTATGAGGATAGAGTGCTGAGGAGATTTAGACCTAAAATTAACAGAAAGCTGGTGGAAATTATATGAGCAACTTCATAATTGTACTCTTAACCAAATATTACTAGTGTCCAATAGCGAATGAAGAGATTGGCACAGCATGAACTTCACATGGGACAGATAAAAACTGACACATATAAATGTTAGGGCTGAGAGCCTGAGGAGAAGAAACAGCAGGTGGAAAGATGATAAGGAGTAGCAGCCATGTTAAGCAGGTATTATCACAACACACCATGATGTTTCCACACAGTGCAGATGGAAAAGATGCCCTCCAAATGTGGAAGCAGCTGCAACAGAGTATACTGGACAAGCAGTTTGGACAGCTGACAAGCAACGGGCTTCCAGCTTGGGAGTTAGTTAATGGATTAACCCTCACCATAAAAACAAAAGGACATGTAACAAAATTAGGCCCGAAAATTGAATATACTCTTTGGAATGACCTAAGTAAAATAAAATAGATGTGGGATTTGTAATGCGTCAAATCTCTATGGGCCAGGTTCAGTGTGAACAGTCACAAAAGAATTAGCAAAGCAAAAGTTAGGTATGGTTGGGTCAGATGGTACAGTGGCGGCCCCAAAATAATGATTATAAATTCTCTGTGAAAACTGGAATAATAATTACCTCTTACATAAAGGTCTTTCCATACACAAGAAAATCAATTCTGCAGTCAGGAGGGTAGAATTTGTTACAGACAGGGTACACTATGATGTTACTGCCATGATGATGATGTTCTGAATGTGCATGCCCCAACAGGAGATACAAGTTACAAATGAGGAACTAGAGCAGGTATCTGATCAGTTAACAATACAAAATCCTTGGTAGCATTCAATGTATAAGTATTGAAACTTTTGTCCAACTTACAGTTTGGGGTGATAATGTACATGAAAAATGTAATAATGACGACAGAGTACTTAACTTTGCTGCGTCCAATAATCTAAATGCGAAAAGTCCTATGTTGTCATAATGCAACATTCGTACACTTTGTCCACTACTTCTGACAGCTAGGCACATAATATTGCTATCTCAACAGGAGATTTTGTGTTGCTCATTCCAAGACCTTTACTGTTTTCAGACAACACATAACTCTGATGAATATATCTCAAAATGAAGGGAACATTTCATACAGTACCTTGGTACAACCAGTTACACCATTTGTGCATGCAATAATTCTGCAACAATATCCTGCATAAGAACAGATACAAAAACTTTTGATAATATGACACAGCACACTGAGAAATGTTTCGTACAGGGCACAATTTTAAATCAGGTTTGAGATTATTTTAAGTTTTTACAATAACAATGAGGAGGTGAGATTTTCCACACCTGTCCCTACCAGCCCTGAGGCCCACCCAGCCTCCTGTACAATAGGTAACAGGTCTCATTCTGTGGGATAAAGTGGCCTGGGTGTGGCGGTGACCACCCACCGCCATCTAGTACTGAGGTTAAAGAAGGAGTAGAGCTATATCTCTACTCTGCCTCTGGCTCTTCACAGCCTGTTATAGGGTGCACTTTCCCTTGTTTACAATAGTAGTAGTGTTTCATTCCATTCCATAGTTTCTTCTGAAATACCATGCATACTTCCTCTTCATACTAGAGTACTGAAACTACACGCACAGTACAGTGGAAATGGAAGGGCAAAGTTCAGCAGAGTCAAATATTAGCGCCCATGATGGCAGAAGGGTTGCCACTATTGTGCTTTAGGACTGGAGATTCCAGAAATGGAGTTCTCTCTCCATACTCTGGTCAGCTAAAGAGAATTTTTAGATTCCTATGTATCTCACATTTCTGAGACCACATATGCACTAACACTGACACTGAAGTGGAAATTTCGTTCCTCATGACACTGTAAAATTAAAAGGGCCACAAACCTCCTTACTAAAATAAAATTTAAAATTTTGGCACCTGCAATAACTGGGCTGGTAGTTAGTTCTACATGCCAATGTTTTAAAATTCTACAGGAAAATGAGTAATTATAAATGTTATTTAGAACATATACATATATATGCCCCAGAAGGTGCAGATGGATTTGTCCACTACAAATCTGAATTGTGACATGCTAGGTTTTTCAATTAAGTTTTAATGATCAATACTGTCTGTATGCAGAACTTCACAGCAATGAAATTTCACCATGCTTTTACCTGAAGTGTGCATAAAATTACGTTCATATGTAAAAGCCTTTTAGGGAAAATCTCCAGAAATGGAAAGCCCCTGCGGTGGCCACTATAGTAACAGTAAAGTTTCAGCATGCAGTGGTTACAAAAACACACTCTTTTGCTAGAAAGGATTATGGAACATCAGCATGCAGCTCATTTGAAAGAGCCAAACATGAAAATACTTTCAGCACTGAAAATACAATTTTGGTTTTAGTGACTACTTTACACTGGACATGACTTTCCAATACAAGTGAAACATAGGATATTCCATTAGCCCATCAATCACAAATAATGCATGAGGCACTTCCATGAACTGCGTCACAATACTTAAAAAAAAGCAAGAACATATTTTCCAAATAAATTTATTTTTTCCTGAAGTTTCTACAGTAAAGGATACACAACAGTGAAATCAACTGTGCAAATGCAAAGAACCAAACAATCTGCAGTAACAAAATACAAACATTTCAACTTACTTGACTTCTTCAATGCTATTTGCAACAGGAGTGAAATTCCATATGTATATTAACTTCTGACAGAGTGGAAAAGCAGCAGACACAATAAAAAAAAAAAAAAATTTCAAATTACTTGACTTTTTCAATGCTATTTGCAAAAAGAGGAAAAATCCAAAAGTATATTAAAATCTAAAAGAAGGGAAAAACAGGAGAAAAAAAAAAAAAAAAAAAAAAAACAA
>Ga0123354_10020641_pt1 | contig 10364 bp, 11 predicted proteins | sample TergutLab28metaG_2_FD_97872 | JGI IMG/M metagenome (GOLD analysis project Ga0123354, IMG submission 97872) | Labiotermes labralis P4 segment gut microbial communities from Petit-Saut dam, French Guiana - Lab288 P4 | ecosystem: Host-associated > Arthropoda: Insects > Digestive system > Gut ...
CCAATGCCAGAAGGCGTTTCATGAGTTTTCCTCCTCCTCAAATTGTTCCATGTCGCGTCCTCTGCCGATATGGGCATGATTCCAAGAAGATAAAGCCTTCCCGGTCCGTTACCAGTATAAGGTCCGGGATCTTCCTCACTCATGTCCAGGCCATGCCCTTAAAGCCGAAGCGGCACAAAGCTTTCGCGCCTGAGGTTACCTCTGCTGCGGTGGGTACAATCACCCACGTTAGAATGGCCGCCAAATGCTTAGGACAAAAAAAATTCTCTTGCAAGCTAAAAACATTGACATTTTTTCTCTTTTTTTATCACGCGAAAAGTTCATCGCGCGCCGCGCGAATATGCCCGGACTGGCGCTCCCGGCCGCTTTGCGGGGAAGCGTCAAATAGGCTAGGTGCTTGGTCATGCGTTTTTTTATCCATACGCTCGGGTGCAAGATCAATCAGTACGAATCCCAGGCCGTCCGGGAGGCCTGGACGGCCCGCGGCATGATCGAGACGATGGACGTCCGGGAGGCAGATGTCGTTTTGGCGCACACATGCGCGGTCACGGCGGGCGCTGTGGCCGACAGCCGGGGAGCGGTGCGCCGCGCCGGACGCGAGGCCCCCGGCGCGCGCATTGTGGTCGCCGGATGCGCGGCTCAGATAGATCCCGGCGCGTTTGCCGGTCTGCCTGGAGTTGCCCGCGTAGTGCCCAGGCAGGACAAGCCTGGACTCGCCTTTCGGCCTGACTGCCCGGAAAACGCCGGAACGCATGCGCCGCCCGCTTGGCCGGATTTCGCCGTCACGGGCTTTCACCGGGCGCGGGCGATACTGAAAATTCAGGATGGCTGCTCGCACGGTTGTTCCTATTGCATTGTGCCCCGCGCCAGGGGACGGGCGGTGTCTCGCCCCTACGCGCAGATTCTGGCCGAGGCGCTGCGGCTCATCCATTCCGGCCACAAAGAGATTGTTCTCTCCGGGGTCAATCTGGGCCAGTTCACCCTTGAAAAGGGCGATTTTTGGGACATGCTCACGCGCCTGGACAGCGATCTGTCCCCACAGTGGGCGGGAAAGATGCGTCTTAGGCTCTCCTCGCTCGATCCGGGGATGCTCGGTCCCAAAGCGCTTGCCGCGCTTTCCTCCTGCCGTCTGGTCTGCCCGCATCTGCATCTGTCCCTGCAAAGCGCTGACGCCGGGGTGTTGGCCGCCATGGGGCGCGCCCACTATACCCCACAGGGAATACTCGATTTTTTAGACGCTCTGCGAGGGATCTGGCCCATTATGTCTCTGGGGACGGATATTTTGACGGGATTTCCCGGCGAATCCGAGTCCGCTTTCCGGGCCACATTCGATTTTATGCGCCGGGCCGGGCTGTCCTACGCCCATGTGTTCCCCTATTCGCGCCGTCCGGGAACAGCGGCCGCCACAAGAGCGGATCAAACGCCAAGGCCGCTGCGTAAAGAACGGGCCGCGCTTTTGCGCCGGGAAGCATCGCTGCTCGAACATGACTTTACGGCGGAACTTACGTGTTTGCCCAGGCTCACCATGGCTGTGGAGCGCCAAACGCCAGGGATCGGCGTGTGCGAGTATTATACGGAGGTTCGACTGGAGGGATCCTCCCCGATTCTCCCCGGCGGGCTTTTGGAGGTGAGGCCGGCGGGCATTGCGGATTTCGCCGTGCTGGCAAAACCGGCTTCTCTTTGATAGCAAAAAGCGCGTTCAAGGAGACCTACCTATGCCCAAAAGCATGACCGGCTTTGGCAAGAGCCGCGTTGAAAACGAATACGCCACCGTGATTTGGGAGGCCCGTTCGGTCAACAGCCGCTATTTGGACCTCAAGTGGCGGCTGCCGCTTTTTCTGCGCTCAAGCGAGTCCGAGCTTGAGAAAGTGGTACGCCGCCATGTGGAACGCGGCCGCCTGGAAGTCTCCTGCGTGGTGCAGCCTACGAAAGCCGAGGCTTTGGACGTGTCCTTAAACGAGCCGCAGGCGAAAGCCATGCTCGAAGCGGTGGCCACTCTGGCGCGCGGCATGGGCCATACGTTCACTCCAGACTTCTCCAGGCTTTTGGGCATCTCGCATTTGTGGCAGGAAGGGATGCGGGACGCGCCGGAAAATTTTTTGGAGTCCATCACATCAGGGCTTATCCTGGCGCTTGAGGACTTGGGCGCGTCCCGGCTGCGCGAGGGGGGCCTTTTGGCCAAAGACATCCTTGGCCGGCTGGAAAAGTTGAAGGACATGCGCGCCGGCCTTGAAGACCTTGCCCCAAAGATCAAGGAAGAGAAGTTCCAGGCGTTGCGTACCCGGCTTCTGGCCGTGTTCGAGAAGCTTCAGGTGGAGCCGCCGGAAGAACGCATCCTCCAGGAGGTGACGGTCATGTCCGACAAGCTTGATGTCACCGAGGAACTGACGCGCCTTAAGGCTCATCTGGATCAGATAAGGGAACTTTTGGGGCAAAATACCGATGTGGGCAAGCGGCTGGATTTTCTTTGCCAGGAGGCGTTTCGGGAGATCAACACCTGCGGCAACAAGGCGCAGTCCATCGAGGCCAGCCGCATTGTGGTGGAGTTCAAAGCGGAATTGGAGAAATGCCGCGAACAGGTTCAGAATATCGAATAGACGGCGGGGTGCGGCGTGCAGAAATCAGGACTTTTGAACATCGGGTTTGGAAACTACGTGGTCAACGCGCGGGTGACGGCAATCGTAAGCCCCACGTCGTCGCCCATGCGCCGTCTGCGCGAGGACGCCAAGGAGGCCCAGCGCCTGGTGGACGCCACCCAGGGCCGCAAGACGCGCTCCATCATCATTATGGATTCCGGCCATGTGATCCTTTCGGCCATACAGGCGGAGACCATCTCCCAGCGCTTTATCCAGGAAGGGGAAGAGGATGGCAAGTAAGCGCCTGGGATTGGCTTTGATTGTCAGCGCCCCGTCCGGCACGGGCAAAAGCACGCTCATCAGACGCCTTTTGGCCGAATTCCCTGGGCTTGGGTTTTCCGTGTCCTGCACCACGCGCGAGCCCCGGCCCGGAGAACGCGACGGAGAAGACTATATTTTCTTAAAAGAAACACAATTCAAACAGCTTATCGATCAAAATCATTTTGCGGAATGGGCCATGGTGCATGGCAACTACTACGGCACGCCGAAACAGGCGGTGTTTGATGCCCTGGCCAACGGCCGCGATGTCATCTTCGACATCGACGTTCAGGGGGCCAAGGCCCTGCGAGCGAATCTCGGCATCGGGCGCACGGTGTTCATTCTTCCCCCGTCGCGCCAGGCGCTGGGAGAGCGTCTCACCGGGCGCGGCTCCGACTCCCCTTCGATCATCGCCAAGCGCCTGGACAACGCCAAGGGGGAAATCGAACAGGCACTCTGGTTCGACCACATCATCGTGAACAACGACGTAGCCGTTGCCGCGGACGAACTGCGGGCCGTTTACCTGGCCGAGCGCGCCACCCCGGCGCTGTATCCGGGCCTTGTGGAGTCCATTCTGGCCTCCTGGCCGCACAGCGGCAATGCATAAAATCTGGCGTTTGCGCGCCGCATCTCCATGCCCGGAGCATTTTGCTTCATGGGCCGCGAAGCTTTCCATCTCCACCCGGATCGCCGGTCTGCTCTGGAATCGCGGTCTGACCTCCCTCGAGGAAATGGACCGCTTTCTCTGCCCCGGTCTGCGCTATCTTATGGCCCCGGGAGACATCCCAGGCCTCACCCAAGCCGCCGAAGCCGTGGCGGCAGCCCTCACGGCGGGCAAGCGCCTTGTGGTCTGGGGCGACTATGACGTGGACGGCGTAACGGCCACGGCACTCATGCTGGATTTCTTGAGTCGCAGGGGCTTCACCGCAGGCCATCACATTCCAGTCAGGTTTGAGGAGGGCTATGGCGTCAATATCGCCGGGCTTGAACACCTGAAAAACCTTGGCGCGGACATGGTGCTGACCGTGGACTGCGGCATATCAGCGGTTAAGGAGGCCGAGCGCGCCAAAGAACTCGGGCTTGCGCTCGTCGTCACCGATCACCACCTGCCTGGCCCCGAATTGCCCAAGGCCGCAGCCATAGCCAACCCCAAACTCGCGCAGGGGCCGGCAAGCGACTTGGCCGGGGTCGGCGTGGCGTTTTTTCTGGCGGCGGCGTTAAACGCCTTGCTGCCGGGCGATCCCATTGACATCCGGCAGTTTCTCGATCTGGCGGCCATCGGCACTCTGGCGGATGTGGTGAGCCTGACCGGCCAGAACCGCATTTTGGTGAAAAACGGGCTTCTACTCCTCGCGCAAGCCTCCCGCCCCGGCGTCTTTGCCTTGAAAGAGGCGTCCGGCTACGCCCCAAAAGCGCCCCTGGAGGCCACGCAAGTGACGTTCGGCCTGGCCCCGCGCGTAAACGCGGCCGGGCGGCTCAAACGTGCCGACGAGGCGCTCTCGCTTTTTTTAGCCCCGGACCTGGACACCGCCCGTCCCCTGGCGCGGGCTCTGGATCAGTTGAACACCAGACGCCGCGAAGAAGAGGAGAGCATTTCCGTGCAGGCTTTGGAACAGGCCAAAGAGCAGCCGCCAGGGCAATCGGCCCTGGTGTTGTACGGTCCTGAGTGGCATCCCGGCGTGATCGGCATTGTGGCGTCGCGCGTGGTGGATGCCTACTACCGGCCCGCGCTGGTCTTCACGCTGGAGAACGGCAAGCTGAAGGGATCGGGCCGCTCCATCCCGGAGGTTGACCTGTACGCGGCCTTGGACGCCTGCCGGGACACGCTTCTGGGGTTTGGCGGGCATCGCCAGGCCGCTGGGGCAAGTCTCGATCCCGATAACCTGGCCACTCTGCGGGACGCCTTTTGCCGGGCCGTAGCGGCCCAGCTTGGACCAGCGGAGCCGCAGCCGAACCTCACGCTGGACGGCGAACTCTCCTTTGCGGAAATCCACCAGGGGCTTATCAAGGAATTGGACCTGATGGGACCCTTCGGCTGCGGCAACCCGGAGCCGGTATTCAGTTCGGTTCCTCTGGCGGTCAAGGCCAGACGGGTTTTCGGCAATGGGGGCAATCACGTGTTGCTTGAAGTGCGAGATCAAGATGCGGGCGTCACCCTGCGGGCTAAAGCATGGCGCATGGCGGAGGCAATCGGCCCGGAAGTGACCAAGCAGCCGTTGACTCTGGCCTTTACCCCGCGGCTCGATACGTACAACGGCTTGGCCAGCGTGGAGTTGCGAGTACGTGATTTTGCTGTGGCGAGTTAGGAAAGCGTGGGGATTTTAAGGAGCAACAGGTGTTCCAATCGCTTGATAGATAACAGATAGTATTATCACAATAGTAGGTATTGCAACAAACGGACAGAAAAGCCATAATAGATTATTGTATAAATTTTTCCTATATTTTTTTACATCGTCACTGTCGTTTACTTCTAGACGATCTCAACTTGAATTTCCAATATTCCAAGCCACGAGAATAAAATCCAAGATCAATTTTTGCAGAAAAACTATCATCATTTTTCAATCTTGCCCATTCTTTAGGATGATATTGTTCCATGTAGAAAGGAAAAAGTCTGCCTGAGAGGCTTATTGCTTTGAAGAGTGCGATAAAAAATCTTATAAAGAGTAGAAGTATTAGAAAAGCAGCAATTAGGGCTGGCAACATATCCAGAAAGCTTTCCACTTTGTATGTTGCCATTGCAGCTATTTTCGCTCTTCAAGCTCTTTCGCGGCCTTTTTCACGCCCTCGGCGAATTTTTCTCTGGCCTTCTTAATCTTTTCTTCCAAACTCTTGTCCGTCAGCGCCAGTATTTGCGCGGCCATCCAGGCGGCGTTGCGCGCCCCGGCCTTGTCGATGGCCAGCGTCCCCACGGGAAATCCCGGCGGCATTTGGACTGTCGCCAGCAGGGCATCCATGCCGCCAAGCGGCGAAGCGTTGATCGGCACGCCCAACACCGGCTTCGTCGTGCGCGCGGCCACGGCCCCGGCCAAATGCGCGGCCATGCCGGCGGCGCAGATGAACACCTGACAGCCGTCGGCCTCAAGCTCGGCAATCAGCGTTTCGGTGCGCTGCGGGGTGCGGTGCGCGCTGGTGACGGTGTAGAGATGAAGGATGCCAAGCTCCGTCAGCACGTCGGAGCAGGGCTGCATGATGTCCTTGTCGGAGATGGAACCGATGAAGATGGCTACTTTGGTCATTTCGCGCTTCCTTTCTTTAAGCCTTTAGCGCCGATGTCACGGCGAAAGTATGCGTTGTCGAAGGTTATGGCCGAGACCGCCCGATAGGCGTTCTTTTGGGCCAGAGAGAGGTCATCGCCCAAGGCGGTGACGCCAAGCACGCGTCCGCCGGTGGTCGCAAGCGCCCCGTCTTTCAGCGCCGCTCCGGCCACAAAGACTTTCACGCCAGGCTCTTTTTCGGCCCGCGTGATGCCCTCGATACTCATGCCCTTGGGATACTCGCCGGGGTAGCCTTTGGCTGCCATGACCACGCAAAGCGCGCTCTGTGCATTCCAGGATACCATGGAGGGATCAAGGCGGCCCGTGGCGCAAGCCAGCATGATGCGGGCGATGTCGCCGTCTAAGCGCATGAGAAGCGGCTGACATTCCGGGTCGCCGAAGCGCACGTTATATTCCAGGACCATGGGGCCGTCTGGGGTCATCATAAGTCCGGCATAGAGGACGCCTCTGAATGGGTGGCCGTCTGCGGCCAGAGTATTGGCGATGGGCACAATGACGCGGCTTGCCATGCGTTCCCACTCGGAATCCGGCAGGACCGGGGCCGGGCAGTACGCGCCCATGCCGCCGGTGTTGGGGCCGGTGTCGCCATCAAGCAGGGCCTTGTGATCCTGGCAGGAGGGCATAGGCACAACGGTTTTTCCGTCGCAGAAGGCCAGAAAAGAAGCTTCCTCCCCGGTCAGGCAATCCTCAATGATGACGGTATCTCCGGCAGGGCCGAAGACGCGTTTTATCATCATGTCCGTGGCGGCTTCCAGGGCCTCTCCACGGCTCTTGGCCACCACGACGCCCTTGCCCGCGGCTAGACCGTCGGCCTTGATCACCATGGGGAGCGGCCGCTCCAGAATGTGCATCAGGGCCGCGTCAAAGTCGGTAAAGACCCGAAACGCGGCTGTAGGCACCCCCGCGCGGCGCATAATCTCTTTTGCGAAGGCTTTGGAGCCTTCCAGGCGCGCGGCGTATGCGTCGGGGCCAAAGCAGGGGATGCCCGCATCCGCCAGCGCATCGGCCAGACCAGCCACCAGCGGCGCTTCCGGCCCCACCGCCACAAGGCCTATGGCCTTTTCCTTCGCGAACGCCACAAGGGCGTCCACATCGGTGTCGCGGGTGGGGACGTTCTCGGCCACGAGCGCCGTGCCGCCGTTGCCGGGAGCCACGTACATCTTTTTTACAAAGGGACTTTGGGAGAGCTTCCAGGCAACAGCGTGTTCGCGGCCGCCAGACCCCACCAACAGGACGTTCATTCTGCGCTCCTTACTCTGTGCTGCACGACGCCTAACGCATACAGGGCCTGAAATCAAACGGATATGGGCGGACTGCGATTTGTTCTTAACTAAGGATGACTTGTTTTATCTTGACAGAGGAGCCAGTCGCGCTATCTGAGTAAAGACTATACGTGAGGATACTATGTCATCCCAATCCACTCCAGCCACAAGTTCTGATGCGGTCTTTTCGAAGCTCAAGGACGTTTCCCGGGAAAAGGGCTTACGCCTGACGCACCAACGGCTTGAAATACTGCGGTATCTGGTCAAGACCAACGATCACCCCAGCGCGGAAACGGTTTTCGAGCACGTGAGCAAGAAGCTGCCGATGCTCTCTCTGGACACCGTTTACCGCACGCTGGCCACGCTCGATGAATTGGGCCTTATACGGTGCGTTCCCGCCACCGGGAACCAGGCCCGCTTTGACGCGCATACACACCCCCACCACCACTTTATCTGTAGCGCTTGCAAATCCATCCACGATTTTTTTTGGGATGAGTTTGACCACTTGGATCTCCCTCAAGAATCCCAAATCCAAGGGCAAGCCCAGGACTGCCAAGTTGTCGTACGTGGAATCTGCCAGGCTTGTCAGGCCAAAAAATTCAACAAACAATAACAGTTGGCGGATTGAATTCATTCGCCATTGTCATAGTCAGAAGATTTCTTATAATAGAACATATCTGAAAAGGAGGAACCATGTCCAAATCCGAAGCGAATCTGAAAGAAGCCTTTGCCGGGGAATCCCAGGCGAACCGCAAATATCTGGCGTTCGCGCGCCAGGCGGACAAAGAGGGCTTGAAACAAGTAGCCAAGCTCTTCAGGGCCACAGCTGAGGCGGAAACCGTACATGCCCTGACTCACCTCCAGGCCTTGAAGGCCGTTGGCGCGACAGCCGAAAATCTGAAAGCGGCCATCGCCGGCGAGACCTTCGAGTTCACCAAAATGTACCCCGCGATGATCGAGGAAGCCGAGGCCGAAGGCGAGAAGCAGGCCCTGCGCAGCTTCCGCTACGCCAACGAAGTGGAAAAGATTCACGCCAAGCTCTACGGGAAAGCCCTGGCCAACCCGGCCGGACTCAAAGAGACCGAATACTACATCTGCCCCGTGTGCGGATATACCTGCGAAGACCACGCGCCGGACAAGTGCCCGGTCTGCCAGGCCGCGGGTAAAATGTTCTACAGCGTCGGCTAAAGCCAGGGGGCGCTGCCCCCTGGACCCCCGCCAGGGATCTGCGCCTTCCCCCGGCAGGGGGATGATCCCCCTGCACCCTGCAATAATGAAATCAGGAGGTTACTATGGCTAAGTGGGAATGTCCGTGCGGGTATGTGTACGATCCGGAAGAAGGCGACCTGGAGCATGGCATAGAGCCGGGCACGGCCTGGGAGGATTTGCCGGAGGATTGGGTCTGCCCCAAGTGCTTGGGGGAGAAGGAGTTTTTTGAAAAGGTGTAAGTTGGCGCGCCAAGGCGGTCAATGCCGGGAAGGGGGAAGAGTCCATGATGAAGAAAGTCTCCGTGTTCGATGAGGCCAAGTTCACCGGCCTCACGTTCCACAGTTTCCTTGTGCATGACTCCGAGTTCTTCAAGATAATCAACTTCAACTTCAAGGCCGGCCAGTCCTTGCCGGTACATTCACATGATATAGAGGGGCAGGTCTCGATTGTGGTGCTTTCCGGCGAAGGGGAATTTTTGTCCGAAAATGAGGCCATCCCGGCCAAGACCGGAGACGTTCTCATCGCGGATATCGCCGAACCCCACGGGGTGCGCGCCACCACCGACATGCGGGTGCTTGTGACCATTGCGCCTCCTATTTGAGTGAGAGAATATGGCCTTCAAGCCCTCCGCCTTGGCGGGGGGCTTGCTTTTTTGGCGTACGGACTTTAAGGCTTCTTTTCTGTTAGGATAGGGCAATCCTGCCTGACCACCAAGGAGCGCACGCACATGACCCGCAAGGACCGTATCGAGGGCATCTACTCTCGCCGAGAGGTGCTTGATGAATCCGAACGCCGCCAATATTATCAGATTCAGCTGAAAGATCTGCTGACCTACGCCTACCGCTATTCAGAGGACGTGAAGAAGCGTTTTGACCGTGCCCAGTTTCAGGTCGCCAAGTTCAAGCAGCTTTCGGATCTGAAGCATATTCCGATTTTGAAGAAAAAAGAGCTTATTTTCCTGCAATCCATGGGGCCGCGTCTGGGGGGCCTTTTGACCAAGGATCTGGGCGATCTGCGCCGGGTTTTTCTGTCTCCGGGGCCTATCTTTGACCCGGAGGACCGCGAGGACGATTATTGGGGCTGGACCGAAGGCTTTTACGCCACGGGTTTCCGTTCGGGAGACGTGGTGCAATGCACGTTCAATTATCATCTTTCGCCCACGGGGCTTATGTTTGAGGAACCTTTGCGGAATCTGGGCTGCGCGGTCATGCCGTCTGGGCCGGGCAACACGGCCACGCAATTGGACATCATGCAGAAGCTTCGAATTACGGGCTTTGTTGGTACTCCGAGCTACCTCATGCACTTGGCGCAAAAGAGCGAGGAGGTGGGGTTCAATCTGCGTAAGGACCTGTTTGTCGAGGTGGCCTTTGTCACGGGCGAGAAATTTTCGGAAAAGATGCGCTCCACTCTGGAGAAGAAGTTCGACCTCATCATGCGCCAGGGCTACGGGACCGCTGACGTGGGCTGCATCGGCTACGAGTGCTTCCATAAAAACGGCCTGCACATTGCCAATAGGGCGTTCGTGGAGATCTGCCATCCCGATACGGGCATCCCGCTCAAAGACGGCGAAGTGGGCGAGATTGTGGTCACGGCCTTCAACAAGACGTATCCGCTGATCCGTCTGGCCACCGGCGACCTCTCCTATATTGACCGCGCGCCGTGCGCGTGCGGGCGCACCTCGCCGCGCCTGGGCAACATCGTGGGCCGCGTGGACACCACCGCCC
>Ga0123354_10020642_pt1 | contig 10363 bp, 8 predicted proteins | sample TergutLab28metaG_2_FD_97872 | JGI IMG/M metagenome (GOLD analysis project Ga0123354, IMG submission 97872) | Labiotermes labralis P4 segment gut microbial communities from Petit-Saut dam, French Guiana - Lab288 P4 | ecosystem: Host-associated > Arthropoda: Insects > Digestive system > Gut ...
ATCTCTGCTGGTGCAATTGAAGGACATTTTGAAGGAAAAACGCCGGCCGCGGGAAGGCCCTCAAGGGAGTCTTGTTCTTGTACGACAATGCCCCGCCTCACCGGGCACTTGCAACCCAGAAGAAATCGGCCTACCTGGGCTCTCAATGTCTTGATCGCCCACCCTATTCTCCGGATATGGCCCCGTCGAACTACCACCTGTTCCAAGGACTGAATAAAACAATTTAAAGTTCGCCATTTTTCGTCCGACGCTGAGGTCATTGCTGCCGCGGAGACCTGGTTGGACGGACAACCTTCTGATTTTTTTTTGAGTGGGTTACAGAAGTTAGAGCAACGGGCAAAGAAGTGTATTGAGCTTCGTGGGGATTATGTTGAATAAATCCCCAGTTTGTTCGCCGTAGCTTGTTTCCTTCCTGGTCGGGCTAAGGACTTATCAGCACCTCCTCGTAATATCCAGACACGTATCTAGTAAACATGTAGATGAATATGATGAATATGAATATATGACAAAGCATGTTTTATTACTGTGCGTTTATTGGATTACTACAAGTGTACATATTCCTTAATGCACGGATATGGAACATAAATTTAATCTACATAGTCTGCGTTCTATAGCGCAGCGTTAAGTCCGGCGTCGGCGGTGAATTATTCAGTGCTTGGTCGCTTTGACAAGTTTGTTCGCAGAGTCTTAACTTGAAAACTCCAACATCTTGTATGTAAAGCCTAGGTTCTGTCGACATGTAACGCTCAAATATTTCTTGTTTTGTTTCCAAGGTTTTGATAATGAACTGTTTTCCTTACATTATTTAACCTTCACAAATTCCCTTTTAAATAATCCAGACAATATGGGATACAGATGTGATGATTATTTTGCGCTCTTTTGGCAAACATATACCAAAAGGTGAAACACAAGATCAGTATTATTCGTTTGTAAACGCATATAAAGCGAGTTAATAACTTTTTATTAGTGGAAGTTAGGCTCCATAAAAAGGAATAAATCAGCAGTATAACGCCCAGACGTTTTCTTTGTTCGTCATCATATCACTCTCTTTGCAAATACGGATCAAAAGATGAAACGTAATTCCACAGCAATATTATTGGTACAGTTGTGTTCAATAAGTGTTTCAGTATACATATCAAGAGAATGTAACATTTTCTTAGTCGAATATTTAAATGGATTAGGAGGAATGATACAAAATTTTAACGCCGACACATGTTCTTGATTCATGATTGTGGAAGATTAAAATGGACAAACAAGAATTAAACAAAATACGACGTGGATGGTATAGTACTGATGGAGGTACAGACCATACCATTCAGTGCAGATCCCACCCTAACAGCTAGATTATGGTCTTGTGACTCATCTCCTGCAGTTTGTTCGGTCACACCCCTAATGAGCAAAAGGTATTATCCGTTTTCGTCCACGACCAGCATGTATAATATCTCTTTTGGTCCACGGCTTGTCACTGAATGAGCATAATGCAGTTGCGGAAGACATCTGCTTATGTTGGCAGAAAATTGTTTGAAATAAAGTTGACCTAATTTAATGAGAAATCCTTTGTTAAAACAGTGCACTAAAATAATATAACAATTTTTTTATGAAGCAGTGTAGCTTTAGTTTAATAAAATTCTTAAATAAGTCTTGTTACAACAAATACTGAAATACAGGTTGGGGCAGAGTTCATTCATAATTTTGATTCACGTAGTATGGCAGCCCCGGAGAGGAGATTGAGCTAATTGTGCTGTAGCGTTCAGTGAGGAATGTCATTAATAAATGTGGATCAGCGGTCGGCTGAACACCGTGCGTTCGCCGTGGAGACAATTTTCAAATATAACGACTCTGTGATAGCAACACAATGAATATTCAGACGACATTATAACAATGGGAGACATAGAACGGTTCCTGCTGGCAGCACCATCAATAACTGGGTACAGACGTTTCGAACCACAGCTTCTGCAGAAACTGAAAGACCCGTAGGCACAGTCAGAACTGTGCGGACACCGGAAAACCTTGAAAGAGTACAAACTACTGTCGGTCGTAGCCCCAAACGATCAGCACATAGACATTCAGTTGCCAGCAACATATCGAACAGATCGCACCGACGAATATTGCAATCCGATTTACATTTTCACCCGTACAAAAGACACAATGTACAAGAACTTCCAGACCCTGATTTTGCTTTAGGAAGTGCATTTTTTTGGTGCAATTTGTTACCGTAATAAACGAACACCCCTATATTATTCGTCGCTTGATAATGTCACATGACGGTCACTTCGAACTGTCTGCTTGCGTGAATAAGCAAAATGCGCGTAATTGGAGTGAAGCTAATCCGAATGAACTGCATATGAAACAACAGTCAAAGAGTAACAGTATGGTCTGGGATATCAGCGTTCCGTATCAATGGTCCTTATTTTTTCGAGGATGAAACTGGCAGTGCGGTTACTGTGACATCTAACCGGTGTATGCATATGGTGAATGAGTTCTTGTTTTCACAGTGCTGCCGTCATGACATCGTCTTTGCCACCACCTGGTTCCAACAAGCTGGAGCAACAGCACCTACTGCTCGGCAGTCGATGAACACCTTAAGAACTGTGTTTGAACGTCATTTAATCTCCCGCACAGCGACATTTCTTGGCCAGCCTGTTCACCCGATCTGTCGGCTTGCGATTGCAGTTGTGTGTCTCGAACACGTCCGGCAGACATACATAACCACAAACAGAGAATTTCTGATGAAATCATTATTCCCCCCGACCATGTTACTTCGCGTAATGGAAAATGTTTTGAACCGGGTGCTTCAGTGCATCAGTCTTGATGGACATCTGACGGGTGTTATTTTTAAGAAGTAACTCTTGTAATTTTCCGAAGTAATGGAAAACAAGTATTTTTAGTCCACATTAAACTCCGTGGCCTTAGTCCGCACGCGAACTATACCGACAGAGCGGCCGCCGCCGGTCGGCGAAGTTAGTGCCAACTTTGGTCGAGTAATTTATCTTTAAAATGAGGAGTGAACTCCGCGTTCTGTTAATGAAAGCCTTAAGTATAATTTCACCAGTCAGGTGCTTAACTATTCGTTTTATCACAGCTTGTTCTTACTTATATCACATATGGTATGTTTTTATCTGTAGCTTACTTTGAAAACAAATTCTAAACTGGACAGTTCTCCTCTTTCATATTTTTTAAAATTAAATTGTCTACTAATCCCCTAGCAGCGTGACTTCTTTTGTTGGTCAATGTAGCAGGCGAAGTAACACTTGGTACTTTTAAGTAAATCATATTTTGATATTCTTTTAATTATGAATAAATCGATGTTGGGGAGGATGGTAAAAGTATTGCGATGAGTGTGAGTTAAAAGACTCACAGGCATTGGCTGTCAGCTGCAGAATACTGCTGACAAAATATCCAGCTGGTCTGATAATACGAGATAGCAGTGATCTCGTTGGCGCCCTGACCGGGACATGAAGTGGTGATGTCAGAACACCGACGACACAGTGCATGAATAGGTGAAGGGCCAGGTGATGCTCTTATCTATCTGCATGTCGCCGTCAGAATGAGGAGAATTAAGGATAGAAACTGTGAGCGGAGAAGTTAAGGGCAGGGATCAGTTAGAAATACGGTAATCGAACTCGATTGGCTAAAGAAAAAATAAATAGCATGTTAATGGAAACTGATTGGCTAAAAATGTTGGTGGATAGGCCCGAAAACAAAGGTTACGTCATTCGAACTGACCAAGTATGTTTTGGACACCGTGGTATTGTCATTTTCATCGAGTGGAATTTTTTAAATGGCGCAACAGCGGCGAGTGTGCCAGGGTCTCCTCCTTGTCGAGTGTTCACGATCACACTCGAACACACCACACTTACCTCATAGACTACTAGTGTAAAGAATGGTGTTGTTTGTCTTACGAAGCCCTTGAAAGTTCGGAGTGCTTGTAGACAACTCAATTCGCATGTCGGCTGCGACTTCGAGCCTGTAATGATATTTAGATTCTTTTGCTGCATACCCTGAACACCCGGCTTCACACACATATGTTGTGGGAAACGGAAAAAGTTGGAGCACTGCACATTTAGACAGTTGCGAATATTCTTGAAGAAGACTGCACCAGAATTCAACCCTAAGATACTCACTGAATTTCTATTTCAGCCTACAATCAGATGTAATATCTGTCAAGCACTCGTATTTTGCTCAGACATACCATCCGGTTTCTCTGAATCACAATGTGGATTTCGGACCCAGGTTATGTCAACGGTAGATGTGACGTATTGTGAAACGCCTATTGCAAAACATTGAAATGTTGGACGATGCTAACTTGAATATTTCCTTCCAGGCTAGATTCTGTTTCTATCAAAAAGTAATTCCGAGGTGGGAAGCATAATATTGCCCTTTTTCGACACACCTCTTCCACAATTTAAGTTTAGGATGAAAAGACGCAATTCCGACCCTTTTTGTGAATATCGACACGCTTATTCCTTAAAATTGTAGATACAGGTCATTAATTATTGTAACAGTGTCTGCTAATTATGCCCATTTCTTCATCAGAATGTATTTTCACCACCGTGAGAAAGATAAAATGAGTGATCAATAACAAAAAGATTACATTTCCGAAGGAAGTTCGATACTCTTAACAAGAAATCTTCCCCTAGACAGCCACCTGATTTCTGTAGGAATCAGTAGCGTTGTGTGTTCTCTGCCCGTTTCGTCGCAAAGTAATTTAAACGCTGGCATTAAGTGGCCTCAGTTTACTGTGTTTCACCATCTTTACATTATCGTCCAACACAGCTTTCAAACCCCTTTCTGTCGTTTCGGCAACTACCGTTTGTCGGAGCACAGCTATTTGGTACGTGCCGCCACCCCTGACGTTTTTCCTTGCTTTGCTGTGCTCCCATCAGGGCACACATCCAACCACTTTTCGCAAGTGATTTCACGATCTATTATGTAACTCATGTGACATTAAGATTTCTTCTCCAGTCGGGCGACTTTCAAGAGAACAGTATGTTTTTCTTCAATTTGTTCTGGAAAAGTAACATACATATACAAATGATAGTGCTAGATTTGACATGTCTGTTGCTCGTCAAGTTAACAACAAAAGGATAAATCTGGATTAAGTCCGGACACCAATTACTTTCCTATATCTGCTGACAAATCTTGAATGCGACTTTTAGCACTGTTAGATGACGGGGCAAGTTTCTTTTTCGACTGTTTCCCAAGCCCACAAGTTGCCATTTCCACCTCACATAGTTTAATTAGGGTTTCTGCAATTTCAGTACGGCAACTCAGTCTCTAGAACTCTTACGTATTTTAATTATCAGTCTTTGAACCTTTTATCATGAGGCTGTGACAGTTTGTTATAATGCCTCAAGCTTACGCTTGAAAATACTAATATTTTGTCCTGATATTCAGGGTGATTAGTACCATTATGTCTACGAAGTTTGGCAGGTAACAGAACTGTGTTCTATAAGGCCACAGGGCATCGGGGTCATTTTCATCATCTGTATACGTAAACCCTAGGGACAAATAGGAATCAGTCTACTTCAGTTTTTTCTACGGTCTTTAGTTATAGAACTGCCGATACTGTATGGCGACGTAAAACTTTGAGGTTCACTTACACTGGGTACGTAATGCAGTAGTACTTAATTGTTTGCTACATATTTTTTAGCCACTCAAATTAACATGAATGTCACTGCAATTCACTTCTCATGTAGGCCTAATTATTTTAACGCTGTATGAACTACGACCAAACTGAACTAGTGATTCATGTTGGTGGAAATCACAGTTGTCTTCCACAAACAACCAAACTAGTGAGCTTTACTCAGATTCTGACTTCCATATCCCGATTTTTGGGACGAAATGTTATTGTTTGCTGGTGGACAGAAATCCACAGCGGTCGTATTTTAAGTGACTGTTTCAAGTCCGAAAGTGACGTTAATACGGGAGGGTGCTGATAAGTCCTTAGCCCGACCAGGAACGAAAACAAGCTACAGCGACCAAACTCGGGATTTGTTCAACACACACCCCACGAATCTCAATACACTTCTTAGCCCGTTGCTCTAACTTTTGCAATCCACTCAAAAAAATCAGAATTTGTCCGTCCAACCAGGTCTCCGTGGCAGCAATGACCTCAGCGTCGGACGAAAAATGGCGAAATTTCAATTGTTTTCTTCAGTCCAGGGAACAGGTGGTAGTCCGACGGGGCCAGATCCGGAGAATAGGGTGGGCGATCAAGACATTGGAAGGCCAGGTTGGCCGGTTTCTTCTGGGATGCAAGTGCCCGGTGAGCCGGGGCATTGTCGTGCAAGAACAAGATCCCCTTGGTGACCTTCCCGCGGCCGGCGTTTTTCCATCAAAATGTCCTTCAATTGCACCAGCAGAGATGAGTAATACTCCATGTTGATAGTTTGGCCATTTGGAAGATAATCAGTGAGGAGGATGCCGTCTTGATCCTAAAAAATCGAGGCGAGAACTTTTCCAGCGGATTTTTGCACTCGGAATTTTGGGGGGGCGAAATGAGCCGCTTTGCCGCCACTCCTTTGATTTTTGCTTTGCTTCGGGTCATAGTGATATAACCAGGTATCGACCATGGTCACCATTCGCGACAGGAAATCATTTGGATCGAGCCGAAAAAATCCAAAATTTTCTCAGACGACTGGCACCGTTGACGTTTTCGATCCGCGTTCAGGCATTTCGGGACCCACTTCGCGGAGAGCTTCCGCATGTCCAAATCTTCATGAATGGTGGACCCAACCCGCTCACGTGAGATGCCCAGTTGCACAGCTATTGATATAGCCGAAATCTGGCGGTCTTCCAAGATTAGCTCGTGACTTTGATCAATAATCTCCGGGGTGGTCATTGTTTTCGGTCGTCCAGGACGAGGCGCATCAAAGGTGGAAAAATCACCACGTTTAAACTGGGACACCCAGTTTTTGATGGTGGCATACGATAGTGCATGTACCCCTCATGTTTCTTTCAGAATGGCGTGAATTTCCTTCGGCGCTTTGCCTTGCATGGGGAAAAAAAACTTGATGACAGCTCGCGTCTCCATGTTGTTGAAATCGCGCGCGTCGCGTGACATGCTTCGTTTCAGCCTCTGTAAGAAGAAACGACTTGCAATTCGTCACATGAACAGACCCCTCTTTCCAACGACACTATCGATTCCGTCGTACGACATCGGGAAGTAGGTCGGGCTAAGGACTTATCAGCACCCCCTCGTATATAGCAGGGATGCACAAATCCCGTGCGCCAGACTGCCATGGCGACAAAATTTTGTAAGATGGGGCCTAATATCTGTGGGTCCTACGAATGGAACTTGCTTCATGTCACCCTTCTGGCGCCTAGAATTTTCAGGTGGCTCCTAGATTTTTGGAAAAGTTTTACTCTCTTACCTTATAGAGTTTGAAGTTTTCAGGACTGCGTAGATTCATTGGATGGTCTTCAGGATTATAATACCCTGTAATCTGGTACAGATTTGCTAACATCTTGGGCACATATACTGCTTCCACAATGAGAATAGACCGACACATAATCCAGCAGACGGCAGTGTAGTGCAAATAGCGTGTATGACTCGTAAGGTGGCAGTCCCGTTCCAGACTGTATGCTTCTTATCAACCGTGGATTGTTATTGCTCGTGACTGGTGTGAAATTAGAGTATTGTATGGGAAAGTGGATCATCGGGGTTTCCTTTAAATAAGTCTTAAAAGAAGGATGTGTTATGTTCCTCGAGGTTCAGTACACCAAGATTCGGCTACATCAAGCGAGATGAATGTAGTTAAGCTATACATAGACAGTCGTCACAGAACTGTGTTTTGCATGATCTGGTTGCATTGAGACTCATTTTGTAAGAGCCGTAACCGTCTTACTGACTTTAAGTAAACAGAGCGCCATGAAAAAAAGAAGTGTCCTCAAGAAACTTAAAAAAAATCACATGACTGAAACGTTAAATTTATTTTAAGTTTGATTTTTTTGCGCGCGTTGACAAGGAAACTTAGAAAAGATGGCGTTTTAGCTTCGCCATAAAGATGTCTTGAGAGTCGCTTAATTAATTGTCCTGATATTTGTTACTGATTGCGTTAAACTTTTTGACATAATCCAGCTAATTTTAAAATCTAAAGAAGATAATTACGAACACGTTACATAATGCTAATCATGCATCTCGAACGTAACTCGCTATATACAGAGTGGGCCAAAAGTAGGCAAACTGTATATAGTATAGCATCACCTGTGTACCTCCTTTTGGCCCACTCTGTACATACCGTTGCGAAACGAATTTCTACAGTACAGTGAAACACGTGCTTTATGCTCAGTACACGAAGTTACCTTTCTGGCAGCGGCAGAGGTCTTTCTTTTCGATACCAGGAGAACAACTCTGTGGCCCACACCTCACCTCGTGTCTAGGACCGAGACGAATGCATGCAGCGTTTCTCTCACTTGCCCCAACATCTTACGGCATACTGTTTAAGAAGGCAGCCGAAAGACCAGAGCACACTGCACCGGACGGAACAGGAACGAAATAAAACTAACCAACCATCGGTCGCTTGCTCGTACTAGAACGAGTGCTTCTGAGCGAAATCCAACAGAACAAATTACGTGATAATTTCACGACTTAGTGTGTGATGACAGGATATTCAAATACTGCGACAGAATACCTCCGAGAAGTTGACCCGGTTGCTGACGAAACGATTCTGTGTTACCGATCATTTAGCTATCTGTTAAGTAAGTATGTGAAATTATGAGTACTGTTTTTGATTTTAAAGGAGATTTAATAATTCCGTTAAAAGCACAAATTTAGAAACTTTAGCAAGATGGAGCACGGCCCGCATTCTTCCATATTGTTGTGTTGTTCTATTATTGTTTGTTTTGTGTCGTTCTGTGTATTGTTTGTGTGTAAATGTGTACTGTACTACTGCCACCGGGTGGCTACCCAGCTGCAGTTAACAAATATATCAAACATTGCAGTGTCCATCCTGGCTCCCTCCCTGGAGATCAGGAGTACGATTCCGGGTAAGGCAAGAGTTTTTCTTTCTCCAGAATGTAAAGAGTGACTGGGGTCCACCTAACCTCCTGTTCGATAGTTATAGGGGCTCTTTACTCGGGACTAAAGTGGCCGGGGCGTGAGGTTGGCTTCTCAGTCCATTTAGTGCCTAGGTTGATAATGAGGAGAGCTAGATATCCGCTCTTCCTGTATACCTCATGGCGTGTGCAGGAGCAACATCTATTTTCCCCAGCTGCATGTACGTAATTTATGACTTGTTTACAGTTTTCACCATTCGTCGCCCTTGTATAGTCTGTGGGCAGTATTGCGTAATGCCCAGTCAGCTATCGTCTGTCTGCCGACTAGAAAGAATGTAAAAAAATCGTGTCAAGAATATTTACATTTGTCATCTACCGTAGCATAATGGCTAGACACTGACTGGCAGTGGCTGCGACTGGCATGTTATTGTTTCTCTTAGCGTAAGGTGAGGTAAATTCAGTCAAAAACACAACTATAAATATATGGCTAAATGATGGTGTTTATTAGCAATGGAAAACTACATGTTTCGGCCTATAGCGGCCATCGTCAGGTTTTGACAACTTTCTCGCTATAAGAGTTATATATAATATGCATAAACCGCGTGGCGATGTTGAGATCTCATCATCATTATCATTTGCGCGCGTTTGTTAAGCTAAGTTTGGTGGGATATCTATTGCGTGAAAAGGATTTATAGGTAGTTGAGTGTGGATCCTTTCGGTTAATTAAGTGTATGGTTGGGAGGAAACTGTGATTGCAGGTGTGGTATCTTATATGCTCCTATGGGGGAGGGGGTGGGGAGCTTAACAAACGTACGCAAATGATAATGATGATGAGATCTCAACATCGCCACGCGGTTTGTGCATATTATATATAACTCTTATAGCAAGAAAGTTGTTAAAACCTGAAGATGGCCGCCACAGGCCGAAACATGTAGTTTTCCATTGCTAATAAACACCATCATTTAGCCATATATTTATAGCTGTGTTTTTGACTGAATTTACATCACCTTATAGTTTAAACACACAACGGGGTTGGCACAACTCAGAATTTCTCTTAGCGGTTGTAATGTTATAGTTTCGAGTAGATCATCGAATGGCGGAACATCCAAAAGCGAACAATTTTTTTTTTTTAATCTTTTGGCTGCTCAACTGTCTGTCGTAAAATATTCTTTGCGTGAGTGAGTGAGTGTGTGTGTGCGTGCGTGCGTGTTGTGGACTGAGGTTTCTGTGACCGTGCGTTGTGAGCAAATTGTGAAGTGAGAGAGAAAACCAACAAGATGCAACAGTTAGATGTTTATTATCAACACTTTCTCAACATGTTTCGGGCATCATTATGCCCATCTTCAGGAGAACAAGACGTGTG
>Ga0123354_10020644_pt1 | contig 10363 bp, 7 predicted proteins | sample TergutLab28metaG_2_FD_97872 | JGI IMG/M metagenome (GOLD analysis project Ga0123354, IMG submission 97872) | Labiotermes labralis P4 segment gut microbial communities from Petit-Saut dam, French Guiana - Lab288 P4 | ecosystem: Host-associated > Arthropoda: Insects > Digestive system > Gut ...
AAATGAAGACATAAAACAATATTGTGAAACACTGATTTTAAAGTTTGACTGTTCATTTGATTTGGTGATAGGCATTGCCGAAGGCGGACGATTCATAGCAGAAATCATCGCTCAAAAATTAAATTTACCACTTTTGCTCGTTGTCAGACAACGAAAGTTGACGCCGCATAAAAATAAGGTAAAAAAATTTTTAAAATATATTCCTGCAAGAATGTCGAATATTATCAGAGTTGTAGAAAACAAATGGTATGAAACGCTGCTAAAAATTCGGAAAAAGGGAGAAAAACCAAATGAAATACGTGTTTTATCAAGTGATTTGTCCTTTTTTGAAAATCCTCTAATAAAAAATATATTATTAGTAGACGATGCCATAGACAGTGGTACGACTATCAGGGATACGGAGAAATTTTTTAAAACAAAAAATGAAAATTGGCATATAAAAATTGCCGTTATTACCCAAACATTTAAACAACCGGTGAAAAAAGCAGATTATAAAATATATAACAGAGTATTGGTGCGTTTTCCCTGGTCTACTGATTATAAGCAATGAGAACAAACAGTGAAAATATTGCTATCTATGATTTTGACGGAACATTGATTTCGTTTAATTCTTTCAAATATTGGCTTTTATATTCCTTTATTTTATCATTGTTTTTTTTTCGGATAGATTATAATTGGCTTATTCTCAAGGCAACGGTGCAAAGGATGTTTGGGAAAACGGACAGAATTGTTTTCAAAGAGAAGATAATGAACTTCCATGAGCAAAACAAAATATTTGCAAGATACTGTAATGCCTCATTTGCTTCATTATTGAAGAAAAAGACAAAAAGTAACTTGTTGGACAAGCGCAAAAAAATGTTCTTGGCAACGGGGGCTCCCGATTGCTATGTCAAATATTATGTGCTGAAAATGAAGTGCTTTGAAAATTATTCGGCAAGTTATATCGAAAACGGCATATTGAAAGAAAATATCGGAGAAAAAAAATTGCAAACTGTTATTCAATTGATTGACAACAAAATACATGATGCTATTTTATTTACTGACAGTTCTGAAGATATACCGTTGGCTCAACAGGTATCGCAAGTGTTTTTAATTTGTCCGGCGAATAAAACGAAAAAAGAATACGAATCAGCAAAAATTTCATTTTTAATATGCTCGAAAACGAAAATCTTTTATTGAGGGCGTTAGAGCCTGAAGACTTGGATATTCTCTATGAATGGGAAAACAATACGGAGTTGTGGAAATTCAGTTATACTTTGATGCCTTATTCCAGATTTGCTTTACGCGATTATCTGAACAATTCTTTGCAAGGCATTGTCAATTCCGGACAATTACGTTTGATGGCAATTGATAAAAAATCAGGTGTTGCAGTTGGAACAGTTGATCTGTTCGACTACGACCCGATTCATCAGCGGTCATGTATTGGAATCATGGTCGGCACGCAATTCCGGCGCAAGGGCTATGGGGAACAAATCCTTAATATGACAGCCGATTACGCTTTTAGTATTTTGCATCTTAATCAATTATATGCATATATTCCGGTTACTAATACAAGCAGCTTCAATTTGTTAAGCAAATGCGGCTACAAACAGTCCGGATTGCTGAAGTCATGGATAAAAATTCCACAAGGGTTTGAAGATGTTTATTTTATGCAATTGTTGAAGAAATGAATGCAACATCAATCCTTCAACCCCTCAATCCCTTTTAAAAGCAAAAGGTTGCCGAATCCCTTCGTCAACCTTCCTAATTGAATTACTAACCCTTAACTATAACTAATGAAATAACACTCTTTACTTATAAAACGTTTGTTTTATAAAAAAGTTTACAAAGATATGAATTATTTATTGAATTTCTGCAAAAAAAAATGTAAAATATTATTTTATAACGAAATAAAATTTTCAGGTATATTCTTATTTAAACAAGTTCAAAATAATTATTTAAAAATTTATGATTGAAATGAGATTCGTCAAAATTAGCTTGGTAGATTGCCTTTCCGGTTTACAGGTTAGGTCGGCGATTACGTTGATAAAGCAATTATGGAAATTATTTGCTAAATTTGTTCCCGAAATTATCGTCAGGTAGAAACAGATTTATATAAGGTAAAAATATGCTCAGGGGTATTTGGTTGATTATTGCGGCGTTTTCATTATTTTCGCCGGCTTATTCCAACAATCCGCATATCATCAATATTCGTCGTGAAGATTACGGGGCGAGCAATAAAAATTGGGCAATCGGTCAGGACGAAAGAAGCGTTTTATACTTTGGAAACGACATCGGATTATTGGAGTTTGACGGCATCGAATGGCATTTGAACGAGTTGCCTAATAAATCGGCAATCCGTTCGGTAGCGGTGCTTTCCCACCAAACCTTGTTCACAGGCAGTTATGAAGAATTCGGCAGGTGGGACAGAGATATTTCCGGAAATCTTGTCTATACTTCGTTAAGCGCCGGAATTGACCATTCGCTGTTTCATAACGACGATTTCTGGAAAATATGGATAGCAGATTCACTTGTTTATTTTCAGTCTTTTACATCTATTTATGTATATGATTACCAAACAATCCGAAAAATTTCCTACGACCAAAGTCTACTTTTTTTGCAGAAAGTGCGCCATGAATTTCTAATACAACAGATGTTAGGGGGAATTTGCCGTTTCGACGGCTTTGGCTTGCAACTGATTCCTGGCAGCGAGTGCTTCAAAAATTCAGACGTTCGAGTGATATTACCCGTCGGTGAATCAGGATATTTGATGGGAACGGCTGAAAAAGGCATTTATCTCTACGATGGAAAAACATTTATTGATTGGAATCCGGAACTTTCTAAACTATTGATAAAAAATGAATTAAATTGTGGAATCCTGACTTCCGGCGGTCTGTATTATTGGGGTACGATATCCGGCGGTATTTTTGTGACGGACGCAAAAGGAAAGGTTCTCAATCATATTTCTTCGGAAAATACCTTGCAAAACAATACGATACTTTCATTATTCGAAGATGATTCGGGCAATATTTGGGCTGCTTTAGACAGAGGCATTTCTTATATCAGCTACCTGAATAATATGAGTTGCTACATAGACCTCGGCGGGAATCTGGGAGCGGTTTATAGCGCAGCCTTGTGGAACGGAACTTTATATATAGCTACTAATCAAGGGGTATTTTATATCGACCAGGAAGATTTGAATCGCTCGAACAATTTGAATCACTTGCGATTGATAAATGGTACGCAGGGGCAAGTCTGGAATTTAAAAATCATTGACGGACATTTCTATTGTTGTCATAATAAAGGTTTGAGAGAAATTCATGCCAACCGAAGTGTCAGCGATATAAAGGACATCAATACAGGCGTTTATAACCTGACAAAAATAACTTTCAAAGGCAGAGAATTGTTGCTGTTGGCTACTTACTATTCACTGAGAATAATGGATATGAAAACCTGTAAAGTGATTTCTGTTCAACAAATTCCGGAACCAATTCGCAACGTAGAAACCGACCATCTGGGAAATGTTTGGCTCGAACATGCCAACAAAGGAATATTTCGCTGCAAACTTAATTCCGATGCTTCCGGATTTCATCATTTTAAGCTTTACGGTGGAAATAATTCCGACGGTTTGCCGTATCATTTGAAAATGTTTAAGATCGGCGGACGAATTGAACTCTTTGGAGGTGATTGTTTTTATACATACAGCGACGTGGAAGATAAAATCATGCCGAATAAACCGCTCAACACCTGTTTCAAAAATGTGAAAAACCTCAAGCAGATTATTGCCGTTGGAGACAATACGTTTTGGGCGTTGACAGACCATTCCGTATATCTTTTCTTTTACGACGGATACGATGCCTCTATTCTGGAAAATTATGATTTGGGACTTGATATGATGCTGGTGAACGGAAGTGAAAATATTTCGATGCTTAGTGATTCTGTTCATCTTATTTGTCTGGATAACGGTTTTTTATTGTATCGCCGTCCATCTACGGAGCAATCCAATAATTCAAACAAGAAACAACGTTTAGCGCCATTCATTGAATCCCTGCAAGTAACTTCTGCTTCAGGCGACAGCAAATATGTCGATATATTGAAAAATACGCGTATTTCGTATAAAAACAATCACTTGGTATTCCGATTTTCCGCTCAGGATGTTTTTACCAATCATTTGCTATTTCAATACCGGTTAAGCGGAATCGATAAAGAATGGTCAACTCCGCAAAATATCAACCGGATTGCTTACGCCCGTCTACCGAAAGGCAAATACAAATTCAGCGTGCGGACTATTGATCATTTGGGAAATGTTTCGCATGAATCGGCTTATTCTTTTGAAATTACGTCTCCTTGGTTCTTAACCGTTTGGGCTTTTGGAGGATATGTATTATTGCTAATTATTCTTTTTTTAGTCGGTAGAAGAATAATTTTGAAAAGCTATCAGGATAAACATTTGCAAAAAATAAGAAGGAGAGAAACAAAACATTTGGAAATATTGGCTGAGAAACTTCAGAATGAAGTGGACGTTAAAAACGCAGAATTACTTTCCCAATCCTCGTTTATCATGCAAAAGAACGAATTGATTGAAAAAATCAAAAATGCAGTGGACGAGTTTTACTCCAGAAACAAGAACGCCTCTTTGACTCCTTTGTATCAACGGCTACATTCATTGTTAAATTTTAGTTTAAATTCAGTAGAAGAAGATTGGAATCGGTTTTTGATTAAATTTGAAGAAAAACATACAGGATTTTTCCGCAACTTGAAACGGCGTTATCCTCAGTTAACCAATCACGACCTTCGGCTCTGCGCTTGTTTGAAATTGAATATGGAAAGCAAAGAAATTGCCTCTTTGATGAATCTTTCGGTTCGGGCAGTGGAAAACAGCCGCTACCGTTTGCGGAAAAAATTGAATCTCCAACCTGCTCAAAACCTCAACGAATTTTTTCTGGATGCAGATTGATAGTAAACCATTTGCACTTTTTTGAGTAGAAAAAATGAGGTGAATGAATTGTTAAAATATATAGGTAGTAATCAGCGTGAGTAAATTTTCATTATTAAATAGTAATATCCCTATACCTTTATCGTCAAATACTATCAAATTAATTTAATTAATAATTGATTATGCGGAAAAAATTTTCTCTTCTGATGATGCTGCTCTGCATGTTTTCGCTGCAGATGTGGGCGCAAAATGTGAAAATCTCGGGCGTTGTCCGGGATGTATCAGACGACTCTACGTTACCGGGAGTAAACGTGTCAATACCGGGTACGTCAACCGGTACTGTTACCGATATTGACGGCAATTATTCAATCGATGTTCCGAAAGGCGCCTCAATTTCCTTTTCATACATGGGATTTGAAACGAAAAGTATGGTTGTAAATTCAGATCAGACATTGAATGTTTCCCTAAAAACCGCTATCAAAAGCATGAACGAAGTAGTGGTTGTGGGCTATGGTACTCAAAGAGCAAAAGACTTGACGGCGCCTATCACGTCGGTTAATGCGAGTGAACTCGGCAAACAGACTACTTCCAATGCCATGTCGGCATTAGCAGGAAGCATCGCTGGCGTGCAGGTAACCAATAACAACGGTGGACAGCCGGGCGCTGCTCCTACTGTACTGATCAGAGGCTTAGGTTCTATTTCCACAACCGGCGCCCCGCTCTATGTTGTTGACGGAATGTTTTATTCCGATATTAATTTTCTAAACACCAACGACATAGAGAGTATGACCGTCTTAAAGGACGCTTCTTCGGCAGCTATTTACGGCGTAAAAGCGGCAAACGGCGTTGTGATTATTACCACTAAAAAAGGGCGTCTGAACTCCAAAGCGCAAATCAGTTACGACGGATATATAGGCGTACAGACGGCTACCAATGTGTTGCAAATGGCAAATTCACAGCAATATTCCAACTATATGACAGCCAAAGGCAATGCCGGTTATAACTCCCTCATTGCAAATTCTATCACTCAATATGGAGGAAGCAACAATATACCTTCAACCAACACAAATTGGTATAGCGAATTACTGCGTCCGGCTTTTGTACAGAACCACAGCCTCGATATCAGCGGAGGAAGTGAAAAAACGACTTATTCCATGGGTCTCAATTATACCTATCAAAACGGTATCATGAATGCTGCGCTGAATAGTTATAGCAGAGTAAACCTGAGAGGAAAAGCCGATTATCAAGCTACCGACTGGTTAAAAATAGGATTCGGAGTGATAGTAAGCAACAGCACTACTTATTTGCCAGATAATGGCGCTTGGTTTCAAGCTTATGCTTCGCCTTCCATATATCCCGTTTTTGATGCAAAAAATACCAATGCAACACCAAAAAATTATGCGGATCCCGGCGCAATAGGTTTAGATAATAGTCATATTTCTAATCCTTTAGCGATGGCTGATTATAATAACAACTATAATACAGGATTTCAAGTATTGCCAAACGCTTATTTCGACATCAATTTATGGGGAACAAAATTAGTTTGGCATACGCAGTTGAATGAAGGGTTTACATTAAACTCTCAAAGGCAATATACGCCGGTTTATTATGTAAGTCCGAATCAGCAAAACAGCGTATCTTCACTCTTAAAACAGCAGGATATGTATAACAACTATGTGATTGATAATACCTTGACTTACAAAGATAAATTTGGTAAGAACAACATTAATATCATGCTTGGAAATTCCGAAAGAATGGAACGCTGGCAAATGTTGCAGGGAACTGCGAAGAATGTTCCGGGCATAAATTCTCAATCCATGTATTTGGGTCAAGGCGATCCCGCTACTTTGGGAACAAACGATGACGGGTACGCATACAATAGCTTGTCTTTCTTTGCGAGGGGAGCTTACGACTATGCAAACAAATATTTGGCAACGGTAACATTCCGTGCCGACGGGAGTTCAAAATATCCGTATCATCCGTGGGGATATTTTCCATCGGTAGGATTGGGATGGATTGTTTCCGGCGAAAATTGGATGCAAAATCAGAATGTGGTTTCTTTCTTGAAAATCAGAGGAAGCTGGGGATTAATAGGAAATGACAATGTTCCGAGAGGCGGTTATTCCATCGTTACTACCAATGGTGGAACAAGCGCTATTTTCGGAGACAACACAATGATTGCAGGTTCTCAAATCAACGGGTTTGTAAATCCGCTGATATGGGAGAAAACGGGAGAATGGGACTTGGGTGCAGATATAAATTTTTTGCGCGACAGATTGTCAGCAACTTTTGACTGGTATCGTAAAACAACGATGAACGGCGTATTTACAGCTCCTATACCCAATACTAATTTCACCCAAACAGGTAATTTCGCAAATATTCTAAACACAGGCGTTGAACTTTCTGCAAGATGGTCGGATAAAGTCGGCAGCTTCAATTATTGGGTAGGCGGCAATATCACCACTTTAGGGAATAAAGTAGTAAGTATGAGCGAAATACCAACGCTGATAACCAATTACAATTCTTATCCCGTAGCTACGGCTCAAGTGGGACAGATTATCGGCACTTACCTTGGATATCAGGTAACCGGCGTATTTCAAAACCAGGCGCAAATAGACGCTGATCCTACTGCAAAAGCTGCCGGCGCTCAACCGGGAGATTTTCAATTCAAAGAAGATGCCGACGGTAATCTGAAACAAGTTCCCTTAGGTTCTTACTTGCCGAAATTAACTTACGGCTTAAATTTTGGATTAGAATATAAAGGATTGGAATTCAGCATGATGTTACAAGGCGTTTCCGGAAATAAAGTGTTCAATTATAGACGTACTTATATCAATCAATATGGCGCTATTAACATTGACGCTAATTTAGCGACCAATCTATGGACAGGAGAAGGTTCTTCGAGCAGTTATCCTTCAGCGGAAGGATTGAATAAAACATGGAATCAGCAGCCAAGCAGCTATTACATAGAAAATGGCTCTTATCTGCGCATTCAGAATGCTCAGGTAGCTTATACATGGAAACCGAAATCGAAAACCGACGCCAATATGCCTTCATTCAGATTCTCTCTAACGGCTCAAGATCCTTTTACTTTCTTTAATAAGGATTATCACGGATTTAATCCGGATGTATCACAGGGTATTGACAATCAAGTATATCCGATGGCGGCAGCTTATACTTTCGGATTAAGAATAATTTTCTAACGAAAAATGTATATTTTATATGAAAAAGCAAATAATAAATATAACAATGGGAGTTGTAGTTACTGTCTTTCTATCAGGTTGTAACGATTTTTTGAATAATACTCCCGAAAATGTGATTCTCAGCCAGACATTAGACTACACCAATACAAGTGCAGCCAGTATGTACGCTACCGTATCAGGTGTATATGCCAATTTGTCAAGTCAGGGAGGAGGAACAAGTTACAATAATATGGATTATCCGAACGACGGTATTGCTCATTGGGCATCGTGGATGTCCTACAATGTTCGTTCCATTGATATCGAAAAAGGAAGTTCTTCCGGCGATCAACCAATATTGAGCGAAATGCATAATTTCAATTACACCAACGTAGCTAATACCTGGGTTGGATACTACGCGTGGAACTGCGCATACAACTGTGTCTTTACAGCCAACGCAGCTTTGGATGCATTGGGAAAATATGCGGTAAATTGTACTACCAATGAAGATAAAGCGAATAATGCGAAATATCAAGGCGAAGTGAGAGTATTGCGCGACTTGTGCTGGTTCTATTGCATCAGAATATGGGGAACGGCTTTAATGTCAAGCGATAATGCGGAATTGGCAGGTTCAACCTTAACGCCGTTGAAAGGCAACGAGGCATACCAATATTTGATAGATGATTTAAATACGGCTTTACCCGGCTTGCCGGAAATAGCTCCAAGCCAGCAAACCGATCATCCGGGAGCTGTTACCGGATTAACAGCGCATCTGCTGAAAGCAAAAATATTTATGGATATGGCGGGAAGCGACAACAACAGTTCTTATCTCGACTCGGTTATAACAGAAACGAAAGCGGTTATCGCAACCAACTCATGTACCTTATATCCGGATTATTACAACCTGTTCAAGGTGCCGGGGAAACTTTGCAGCGAATCGCTTTACGAGATGCAATTCAATGTCAACTCCACAATGTCTAATCCTGTCGTTACCACAAACGCATGGTACAGTTGTCAAGGTCCCGGCACCATGATAGGAAGCCCGCTTGGAGTAAACCCCGGAAAAAATTATGGTACATGGCCCGCATTTATAGAACCCAATAGCGCTTTTGTTACCTTCTTAGAAGGAAGAAATGATATGTTAAGAGAACGTACCGACGTGATAGATATGCAACAGTTCACCGACGCCGATGGTTCCGTAACAGGAACGAAAGGAGCTTTGTATGGAGTAACGACCGAAGGCGATATTATGATGAATCCCAATAATTGTCAGTATTGTAATGGGAAAGGTTATACTCCAAGCACACAAGGTCAGCCGAATAATCTTGATTATGGAGCAAACAATAACATTCGCGTATTGCGTTATGCAGACGTATTGTTGCTTTATTCGGAAGCCGCTTTGAGGAAACCGGGCGCCGGAGGAAGTTCGGCAGCCGAAGCTCAAACCTATCTGAATCTGGTTCAAGACAGAGCTAAAATAACGCAGAAAGCCAACCCTACCGTCAAAGACGTTTTAGAGGAAAGAAGAGCGGAATTTTGGAGTGAATGGGGCGATCAATTCTTTGATGTCGCTCGTTTGGGAACTGCTTATTTGACAAGCATAAACTATGATGGAATACCAGACGGATACAGTGATTCAAAACGCTATCTGCCTGTTCCTGCAAGCGCAATTGCTTCAAATTCTAATCTACCGGTTGTTGTACAGTAAAAAAAAATAGATAGTGAAACTTACATCCATATTTTTTTGCTTCTTATTGATAGGAGCGCTTGGATCATGCGGGCAAGGCGCTAAAAATGTGCCGACGACGCAATCTTCCAATCTACTGTCGGATTCAGACTTGCTTACTTTGGTACAGCGCCAAACGTTTAATTATTTTTACGAAGGTGCTGAATCGGTAAGCGGGATGGCATTCGAGCGGATTCATTTGGATAATATTTATCCCGAACAGGACTCGGATGTCATCGCCACAGGTGGTAGCGGTTTTGGGATTATGAATTTGATTGTGGGGTGTCAACGCAATTTTATGACCTATGAACAATTCGCCGGTCAGTTAAATAAAATAGTTTCTTTTCTTGAAAAAGCTGATAAATACCATGGTATGTTCTCTCACTGGTATTTTCCCACAGGAAAAACAAAGCCTTTCGGACAAAAAGACGATGGCGGCGATATTGTAGAAAGCAGCTTTCTCTTTCAAGGTTTGCTCTGCGCACGTCAATACATAAAATTGAATGGAAATGACGCGAATAATTTAGTGAGCAGAATTGATGC
>Ga0123354_10020645_pt1 | contig 10362 bp, 6 predicted proteins | sample TergutLab28metaG_2_FD_97872 | JGI IMG/M metagenome (GOLD analysis project Ga0123354, IMG submission 97872) | Labiotermes labralis P4 segment gut microbial communities from Petit-Saut dam, French Guiana - Lab288 P4 | ecosystem: Host-associated > Arthropoda: Insects > Digestive system > Gut ...
GGCCTTTTCTTATAGAGGACAAAAAGCGACTATCGCTGACGGCTGCCATGACCAATGCGCTCCTTTTGAAAACCCGGAAGAATTTTTCCACCTCCCTTGTGCGCAAGGGTCTTGTCCTCATGGTCGTGGTCATGCTGGCCACGGTCATGCTGGCGGCGGCGGCCGCGCGGGCAAAGGCCCAGATGCGCCGCGACGGCGATTACTGGCGGACCATTCCGGAAACCGAGAAGCTGGACGTCATTCTGGGGCTTTTTGACGGCATGGCGCTTTCCGAGAGTCTGATCCAGATCGTGCTCCGGGGCGACTCCGCGCGCTGTTCCGAAATGGTCGACAGCATCTCGAGCCAGACGTCGAAGTGCCTGGACAATCTGACCACCGCGCAGATTTCTTCGGGCCTGGACGCCTTTTACGAAGAGGAAGCCAACCGCCGGATTCCCATCTTCTGGGGAGTGTGGGTTGTGGCCCGCGAGGCCAGGGGCGACCGCGATGTGGGAATCTTCATCAAGGAACTTCGGCGGTCGTACAAGTAGTCCGCTCCAGGCAAGGAGGCGCTTATGAGATGGCATCACCCCCCTGTGCGCCCTGTGCGCCCCATGCGTATGGCCCTGCGCTCCATTGCGCGTCTTGTCGCGCTTCTTGCGGTCGTGGCCGTGACGCGGGGGGCGCTCGCACAGCCTCCGCAGACCAGCCCCGCCGTGGCGGGTCGGTCCGCCGTGGGCGGCCAGGCGTCCGCGGGACAAGAACAAGTATCGTTTTCCAGGCAGGAACTGGCCCAGATGCTCGCGCCCATCGCGCTCTATCCGGACCCGCTTCTGGGGCAGGTTCTCATGGCCTCGACCTATCCCCTTGAGGTGGTCGAGGCCAACCGCTGGGTGGCCGGACACGCGGGTCTTACCAATGACGCCCTGGACCAGGCGCTCGCGGGCATGGACTGGGACCCGAGCGTCAAGGCGCTGTGCCATTATCCGGACGTCCTGGCCGAGATGGAAAGGGAATTGGCCAGGACCACGCAGCTCGGCAACGCCTTTCTGGCGCAGCAGTCGGACGTGATGGAGGTTATTCAGGACTTGCGGCACAGGGCCGAAAAGGCGGGCACGCTTAACACGAACGCGCAGTTGCAGGTGATCGCGCAAGGCTCGTACGTGAGCGTCATCCCGGCGGATCCGGCGGTCATGGCCGTGCCTATTTACGATCCCTCCTGGGCCTTCGGATCGTGGTGGTATCCGGATTACCAGCCGTATGCCTGGTTTCCCGGATATGTCCAGCCGGGCGTGCTTGTGTTCAGCCGGGGATTTGCCATCAACCAGGCGGTGACCGACTGGGTGCTGATGGATTGGGCCGCCAGAAATGTGAGGATAAACAACGCCCGGGTTGCGGCGTTCGCGGGAAGGCCTGCCCCCGCCATGACCGGGACATCCCCCTGGACGCATAATCCCGCGCACCGCCGGGGCGTTGCCTACGCCTCGCCCCTGGTCGGGCGGCGTTTTGGCCAAAATGCGGCGTTGCCGCAACGTGCGCCGCGCATCGGCGGGGCTGTCGGCGCGATGCCTGGGGCGCGTCTTGCCGCGCCGGGCGCGGCGCCGCTGTTGCCGGGAGCGCGAGGACTTGGTCCAATGCGGGCGGGTCAGGCCTCCCGTCCAACGCCGTTCACCGGCCTTGGCCGCCAGGGGAGCGGTTTTGAGTCCCGGTCGGCCAGACGCGGCGCAACGCTTCCCGGCCAGGCGGTCATACGGGGAGGAAATCCCGCTGCCGGACGCGCCGGCATCCCGGTCTTTGGGCGCGGCGGCGCTCCCGCTGGCCGGCCCGGCGGCGGCGGCGGTTTTCACGGCGGTGCGCCCGCGCCCGTTCCCCATGCCAGTCCGCCGTCTATCCCCCACGGTGGCGGCGGTTTCCATGGCGGCGGCGGACATCATCCGTAAACGGAAACGGAAACAGGCCCGGTGGAGGATACCATGCACGCTGATTTTATCCGCGACCTTATCCGCGTCTGCGGCCGCGTAAGAGTCCGGCGAAGTGAATTCGCCGGACGCGGCCTTGTCGCTCCAAAGCGAGCTACAGCTCGCGATTTTATCCGCTCCTGCGGCCGCAAAGCAGTCCGGCGAAGTAAATTCGCCGGACGCGGCCTTGTCGCTCCAAAGCGAGCTACAGCTCGCGGCCTGTCGGCCTTTTTGCTTGTCGGCCTTGTTTGTCTGGTTGGGGCCTGTGGCGGCATGGCGACCAAGGCAACGCCCTCGGCGCAACAAGGTTTCGACTCGCCCGAATCGGCCGTGGCCGCCCTGGCTAACGCCCTGCGAAGCGACAATCGTGAGGAGCTTGTGTCCATCCTGGGGGATGAAAAGTTGGCGCCTGGCGCAGATCCCGAGGATAAAGAGGACAGCGCCGCCTTCTTGCGGGATTTTGACGAAAGTCATGACATTGTGCGGTCAGGACCGGACAGCGCGTACCTCACGGTCGGCAAGGAGGCCTGGGCCTTCCCGGTGCCGCTTAAGCGAAACGGCAAGGGCTGGCGATTCGACACCGGGGCGGGGCTGGCCGAGACAACGAACCGGGAGCTTGACCGCAACGAGCTCTTCACCATCGAGACCCTGCATGCGTACGTCGACGCCCAGATGGAATATGCGCGGGAGAAGCGGCATGAGAATCTGCCGCGCCAGTTCGCCTGCCGCTTCCAGAGCAAGGATGGGACAAAGGACGGCCTCTATTGGCAGGCGTCCGACGGACAGGCGGGGAGCCCTCTCGACCTTTCGCTGGCGCTGGCGGCCAAGGAGGAGTGCTTGGCAACGGGAACGCCGCCGGTGGCTCTTCACGGGTACTTCTTCAAGATATTGACCCGGCAGGGCGGACACGCCCGTGGCGGGGCGTATGATTACATGGCCGGGAACGCGCTGACGCTGGGATTCGCCTGTGTGGCCTACCCCGAAAAATACGGCGAGACGGGCGTCATGACCTTTCTGGTGAACCACAGCGGCATCGTGTACCAGAAAGACTTGGGCGAACAGACGGAAAACCTGGCCACGGCAATGACCGCGTACGATCCCGACGAGAGCTGGAGCGCGGCGGAACCCGCCGCGTCCGGGGAGACGAACTGACGCGCCGCACCGCCACGCCGGCGGCGCTCCTTGGCTGTCTGGTCCTTCTTTTTTGCGCGCTGCAAAGCGGCTGCGCATCCAAAGCCAAGACGGACGAACCGGTCGCGTCCGGGGTGGCCTATGAAGTCTCGTTCGCCGGGACAAATGATCCGCAATTACTCGATCTTCTCCGTAAAGTTTCCACCTGCGTCGAGCGTTCCGAAAAACCGGCGGCATCCATCTTTCAACTGAGGGCCAGGGCGCGCGCCGATGTGGACAGGCTTGGCGGCGCGCTGCACTCGCAGGGCTTTTTCGCGGCCGTGGTGACGCAAAAAATTGACGAGGAGGCCACGCCGGTCATGGTCCGCTTCACGGTGGACGATGTCCGGCCTTTCGTTTTCGATGCCGTGACGGTTACGACTCCGGACAACGCGGCCGAGCCGGAAAGCCCGCCGGCACAGGCGCTGCCTCGGGCAACGGACCTGGGGCTGGTTCAGGGCGCTCCGGCCCTGTCCAAGGTGATTGTGGCCGGAGCGGAGAAGCTGCTCGAAGACTTGCGCAACAACGGCCATCCCTTTCCGGTCCTGATCCGCCAGGATGTGGCGGCCGATGTGAAGACCCGCCTCACGCGCGTGACCTATGTGGTGGACCCCGGACCGCAAGCGGTGTTTGGGCTGGTCAAATTTACGGGCTTGAAGGACGTCAAGGAATCCTTTCTGACGCCGCTCATCCCCTGGAAAGAGGGCGACCCCTACCAGGAAAAGCTTGTCGCCCAGCTTCAGTCGCGCCTTCTCGATCTGGGGCTTTTTTCCACGGCGGAAGTCGCCCCGGACAAAAACGTGGACAACGGCCGGGTGGTCATCAAGGCAGCCCTCACGGAGCGCAAGAAGCGGACCATCAAGGCGGGCCTCAACTACAAGACGGACGACGGACCGGGGGCGAACCTCTCGTGGGAGCATCGCAACCTGTTCGGGAGCGCGGAAAAGCTGCGCGTCAATCTGGTCGGATCGCGGGTGGAGCAACTCGCGGAGGCGACATTCGAGAAGCCTTCTTTTTTGAGTCCGCGCCAGAACCTCCTGGCCTCGCTTCGGGTCGGGGCCCAGGACACCGACGCCTATAAAGGGGAATTCGCCACTATCCAGGCCGGCCTCACCCGGAAACTGACCAAAAACATAAGCGTGGGCGCGGGAATTGGATACCGGGAGACCCAGATAGAGAAGGACGCGGCCAATCCCGATAACAACCTGAAGCGTTGGGGGCTTTTCTTCATCCCCCTCGAGGGCGTGCTGGACACGCGCGATGACGCGCTGGACCCCCGCAAAGGGATTCTCGTGGGGGTGAAGTTCACGCCGTACCGGGACATGCAGGGCCACAATCTGAATTTCATGAAGACGGAGCTTGCCGGGTCCGTGTACCTGCATCTTTTGGAGAAGCCCTCGCTCATTTTGGCGCTAAGAGCCGGGTTTGGGTCAATCGAGGGGGCCACGGCCCAGGATATCCCGCCGGACGTGCGTTTCTACGCGGGCGGCGGCGCGACGGTCAGGGGGTACGGCTACCAGACCGTGGGGCCGCTACGCGGCACAAAGCCCCTGGGCGGGGCGTCGCTCTTTAACTTCGGCGGCGAGATTCGCGCCCAGGTGAGCGAACTCGTCGGGCTGGCGGCCTTTCTGGACGGCGGCAACGTCTTTGACAAGGCGGTCCCGGACGTGAGCAAAAATCTGCTCTACGGCGTGGGGGTGGGCGTTAGGATCAAGAGCCCGGTCGGGCCGCTTCGGGTGGACATCGCCACCCCGCTTGAGCGCAGGAGCAAGGTGGACAGCCCGTTCCAGCTCTATGTGGGCATAGGCCAGGCATTTTGATCGTGAGGGCCGATCGAATGAACAATCCGTCCGGTAAGGGCCAGGCGCAAGGGCAGGGCAACAAAACCAAACGCTCCATTTTCAGACGTCCATTTCGTCTGCTGTGCCTGTTGGTCGCTGTTCTCATCCTGCTTGTCGCGGCTCTTTTCGCCGCGCTGCAGACAGGGCCTGTCAGGCGCATGGTGGTGAATCGTCTGGCGGGCGCGCTTTCCACCCATACCGGATGGCGCTTGGAAACCGGGAAAACGGGCGGCGTCTGGCCGTTCGACATGCGCCTTGGCGACGTCAAACTCTCCGACGCCCAGGGCGTCTGGCTTTCGGCGGATGACCTCAAGGTAAAGCTTCCCCTGTGGCCCGGCGCGGGCGACACGGCCGCCGTCGACGTCGGCTTAAGCCGGGCCCGGGTGGCCAGACTGCCGGTTATGCCGCCGCCTTCCGCCCAACAGCCCCCTCCGTCGCCTCCGGGCCATCCGCTGGCTTTCATGGAGCATCTGAAGCCGCTGCCTGTGAATGTGACCGCCCGGATCGGCGTGGATGGGCTCACGCTGGAAAAGCCCGTGCTCGGACGCGAACTGGCGCTTAGTCTCCAAGCCGCGGGCGCAAGCCGTTCCGACAAGATGACGCTTGACGCGCGGATGGAACGCCTGGACGGCCCGTCCACCCGCATTGATCTGGCCCTCGGGATTTCACCGCATGAGGGTGGCCCGACCCCAGGCCAGGCCCCCGCAAAAGGCAAAACCGAACCCAAGCCCGGCTGGGCGTCGCCCGCACGCGCCCTGCGCCTCGACCTGGCCCTTGAGGAAGCGCCCGGCGGCCTGGTCTCCGAACTGGCCCGGCTCGGCCCCCCGTTTGGCAATGACGCGCTGCTTTCCGTCAAGCTCGCCGGAGCGGGACCGCTTAACGACTGGCATGCGAACCTTTCGGCCGCTCAAAGCACGGATGCGCTCCTTGCCGGAACCATAGCGGCGGATATCGACCCCGCTGATCCTCTGTCCGCCGACGTGGACCTGGCGATGCCGCATCTGGCCAAGGCGCTTGCGCCTTTTGGCGTGGACCTGGACGCATCCGGCCACGCGCATGCGCGGTTCACCGGCGACATCCCCAAAGAGGATTTTTCGCTGGTTTTGGACAGCACCGTCGAAGGCCTGACGCCAGGACAAACGCCCAAGTGGCAAAACGTCGCCGCTGCCTTGGAGGGCGGGGGAGTAACCCTTAACGCCGCAGCCCGCCTGGACCCGGCCCGCGTGCTGACCATCTCCCACGCGGCGCTCGCGGCCAAACCGTTCACGCTTGACGCCTCGGGAACATACGCCCTGGCAACGCACGAGGCGGACCTCACCAGCGCCCTGGCCGTCAAGGATCTCTCGCTCTTAAGTCCTCTCCTGGGCAAGCCCTTGGCGGGCGAACTTGCGCTTGCGTCCCGCATGCAAGGCCCGGTAACCGCACCATCGGTTTCCGCCACGCTAAACGGCAGCCGGGTCGCGTTCGAGACCACGCGCTTTGACACGGTCAAGACCACAGTCAACGTGGCGCGAAAGCCGGACGGTTCCCTGCAGGGAGATATCGCGGCCAGCGCCGCCCGCGAGCAGGCGAGCTTGAACGTCAACACCCGTTTCGCCGTGGCCGGGGATACGCTCTCGCTTACGGAGCTTGCCGTGTCCGGGCCGGGGGTCCAGTCCTCCGGAAACATTGACGCGTCGCTTAAGGCGGCCACGGCCACGGGACGGCTGGCCGCCCAGGCGGATCTGGTCCGGCTGGGGACATTTTTGCAAAGGCCGTTATCCGGCGCGGCGCGCCTTAATCTTGACATGACGGCCGATGGTCCGCGCCAGGACGCGGCGATTACGCTTACGGCCTCGGAAGTGAAGGGATTCGGCCTTGCCGTGAACAAAATGGACGTGTCCGGCAAGGCCAGTGACGTGACCCGCGCCCCGGCGGGAACGCTCACAGCCTCCGTGACCGGGGCGAAAATCGGGACAAACGCCGTGGACGCCCTGGAGCTTAAGGCCTTGGGCAACGGCAAGGAGACGTCGCTTACGCTGACAGGCAAGGGCAGGCTCGCCGCGCCGTTCACGGCCGATGGCGCCGCCGTGTTCACGCAAACTCCGGAGGGCGGCCGCGTTCGCCTGAACCGCTTGCAGGGGGCGTTTTCGGGCGTAAAAATCGCCCTGACCCGCACCGCGTCCGTCCTTTTCAACAAGGATTCCTTCTCGCTGGCCGATTTCGCCCTGAGCGTGGGCACGGGCAAGATCACCGCATCCGGCGACATAAAACCGGGCGCGGCCGCCCTGTCCGCCGATCTTGCGGACTTTCCCCTGGATATTCTGGACGCGCTGCACGTGGCGCAAGGCATTTCCGGCATGGCCCAGGGGAAACTCAGGGTCTCGGGCGAGCCGAAAAATCCCAAACTCGATGCGACGCTCACGCTTTCAAAGGTGCATGAGAAATCGTTGGCGGACCGCAAGGTCCCGCCCGCGCAGCTGGATTTTTCCGCGCAATACGGCGCGAACAAGGTGAACGTGCGCACGACAATCGCGGCCGGGGAGGGCGTCTCCCTGGAGGCGAGGGCGGACGTGCCGGCCAGACTGAGCCTCATGCCGTTCGCTTTCGCGCTGCCTGCCAATGCCCCTCTGGAGGCGCATCTCGCGGGTTCGGCTGATATGGCCAAACTGGCTGTCTTTTCCGGCCAGGAGGACCTTCGGATGAAGGGAACGCTCACCGCCGACCTCTCGGCCAGGGGACGCCTTGACGCCCCGGACTTCTCCGGCCGGATAGGCATTGAAAACGGGGAAATGGAGTACGCGGCCACGGGCACGCTCTTCAAGAACATCAAGCTTGACGTGGATGCCCAGGGCAAAACGGTTGATCTCCGGGAGTTTTCCGCCTCGGACGCCCAAAGCGGCACGGTGTTCGCGCAGGGGCGGATAAACCTTCCGTTTGGCGCCCCATTCGCTCTGGACGCGCGGATCACCCTGGACAAGGCCGCCCTCGTTCGCATGGACGCCGTGGACGCGCGGCTCTCGGGCACGGTCGCCGTATCCGGCGGACCGGCCGGGATCATGGCCAAGGGGAATCTCTCTACCGGGCCGGTGCAGTTGAACATTCCCCAGCGGGTTCCCCCCGATGCCGCCCCTGTCCCATTCACGCTCATCAATACTCCCGGCCGTCCGCCGTCCGCTCCGAAGGAAGCGCCCGGCGCACCCGTCCTGCCCGTGACGCTTGATCTGGGCATTGATTTCCCCGGACACATTTTCGTCAGAGGCTATGGTCTGGATTCCGTGTGGGACGGCCAACTCCATGTCAGCGGCTCCGCCGCCGCTCCCAACGTGACCGGCGAGATAACCGCGGTGCGGGGGCGCCTCGATTTCTTCAGCAAACCGCTCACCTTGGCCAAGGGAGTGATCTCCTTTACCGGCGGTTGGCCCATAAATCCCCGGCTCGATATCGACACGCAGTATCAAGGGCAAGACATCACCGCGCACATCCTGGTGACCGGCGACCCCAGACGCCTCCGGGTGTCCTTGACCTCCGAGCCCATGCTCGCCCAGGACGAAATTCTCTCCCATATTCTTTTCGGCAAGGGGGCTTCAAGCCTCTCCGTGCCGCAAGCCCTGCAACTGGCTCAGGCCGCGGCGGCCTTGACCGGTCAGGGCGACGCGATAGACATCATGGGAAAAACCAGAAAGCTCGCCGGGCTCGACTACCTGGGGGTCGGATCAGACCAACGGAAAAAAGGCCCGGATACCGGCCAAATGGCCATCACCGCCGGGAAATACATCTCGGACAAAGTCTATGTGGAGACCAGCCAGGGATTCGGCGGCAAGGGACCAAGCGTCTCTGTTCAGGTGGATGTCTTCCCGCACGTGACCATCGACAGCACCATGGGCGTGGACGCCAAGACCGGCGCGGGAGTGAGCTGGAAACTGGACTATTGACCGGGGATGCCGTGCCGTCCCCCGGCCCTCCGCCAGAGGAGGCTTTGCCTCCTCTGGACTCCTCCACCAAAGGGCTTTCGCCCTTTGGAATCCCATATGGCTTCGCGGGTATCGCGGCAGGCGGTCACCGGCCGTGATTGAGCGCCAACTCCATAAAGCGCGTTCCGGGGTGAGGGTTCGCGCAGTAGGGCGCTATGTCGTGGAATCCCAGGTTTTCATAAAGCGCGATGGCCGTGGTCATGGCGGGCAGGGTGTCCAACCGCATCGCGCGGTATCCGGTTGAGCGACCCCAGGCGATGGCGGCTTGCGCCAGAGAGCGGCCAAAGTGGAATTTCCTGTATTCCGGCAGGACATGGAGCCGCTTCATCTCGCAGATGCCCGTGGGTTCCAGCGCCCGAACCGCCACGCAACCGGCGGGTTGTCCGCCCGCGAAAGCCAGAAGAATGATCCCGCCGGGCGGGGCGTATTTGCCGGGCAACCCTGCCAGTTCCGCGTCGAATCCTTGAAAGTCGAGCGAGACCGGAAGACCGGCCGCATACGCCGTGAAGAGCCGCCGTGCGGTCTCGATGGCGGCGGGGGTGGTCGCTTCCGTGATGTGAATCACGGGAGTTCGCTTACATTAAATATTTTTTGGTATTGTCCTTTTGTGAGAAATTCAATGTATTTTTTGTCTCGCAAATATTGGAGCTGCTGTCGAATTTTTGCCTTGATAGTATGATTTTCTGAATGCTTCTTTAAGAGTATAGGTTCAAATGCATAAATTTCGTCTAATGAAAAATTATCAGATGGAATCTCATTAATGCAGTTCAGAATATCGAATAGCCATCCTCTTGCTGTGATGCTCTTTGTCATAAACTTTTGAGAATGTTTTAATTTTAGTACAACATCTTCTTTCTGGAGATATATATCGTTAGAAATAATTTTTATGCGTCCTTGTTTGGGGATTTTACTTAATAAAATATTACATCCTACCCAACCAGAACGCCTTGCTTTGCTGGAAAGTGGATTCCTCTTTTCAATAATATCAGGAATAAAAAAATATTTTGGAATAATAGTTAAATCTACTACTTTATGCTCAATATTTGAATATCCAAGAAAAATAAAATCAGGATTTTTATTGCTCTTGATACGTTCAATCATCGTATCATAAGCTCCATCGACAACTTTTTCTCCAAATGATCCTTTTTTGCTTTTTATTTCATATTCATTTTTACAATTTTTGCAGAAAAAATCCGCGACAGGTTGATTATTTTGGAATGGATAAAGCTTCGGATTGCCGCAATGAGGACAAAACATGTTCTCATCAATCCAGGATTCAGTCAATCTTCTGGCAATTTGCGCGTTACTTTTGTATCCATGTGCAAGAGACATATTAAATTGAAGATTCATAATTAAAGTTTTTTCCATCAATAATACGAGTTTTTTAACGCGATGTCATTGAAGGATAACCTCTTATCATCTAGAATCATTGTGCCGCAGCAGACAGACGTTGATGCTGAA
>Ga0123354_10020646_pt1 | contig 10362 bp, 7 predicted proteins | sample TergutLab28metaG_2_FD_97872 | JGI IMG/M metagenome (GOLD analysis project Ga0123354, IMG submission 97872) | Labiotermes labralis P4 segment gut microbial communities from Petit-Saut dam, French Guiana - Lab288 P4 | ecosystem: Host-associated > Arthropoda: Insects > Digestive system > Gut ...
AGCCAATCCCGCCACATAACACCAGCACGCCTCAAGTCAGCCTACACAACACAACAAGTACTCGCAAGCTCCTGAAGATGGACGTATTAACGTCTGAAACATGTTGAGCAATATATAATAAAGTAAGTGTCATCTAGTTGGGCAACCTTTATTGAAATACAGTTTGTTCTTTACCGTGAGCACAGTATTCTGCATAATAAAGGTTGGTTGGTGAAAGCTGCATGGGGAAGCACACACTGATTTTTATAAGGATTATGGAAGTGGCTTACAGTTGCAATAAGCGCTGGTGTGGTCAAGTGAAGGAAGTTATGGGAGCAAGACAAGTGCTTATATAAACTTGGTTGGTTACCCAGACAAAGTCCAAGAACAGACGTCTTACGTACGTCAGTTTTTGGCTGATAATCCGGACGCAGTCCAAGAACAGACGTCATATGTACGTCAGTTTCTGGTTGGTCATCCAAAGTCTAAAAGCACACACCGTTTATACTTCTGTTGGCTGGTCATCCAGGCAAAGCCCAAGAACAGACGCCATATGTACGGCAGATATTGGCTTGTCATCCAGACGCAGTCCACGAACACACACCATTTGCGCGTCAGTTGGTCATCCAGACGCAGTCCACGAACAGACGTCAAATTTACGTCAGTTTTTGGTCGGTCATCCAAAGTCAAAAAACACACATCGTTTATATTTCTGTTGGTTTGTCATCCAGACGCATTCCACGAACACACACCATTTGCTTGTCAGTTGACTGGGCATCCAGACGCTGTCCAAGAACCGACACCGTATGTACATCACGTGTTGCATTTTCGAAGAGACTCTTGACTGAAGGAAAACAAACGAAGTAATGATCACACCAAATTACTTGCCAGTTTTTATTCTTGTCCAAGGGTTTGTGACGGAATATGTTAAATTTTTTATATCTTTAATTTCTTAACCTCAATAAACTGTACTCACATATTTGGATTGGATGTACAATTAGCGATTACTGGCAACATCCCGAATTTTATTTTTTTAAATGTCGAGTTTCGTCGTGGGTGTTACCTTTCATTGTCTCTGGCCGCGATTGGAGTTGTAATTTAGTGTGTGAATTTGAGTTAAACAACAGTATTTCCGTGTGAAGATAAGAAGTTCTTCGTCATAAATATTTTCATGTCATTGTCTACTTCATCCCTATTGGGTACAGAAAGGATTAACTTATAATGTTTTATTTGGGGATTTAATGTGCCTCTTCTGCGTCGTTTTTCAAGGTCATGTATCAAAGATGCTCAAGTGCGGCAGAGTTATGCGTACCAAAGTAACATTTTGTAAAGAGAGGAATATAAGCAATCAAAACTGCACGTAGCAGTGGCTTATATGTATTATGTAACGTGTTTTGGCTTTCAGTAAAAATCATCATGAGGCCTTATCAAAATGCGTATTTTAAGATCACTTGTATACAACACGATACAGATAAGGTAATTGAGATCTTAACCTCACAGCATGAAAGACGAAAAATTGAGCAATAATTATATATAGGGTGTATGGAATTAATTTTGTAATAATTACGTCATTAGAGTAAAAGGTGTGTTGTTTTGTATCGTATGGCCTGGGGAGGGTTGGAAATTTCCCAGTTTTCTGTAAACGGGGTGTATTCTTGTATTTAGGCGGTACACACTCTTTCTCCGTGCTTAAGCATCACGTCTTGGGGAAGTGGAGGCGTTAAATGCTGATTCCTAGACAGCTTCGTGCTCCGGTCTCTTATCCTCCGGCACCCATTGACTAGAATCTTGTAGTGATAAGTAGGACTTCTCATGGAATACTCTATATTAATTTGATAAAAAAAGGTAAAGTGATCCCGTTACAGGGCCGGTGTGGCCCAGGGGTTGGTAGAGGTATAGCTCTACTCTTCCATGACCGCGGCACTAGAAGGGGGCGAGTGGTCAGCAGCACGCCCTGGTCACATTTTACCCCCGGGAAAGACCCGTACCCATTGTACAAGAGGCTGGGTGGGCCCCAGGGCCGGTCTGGACGGGCGGAAAATATCGTCCCCACCGGGATTCGATCCCGGACCGTCCAGCCCCTAGTCAGTTTCTATACCTACTGAGCTACCAGGCCGACATTTTAATTTGGTATCAGAGATTTACAAAACATCGGATTTTAAGAAAAAGATTAGCAGGCTTGACCTGGGCGCTACATAATACGTAAAATATAAATGCGAATTTTATGCCTCGGGCATGAATTCCTTCATGCGCATGACTCTGCATCATTCTTACAAGTAAATTACCAAACATCTTCAATTATTAATTGCTCTTTTTAAAAAGAAAAAGTTAATATAAATTAATATCGGCGAATTCCTGTTACCAATCAATTCAGAATGTTTTGTTTTCCTGTATGCGATCTGAAAACGTAAAGATTACAATGTACAAAACATCAGTTTTGCCCGCCGTTTTGTATGGATGTGAAACTGAATGTGTCGTGTTTAAGGAATAACATTGGGTGTTTGAGAACAAGCTGTTAGTGAGAATGTTTAGACCTAAGACTACGTAACAAGAGGTTGATAAAGGTAGTGAAAGTAGAGCCTCAGAATTTGTAGGCCTGCTTGTCTCCAAATGTTGTTAGGATGATCAAATCAAGGAGGATGAGATAGGTAGAGCATGTACCAAGATCGGAAGAGAAGAAAAACGCTTACGAATTTTGGTCGCAAAATCTGAAGAGAAAAGGTCACATGGAAAACCTTGGAATCCATATAAGTGTAGTTTCTAGATGGATAATGGAAAAAAGGAGGTTTGAGGGTATGAACTGACTTTACTTGGCTCAAAACTGGGACTAGTTTGGGCTCTTTTGAACAAGATGCAGAAGCTTCGGGTTCCATGAATGGTGGGGGGATACCATGACTGTTCGACGAACTGTTGCGCTGATGAAGGACTCTACACCGTGGAGTTAATTGGTTAATTAGTAATTTCCTTAATAAACAAGACTCTGCGTATCGTAATCGTTAGCCCCATTTATCAAACCTAAATCACTGTAGCTTTTTTACATCATTAATGATAAGTTGTGCCCGAGAATGAATCAGTACTGCGGGTTCTTGAGTGTGTCACATCTGTTGTTAGTTGCCCTTTCTTTGTACACTTATGATACACACATATAGCACTCTCAGAAAAATCCCAGTTTTCTTTTTTCCTGTTGAGTTAAGCCGTTCTGTCAGTAAGCATACGTATTTCTCGAGTGTGTGGGGTTTTTTTTGCTTCACAGAATATAAATCAATGGGATATCAAAAGATCTTCTTAACCTTCTTTCTTCCTTTCTAGTACTGTGGGTTGCACATGACGTGTCATGAAAGATATGCTGATTTATTTCACATGACTGGGATTCAGCAGGGATGTCAAAGCTGGGGTGCGGTTCGTAATTTCATTCGACGTTTTGTTATCTGTTGGAGGCTTCGGATGAAATTACGTGCCAGTAGGCGGTCGTGGCCTTTGTAAGGTATGAGAGAGCGTTTGGCTGAAGAGATGAAAACCAAGGAAAAGATATCAGGTAAAAGGTAAAGTCGTCCTAATCCATACCATGAGTAGAGGTATAGTGCCACTCATTCCTAAGATCGGCACTAGTTGGAGGTGAGCGGTCAACTTCATTCCCTGGCCACTTTACCCCCTGGTTAAGAACCCGGGATTGACCAATCCGTAGAGTAGTCACTGTACCCACTGTACGTATACTGACCAGCTACTCTGTAAGGACTGAGGAAGGATACGGAAACTCTCCTGAGGGAACCGGATCCCAATAAGTTTGAACCGGGTGCTTCCAGAATATCCACAAAACGGTAGACGGCAGAACTTAAATTGTGCAGTGTATGTTTGAGCGAGTGGGCCGGGTAGCTCAGTCAGTATAGTGACTGAGCTACGGGCTGGACGGTCCAGGATCGAATCCCGGTGGGGACGAGATTTTCCGCCCCGTTCAGACCGGCCCTGGAGCCCACCCAGCCTCCTGTACAATGGGTAACGGGTCTTTCCCGGGAGTAGAGGCGGCCGGGGCGTGAGGCTGACTCTCACCCCCATCTAGTGCCGAAGGTCCTAGAAAAGAGTAGAGCTATACCTCTACTCACCCTAAGAGCCTGCATGGCTTATAAAAATGGCGGAAACCTACCTATGTTTGAACGAAATAATGGTTGGTAATCTGGAATACTATTTTCGGTGTATATTTTGAAATGCTGACATTTGATATATCGTAAAATGCAAATTCTTGTTTCATTTCCACTTGATATTTCCGTTTAACGTGTCATTTCAAATGTAGGTTTTTGTTCTCGGTTTCGCAGCTGTGATAAACACTTTGGAAGCCGAAGCGAACGGACCTGTCAGTATGCACATACATTATGCCGCAGTGTGGTAAGACTCATTGAAATTCAGCGATACATTGAATAGAGGAGAGATCGGAGCTCCAAATGCATTTTCCGAGTACAGGCTGGTATTGTAACATTTGTTCGAATTGATCGGTCTGACTGATTTTTTTATGCATTTTACGTTTGCTGTTTATATGCAGATGTCAATAAGATTACCGATTAATTCTTGGCAGCTTCACACCATCTCCAGGATACACTCAGAACAGAGTCGCAGTAAAAGAGCGAAACTTTCTTCTATTCAGGACGTATTACGTTCGAGTCTCCTTCGGGACATCAACTGCCCAGCCTTGAGTTCTGTTTCTTTTCTTTTTTTGTAACTTTCCTCATTCACTTCGTGGCAAGTTACGGGATAAATCTTGAACTGATCCCCTCAACTGTGTTGTACAGTGCGCAACAACCTTCAGTGTGAACTCAACCCATTCATCCCGCAATAACGTATGTAGTTGGTGCAGTGTCGCACGCACCACCCTCACATTCACAGTCCCCTCCCACAAATGTTTCTGATCCTTACCCGTTGTAAAATCCGTGTAGTTTCCACAAATGGCAGGTTAATAATTATACATCGAGCAGGATATGTGCGTAGTACGATATGTAGCAGGTGCAGGAATTTATATTTGTAAGATCGCCAGTGCAGAAGGGCCCGCACCAGGTCACATTGAGACGTTATTTTTTTTCTAAAATTATGGATTTGAGGAAGTCGGCTTTGCTTGTAAATCAAGGAACAAACCCGACAAATTAATAGAAAGAATTAAACCGTTAAAGTATTTCCGTTACTACCGGGGTGCTGATAAGTCCTTAGCCCGATCAGGAAGGAAACAAGCTCGGAAGCATGTCAGGGACACGCGCGATTTCAACAACATCGAGACGCGAGCTGTCATCGTTTTTTTCTTCCTGCAAGGCAAGGCGCCGAAGGAAATTAACGCCATTCTGAGAGAAACATTAGCTTTTTTCCTTCCTGGTCGGGCTAAGGACTTATCAGCACCCCTGTGTAAGTACCAGTCGCTTGAACATTTAAAGGACACTGAATTTTGCCAGCGCAGCGTTTTTATGATCCTCACAGTAAACAGCTTTAATATGGAATTTAAAGGGCAGAAGACGTAATACTATTACTACTACTACTACTAATAATAATAATAGTAATAAACCAAAAGACGGAATATTTGCCGAGAGAAATTCAGGAAATTGTGTTACGAACAAAACAATGTTCGATGTATGTAACCACTGTGTTTGATGGATCACACTCACATATCCACACGTCAACCAGCAAAACACTGGGATATAATGCCCAGGTGCTGGAATCACACTGTTGATGTACAGCCCTGTTTGGACTGAGCCCCAAGTTTTATACCTCACAGAAGGTGTTTGCCTGTAGTTAAAGAAAGAATTCCGGTGAAAGTATCCATATTTGGTGCAGTTATTTTGTGTGTGGTATTACGGATTCGCCAGTCCATTCACGGAGCTGTTGTCATCGCCGAGGCACGTTTCTGTTTTAGATTTATGCAGCATTCACGGAGGACGAGGCTGGAGTGGCCATGACCGTGTAAGATTATTTGTGTTGGATGGCGTAACCTACACATGTGATAGAAGGGAAAGTACGTCTTCGGGCGAACATTCCGTGGAAACGTAAGCGTTAACGGAAATTTGTGTCTCTTATCGTATTGTCTGAAATTGTTACTACTAGAGCAGAGGGTTTAGTGTTCGTCAGAGGGACGATTGAGGAAAATATCCTGAAACAATGGGGCTAGTAACAGAGAGAATATTTCGTGAGGAAAAGGGGAAAAGACCGAAGAGGTAAATAATTACATAAATGTAAAATACAAGCTAGAGGTAATGCTGGCTGTGTGGACGTCATGAAATCGTACGGAGGAGCGGAGATATAACGGAACTCATTAATTAACTTCGGCACTAGATGGGGTGGGGGTCATCTGCTGGACAATCCGGAGTTCTTATCCCGGTAGGGGAAATAGTAGTATCTTTTCCAGCACGTTCAGACCGACTCTGGTGTTTACCCATCGTTTTATACAGTGGGTACCAGGTTTATTTTGCAGGGATTAAGCGGCCGGGGCGTGAAGTTGACCACTCACCTCTATTTATCTTGGAGGTTAATATTGGGTCGAGTCATACATCTGCTGTAGTATGCCTCAATGTTGTCGACAGGAACAACTGTAACTTTACTAGATAGAGTTAAGTGGGAAGTGGTCTGTTTTACACTTTGGTCTCTTCACCTCCCGGAGGAGGAGCCCACGTTACCTATTGAATAGGAGGATATATCTCTAGAAGCGGTTGGACTTTTGGAAGAGAGAAATTGTCGTGCGTCTGCCGGGAATTGAACCAATGTTCCTCGGTTGTTCGGCCCATAGTACATTGACTACACCGGCTGAGCCGTCCCGGCTCCAGATAAAGTATACAATTTGAAAAAGAGAAAGGAGAAAGAAATGGAGGAATGTAATTAAATAAAGCTGAGAAAGATGAGGCATAAAGAAGGGTTACAAACAAAACGTATGATTGCAATTTGGCGGAATTCATGGGAAAATGTTCAGGGACATTAGACCCACCAAATTGAGACGGTACGCAGAATACTTTGGCAACTTGTACAATCGGTGATCCATCCGAAATTATTTTTCTTCTTTCTTTATGCATGCTTACTGGGCATAGACCTACTGACAAATTCCAGTTCACAATTAATGCAAAGAACATAAATTTGTAGAAACCCTTGCATGTGGCATGAACCCATTTCAAGGCCACCGTGTTTGCTGAACAAAAACGTTTGTTTCAAAACATACCCAGTGCTTCTAGAAGCCTAACAGTTAAGTACAGAACTAACTTCAAAATTTTGTACTTGTTGTTGTAGGATTAGGTAATGGAACGAGTTAGTTCACCTTTCATTGTTGTATGGACGTAAGACTTCAGAGAAATCATTTGTACTCTCACTCAGCTGAGGAACCTGTAATTCAGGCTAATGTACCGCACTTTGTACGTAAATGGTAATGTGTTGCTGTTTCTGCTGGATTTAATCATTTTAGTAGAATTTTTCTGTACGCCGTGAAAATTCTGAAAGTATCCGCAAAAAATTCGTATTTTTGAAAACTGGAACGTGTCATATACATGGCAATTTCGCAAACGCTCCTAAAAACGGAGACCTGAACTCTTTTAGCCGCGAAAACCTAAGAAATCAAATTGGCGATTATTTTTCCTGCCGCAGAGAGAGAATTTCACGTATAAGCTTCATTATCAGCTCAGTAGCTACCTGTTGTTGAAGGTAGAGGTCCTGTAGCATGTTAATTATACCATGGAAAGTACGAACTTCCTACCAATAACGACAAGCCTGGCCTCTGTTTGGCAGTAACGCATTGGAGTAAGCGGGCTGTGATTCAGAACAGAACGACTTTCATTATGTTCATGAACATCATAAGCCATATTGAATACCAGAATTTTGCAACATTCAGTAATGGACTTCTGTAGTTTTTCATGTATGTACTAAGGTTTTTGTGCGAAACGGTACGGAAATTTATATGCGAAATTCTACATACATCATATTTAGTCATTTAGTAATATAAGGTTTCTTTTCTTCTGTAAATGTGGCCTGTTTTTGTATTGTTTTCAAACAGTTGTAAACGTATTTGCATAATTACTATGCTTGCGATAGTAAGGTTGGTGTTGGTTTCCGTTCCTTACGCCATAGGGTATGTGCGAAACTGAAATTACGTAATTCATCAGTTGGTCGATGTGTACCTCACAGTAGTAATTATCAGCCAGCTTATCGTCATTGATGGATTTAAGCCATATTTCTTTTTATTTTTGCCTCCGGATGGAGAGAAATTGCCTTAGTCCTACACTGATCATTATCGCAGAATTAATGATGTCCGTCTTGAATTTCGAGTTACGTTACATGTACGTCCCCATTACAATACTATGAAGTAACCACAGTGTGAGTAGGTGTAAAACAATTAGAAGACCTGATTACTAATTCATCTCAGCGACGAGTCGATCCCTCGTCCAGAGGAGTCCTACCGAGTGTGTGTGTGTGTGTGTGTGTGTGTTGTGTCATTCAGTGTGATTAAGTGCAACATTAAGCCCCTGCACCTAATATGCGTTGGTATAAGAGGTCAGATGAAGAATGAGTGAAGGATCACTACTTCTTAGCGAGGCTGTGCAAAGGTAAAGGTGAAGTTCACCCTAGCACAGGCCACGAAAACCCAGAAGGGAAGAAAAAGTATAGCTCTGCTCTTTCTTTAACCCCACCCTAGATGGGGGTGGGTGAGGCTGTGCAAACCAAATAAAATTTCAGGCTAGTTATAAGAGAATCAGATGCCCATTTGTAGGCGCAGTTCGTGTAAGTGTTAAATAATGTGTTAACTTCGGGAAGGCGTTGAAGTATTGGTTCTTCGTGACGTGCGCAGACATAGGAGTATTAAACGGTTCAAAGACAGAAAGACGTAATGGTCTGTGAAATGGAACACGCAGCTAAACACGTACGTGTCTGAGATAAAATGAACAAATGTTAACATTTTTAATTTCGTAGACTGTGACATGTTTATACAAGTGCTAGGATGGCGGGTTAAAAATGTTGCTAGTGACATGGATGATAGTTCGCGCCTTTTTGTGCTCTGTGAAAGTTTCATATAGATCTTGCAATGGTCTGGTCCAGTGTCGAATGTGTTCTGCTCTTGATCTGAATAAGGATCCATGAAATGCTCGCAGTAGAGAAGGTAAGGGTCAATACGGAATGTAGCGTCAAGGTGCAACACAGATGTTACTCGCTTTCGTTTTGGATGTTCACTGTTGTTAATTCAAAGAGCCACTGACAGTGGACGCCTTTCAAGAAATATTATTTATTTATCATGACTTTTTAGGCACGTTTGCATAGCCGCGAAAGGCGCTAAACAGCTTCGTCCGTCTGCGTATGTCAGCGCCCCCCCCCTACCGTTCGGATTTCCACGAAATTTGACATTTGGGACTTTAACGAAACTCTTGTCGAGGCAGTAAAATTTTGATTAAAATCGTGAAAACAAAATATCGCGCACTTTACGTGAAGACATAAGTGCGTTTTATTGTTGCTTGCTGTATTCAGTCGCGACAAACGCGAACACTTCGAGTGAAGTGCAGGCTGTTGGGATGGCCAGGTAGGTATAAACATTACCCGAACGCGTCACAGTGTTTTGCTACACACACATTGCCAGTCTTCTTTAATATTAAATCATGTTCAAATTGTCCTTTTTTATCGTTGCACCGTGCATTTTAAAATCTATGCAGTTCACACACCAACCAACACACAGTTTATTAAGCTTGGAAACGTTTTAAAATTTGCATTAAAATACACATTAATATCGCTCATGCATCTTAGTAAATGACCAACTTAATGCACAAAATCTTGTTCTATAATAAGTTTATTATATTCCTCTACGTGTTTCGAGCACTATTGTGCCGTCCGGTGCACAGGTTGGAAGTGCACCGGACCGCCACCTACAGAGTGTGACGATACCAGATGCTGTATAATACAGTTTTGATCTCCTGATGATGAGCACAGTAGTGCTCGAAACATGTAGATGAATATAATAAACTTATTATAAAACAAGTTTTTGTGCATTAAGTTGGTCATTTACTGAGATTATACTGCGATGCACGGTGAGCAAAACATAAAAAAATCGCTCCTACATGTTTCGGTCTACGACCATCATCAGGGAGCACGTACTGCGCCTGCCTAAAGTTAAATTTATGTTAAAACACTCGGTAAAATTCCGTCGTTATATATTATTACGTGGTGACGTAGCAGCATGCTGCCACGTCACCACGTAATATATAAACTAAACTCCGTGGCCTTAGTCCGCACGCGAACTATACCGACAGAGCGGCCGCCGCCGGTCGCGCGAAGTTAGTGCCAACTTTTGCGGATAGAGGGGTGTCACATGGTCAGCGCAACGGGTCCCCACAGCCGTTAATCTCTGTTTTCTAGACCTGGAGCCGCTACTTTTTTCATTCAAGTAGCTCC
>Ga0123354_10020648_pt1 | contig 10362 bp, 3 predicted proteins | sample TergutLab28metaG_2_FD_97872 | JGI IMG/M metagenome (GOLD analysis project Ga0123354, IMG submission 97872) | Labiotermes labralis P4 segment gut microbial communities from Petit-Saut dam, French Guiana - Lab288 P4 | ecosystem: Host-associated > Arthropoda: Insects > Digestive system > Gut ...
TACATGAATACTTCACTAGGTCAATCTGCAAGGCTGAATACCGGCAAAGTACACTAAAATGTGAAAAGATCGCCTTTTCTGCAATCATGAAAATGTCACTGATCGCCTTCATGTTCTGATATTATTTGTACCTGCAAATGATACAGCGTCGCTAATCAAACTACAATATATCCTCCCATAAGTTTTTTGACTAGCTTAAGCGATTATCACTACCGAAATTCAAGCACATACTGACCAAAGAAGGAGGCGATTACTTCGTAACACCGTTGTAAACCTTTGTCTTATATTCTGCATCGAAGACACCTTAATTCAATAAGCCCATCACCTACTATATAATGAAAATTGTGAAATAAAGCGTATATTTTGTGGTAAACTGACAGGCTAGTCACGGGAGCAGACAATAAAGGAGGTATTATAAAAGTCAGAAGGAGGGAAATTTTCCGAAAATATGTCGCTTGTATTAAGGTTAATCCCTGGAAAAGGACAGCCTGTCTCTTCGAGTTCCTATTTTGTGTCTGTTCTTTAACTATCACGGATTAGTTCTCATACCTTACAACGATTCAACATTAATTTTGTAACAATGAATTAGGAATTTGGAGAGACTCGCTGCGTGAGGTATCGGCTCAAAAAAGGCAAGGAATTTTACACTGAAAACAACATCTGTGCTTGAAATGACATTAAAACCTGCAATCCAGATCTGAGGCCCACCCGTGCGATAGGCCTTATTCAATACGTGCGCTACTGTGGCATTATAGACGGCAAACATCTACTGCTCTTTCGAGCCGAAGACAAGTTCAAGTGAGAAACTAACCTCAAAAACACAGTGGTTATTACATCTACCAACTCTATTAACATTCGAAAGCACAACTTTTTGCATAATGTATGTTCGTCTACTTCACATAATTCTCAGAATAACTTGTAATTATCGTCGTGAACAACATAAAGTTAGAAACAATCCCTGTACAAACCAAGATACACCCTGTGGTATTCAGGAGTTTGAGACCCCATATTTTAAAACGGTCAGTACATGAAGGTCCAAAGGTTGTCAGCCCAACGTACCGGTCACCTTTACCCCCGCTCCAGAAACTAATTCGACTCCCGGGTTATGATGCGGCCGGAAGGATTATGTCAATGAAAGATTCCAATGAAACAATCGGGAATCGAATTCGCTACCTTCCGCCTTGTAACGCAATGCCTCACACAACTGCGCCAAAATGTTAATGTTACGATACTTAAAACAGAGTAGAACTATATTTATAGAGAAGTGTGATATTAATTTTGCGTACTGTACCTACTTCAAATTCTTTCTCCATTTCCTCTGTGCCCGACTGTAGGTTAGACGTCAGTACCTGCTCTGAACACCATGCCACCGGCTATCTTGACACATATTTTTCTTGGTACTTCTTTCCTTTGAAGAAAGCGTGAAATGGTTCCGACATTTCAACATTCTGCAACACGTTTTTCATGCTGCCTGATTTAAGTTCTTAAAAATTTACCCACAAAGACCAAAGCTTACTTCTCAAGTCTCAAAATTTATGATTGTGCAAATACCTAGCAGCCGCAGAGTACAACCAACAAGATGCGACGTTTCTCAATTTATTTATTTCTGTAAGACGCTCTACATGTTTCAGACGGTTTTTCCGTCCAACATCAGGAGCTTAAAACTGCACATACAGTGTCAGGTACTTGTCAGATCGTTACTGCTACCTGCTGCTAGCCTAGCCAGGCTAGCAGCAGGTAGCAACAGTGGTCTGACAAATGCCTGACACTGTATGTGCAGTTTTGAGCTCCTGATGATGGACGGAAAAACCGTCTGAAACATGTAGAGCGTCTTACAGAAATAAATAAATTGTGAAACGTCACATCTTGTTGGTTGTACTCTGCAAATATATTAGCGATTCACGGACCTATGAATGTTAAACCTATCAGCCTTGATTACAAGTCACTGTTTTAATAATAAGTGCAATCTATCTTACTAATATTCACAAAACTTTGGATGCTACTTTAATTAAAGTGTCTTTTCTGTGCCAACTTAGATTGATGTGCATTTTTCAGTTCCTGAAAAACTTCAAATTCATCAGTACTATACGTTTGGTCAGGAATGGCTGGCGGGATGTTTTCTGTTAAGCATTTACATTTCAAAGCTTGAAAAGCGGTTGTAATGATGCATGAATATCTTACACGTTACCACATCACTTGTTTGGTCTTATCATCCTGTCACTTGTAGCTTCCAATAAGCCTGCCGATTTCATTTCTATTGTTATAAAATAGTGTATTTGCAAATAGGTTTTTCTAATTTCATAATCCATTACTACATCAAGGTTCAGTTCGGAAATAGAAACAGAGTGATATTTGAACTCATAAAGTTTACTTTGTCCACGTTTGGAGCCAGCTGCTCATACTGCAGTCCAGGTATAGTTACATTCGTCAGTGCTGCAAAATTGCCTCTGGGCCTGAACATGCGCTTTATTTGTTAGCTTCGCGCGAAAGGGAACTTTGTGAAGGAGAGTGTCCGCATCTCCGCTGCCGACAACACTGCAGGATCTCAAGACAAGAATCAGGGACGTCTTTGCAAAAACTGATTACAGAATTTCTCCGTATTTTGCGGCAGGAATTTGAGTATAGGTTGAATTTGCTGCTGTACCTTGTGGCGCTTACAGTGAGATTTATTAATGAGTAACGACTTTCATAAAACCTGTTAAATTGATCTTTCAATTGGCGTGTGTTATAAAATTTTAGTTTCAATTTAATTCAGTATAATTCTGAATAATAAGACACAAAATATTAAGGACAGTTAGTACATAGTGAATTTCCTTCTGCAACATAAGCCAGTTGATTTAGTAACCTTAACAACTGAAAACTTTTAACTGCAATCATTTAACAAATAATAACTTTCACATGCGATAGATTATTAGATGCTATTAGCTATCTCAAGGAATTATTCTTAGCCAAAATATTCTTTTCTTTCTCCCAGCACCTCAATAATACTACTCGTATTGTAATGACAGTAATATGCAAACATTTCCAACAAAACATTTTATGTAACTTGTGCTTGGGAGCGATATTTCTCAAACCTAGATGGAAAAAAATAAATGTAAATGTTGGTGTTTTTGTGGATTTCCTCAGACTGTCAAGGAAAATGTGAGAACCGATGCCTTAAATTATGTAACGAAATCTGTTTTGCAGGTATCATAGAACCGCTACTGTCTCGCCTCCTACACCAGTTGCCACAAGGACCGCAATAATAATAATAATAATAACAAGTAACATCAATTAAATTACAGGCATTCCCCAAATTTCGGACATTCGAAGTTCGTATAACTGCAGTTTCGTACATTATCACCCTTAATCTTTTTTTCGTACGCCGAGTTCGGTCTTTGGTAAAAAGCTGGCGAACAAATATTTCGCGCTTTTGCATAGTGACGCTCTAAAACTGAGTCACGAAATGTATTTTGTGTCTACTAAATGCCAGAAAGGCCTATCCCGGTGGCCGCGCGGTCTAGGGCGTCGGCCTCCGGCCACTCTCTTACTGTGATTGCGAGTTCGAGTCCCGCCGATGGCATGGATTTTTCGTGAGTGTTGTGTGCTGTCAGGTAAAGGTCTCTGCGACCGGCTGATCATTCGTCCAGAGGAGTCCTACCGAGTGTGGCGAATACACGAGGCTACTTTTTACGCTACTCGCCAGCGAATTCAGTCGCCAACTAGTGAGCGAGTGGCAAGTAAACTAACCATGATTATTGCAAGTAGGAATGAAAAGGCTGGGCAGTCAACTAGTATCGCTTTATTTTGACGTTTTGTTGAAAGTGCATCTCAGTGCATTTATCTCAGAATTTAACAAACTTGATGCACGAAATTTGTTCCACATTAAGTTTCATTTCATGCCTCTACATGTTTCGAGCACATGTGCTCATCATCAGGAAGTCAAAATTGCATTACACGGCCTCTGGTATCATTACACCTATAGGTGGCCGTCTCGTGCACGAGACGGCCACCTATAAGTGTGATGATATCAGAGGCTGTGTAATGCAATTTTGACCTTCTGATGATGGGCTCATGGCGCTCGAAACATGTAGAGGCATGAAATAAAACTTATTGTGAAAAAAATTTTTTTGCATCAATTTGGTTAAATACTGAGATAAATAGTATCGCTTTAGGTATCACTCGACATTTCAGGGATGAAAAATTTTAGTGTTTTATCACAAAAAGTACTCACCGACCTATCAATTACACTGATCGAGTTTACAAGCGGTATAGTGTACTAGCCAGCAAGTAGCGAGTAAAGTTGAAGAGAATTCAACTTCATCTGCTCGGATTTCGTCGCAAGCGAGTTTAAAAGCTGCTATTGAACTCGCTGGCGGCTATCGTGTAGAGTAGTCCAGCGTAATCCAAGCCTAACTGTGTTCACAATGGATCTAAAACGAGGAGGCCTAGGCCCAATAGGGCTCTCCAGCCATAGAAATAGAGGTATTCCAAGTCAGTATAATGTGACGCAATACATAACTCTGGAAATTTTATTTGTGTCGTTTTTATTCTTTAACCCAAATGACAATGTAGATGTAGGAGTAGTTGGTTGAGTTTTCATTTTGGCTGATTTTGGTAAGGCCACTTGTTCTTTGCTGTTGGCTATCCTGGCCACTTTCTCTGGTAACTCTGGTGGAAGAAAGCTGACCCCATCTTAATGGTGACAATTCGTAATTTGCACGCAGAGTATGGTCATTTCAATGTAAAGCAGACGTATGAAAATATTTTAATAGGCGTTGTTGAGGTTATAAAGGCTTATGAATTTCGCTGGCCGTCACTAACATAGCCATCAGAATTATATAGGATGTTGGCTCGTGTGTTGGCGGGACCTTAAACAGTGCAATTGTTTGAATTAATGCTTGAATATACCGTAAATGTTCCTTAAATTGTTTTGTTTGTTGCCCACAAATATTTATTTTTAGGTACTTTTGAAACAATGGGGACGGAACCCCCATTATAACACATAATACCACTCTTTTTTTTTGACGTTTTGCTGATCGTGTATCTCAGTATATTTATCTCAGTAATTAACCAACTTGATGTACAAAATTATTTGTTTCACAATAAGTTTATTTCATGCCTCTACATGTTTCGAGCACCATGTACTCATCATCAGGAGGTCAAAATTTCATTATACAGCTTCTGGTATCATCACACCTATAGGTGTGATGATACCAGAAGCTGTATAATGAAATTTTGACCTCCTGATGATGAGTACATGGTGCTCGAAACATGTAGAGGCATGAAATAAACTTATTGTGAAACAAATAATTTTGTACATCAAGTTGGTTAATTACTGAGATAAATATACTGAGATACACGATCAGCAAAACGTCAAAAAAAAAGAGTGGTATTATGTGTTATAATGGGGGTTCCGTCCCCATTGTTTCAAAAGTACCTAAAAATAAATATTTGTGGGCAACAAACAAAACAATTTAAGGAACATTTACGGTATATTCAAGCATTAATTCAAACAATTGCACTGTTTAAGGTCCCGCCAACACACGAGCCAACATCCTATATAATTCTGATGGCTATGTTAGTGACGGCCAGCGAAATTCATAAGCCTTTATAACCTCAACAACGCCTATTAAAATATTTTCATACGTCTGCTTTACATTGAAATGACCATACTCTGCGTGCAAATTACGAATTGTCACCATTAAGATGGGGTCAGCTTTCTTCCACCAGAGTTACCAGAGAAAGTGGCCAGGATAGCCAACAGCAAAGAACAAGTGGCCTTACCAAAATCAGCCAAAATGAAAACTCAACCAACTACTCCTACATCTACATTGTCATTTGGGTTAAAGAATAAAAACGACACAAATAAAATTTCCAGAGTTATGTATTGCGTCACATTATACTGACTTGGAATACCTCTATTTCTATGGCTGGAGAGCCCTATTGGGCCTAGGCCTCCTCGTTTTAGATCCATTGTGAACACAGTTAGGCTTGGATTACGCTGGACTACTCTACACGATAGCCGCCAGCGAGTTCAATAGCAGCTTTTAAACTCGCTTGCGACGAAATCCGAGCAGATGAAGTTGAATTCTCTTCAACTTTACTCGCTACTTGCTGGCTAGTACACTATACCGCTTGTAAACTCGATCAGTGTAATTGATAGGTCGGTGAGTACTTTTTGTGATAAAACACTAAAATTTTTCATCCCTGAAATGTCGAGTGATACCTAAAGCGATACTATTTATCTCAGTATTTAACCAAATTGATGCAAAAAAATTTTTTTCACAATAAGTTTTATTTCATGCCTCTACATGTTTCGAGCGCCATGAGCCCATCATCAGAAGGTCAAAATTGCATTACACAGCCTCTGATATCATCACACTTATAGGTGGCCGTCTCGTGCACGAGACGGCCACCTATAGGTGTAATGATACCAGAGGCCGTGTAATGCAATTTTGACTTCCTGATGATGAGCACATGTGCTCGAAACATGTAGAGGCATGAAATGAAACTTAATGTGGAACAAATTTCGTGCATCAAGTTTGTTAAATTCTGAGATAAATGCACTGAGATGCACTTTCAACAAAACGTCAAAATAAAGCGATACTAGTTGACTGCCCAGCCTTTTCATTCCTACTTGCAATAATCATGGTTAGTTTACTTGCCACTCGCTCACTAGTTGGCGACTGAATTCGCTGGCGAGTAGCGTAAAAAGTAGCCTCGTGTATTCGCCACACTCGGTAGGACTCCTCTGGACGAATGATCAGCCGGTCGCAGAGACCTTTACCTGACAGCACACAACACTCACGAAAAATCCATGCCATCGGCGGGACTCGAACTCGCAATCACAGTAAGAGAGTGGCCGGAGGCCGACGCCCTAGACCGCGCGGCCACCGGGATAGGCCTTTCTGGCATTTAGTAGACACAAAATACATTTCGTGACTCAGTTTTAGAGCGTCACTATGCAAAAGCGCGAAATATTTGTTCGCCAGCTTTTTACCAAAGACCGAACTCGGCGTACGAAAAAAAGATTAAGGGTGATAATGTACGAAACTGCAGTTATACGAACTTCGAATGTCCGAAATTTGGGGAATGCCTGTAATTTAATTGATGTTACTTGTTATTATTATTATTATTATTGCGGTCCTTGTGGCAACTGGTGTAGGAGGCGAGACAGTAGCGGTTCTATGATACCTGCAAAACAGATTTCGTTACATAATTTAAGGCATCGGTTCTCACATTTTCCTTGACAGTCTGAGGAAATCCACAAAAACACCAACATTTACATTTATTTTTTTCCATCTAGGTTTGAGAAATATCGCTCCCAAGCACAAGTTACATAAAATGTTTTGTTGGAAATGTTTGCATATTACTGTCATTACAATACGAGTAGTATTATTGAGGTGCTGGGAGAAAGAAAAGAATATTTTGGCTAAGAATAATTCCTTGAGATAGCTAATAGCATCTAATAATCTATCGCATGTGAAAGTTATTATTTGTTAAATGATTGCAGTTAAAAGTTTTCAGTTGTTAAGGTTACTAAATCAACTGGCTTATGTTGCAGAAGGAAATTCACTATGTACTAACTGTCCTTAATATTTTGTGTCTTATTATTCAGAATTATACTGAATTAAATTGAAACTAAAATTTTATAACACACGCCAATTGAAAGATCAATTTAACAGGTTTTATGAAAGTCGTTACTCATTAATAAATCTCACTGTAAGCGCCACAAGGTACAGCAGCAAATTCAACCTATACTCAAATTCCTGCCGCAAAATACGGAGAAATTCTGTAATCAGTTTTTGCAAAGACGTCCCTGATTCTTGTCTTGAGATCCTGCAGTGTTGTCGGCAGCGGAGATGCGGACACTCTCCTTCACAAAGTTCCCTTTCGCGCGAAGCTAACAAATAAAGCGCATGTTCAGGCCCAGAGGCAATTTTGCAGCACTGACGAATGTAACTATACCTGGACTGCAGTATGAGCAGCTGGCTCCAAACGTGGACAAAGTAAACTTTATGAGTTCAAATATCACTCTGTTTCTATTTCCGAACTGAACCTTGATGTAGTAATGGATTATGAAATTAGAAAAACCTATTTGCAAATACACTATTTTATAACAATAGAAATGAAATCGGCAGGCTTATTGGAAGCTACAAGTGACAGGATGATAAGACCAAACAAGTGATGTGGTAACGTGTAAGATATTCATGCATCATTACAACCGCTTTTCAAGCTTTGAAATGTAAATGCTTAACAGAAAACATCCCGCCAGCCATTCCTGACCAAACGTATAGTACTGATGAATTTGAAGTTTTTCAGGAACTGAAAAATGCACATCAATCTAAGTTGGCACAGAAAAGACACTTTAATTAAAGTAGCATCCAAAGTTTTGTGAATATTAGTAAGATAGATTGCACTTATTATTAAAACAGTGACTTGTAATCAAGGCTGATAGGTTTAACATTCATAGGTCCGTGAATCGCTAATATATTTGCAGAGTACAACCAACAAGATGTGACGTTTCACAATTTATTTATTTCTGTAAGACGCTCTACATGTTTCAGACGGTTTTTCCGTCCATCATCAGGAGCTCAAAACTGCACATACAGTGTCAGGCATTTGTCAGACCACTGTTGCTACCTGCTGCTAGCCTGGCTAGGCTAGCAGCAGGTAGCAGTAACGATCTGACAAGTACCTGACACTGTATGTGCAGTTTTAAGCTCCTGATGTTGGACGGAAAAACCGTCTGAAACATGTAGAGCGTCTTACAGAAATAAATAAATTGAGAAACGTCGCATCTTGTTGGTTGTACTCTGCGGCTGCTAGGTATTTGCACAATCATAAATTTTGAGACTTGAGAAGTAAGCTTTGGTCTTTGTGGGTAAATTTTTAAGAACTTAAATCAGGCAGCATGAAAAACGTGTTGCAGAATGTTGAAATGTCGGAACCATTTCACGCTTTCTTCAAAGGAAAGAAGTACCAAGAAAAATATGTGTCAAGATAGCCGGTGGCATGGTGTTCAGAGCAGGTACTGACGTCTAACCTACAGTCGGGCACAGAGGAAATGGAGAAAGAATTTGAAGTAGGTACAGTACGCAAAATTAATATCACACTTCTCTATAAATATAGTTCTACTCTGTTTTAAGTATCGTAACATTAACATTTTGGCGCAGTTGTGTGAGGCATTGCGTTACAAGGCGGAAGGTAGCGAATTCGATTCCCGATTGTTTCATTGGAATCTTTCATTGACATAATCCTTCCGGCCGCATCATAACCCGGGAGTCGAATTAGTTTCTGGAGCGGGGGTAAAGGTGACCGGTACGTTGGGCTGACAACCTTTGGACCTTCATGTACTGACCGTTTTAAAATATGGGGTCTCAAACTCCTGAATACCACAGGGTGTATCTTGGTTTGTACAGGGATTGTTTCTAACTTTATGTTGTTCACGACGATAATTACAAGTTATTCTGAGAATTATGTGAAGTAGACGAACATACATTATGCAAAAAGTTGTGCTTTCGAATGTTAATAGAGTTGGTAGATGTAATAACCACTGTGTTTTTGAGGTTAGTTTCTCACTTGAACTTGTCTTCGGCTCGAAAGAGCAGTAGATGTTTGCCGTCTATAATGCCACAGTAGCGCACGTATTGAATAAGGCCTATCGCACGGGTGGGCCTCAGATCTGGATTGCAGGTTTTAATGTCATTTCAAGCACAGATGTTGTTTTCAGTGTAAAATTCCTTGCCTTTTTTGAGCCGATACCTCACGCAGCGAGTCTCTCCAAATTCCTAATTCATTGTTACAAAATTAATGTTGAATCGTTGTAAGGTATGAGAACTAATCCGTGATAGTTAAAGAACAGACACAAAATAGGAACTCGAAGAGACAGGCTGTCCTTTTCCAGGGATTAACCTTAATACAAGCGACATATTTTCGGAAAATTTCCCTCCTTCTGACTTTTATAATACCTCCTTTATTGTCTGCTCCCGTGACTAGCCTGTCAGTTTACCACAAAATATACGCTTTATTTCACAATTTTCATTATATAGTAGGTGATGGGCTTATTGAATTAAGGTGTCTTCGATGCAGAATATAAGACAAAGGTTTACAACGGTGTTACGAAGTAATCGCCTCCTTCTTTGGTCAGTATGTGCTTGAATTTCGGTAGTGATAATCGCTTAAGCTAGTCAAAAAACTTATGGGAGGATATATTGTAGTTTGATTAGCGACGCTGTATCATTTGCAGGTACAAATAATATCAGAACATGAAGGCGATCAGTGACATTTTCATGATTGCAGAAAAGGCGATCTTTTCACATTTTAGTGTACTTTGCCGGTATTCAGCCTTGCAGATTGACCTAGTGAAGTATTCATGTA
>Ga0123354_10020649_pt1 | contig 10362 bp, 4 predicted proteins | sample TergutLab28metaG_2_FD_97872 | JGI IMG/M metagenome (GOLD analysis project Ga0123354, IMG submission 97872) | Labiotermes labralis P4 segment gut microbial communities from Petit-Saut dam, French Guiana - Lab288 P4 | ecosystem: Host-associated > Arthropoda: Insects > Digestive system > Gut ...
ACCTGATCTTCCTCATGCTGGTGCGCCGCCTTTCTTTTTTTGTGTTGCCTCAATTTACCTTTAATTATCCTTAATTCCCTATTCAATGCCTACCATCGCTACTCAACGCTGATAGCGGCAATCCCCGACGCAAGAGCCTTGAACTTGAGCACTGTAATGACGCCTGACCATGTCTTCCCTGGCGGGATGGATTTCTCAAACGCCATCACCAGCGTCCCGGGAGAAACACTCACGATCGTTATCCCTGTACCGGGTATCGCTCCTGTCGTGGCATATTCGCCATATGTCTGCTCTGCTGCGTTCATAAGTTGTAGTTTTACGGGGTCATATACTACGGTGATAGCCATCCCGGTAAATGACGATACATCAAATGCACATAGCGTTATGCGGTATTGGCTGTTCTGTGTGACCGGTAGCTGTAAAACCGAGGGATCGAATGAGGCCAATTCCAGTTGGGTTGTTACAGATAACCCTTGATATTCCGCTTTTACTGTTGTTATTCCCGGCTGCGCGGTCGTGTCTGCGGTTGCAAGCCCGGTTGAACTGCTGATACTCACGCCCGTGTATGGAGTTACCAGGGAATAGCTAATAGCGGCGTTTGGTACCGCCTGATCGAACTCGTCATATACTGTGGCTGTCATGCTGACCGTAGCCATCCCGCTTGTAGGAACGACGATGCTGTAGCCTGTGCTGTCAAATGATAATCTTGCGGCGCCGGAGGCAGATCCCTCCTGTACCAGAATCGGGGTGGCGCTGTAGTTCGTTGTGCCGTCGCCGAGCTGACCGTAGCTGTTGTCGCCCCACGCCCAGAGGCCGCCTCCCGAGTCAAGCGCGAGGTAGTGATTGTGTCCGTTAGTGATTCCCACGATGTTTTCCAGTTCGCCAATCTGCGTACTGCTGCTCCAGTCCGTATACCACGCTGAGCCGTCGTCTTTCAATGCGAGGCTGTTGAAGAATTCGCCTGTAACCTCCACGATGCCGCTGAGCCCTTCGACTTCGCTCTCTGAATAGTTAATACTATATTTGCCGGGCTGCACTTCCCATGCCCATACGGTGCGACTTGGCTTTATCATTATGCCTGCTTGTGCCTTGCACCCCTCCAGTTCTCCTATCGATACAAAGCTGCCGTTATAACTGTATTCGTCCCCCCATACCCAGACATCGCCGCTATTCCCAACTGCAAGGCTTTTATATTCTTTGGCGTCTACGTGATCCGCCCCGGATGGTAAGGGTATCTGCTCGGGCGTCGAGGTAAAATTGAAGTTGCCGTCGGTAACCTGCTGCATACTATTGTCGCCCATACCGTATACTTCCCCGCCAGACAGCGCTACAAGGCTGTGATCGTACCCTGCGGATATGTCCGTTGCGTCCATGATCCCAATCACCTGCACGGGGGTATACCTTACCGCGCAGGTCCCGTCGCCGAGCTGGCCGTACGAGTTGTCGCCCCAGGCCCACAATGTGCCGTCGGATTTGATCGCCATGTTGTGGTATTCGCCGGCCGTTATTTTGATTATATCTGTGAGGCCTATGACCTGTTCAGGGTCCGTATAGTATTCAGGGACTGTACATCCGGGCGATATGCTATAGTTCACATTATCCCCGCAGGTCCAGACGCTCCCGTCAGATTTTAAGATAAGGGTATGGTTGCCGGCGGCGGTTATCTGCACGGTTCTTACGCTGCTGAAGAGCTGCCAGCTTTCTTCCCTGGTCCGCTCGTATCCGTGGACGTCGAAATCTTCTGCGGGGTCCAGAACCAGCGTTGCGCCCGGCTGCCCGCTGAGCGCGTTCGACAGGTTTATGCGCCGGCCGTCTATGACCTTGTTTTGCAGGTTCGATAACTTATCTGCTGTGTTCACGAGCCTGTCTCGCAATTCCCATGCTTCCATGCTTTCCTGCGAGAGTACTGACGCCGCTACTCCAGAAACATTTGCCGCCGATATCGAGGTTCCCGTCATTGTGCCGTATTTGTTGCCCGGGAATGTGGAATACACGTCGCGACCTGTGGCCGAAATGAGTATACTGTTGCTTCCTCTGTTGCTGAAAAAACTAAATCCACCATCTGAGTTTACACTGGCTACGCTGATGACGTTCGGCAAATCAGTGCTATAGCCGGCCGGGAATGATGGGAATGTGTCATAATCCCGGCGATTATTACCAACTGCCGCTATTATTAATGCACTGCAGTCGGCAATCACATCGAACAGCGCCTGATTGTATGCTGTCGAACCAAAAGAGCAGTTGATCAACTCCGCCCCCATCGATGCGGCGTAACATACCGCAGAAATAATGTCGCTGGTGTATGCCCCGTTAACGAACACTCGGATCGGTAATATCTTTATGTTCGCCCCCGTTTGTTTTGCTACGTCCGCAATAATGCCTGCCAGAAAAGTCCCGTGCGCGAATGACAACGAGCCAGTCGGCGTATCAGGCGCGGCGCTGTGCAGGCATCCTTTAAATGCCTCATGGCCTGTGTCCATGCCGCTGTCTATCACGGCAACGACGACTTCGCGCGCGGCGGCATCGGGCGTGTTTGAACCACCGGAGCTCGTATTTTCGCTATCGTCTCCGCGCTTTTCCTCGCTGACGCCAAAGCTCTCAAGCTGCAGTTCAAAGTCTGGTTGGACATAAATTATATCGCTGTCAGCACCCCGCGCCTTAATCTCCGCAGCGAAATCAGAAGGCAGCCGTGGCTCCTTGAGGATAATCAGCCTCATATTTTCCGTAGCCCTGCTTGCATGGGGGATAGTAACAGGCGCCCTTTCGCCCTTCCCGTTTAGGCCAAATGCGCCTGTCCTCATATCTATTCCAGCTGCGAGTATGTCAATTGACTCCTCGATTGACGCTGAAGTCTTCCTTTCGAAGCTCTCCCTGCGCCCTTCATTGTACATTACTATATACCTGTCAGTTTTCCTTGTTTCAAGGATATGGTGTTCACTGTCTCCGTCCGCCTCCCTGGATCTGCCGCCCGCCGCCCTATACGGCCCCAACAATTCGTCTTTCATCTCGGCGAACGGGTCTCGTTCATGACCTGACTTCGGCTCATCGCCCATTGCGGGCCCGACTCCAACTACGATGCCGAGCGCAAGGGTTATCGCCAATACACGCGCAAACTTTTTCTTAAACATAATGACACCTCTCTTTTAATAATCCGCTTATATGTACTTTTGAATCAGAAGAAGCGGTTTTACTTGGCTCTTTATGAGCAGCGACACCTCCAAAGTATTATGCGCTGCTAGAGTGTATTATCTATGTACAGCATATTTTCATTTTATTGAGAAAATATTGATTATTTCCGTAATAGCCGGTGTGACTTGAAGGATTCTTTGATTCGTTCTCCAAAAAACCTAAGTTTGACCGTGGTGTAACACAATACTTTAAAATAAACGAATGGATTATCGTACATCTGACCAAGAAATACGACATTACAAATAGCGCAAAAATCATTTATGATTAATTGGACTAAGTCGAGCATAAGCCGGAGGCAGCGCCTTGGATACTGTTGATATGATAAAAACGATTATGAAACAACGTGGCCTGAACAATACTACACTTGCGAAGCAAGCAGGCGTTTCACGCTCGACGATCATTAGCATTTTGAGTCGCAAATCAAAACCGAGCGCGTATACGATGACAGCGATTCTGTCGGTATTTGAAATGACCCTTGAGCAGTTTTACTGTGAGTTCAGTGTGCCTCGCGAGTTGACAGACGAGGAAGCGAGCCTTCTCGAAAACTTCAGGTTTTTTGATGATGAAAGCAAGAATGCTGCCCTCACTTTGTTTAAGAATATCAGTAAACCGTAGAAACCCGATACTGATGATTTGCCTGCGCACACGACCACCCATTTCGATATCACATAAAAACCGGAGAGAGACAAATGCCGATATTTGATGTAGGGCCATTGGTCTATAGGCTCAGGGAGCGGAAAGGGATGGAGCAGGATGCGCTCCTAATGATAAATGATTGCGGCTTTGATGACTCAACCCTGAGGCGCATAGAAAGCGGCAAGCAGAACCCCAAGTATACGACACTCAAGGCGATCATAAAGAGGATTGGGCTTCCCCTAAAGGGATTCGTGTACTTCATGACCGATGACAAGGACATGGAGATTTATTCTTTATGCGACCGGATGAGCCAGGCTTTGGAAAGGGGAGATATTACCGAAGCGGAAGAAGTTATGGCGAAAATCGAGAATCACTCCGGTTTTTATAACGGCATCCAGCTACAGTTCAAACTCAGCAAAAAAGCGCAGTTGATGGAAATGATGGGGGAGCCGGCGGACCAGATACTCCCTCTGATCGAAGAAGCTCTCAAAATAACATTCGAGGGCGTCGAAAACGATGACAGAGAAAAAATATTCATCCTTGAAGAACCGGACCTGCTGCACACGAAGGCCCGCATCCATGCGAAAAATGGCAAGCTGGACGACGCGCTAAGAATATTGCTGCAAATGAAGTCAAGCCTGGAAATACTTCCCGAAGCAGACAGGGAGAAGGAACGGCAGTACGCCCCCGTGCTTCTATCGTTATCAAAGTGCCTGCTCCGGATAAAGGACTTCAAAGGCGCGTACGAGAACAGCGAGACAGGGGCTGCATATTCTGCCGCTCGCAGACAGGGGTGGCTCAACCCGGATTTCGAATACATCAAAGCACTGGCCTTGCGTGGGCTTGACCAAAACGGCAAATGTCTGAAGCCGTTGCTGTATGCCTACTTTGGATTTATTCTGCTTGGTGAGACGGTCCGCGCCCGGGATGTGAGAAACATAGCAAAAGACGAGTTTGGCGTCACTATAAACACGTACGGCGTCGACAAACTGGACTTCACACAACACTTCAGAATACCATACAGCCGTGCAGAACCTGTCAAGTGCAAAAGTATCGGATCAATGATCGGCGCCCTGCGGTATAAAGCCGGAATACCCCGCGATGTTCTCTGCAGAGGGATATGCCACGGGTCTACATTGATGAGAATAGAGATGGACCTGTTGCAGGGGCAGATATATACCCTGGAAGCCGTCATGCAGCGGTTAGGCTTGGACATACATTTGTATGGCAGCTTCTTTCTGTCCAGAGAGGAGTTCGTTGTAACGCAACTCCGCGACCGGATTGAGGTGCTGATAGCCGAACGCCACTTTGCTGAAGCGGAAAAGATGCTGAGCGAGCTTGAAACAATGAAGCGCCCGCTCCTGCATGGAGTGAACCGGCAGTTCGTGAAAATGATTAGGGCGATACTGTTCGCCGCCGGTGGCAACGCGAAGAACCCCGAATACCCAAAAATGCTGCTGGACGCCCTGAGAATCACTTGCCCGATGTTCGATGAGCGTGACATTGAAGAGTATCGCCTGACTTTCAACGAGCTCGCGCTCATCGCCCAGTATGCGGCGTATTTCAACGGGATCGACGATCCGCACCGCGCTGTCGAGATTTACGGGCGATTGTACCGCAATATCGGATCAAAGTATGCGGATGAAGTCGTAAAGGCCCGCATGTACTCCGCAATCTTGTCAAACTACTCCACTTGCCTGGGCATAGCCGGGCGGCTGTATGAAGCCCTGGCAATTATCACGGAAGGCGAGAACTTTGAACTAAGCAGAGGGCGCTTGACTGTGCTTCCTCTGTTAGCTTTCAACAGAGGATACAATATGTACCTACTGGGTTTAGAAAAAGAGAGCATCCCTTACATTGCGCTGGCATACTATGGGGCATCGCTGCTGGCAGAGCATGGAAAAGCTGACTATCTGCCGTTGATAAGCGAATATGCAAGGGAGAAGCTTAAGCTGGTGTTTGACTAGGTTTGCCAGTAAACCATTGGCAGAATATTCGTTGGTCCATTAACCTCATCTTCCATATTTGCGCCCTGACTGTCCGACGCCAACGCGAACGCCCCACCAGCGGCCAGCAGCGCAGCTGTTACTAAAAACGCGACAATACTTCTGATTTTCTTCATTTTCGTGTCCTCCAATCATTTTTCCGGCGCCCGCAATTGCTGATGCGGCGATAGTGGCGCTGGTTCTTATGTGAAAAACACTACTATTTCAATACCCGAAAGTCACGGCGCGCCCCGCAAAAGTATTTTGCGTGGCGCGCCTTGACAATAACTCCAGTTGAAATGACAATAACAAACTCAGAAAGCAAATATGTTGTGATGCGGATTATAAGGAGAATCAGGGAATTCTTTGTTTTTCATCGATATAACTGAATCATTTCACTGATTCTTTTAAAAATTGAAAGTCACCAGTCGGAATAATGTATTATTTTATACAATATGTTGCTGTTTTGAGGTGCTGCTGCTTGATGGGGGAGATACTGGCCGAACTCCGACAAGACAAAAAAATGCTGCAGAAAGAGCTGGGACAACGGCTCGGGGTTTCTGTGGCTACAGTAAGCGCGTATGAATGCAATAAGACTACCCCAAGCGACGAGATAAAAATCAAGATAGCACGGATATTCAATGTCTCGCTGGATTATCTGCTTGGACTTACAAAAGAGAAGATAGACCTGGATCGTAAGAACGTGCTTATTCTCCCGCAGCCCTATCCCGTCGAAGTTCGGGAAGAGATGCTTGACTACGCAAGGGTTCGAAACGCGAGAATTGCGAAAAGAAGAAGTACAAAGTAATCATCAGCCTATTAAAAGATCGAAAAAGGCGAAATGAGGCAACACAAAAAAAGAAAGGCGGCGCACCAGCATGAGGAAGATCAGGTTATTGTCAGCATTAATGGCATTTGTAATGTTCATCACCGCTTTCCAGGGCATGGCGGCCGGCCACGACGCCGGCTACCCGGGCGCCACGCCATACACTGACGCGCTCCATGGGTGGCACGGCGGCGAATGCAGCCACCACGGCACTGGCGCACTTGCAGCCCCGGCCCCGCATGGCGGCTATGGCCTGCTTAACGAGCAGCCGGGCATGAGCGGCCCGGGCTTGGCGGACGGGAACACTGAAATAGAGCTGCCGTCGCAGCCAGACAGCAGCCATACTCACAATTTTGTGAACCAATGGTATGTCCATTCCAGCAACCCAACTGTATATGCCAGGCACTGCACGGACCCAAGCTGCAAGCTCCCGCAGCTGAGCTGGCTGCTGCCGGACGGGGCGACCCTGATAACTCAATGCGCGCAGCACTCCTTCGGCGCGTGGGCCTACCACAGCTCGACGCAGCACAAGCGCACATGTACAATATGCGGCTATACGGAGTATCAAAACCATTCGTATGGCTCGTGGTCCCAAAACGGCGCTGCCGGCCATAAACGCACCTGCGGCGGCTGCGGGGATACCGAGACGGCGGCGCACTCGGGCAACCCCTGCACGGAATGCGGCTGGTCGCATGGCGTGCATACCTATGGCGCGTGGGCCTACCATAGCGCAACGCAGCACAAGCGCTCCTGCGATATCTGCAACTACACGGAGTATGCAAACCACTCGTATGGGGCGTGGAGCTCAAACGGATCCTCCGGGCATAAGCGGACCTGCTCTGCCTGCGGTTACGCGGATACAGCCCCGCACACATCCAGCACTTCCTGTTCGGTATGCGGGTGGACACATACGCATAGCTATGGCTCGTGGAGCTCCAGCAGCTCGACACAGCACAAGCGCACATGCTCTGTATGCGGTAATGTCGATTATCAGAACCATTCGTTCGGCTCGTGGAGCTCCAGCAGTTCGACACAGCACAAGCGCACATGCTCTGTTTGCGGTTATGTCGATTATCAGAACCACTCGTTCGGCGCGTGGGCCAACCATAGCTCGACGCAGCACAAGCGCACATGCTCTGTATGCGGTTATGTCGACTATCAAAGCCATACCTATGGCTCGTGGTCCCAAAACGGCGCTGCCGGCCATAAGCGCACCTGCAGCGGCTGCGGCTATGTCGAAACAGCGGCGCATTCGGGCATCCCATGCAGCATATGCGGCTGGTCGCATTCCCCGCATAATTTCACCAAGTGGACCTACCATAGCGCATCACAGCACAAGCGCGCTTGCGATGTCTGCAATTACACGGAGTATGCAAACCATACGTATGGCTCGTGGTCCCAAAACGGCGCTGCCGGCCACAAACGCACCTGCAGCGGCTGCGGCGATGTCGACACGGCCGGCCACACATTTGGTGTGAATGCAAACTGCTCAGTCTGCGGCTATCCGCACTCGCACACCTGGGGCTCCTGGCAGAAAAACAGCACCCACCATTGGAAAACCTGCACTACCGGCGGGTGCAGCGCCCAATCTTCATATGCAGCCCATAATTATGGCACAGGGACAAGCTGTACGAGCCAATGCGGCCAGACGCATTCACATAGCTATGCAAGCGCCTGGTCATATAACAGTACTCAGCACTGGCATGCTTGCGTTACAGCCGGGTGCTCATCAAAGAGCGGCGTGGCGAACCACAATTTCGTACAGTACCAGGGTGGTTATCTTTGTACTGTCTGCGGCTATGGCAACCTCCTCATGTCCCCTCCACCCGGCAACGACGGGGCGGACGGGCTGCAGGAAGGGGGGCCGCCACCTGACGATACCGGCGAAATGTCTGGCGAAGAGTATATGGACTGGCTGCGCGGGCAGCATGAAGACGGCCTTGCCGGCGTCGATGCGTGGATGGCAATTGTAGGGCATGCGCCCGACAGCGCGGGCGACGACGAGCTGGACAAATATGTGACGGCGCCCTTCTCCTACGACTCCAGCCATGGCGAAAGCATCAACCTCAACTCCGGAGACCTCACATACCTGACGGCCGACGCCGCCATCCCGGGCGTAAACGGGCTCGACCTGACGCTGGCCCGGCGGTACGACAGCGGCAAGTCGATGGTATACGAGCCGGGTGTCAGCGAGAAATGGGTGTGGGTGTTATATGGGTACAAACTATACCTTGAGCAAAAATATTTCGACATTACAACGGGCGCAGAAGTGAGTTTCGGCAGCGTAAACGGCTACTACAGCCAGGATATATACTCGTACATTGATGTGGCTATCCTGGCAATGTGCATGACCGGCGATCATGTATATTATTATGTGACCCCGGATGGCGTCACCCATGCACTCAAAAGGAAAACTTCTGCATCTCTTTTTGAAATTGGAGACTATATCGTCAACCAGAACAACACAAACCTCACGCCGCCCAACGCCTATACCGACACAGGGCTGGGGCTGGGGTCGGGGTGGAGCTTCGCGTTCTCTTCGATAGAGTTCACGAGCGGGAAGAAAACGTACCTGCACACCGCCGAGGGCGGCACATACCAGTACGAGCCGACGTCCGCGGCGGGGGACTCGAACCTCAAGGACTACACCCTGGGCGACCTGCGCCTCGAAAAGGAGTCCGGGGGGCACAACGGCGCGGAGTACACGCTGTACCGCAGCGACGGGCGGCGGGAGCACTTCGACAGCAGCGGGCGGCTGATGGCCATCCGCGACCGCTACGGCAACCAGATCACATTCAGCTACGGCGCCAACGGGGTCAGCTCCATCACGGACGCCGCCGGGCGCGCGGTAAGCTTCAGCAAAGCCGCGATCGACGCGAACAGCTACAAGACCGTGGCGGCGCTGCCGGACGGCAAGACGCTGGAATACCTCTTTACGAAAATCGGCACTTACAGCGGCAAGGACCGCTACCAGCTGGCCTCGTTCACCGACCAGTGCGGCAACGTGACGACATACTCGTATGAACTCAAGACTGTGAAGTTCTCAGGCTTCAAGCGCTCCCCCGGCAACAGCAGCGACGGGACCAACTACCAGAGCGTGCTGACGTCGATAAGCTACCCCGGCGGCGCCGTTTCGCAGTATGCCTACGGGCTGGCGGTGCGGGCGTTCGGCCCGGCCGGCTTCGAGGAGTTCTACCGGGTCGCGGCGCGCAAGGACGTGGAGGGGCAGTCGCAGTATAATGCGACGTCATATTCGTACAGCGTGGTCGGCTACACGGGCTATGCGCCCGGCAACAGCACCGACCCGTCAAAACTGCCGGTCACCCATACATATACGACCACCGCCACTAACGCGGACAACGTAACCACCACATATATCTTCAACTACAAGCACCTCCTGACGGACGAGGAGACGAAACAGGGATCGACGCTGCTGTCGTCGTCGGCCACGGAGTACAACGAGCAAAAACTCCCGACGCGCTCCGCCAGCAGGGTATATGACGGCAGCGCGTACATGGAGGCCATAGACATGGCCGAGTACGACTCCAGGGGGCGCCTCACCGCCTCATGGGGCGCAGCCGCCAACGGCAATATGTCCGACACCGAGCACAAGGCGTCATACACCTATGACGACCGGTACGACCTGCTGCTGACGAAAACATACAAATCCGACGCGTCCACGACGGTCACCGAACAGAACACGCTGACCGCCGACGGCAAGGCCGT
>Ga0123354_10020650_pt1 | contig 10362 bp, 6 predicted proteins | sample TergutLab28metaG_2_FD_97872 | JGI IMG/M metagenome (GOLD analysis project Ga0123354, IMG submission 97872) | Labiotermes labralis P4 segment gut microbial communities from Petit-Saut dam, French Guiana - Lab288 P4 | ecosystem: Host-associated > Arthropoda: Insects > Digestive system > Gut ...
GTACTTTGATCTTTGTTTTTTTTTTTAAGGTAAAAAAAATTTTTTTTTTTTTAAACAGCCGGGATAAAAGGAAAAACCCCCCCCCCCCCCCGCACAACATTCATGATTTTAATACACATGACGTGTACTTCGTATGCTTTATTTATATGAAATAAGATATTATCGCGGTGAAGTTTCCTTGTGTGATACTGTGTAGTCTGTTAGATGTATACAAACTTTGCCGAAGATTGCATTGCATCCATTTTCAGGGTAAAAAATGAAAACGGAAGCAGTAGGTTAATTGGTGTCATAGAGCAAAAACCAGAGTGTGAACGTACAGAATGCAGTGCTACTAGTTGACTCAACTTCAACAGCGTGATTCAGAGGTTATTTGGAGCAGAAATACCCGTATAAGTCACAGCTTGATAAGATGCTTACGACGAGATGAGTGGGCGGTAATGAGTGATAGTGTGGTAAGTGGAACGCTGTAATGGTTCAGTTCTTAGTTTGCGTGTTGCGTCTCAACATGTATCACATTTTGATGTACAGGAGTGCTACTGCGTGTAAGTGTGTCGCTCTAATGCAGTTGAGGAGTGTGCGTTTTGTATATCGCTTCAGCAATGCGAATGGAGGGACTGTTGCACAGGAATACCAGCGATGGTGACCGGGTCGCAGAGTGCGTGTCGAGACGACGCCGTTCAGAATGTACACAGCATTTTGTAACGAAGGCAAAAAAAAATCTGCCTGGCAGAGCACGGTTGACACATGGTAGTTGTAACAAAACTTGTAATTCTCACTCTTTGGTACAGCAGAATGCACTTGACGTAGGTAAACGGCGAATTTTACTCTGTAACATGCCATGAATGCACAAAGGGGGCGTAGGTGTATAGCTGTACCTTTTCGTTAAACTCGGTGGTAGATAAGGGAGGATAGTCAACCCCACGCCCCGGCCGCTTTGCCCCCGGGAAAAAGTCCCGGTTCCCGCTGTACAGGAGACTCGGCAGGCCCCTGAGCCAGTCTCGAAAGGTGGGGAGAATATCACCCCCGCCGGGGTTAGAACCCCGAAACGTCCAGCTCGTAGGGAGTCGCTATGCCAGTCCACGTATATATGTAACAGTACAACGGAAATTTTTGGCAGAGGCTTTCAGCAAGCGTGTAGTACAAAACGTGAAATTACTAACTGGGATTACAGTATGTCAACGGACGTTTATTGGCTGCTTGTAACAGAAATTGTCCAGAAAATTAACCTCCTGTTATTTGAAGGATGTGCCTCTTTCAGCAAGCGTGGTGGTACAACATGTAGTGCCTCCACGTTTCGGCAGAGAGGGTACAGAGGAGTACTTGCATGACAGTTGTCAACATAGAAGAATAGGCTGTGGTTGTTTGTTGTTGTGGTCGGTTTTATTGCCCATTTTCAACCCATTAGATTCCTTCCTGTGGGATTGCGTGCTGTCTGGGATGTGCCATAACAGTAATCAAGAAACAAGACTGCAACTGGTAGAATGCACAGTCAACACTGCTGCTGACTAACAAATGAAATGGAATATATTCCGTGAGAATATTCGGTTTCTGGCAGCATGCATGCAATTATGAAATTGTAATTTTTAAAATTTGATAAACATTCAAGTTAAAATAATCAAGATTATTAGAAAGGTTCTTCTTATTTACTAATCCAGTATGCTAGAGCTTAAATCAGTTATGATGTTGACTCAAGATACAGGTTATGGAACTTGCTTGCTCAAAGTGATCTACAGAACTATCTTGCCCCAAAGTGACCTCCAGAGCTCTCTTGCTCCAAGTGACCTCTAGAACATGCACCTAAAACTGGAACAACTGGATGCAAATTACTCTGACTCTTATTATTGTTTTCGATTACTGGAAATGTATTTGTGATTGTAGATGCATAGACTGTGCCATAGCCAAGGCAGGCAGATCCTGTTTTCTCATGTTGTAATCCTGAAATCAGTCCTGGGTGACTTGTGTGTGCTTATTGGTGGATGAAGTGGTTCTAGAGTAGGTTTCTCTCTTGGAATTTCTTCAGTTTGGGCTACTCATAAGCCATGATCCATACTCATCTCTGACCACCCCCGTGATGTGTGTGATTCCTCTGATAGTCCACACATTTTCACATTCTCAGGTTCAAGGTGGTGTTTCATCTCTGGCGTAGCACTTGACTAATCAGAGAGTAATGGACTTGACCCTTACAGTGGTATTGCTGTATGGGAGGATAATGGAAGTTGGTCACTACCTTTTCAGTTTCTTACGTTTTCTTTTGCTGTACACTTGGAGGAAATTCAGAAAATACATACATACATATATATATGTGTTGCATTTAACAGAGTTACTAAAATTCTTATGCAATACGATGAAGAACTTACAAAAAATATTTATTTTGTAAGAGGCATTCTTCTTTGCAAACATTTAGAATTAAACACGATTCATAAAATTAATTATTTTCTGATAGAAATGGTTTAGAGATGTATCCTGTCACTTTTTCACATTTATAATTACAGATTTACCCATAAAATAATTATATTCAGAAGAGCAGAGTTATTAATAAGCATATGAGACTTGATAAAGTATGAATCACATGTTCATGAAAAATTTAAATCAGGGACATCCGTTGTCTGTCTGCTATGACAGAGGCAATGTCACTTGACTCTCATCCCAGAGGCCTGGGTTCAATCCCAGGCCAGTCTGTGTCATATTTGTTGTGGAAAAGGAGGTGCTGGAGCAGGTTTATTCCTGAGTACTTCTATTTTCCCCTGTACTTACCTTCATCTGAACGTTATTCTGACCAGAAGGGCAAAGAGACGATGGCTGTGAATGTCCAGAAGGCAACCCTGTTGCAAACGTCAGGGAACTTGTTATACAGAAGCATTTTCACTTCTTTTTCAGGCCTCATGAAATGTGGCACTGCAACAGGATTTGCTCTCAGAACCTTGATCTTCCCCCATCACTATCATTCCACCAATGCTTCATACTCATCCTCATCTTATTACTCCTTTACCAGAAAGGTGAATTGGTGAAGCCTGGACACCTTCAAAAAGCAATGCTTTTCCCAAAAATCACAGAGCATTGGATAGAAAAGTACTTCTTCAGTTATAGGCCATGTCGTGGTTGAGGTTGTTAGCTGCCAGCCTGTCCCGTGGAGGCCTGGATTCGACCCCAGGACATTTTGTGTATGGTATTTGTAGTGGACAAAGTGGCAGTGGGAAAAGTTTTTCTCCAAGTGCTTTTGTTTTCCCTGTCATCATCTTCATACTAATGCTCCATACCCATTTACATCTTTATGCTACTGTTATGACCGGGATAAGTGAGGAAAGCAGTGCTGTTTCCACTATTTGGGGGCCTGGGACAGAAGTGTGTCTGCATTGGTTTTTTTCAGTCCTAATAGTTATAGTGGTTATTTTTATAAACATAACTGAAGTAAACTGTTGTTGTAGCTGCCGTCAGGAGACATGGGCAATAAACAGGCACCACAGAGTCAGTCTGAAGAGGAGGAGGATCGCATAACCCCTGCAGCAGCTGCAGCCACCTCTACTGCTCTACCTGGGACATCTCGAGCCACCATTTCCATCTACCCACCTCAGGAGAATGGGGAGGATGGTGAGGAGGAACTGCCACCCCTGCCACCTCCCATGAAGCCGATCACAGAGCCCATGTTGGTGACCTCTAACAGTGCTTCATCAAATGCAGAGGAGAGTCAGGGCAAGCGGGTAAGTTTTCAGAGCCGTTAATTTCCAGTAAGAACTTTCTGTTTGTTGCAAGTAAATGAAGACTTTTATGTATAGTAGCTTCATTCACAAAGAAAATAAGAACAACCTGAATTCAAGATTGTTTACTGCCATAGATTCCTTAACCCACATGAAATGTAGAGGATATAATTTACGTAGCTCTAAAACTTCATCTGTAGTGTAAGATGTGCAGCTTGCTCTCGAAAACATAGATTGAGAATGTTTAGAACAGCATACTGAGGTTAATGTTTGGACATAGGAAGGAGGTTGTAACATGATGATGGGGAATATTTTCTAGTAAGAAGATTCATAATTTATTCATTCATTATTATCAGGGTGATCAAATTAAGGCTGTGGGATATAAATAAAATGCAGCATGCATGGGGGAGATATGATGTGTATATCAGAGTTTTAGTCAGGAAACCTGTGAGGAAGAGTTCTGTATGTAGATGGGATCATAATATTGAAATAAATTGTAAAGAAGAATGGTGTGAGTTTTGGGCTGGATGTGTACAGGTCAGGATGGGGACCAGTGACAGGTTATTAGGAACACAGTACAGACCTTTCCCAACTTCAAGTTATGCAGTTTCAGGAATTTTATAAGTAAAAAAAAACTGAAATAATAACATTTTTCAGTGTGTGCTAGATATTTTATTGTAGGAATGATAAAGTGTTGAGACAAAGGTGGTTGAATACTGCTGGGTGATAGCACAGACGGCAGAGCAGTTGTGCTGCAGCCCGTCAGGTTCCATTGTGTTTGAATTTTAATTTCACATAATTTATACTCTTTTTTAACTTGTGCTGGACCTTCCAGGACATAACTATTGCATAAGTCAGGAAGTGCCTGTAATTCAGCTTTATGTTCCAAAAAGTCAGTAAATTTCTTGACCAGCTGAGTGATAATTACTAAAGACTTATTCTTTTTATGAGTTTGTCAACTTTTGATGCAGTGTAGTTGGGGTGTTTGTTCTTCTAGGATGTGGCACTGTGTAACTGAATGATTTGAAACAATGTCATTATTCTCCTAGTGTCAATGAAGAATGTACATTTTGATCCTTGTAGATGAGACTGCTGTCTTGTCCCAAAACATTGGTAACCAGCCATCAGGTGACACAGTGCCATATCCCAGAACAATAGAGAACTTGACTGTTCTACATGCAAGCAGTAACTACATTTCTCTTCCTTGCATTATTTGTCACATGATGATTGAAGTTTGAATTCTGTACATTGCTAAATATAGGTATGTATATAGTCATCCAGCCTGTCCATTAAAGCACTGGACATTTTCTGAATATAGGTCTATGTTTACAGTCATCCAGCCTCTCTCTTAAAGCACTGGAAGGAGCTACGTCAGCAGACTTGGCAGAAATAGAACAAATCGTCAAAGAGCGAATGGTGTGTTGTTTTTTTGAGCAATAAAATGGTTGCAGTTTTTTGTACCCTTAATGACATGTTGATTTTTGCATGATGTTGAAGGATTTAGTTATGATTGTGGGATTATTATGCACCAGTATTGCAACTTTAATTTTTGTTGTAGTTAGCACCTGTTATGTGCCAAACAGCCTGTTGTAACTATGCAATTATAATGAACCTTCCTTAGAGGTTCCTGGATTATGTTCTGTTTTGTAGCTTTTTACCAGTTCCCCCCCACCCACCCCCACAGTACTTTGAAGAACCCTGTGTTCATGTACACACAGTCAGATAATTGTAACACACATAATTGTGTATGGCCTCTTATTATTTTAATTCAGATTATACTGTGTATTTTACGTTATGTTACTTTTGTTTTCTGTACATCTCTCTTCACTTTGGTTTGTCTCACCTGTCTCATACTCTTGAACTCTATGTGTTCAGTGACTGTAGGTGTATTGCCTTACAGCACACTGCATTTATGAGTAGCTTCGTATAGTCATTGTTTCCAGAGTGCTGCTTTTCATTTTTGCGTTGTAGTTTATGTGTGTGCGATGCATATTGGATAAACGTAAAACGTATAATTCAGAAATGTAGTGAAAGTTGAGTATTTTGTAAATGGCTTGCATCAGACAATATTTCAGGGTGTAGACACTATTGTAGATTACACCTAGTAAGTCCCTGCATTTGCCAAGTTATTACTACCAACTATAGAAAAGTATGAGAATATTAGGTTAGAGCTGTATTTAGTGGCAAACATTCTTACCAAATGTCACAGAAGTTGGTTATTTGATTTCAAGAGTTGGAAGTTCAACACACACACACGTGCGTGTATGCCTGAGTGTCGTGATGACATAACCTTCTTTTTTCCTTCATGAAAAGAAAGTAGGCTGAATGTAACCTTTTCTGCATGTTAGTAAAAGTGCATTTAATACATGTGTCACACTGAGTTTGATTTTTTGATAACTGTTAAAAAATCCTTGAAGAACATTCACAAGAAGTTCTAGAGCCATTTGAATATTTTCTAGGTATATCTGCTTAATTTTGTCTTAAGAAATGTGGCCATCAGTTTCGAATTTAAGGCTCTCTGCAAACAACTGCGTTTTCATGTGCAAGTTCCAGTGCATTTGTATCTGCAGTTAATTAAGCATCATGCCATGGGGACATGTATATACTTGGCACTTGTAGGAGGTGAGTGGTCTGCTTCACACCCCAGAAGCATTGAATAGGAGGCTGGGTGTGTCTCAGAGCTGGTTTGGACACTATGGAGGAAAAAAAAAATCTTGCTTCTGCTGGGAATCAAGTGACAATCTTGATTCATCCAGGACTTAGCCTGATCCTTATATCAGCTGTGTTGTTCCAGTTTATGTCATCTCTCAGGGCAAATAAATATGCTGATGCACCATAATCATGTACCAGATGGACAGTTTTCTGTTCTGACAATGTTAGAAGTACATTGTCATTACTAACATTTACCTATTTTTGTTAAAGGAGCAACATACAGAAAACCAAGAGAGAAACAGTCTGCTGAACCGGGACCTGAAACCAGTCGGTGAAAGTGCTGCTAATTTGTGCGATGGAGAGGGAACTAACATCAGTGCGACTTTTGAGTCAGCGTTAGGGGAAACAATGGAGGGTGGTGTGGATAGAGTTGATGGTCTAGTGGCAGGGAGCAGTGTCCCTGACGGCAGCAGTGCTTCAAGTGAATCATCTGCAATTCAGAAGCGAGAATATGTGATCCGCGAGCTAGTGGATACGGAAAGGGACTATGTCCATGACCTCCGTGAGGTCGTAGAGGGTTATATGGCCCTTATGAGGGACTGTGATTGTGAAATTGTGATGCCAGAGGACTTAAGAGGAGGCAAAGATAAAATGGTGTTTGGAAATGTGGAAGCCATCTATGAGTGGCACAGGGAGTAAGTATTGAATGTTTCAGTGCAAGTAATTTATTGGCATGACTAGAATAAGGCTTTGCAATGTGGAGTACTGAGGGAGTGTTTATATCAGATTACATGTAGTTTCAAGACAACAAACTGCACTTGGGACAATTTCTGTTCTTAATGTAGGATGCCTTGATAGCTGTGATGATTTGCTGACAGTATTTCCATGTGAGATTTGAGGTCTTCACAGTTATGCTGCTGAAGATCCAAGTGTTCTGGGGTGTTATGCCATGTCAGCTGGTAAATAGCAACTATTAGTACATCCTAGAAGACTTAACAGGACATTCAGGATATACACGATTTTCAATTTTACATCAGTCAGATATATGACAAATACTTTAAACAAGATGAAAATGTGCATCTAGCAAAAGAAATCTGGTGCTGCTGCTTCCTGTTTATTGTCATGAAGAGACGGAGTTGAACTTTCGTGAAGTAATGGTTGAAAAATGCATGTTCAATTATATTTTAATGAAATGTGTGTAGATGTATTTGGGGGAAGGGGCTTTGATTATTATCTTAAGGTTATTCATTCCCTTTGTGATATCAATCAAATATATATTTCACATTATGCAGTCATACACAGAGTAACTTTTTAAAACTTTATTTAGGCAGCTAGTTTCCGCTTAACATAAACCATCATCTGACCTTGTCTTTTAAGAACTTTCAGTAAAAACTGTTAACTACAAGTAGGTGTGAGATCTCACACTTTACAAAGTTCCTAATAACTGCCAGAAAAAAATACAGTAGGTTTATTAAAGATATATAACAACGAAAATTGGTGAGTAGTAATATATGTAATATATATATATATGTGTGCACATCACATCTGTATGTTTTTGTGCTTTGTAAAGAACACAGACCTGACATGTGTACCACATATTGAAAATGTACTGTCTATCAGTGGCTTTTTAAATAGAATTATACATATATTACCCCTCACATTTTTCATTCTTATACATTTAAAAAACCTATTGTATTTTTCCAAGTGTTTATTAGGCACTTCATAAAGGACAAGGTCTCACACCTATTTGTAGTTAAAGTTTTTACTGAAAGTTCTGTAAAAAAGAAACCTGATGATGGCTTATGTCAAGCCAAAATGTGTTGCCTAAAAATTACTTTGATTGTGTGGGACTGTGTGCTGTGAAATATGTGCTGGATTATCAGTGAAAAAAATTTGTGACTTAGGAAAGCAAACTTCCTACTGTAAGTGTCAGCCAGCAGGTATCAGATAAAAACATGCAGCATATATCATATACACACAGGGTTAACATCACCAGCATACAGTGTTCTTGTGAATACGCATTTCATAATTACCAAATTACCAGTTTTTACCAAGTTGTTCAGCCAGTCCCTATGTATCAGATTTCACATGTTAACACAGGCTTTCAAGACAGATTTTACTTGGGTTCCTTTGTACAATTCAGATATATATTTTTATTCATGATTAAAAGAAAGTCTTAATGACAGTTTGGCCTGTGTTTATAAGAATTGTGTAGATTTGCAATACAAAGTATCTTGTCTCTTTCAATTTGAAGTCCTACATTTATAAAAATATTATTACAATGAAAGATGGGTTGTGGTACCTAAGAATATGACAGATATTTGATCACCAGACCTAACTCTGAGTGACTTATTTTTGAGGGGTATATAATGTAACATTTGTGCCACCACTGCCTACACAGGTTCATGACTGGAAAACACAACTGAAGCAGTGGCACTAATTACCAGTGACTTACTGCAAGAGGTCAGGGAAGGACTGGAGTATTGAAATGACATTTGCTTGAATTGACATCTGCCATGTGACTGACGTACGTCACATTGAGACAGGGCGCGTTCAGGGATTTTTTGTCAGTCCCTGTACGTTCAATCAATAATAAGGCTAGTTTTAGTTTCTGTGGGTTTTTGAAAGTGTTAACTATTTTTAAGTTCCATGTAAGTTAGTGAAGGAGGCTGAATACAGGAAGTGTTTATTGCTGTCCTAGTCCATGAGGCAATAGAACAATTTATGGCTTTGTATGTAACTAATGCACATGTTTGGGATAAACATGTGCTGGGGTAGTGAATGGAGCATTTGTATGAGGATATGTACAGCATCAAACTAAGTAAGATATAGTTAGAACTGGAAGGTTAGTTTATTCTGCAATAAAGTACTATTCAGGTTCCAATGTCAGTCATAATGAGGCAAGCAGCGTATGTATAACATAACATCGAGGCACGTTCATGTAACCATTGTTGCAGGGGAAAAGCAGTAAGTATTACATATTCCAAGAGTGTGTTTGTAGCCTTGGGTATCCAGCATGCATTGCACATTCATCATATTGTCATCTGCGGCCTGCCTGACTCTACAATATTTTTTTTACATTATGTCATAAATGGACCTATTTTCAAGAAAAAGTTACTGAACATAAAATGTGTGTTTTGATTTTATATACAACTTTTGTCTGAAACATTTCTCATTCTGAGACAAATTGAGGGAGATATGATCAAAAAAGTATATTCGACTTCATGTAAAGTACTCTTTCTTCATGTCAGATTTTAATTAAACTTGAATTTTCTCAAAAGATTTTTGCAAAATACTCAAATAACAAATTTCATGAAAATCCATCCAGTGGGAGCTGAGTTGTTCCATGTGAACAGACAGACAGACTTGAAGCTAATAGTTTCTTTTTGCAATTTTACTAATGTGCCTAAAAATTATGAGGTAGAAACACACCACTCATTTAATACTAGTCATACCAGTGACAGTTGCTGAGATGATAAACTGTTTAGTGATATATCAGATACCGGGAAAAAGGGTTCCAGCATCACATACGTATGACATTACTGAAGAAAACTGGAAAATCTCATTTGACTAATTCTGTAGATTCATTCCAAATTGAATATCCCCAGAATAGTGTAACGTACGGTCGGTACTGATAGGTATAATGTGGTGAGACATGTTGCTGGTAGTATCGTTTGTTGAGACTTGTTACTGACAGGTAAAATGTGAGTTGAGACATGTTACAGGTAGTATAATGTGAGTCGAGACATGTCACTGATAAGTATCATATGGAGGTGTGGTGAGATATGTTACTTACAGGTATCATATGTGGGGAGATATGTTACTGTTAGATGTCATTTATGGTGCAAAATTGGACAGATACAACACATCAGAGTGAGTGAAATGTTTAAAATACATGGATGAAAGTGTATGAATTCTGTAACAAACACATTAAATCACAATTTCCAAAGTTATGCTATATGACATACTTTTATGACTCAGATGTGCTCTGTGAAGAAGAGTCATAATGATGATA
>Ga0123354_10020652_pt1 | contig 10360 bp, 9 predicted proteins | sample TergutLab28metaG_2_FD_97872 | JGI IMG/M metagenome (GOLD analysis project Ga0123354, IMG submission 97872) | Labiotermes labralis P4 segment gut microbial communities from Petit-Saut dam, French Guiana - Lab288 P4 | ecosystem: Host-associated > Arthropoda: Insects > Digestive system > Gut ...
ATTAAAATCACATTTTTAAGTTTCACATTAAAACATATTTATATTCCTCCTACATGTTTCGATCCCCATACGGGATCATCCTCAGGGAGTATGCACTATATCGAGAGTGAAGTTACTAAAACATGTTATTTATATAGGTTATCTGGTACCATGCATATTTAGGTGATGCCTATGGAGTCTGGTTTATGCTTGTCACCCCCTATGGATGCCCTGGTAGTGTCCTTGGTCGCCAGTGTTGTTATGAGGCATTGTGTTCTCTGTTTCATGGGAACCGAGGCTTTGTATAGCATGTAGTTTAATTTTGTGCTTTAAAATGTCTGATTAGCATCTACTGTGCATACATTCATGTACAGTCATTTATTGAAAAAAATTTGTCTCCTGAAAGTGTTATGTTTTCTATTTCAGTCACAGTTGTGGTGATAAGTCGACTGGTTTACAGGAAAGGCGTTGATCTGATGGCTCAAGTAATTGCTGATATCTGTCCACGATACCCACAGGTAAGCTTATTGCATATACTCCAACTTGTAACTTAACACATTTTCTGAAATGAATAAGTATGTATAAGTGATATTTATTACCATCTAAAAACATGACACATATAATCAACAACTTGACGAAAATTTGTCTTTAACTTTTAGGCAACATGTTTCGGCTATCGAACAGCCATCATCAGGCCAAAGTAGAACACAGTCTATGTACATTGAAAGTGTGCACTCTGTGGGATAATAAATATGTATCAACTTAAAATATTCCCCCCCAGTATTGATGATCCATTACATACCAAGGTACAGGGCACAATTCTGAAAATGTATTAGTTAAAGATGTTAAAATACTAATTCAGCAGTCATGTTGTCATTTCAAAGTTAAATAAATTTGTTAGGATGAAATTATTTACTCTTAGAATTTAAGCCATATGGCATATGGTAAACATTCCAGAGGAACATGCTGCCTCCACCTGCAGTGTCAGAGTTCCTCCAGAATGTTGGTGTTGGTACCTATAAGACTGCATGAAGTTACATCCCTGAAGACAGTAATATTAACCTTTCAACAATCTGCGCATATGCAAACATACACAGAAAAAAATACACCTAGAAATTCATTGTATGTGTTAACACAACAAGGAAATTTCCTGTACTTTTAAGACTGTTGCACAATCTCTGTTTTCTTTTCCAAAAAATGTTGTGTATTTCACAATTTTATCTATTTCTATACAAATAACGTGTTTTTTCATACACCAATGTACTAAAATGTAAACACCAACCTGATGATTTAAAGGTTAATACTCGCCACCATAAGAACATCAACACCAATGAACTCCATTTATTGTTGGTGTTAGACAAATTACTGCATAATTATGACAGTAATTCCACGTGTTGTTACATGAGGATACTTCCCACAGTTGCATTTTCTGATTGGTGGAGATGGACCTAAGCGCTGGCTCCTGGAAGAAGTACGAGAGCGTTGTGGACTGCAAGATCGTGTGACTCTGCTTGGAAGCCTAGAGCACTCACAAGTGCGCAGCGTTCTCACATGTGGACACATCTTCCTCAATACATCTCTCACCGAGGCATACTGCATGGCCATAGTAGAGGCAGCAGCTTGCGGGTCAGTACCAGTGTGGCAGACGTCACAATAGCCCTCACTCACTGAAGACACTGACATGTCCTAATATTCTATGTTGTGTTGCAGTCTTCAAGTAGTCAGCACCAATGTTGGGGGCATTCCAGAGGTTCTTCCCTCAGATTTGATCTGCCTCACTGAGCCAAATGTTCCGTGTAAGTGGTTCAGCAAAAAGGCTGAAGTTTCTCTTAACTAGAATGTCAATGTATCAAAAGTAATAACTAGCAAGAGGATCCAATCTTTTGGGGTCTAACATTGTGTAAATTTGTATATTCATACCATTGTTTCAAAGGAACCTGCTGCCTCTGTCTTCAGAGTTGGTTTCATGGTCATCACCATCAAAACCTCATATCTCACATGCATATTGTATTTACCTGAATATAAGACCAGAATTTTGTCCTACTTCATTATCTGAAAATTGGGGCATCATCTGATAATTATGCATAAATTAAACATGTTCTCTCAACACAGAGAATGTTTTTGTATCTACCATAGCTAGATAAATAAAGAAAATAACGCAGCTACTACAGTAATTATGCACGTACCTCATGCCTCTTATTTCATTACTAATATGCTGACAGCTGACTTCAAGTCACATGATTGAAGTGAGAAATTGTTCTAAGTTTTGTGTAGAAATCATGAGCAATTTTGTCAAGAGGAGAGGTACCATGGCATCTAAAATACCAAAATTAGTGTATTACAGTTACAACACTAATTTTAAATGACAAGAAATTATACATGCAAAAGAAACCAACACCTGCAATGTGGCATAGAAATTTTGTGTCATGGTACAGAATGTATGACAACTGGAACAAGAAAATAAATATTATTAAAGGGAGCAAATTCAACATGAAAACATTTGATGGGCAAAATCAGGGGATGTTTATGCCACTGATGAAAGATTTCTGGAGTTTGTGCTGGAACTATGTAAAAATGGCCTTCCCATTACCATGGGGAAAATATAAAAGAAGGCATTGGAAGCCACCACATCCCTGAAAATCCCACAGCTAGATTTCAAAGCCAGTGGTGGTGAGGAAGTAAGGTTCATGCATCATATAGGATTGTAACCATTCTAGTATTATGGTTGCAAACATCCCCAGTTCAGATCTTGGGATGGAACTCATATATAACTGTTTGACATTGAGCAGGACAACATGCACTTCCATTGCAAGATGTCTGTGCAGTATGAACTCACCTGAGCTACCAGGCTGCTGAGTGAATACAAAAGGTTGACAGGGGAGTGACAGAGCTGAATGGGGGTTTGCTGGTGTTTAAAACTGATACAGTGTAGCCAGCAGAATTAAGATAAACAGTGATAGCTGTATGGGCTATACAGTAACCACAGTGTGCCTCTCACTTTGTCACTGGTAAAACTGTAATTGGAAGCATTTTTAGAATCATTAAATTGTTGCCTTCTTTTGTCATTGTTTCTCTCCCCTTTTAATGTGTCATTTTAAGGACCTTGTCAATTATATTAAATTTGACAGTGAAGTTAACCACCTCCCTGCCATATGTTTGATCCAACACTTGAACAGTGCACTACTTTGTTTGTTAATCAGAATCTTGTCTTTGTCTACATTAGTCATCAATTTATTGGGCCAGTTGAGATGCCAACTCAGCAGTGCTTCACAGGGAAAGGAGCAAGGAACATGTTAAGAAACTCTGTGGTTGTTTGTGTAGTATACCATTGTCGTTAAGCCAGGTAACCTGAAGACACTGTTGCAGATGACATTGTTAGCATCAGCTGAATAACTTCAGCAGCACAGCAGAATAACAACCTACACAGAGTTCACCTGTGTGGAAATAAGCCAATATAATTACCATATGAGAGCTACTCCATTCACATAGGAAACCCAACTAAACTCACATCACACAGCCAACCAAACTAAACCTCATACTGGTGCCTTTGATCATCTCATGAAGTAATGTTCTGCACCAACCACAAAAATCTCATCTCACAGTAATATGAAGCAAAATGCATACATCCATCTTGGGAATCCTGCTTTAAATCCTGCTGAATATTAGTGAATGTAGAGTTATTGGTGCCCAACATCAACATCAAACCTGTTAGGCACCCAGAAAGAAGAGAAGTTAGCCCAAAACACATCACACAAGTGAGGCAATGTACAGTTTACAAGGTTAGAACAGTGTCAGAGAGCTACATTAGTGCAAAGCCTTCTCACAGGCTACCTTGAAACTAGCATACCTCTGCCTTATAATGAAATGGCACCAAAAACATCATCCCATACGGTAGATGGGTAATGCAGATGAGCCTGTCTTTTTCCATGTGCCAAACAGCATTACATTTGATACAAATGGATCAAAACCAGTAACTGCCAAAATAATAGTACATGAGAAACTGATAATAACTGTGATGTTTTCAGTACTGGCAGATGGGAGGAAACTGACATTTAGAGGTTCTGTTGCATAGATAAATTAAATTGCCTGGGACCTTTTGTATAAACCACCAGTACTAAATTTTGAATAGTCTCACAGAAGAAAATCTGTACATACAACATCCCCATTATTCATTCATTTCTTTCATTAGATATGTATAATTTACTTCACAAAGCATATTTGTAACCATTTGAACAGAATGAGTTTCATCAATCATGTATTTGCATGTGATCCCTGGACTGTCACAGCTCTGTTGCTGGGTCTAGAGACGGCACTCACCAATCTGCGTTCAGGTACTGTAGTACCTCCATGGGACTGCCATCATCGTGTAGCATCAATGTGCAACTGGATGGATGTGGCACGTCGCACAGAGGCAGTTTATGATCGGGTAGCTGGTGAAAAGAGCACAACACTAGGGTTACAGCTTCGCAGCTACATGGCAAGTGGAGTGCTTCCCTTCCTCCTCGTTATTACTCTGGCTCATTTGATGCTGCGCTTCCTTGATTGGATGGTACCTCAACAAGTGAGTATAAGCTTTATCACTGCAGTGGATAGTAGATCCAGACATTCTGCTCAGCTACAAAAGACTGCCATAAATCCTATTTATCATTTCATCTTCATCCACTGACATTTCTACAGGAGTTGGTTCTCTAACAAAGCCTTCTCTTGTCTTCTGTGTCTTCCTGTAAGCACTTCCCTTGTATCTGTGTCCATTCTTTCCTGCATATAACAAGACCTTATCCTCTCTTTACCCTCCCATATGTACTCTTGTAAAGTGTCCACTCTTTCCTGGTTACAACAAAGCCTTCTTCAGTCTCTATCTGCCCATAAGTACTCCTCTTGTGTCTGTCCACTTTTTCCCATTCTTTTGAGTCAGTGTTGTTACAATACAGATCAGCTCACACTTACATATGTAAATGAAATAAAACATTCCTATCACATTACCATTACCAGATAATTGGTAAGTCCAAAAAGGGGACCGGTTTGGAATACGACACACTGTTGTCAAAGCCCTATAGAATTAAACCACGCACTTCACCATTTTGCAGAATGTGTGCCTGAGATAAGACATGGAGATCAAGAAGCAGAACTACTCCCAACTACGATACATGACCAGAAATGGTTGATGACTCCATGTTCTTTGCTGTTTTCACTGCCCACTTTAATGAACCAAACCCAGTCTTCAGCATCATGCATTGCCAGAGGACCACACTAGATGATGGACATGCCTTGAAAGAAACCAAATGTTTAATTATTATCTGTATTCATACACGTGCATTTTCATGTGACAGTACAGCACTGGGAGAGTAACCAATTTGACAATGATGTTTCTGCATAAAATGGAGAAATGTGACAATTTTCGAATATAATTGCTCCTCAGATAGGGGAATTTCAGGGCAGATCTAAATCAGTTTGGAAATCTAGAGCAATCATTCCAATGTATGACAAATCGTGACAAAAATGAATATGAAGTACCAGAATTGCAATGGTTTACTTAGTTGGCTGTGGATAACTCTCAGATCCACACAGCTGAAACTTCAAGAAAATTAAGAATGGACAGCTAAATTTATTGAGTGCATAAGAGAACAGGAAATGTTTGAGCATATTGCAAAACTAGAACCCAAGAAAGGTGCTGAAAACCTGATTTTTAATGTGGAAAATTCATTGCCACATTATTTTCAGTAATATTGGCATTAGTAGTATTGTCATTCTTTGGATCAACATATTTATGTGGACATTTATGCTGAAGAATGGAATATATCAAATCAAACCTGAGAACCCACCTTAGAGATGAATATAGTGTTGCATGTTACTCTCAGAATGAACGTGTATAGTCGAGGATTGGAGAGCTGTACAAAAATACATTGTACACAGTATCTCAGTCTGGCACAGTTGCACACTGGTAAGTAAGTGAAAATTTGACACCAGGTGGAAAAAAGGTTCATTAAATATGCTGTGTACAGAGTACATCATAGCTTGTCACTGTAGACAGTTTTGAAACAGAAAATGAATAGTGGTGAATGTGCCGTATTTCCATTTCTAGTAGCTTGCCTCGTCATGCCAACAACTATCAAATACTGTCACTACTATACTGCTTGCATCATAGCTCACATACACATTCCTGTTTCATGTATATACCTATAACAATGAGTCACAAATCTTAACTTACAAATCCATTAAATCTAAAAAAAATCCCTTTCATCATTTTTACACTACATGCAATATTTCATAAAATATTCCCACATGCTCATTCTATTTACTTAGACATACTCTGTTTGTATTTCAGAACATTGATATTGCTAAAGATTACAACGTAACTAGTCACATCACAGATTTCCGCCACGTCAACGGAGAAGTTCACAGCCAAACTTACCAGGAGAGACAGAAGCTATCCTGATATCAGCCAGCTTTTAGCCAATAGCAAATGAACAACAAAAAAGTATTTTGATTTTGATGTTGTAGAAAAGAAAATTTTATAAAAAGTATGTTGAAACCAAATGCATGTGGTGTACTGTTTTTTTATCATCAGTTAAGTAAACATTACTGTCAGTAAATGAACTTGGTTCTACAGCAATGGAAATGGAAATGTTGATTTTTTTTCTTACAAGCTTCTGCTCCAAATTCATAAAGCCCCCAAATTCAAATATACCTAGAAACCTACTATCCCAACTAAGTATTCATGTGGCTTACCTTAGACCCTCCAGGCAAATTGCCAAGACAGTATCTCAAAACAGGACACAAATGCTTCTTAAACGTGCCGTCCAATTTGTCATTCACTAATTACACTACCATTTGAAACTTCAGTATAATCAGGTACTGAAAGCATCATGAAATTAAGCAATAACAGAGCAGTGCCCCTAGAAACACTCATCTATTTTCCAGAATTTATTTCCACAGGTTGTAGTTCCATCACATTTATGAAGGTAATCACAGAGGAAGATTGTGAAGTGTTAATCTGCATATATGTTTACTCAATGATGCTGATTAAAATGTAAAGTTCTCCAAAATGTGGCAATGAATAAAAAACACCTCTTCAGCTGATACATTCTATTGCATACATATAAATATGTAACTGATGCCATGCCTGAGGATGGTTGTGTTTTTGCTGACACATGTAACAGAGAACACCAAAATAAAGTATATAATTGTGATGACTGGGCATTTTTACATTTATGTACCTGATGGGCTCTAAGTCACTGTACCCTTTATTCTATGGATAAAATGTATGTGTGTGAGCACCATGCTTATCCTTATGCAGTAGGATGCAGCTCCAGATCCTTGGAGACATTTGTGGTGTTACAAGCATGGTGGTAACTTCCACAGCAGATAGTAGTTTTGTCTGTATTGTAATGGTGTGCTGCAACTTTCCATTTTAAGAATTCCTGCAGACTGTTGTCAGGTGTAATCAAATCAGGGCTGTGTGCAGGCTATGGAATGGTGATGGTGGCAATCCACAGCCTAGCCACTACTCCAGGAAAGTCATTCAGAAAGTCACAAACAGCACAGTGTAGACCGATGCACCACTGCATTGAAAACATACCTTTTCCTTAAGTCCATTACTGTGGTATCAAGAAGTTCTGTAGCATTTCCAGATACATATGAGCATTAACACAACCTTTAAAAATCATGGCCCATTCACTCATTTGCAGTAACAGCCATCCACAACAAAACACGATGTGGACTACATTACAGCTTGAGTGTGAAGTGATGGTCCATTTTTTTTTGCATTGCTTGTGTATCTTGTTTTTGTATTCCCCCATTTCATCAACCATTTTCATTGTCTTCATGTTTGTTTTTATCTTTAGATTGTGAATGTTCTTTGTTGTAGCCATTGTTCTCCAGGAAGCACATGGTGATGATGCATTACCAAACATCATACAGTGGGTGAAAGCCTTTTAACATGACTGGAACACTATCAAGGATAATCCATATGCAGGATGACACACTATCCTGGACATACTGTTTCAGCTTGTAAAGTTGATGCTGGAAGTGGTCAGTTGTTCAGTGATGTGCCCATTGGCTGTGGAAGTTAAAATAAATGATTCCAGCATTTGTCACAGCATGAACATAATTGGAATGAGAGAAACTGCATCATGTTGGGAACTACACCACCTGACCAAAGTGCAAAGGTGGCACAAGTACACTATTGCTAACCTTAACTTGTACAGTACTCCAACAAAAGTGATGCTTTCCTGCACCACATCATAGCCCTTGACTAAACCAAAGCATGGACTGACAAGCCCAAACTGAAATGGCATTATCCAAAGAAATTTCACCAGGAACCTAGCAGGCAAAGTGATGCTGATTATCACTTACACAGCTGAAAGTGTTATCCACCACCATAAGGTATCAGATGGCTAAACTGTAATAGCAGAGTACTGGCAGTGTATTACTGAAAGTTTCTGGAGAATCACCTGGATCTGAGAGTGCAACTGAACCAACCACATTTCATCACAGCTGCTCCACCACTTGCACTGCATGGCACTGCACACTGCCATGTGGCAACACCTGTGGAGAACCCTTTCACACAGTAGCAGTGAGAAACTGGAACATCCTGCTCTTTGCACATGAGTCTTTGTGACCTTGATCTGTTCCCAAAGATGAAGAAACCCCTCTGAGGCAAGTTGTTTTAAAGTCTGGTGGAGGTGAGGCAAGCAGCAGGGCAGTCCATTGCAGATCTCAACAGGAACTGTTCTGCTGATGGTATCTGTCACATTTGACACGAGGCTACTTGCATGACAGGAGATTACACTGAAGGCAAGCTATGGTACTTTAAAATGAAATAAAGCCTTTCTTCAAGTATCAGACAAGTTGCCACTACTTTTTATTCAACCCACTTACCAAAATTGTCATATTTTAATTCTTTAGGCATCAATTTTTTTTTCTGCCAAGAAGTCAAAAGAAATATTAACATATCAGATTCCAGAAATCTTTAACTTATATAGAGTAGTCTACTTGTGTCCAAATTGCCACCTTTGCCCATAGTATGTTACTGATCAGCGATATATGCCAAGTTTTCTTGCCAGATAAGTTTCAACTGTTGGTATGAACTGCTATTCAGCATCAACAGAATCTGATGAAAGGTTTAGACATATGAAAATAGGCAATGCCACAGCTCATGTCATTAGATGGCTTGTCACTGTAGCCTTAAGTTCAAGCCCACGTGACTTCATGTGGGGTTGAAGGTGGATAACAGCAGTGGCAGAGATATGTTTTGTATTCTTCCCAGGTAATCATCATTCCACACTGCTTCACACTTATCTTCAGGTACACTATAACCAATCAGGTAGCACATTATCATATCCTCACTTCTTACTTAGGTATTTTCACTTTTCTATCCTAATCTTGCTGATCAGAGTAAGGACATGAAGTTTCTGAGTTAAATTAATTTGAAGATAGTATAAATCTGGAAATTTTTAGAGAATAATACCATCATATACCAATCTGATTGGCCACACAGTCTAAGGCATAGGTCTGTTGCCTCTTGATTGCTGGGATTGTGGGTTCAAATCCAGCTGGGTGCATGAATGTCTGTTTCAAGTGTTGTGTATTGCATATTGCAAGGTAGAGGTCTCTGTGTTGGGCCGAACACTCATCCAGAGGAGTCGTACCAAGTGCGGTGTGTCCAATAAGTGTGATCACGAAGCCACATAAGAGGAGACCATGACCCAGGATTGGGTGGAAGTGCCACAGGAAAAAAAAAATTATACATACCAACACAAATACGGCCAAATGAATAGCACTATGACCCTACTCAAACCACTAAATAACCCAAACTTACTCTTGCCATATGAACAATACTATATCCAATCCCTCCACCATGAAGGCAAACTCATTCCAGAGCAGAACCCAGGAGAAATAAATCCCCTATTCCAAACGGTCATTAACCCCCACATTCCCCTTGAACAGACCAGTAGTGCTTCTGCCTGCATACGGATACCACACCACCACAACGCAACACCAACACACATCGAACCAGATATGTGTAAGCTCATATATAAGACATCAGAATATGTGCAGGAAACATCAAAAACATACCACACACAAAGACAACTCAATAACCATAAGACAACGCACCAACCAACATTTACAGAAACACGCTTTCTCAAACAACCACGCACGTCACGACTAAACACTCGCCACTAAATAAGTACGCTAATGCATCAACCTCTATCCTTACAGAACCATACAACCAACGCAATAACTCATCAAATAAGTTGCAAGCTCCTGAGGATGGATGTATTAACATCCGAAACATGTTGAGCAGTAAATAATGAAATAATAAAGCAAGTGACATCAAGTTGGTCTCTCTTTATTCAACTATCAAGATGATGCACGGTCC
>Ga0123354_10020653_pt1 | contig 10360 bp, 10 predicted proteins | sample TergutLab28metaG_2_FD_97872 | JGI IMG/M metagenome (GOLD analysis project Ga0123354, IMG submission 97872) | Labiotermes labralis P4 segment gut microbial communities from Petit-Saut dam, French Guiana - Lab288 P4 | ecosystem: Host-associated > Arthropoda: Insects > Digestive system > Gut ...
ACTGTCACTTTGCGCATGTGCAGTGACTTCCTCTATCAATTGAGAAGCCACAGACGCCATTTCGTGAAATTCATGTTATGTTTATTTTTGTTCCTGTGCATTAAACACGTTTAAGACAATTGAAGGGGCCGCAGGCTGTGAAATAGGTCTGTAATTGGTTTTTTGAACGCTAGGTATATGCTACCAAGTGAGATTCATCATCGGATCTGTCAAGTGTATAGTGACAATGAGATGAGTGATGACATGGTTAGGAAATGGGTTCGGATTTTCAATGAAGGACGAGAGAACGTTTACGATGAGGCTCGAAGTGGGCGTCCATCTTTGGTGAATGATGATTTGGTGCGTAATGTCAACGAAAGAGTGCGTGACGACAGACGTTTCACAATTTCTGATCTGTCCTTGCACTTTCCTCATATTTCAAGGACTCTATTCTATGACATTGTCAGTAGTGGCTAACATCGCAGGCGGCCGCATTCTATGAGGAAGGTATACATAAACTTGTGCCACGCTACGATAAGTGCCTCAATAATGACGGCGAATATGTGTAAAAATAGTTTGAAGGATGTAGAATCTGATAACAATAAAATTTTATACGAAACCTTACTCGATTTTTTTTTACAGCGAAACCTTACTTAACTTTCTGAATAAGCCTCGTATGTGTACCAGACTAGACGGTTCCACTGCCATGAAGACATCAAATATCACCTAAAATATTTACATCTTGTAGCTTCATGTGCGGATTGTTGCAGTGATCACTCAGTGTCTTGCAAGATTTCCGGATATGAGGGACGTAAATAATAAGCACTACGTCTTAAATGTGACAGTGCGTGGTATTTTTACAAAATTTTCGACATTTAAGTCGAACCTGCTACCCCCATTTACATTTAGAGACTCTAGTTTCGCATTTTGCATGTTTTGCATATTGGCAAACAGTTGAAGACAGCTCTGAAGTGCGCTTTCACTTTCATAAAACGCAGCAGAAAATTTACCTCAGCAGTTTCGTCACCCCCCCGTTTCACAATGACATTTAAGATGGACACTTGTCTGTTCGTGCCTCTTAATGCCGTTAAGTAAATGAGTCGCAAAGAGGGGAAACAGCCCCTTGTCCCGCAGATATTGAATTTTGTGCTGATTTTGCCCCCATTATTCGACACTTTAGTGGATCGATGGGGTGACAATGATAACCATTGTTGTTGCATCATTTGGCGCCCTGTCACCGCGGCGTGTTATTGTACCCCGGCAAAGCAAACAAGTGACTAGCTCGAGCCGTCAGCACCAGAAGCTGCGTTTCCCATCAGCAATGGCGGTCTCTCCGTATGACATGAGTGACACAAGTGACAGTGGCTGATGTCACAAAAGTGTTAAGAATCTGTTGTTTGTGACTCCCGGCACCTAGTCAGAGAAGCGACAGGCCAGCGACTGTTTGGTCTGTCTCTGTTATGTCTTCTCCAGTGTCCAGGCCGATGGTACCAACCAGCCTCCATCTCAGCCGGTGTGAAGCTGACCATCTTCTTCCACATTATGTGGAGGCAAAGAATGCTGGAGCTTTGCCTCCATGTCCCTTGGTCTTGCTTGCATGTCATGGTGTCTATGTACTCCGTAAGTGAAACATTCACCGTGCATACAAAAGGACAAGGGTTTTTAGATGCCTTCGCTTTTTATTGTGAAAGTAATTACGTCTTCGTCATGTCGGTCCATCCGTCTGTCTGTACGCATGAATCAAACTCGATTCATACTGGAAAAATTGGAGTGAAATTGTACAGGGTAGTCGATATTGATTTCTAATCAAAAGTGTCGGTACATTTCAGTTTTGTTTGAAATCGGACAAAAGCAACAGACGCCTTACGTGAAGGCCAACTCCGGTGACGACATACGCCTACGACGGCCGTTGCTGCGACACGTATCTTTTCTCCATATCTCAAAAATATGAGTAACACAAATTTCTCACTGTGTTCATGAGACAAAAGTTACACTCATCTATAAAATTACAAAGAAAGTCTTACATTAAACAAATTCTTCAATTGATCCATCACTTTCGATTGTAATACTGTTGCTATAATATGGGGAGAACTTCCCATACGAGAAACAAAATGACATCCTAACATCAGTGCAACTCTTACTGAGGCTCGGACAAATCTGGTGGCGTGTGTTGTGTGAAACCTGGAAAGGTGCATTTTGTACACTCACATTTAAAACACTCGCATTTTGAACACTCCCATTTAGAACACTCGCATTTTGAACACTCGCATTTTCTCTTATTTTCATGAAGTCGTTCACGAATTTAAAATTTAGGGACAAAAACGAAGCGAGCGTGGTATAAGATCGACACCCTACAGCCATTTCGTAACTTACTGATGCACATGATGAATTCCTTGTCAGTGTTGCACTGATCTCGCAGAATGCAACACATCACGTAAAGAAGATAGGCCTACATTATCAAGTGCCGGATTCAACATGCATCTCAGTGCCATATTCCCATCTCTTCTGATTTAAGTCTTGTATGTCTTTTCCCTTTTCCTGTTTGCAGAAATTTTCAAGGAAGTGCGTAACTCAAATCAACCCCTACCGTTTCCTGTCAGATTTTTTCTTACTTATCTTTTACGAATTACACCACCATTCGACGATATAGGCAGGGTCGTGTCAGGGACCTCAAATAAAAAAAATTAATCTGAACTCAATATCGAGTGAGTGGATGTGTGTCTAGCAGTTACAACATATATTTTCCATTCATCTCAGTAATTAACCAACTTGATGAAAAAAAAATTGTTTTACAATAAGTTTATTTCATGCCTCTACATGTTTCGAGCACATGTGCTCATCATCAGGAGGTCAGGAGGTCACACCTACGTGTGATGATACCAGAGGCTGTGTAACGCAATTTTGACCTCCTGATAATGAGCACGTGTGCTCGAAACATGTAGAGTCATGAAATAAACTTATTGTAAAACAAAAATTTTGTGCATCAAGTTGTTTAATTACTGAGATAAATATACTGAGATGCACGGTCAGCAAAACGTCAGAATTTGCTTTCCATTTTGGCTCACTTCCTAATTAGATCTACCGTGACATGTAAAACGGGACGCGCCAATAGTCGTACATCTCCAGTACGGATCAGATGTACGTTGATTGAGAATAGTTGTGAGTTTCACGCTTCGGCCGCCTTACACACAGAGAAGGCTTCCCCCGCCCCTCCCCGCTCCGCTGTCTATTTTCATGTAACCGAATTCGCTCATCAACACCCTGTGCAGTCTCTCCGACCCTTTGAATATGTTACAGTCTATATCAGCTTTTGTGTCTTTTGTTTCTGAAATAACGGGCATACCGGAGTTAGTTACAACAGCAGTAGTTGTGCGCACTCGTTAGAGCGAAGTTTGCGAGCAGAAAGGAAGTCGCCCGCCCCTTCGCATCGACCCTGATACAAATAAACCGTTGGAGTGACCTGCCGAACAACTTATGCCTTTGATGCGCCCTGCCTCCATGTTTGTTTATCTTAAGCCATCATTTCCTTCATTAAGTTTTTTTTTTTTTTTGTCCTTTTGAGAAGCACTCTACTGAGGAGCCTGTCAGACGCAACCCGCATCGCTTTACAATTTACCTTTTTTCTCAACAAACACCGCTTTGTTCTGTAGCCGTTCTGCTGTTCATGCCGGTGCGAACAGCACTCTGCTCCTCACTGATTCTTGATTTAGTATTAGGTTACTGAGCCACCCTCTATGAACTGCACAGATCATGATGGTATTGAATACACGTATGAAGTTAGCTGGAAGGAAACGTTTATAGAATGGCTGCGGGCTATCCTGAAAGACTGACGTAAACCGCGAGGCGTCCATTCGGAATAGTCGACTTAGCGGGCAAAGTAAGATCTAGACATTCACCGCACTTCAGTCTGCTTGGTGCCCCCATTTATCTGTACCACTTCCTACAGGTCTGTGTGTCGCTAATAGGTGTGTTTTAGTTGATGGATTATGTGTGGATGTGTTTAGCGACAGAGATATCAACTGATATGCAGTTAACAGAAAGAAAGTTTTGATTAAGACTTCTGAAGTGTTCACATACTTTAACCGACCGGTGGTTTATTAATCGATACGTTAATGACTTAATGTCGCTTATAAATGCGTTGTACGGAAGAGAGCGTGATCGGTTCTGTGTGACGTTAATAAGAAACATGTTGCTTTGTCTGACGGCGGAGGGTTTGGGTCAGTATGTTTTCGGTTCTGGAAATCGAAGACAGTTGGGAAGACACATGAAGTCCTTGATTATATTTAAAGAAAAAATAAATGAATGAACAAATATATAAATAAATGCGAAATCTACGTAACAATGGGCATTGCTGAGACAGTAAATAAAAGTAGCATGACAGCAAATTTTACTGTATGCCAGAATTCATGAATAAATGAACATGTAAATATATAAATTAATTAATTAATTAATGCATAAATAAGAGTAAAATATACATAAGTATTGGCACTGCTTAAACAGTAAATAAATGTGACGTGATAGCAAACTTTACAGTGTGCCATGATTCATCAATGCTGCAGACAGTGACCTCTATGTATGACGACGCCTACAGCAGCTCTCTAAACAGACGGTACTGGTGTCCCTTTGCCTAAGCCAAAAGTGTATGTAGCGTGATGAGGTCAAAAGCGCATGGCGCTGTATTTCCATATTCCCGCTCAGCTCCTATTTTCATTCTGCAACATTTGTGTGCGGGTTTAGATTTTGAACTTCATGCAACCGAAGCTCCATTGGCCTGACTTGTGTCGTTTAAGGTACTACTACTACTACTACTACTACTACTATTACTGCTACCACCACCACTACTAATACTGTTACCACCACCACCACCACCACCACTACTACTACTACTACTACTACTACCACCACTACTACTACTTCTACTACTACTACTACTACTACTATCCGCCCCTTCTAACGCCGAGGTTGCAAACGGTTTGAAACCGTACCTCCGTCTCGCCTCTCTGCTGGCATAGGCATATCATGGGGCATGGGGTGATCTTTACCTTTACTAGTACTACCACTACTACTACTGTTACCACCACCACACTACCACCACCACCACTACTACTACTACTACTACTGTTACCACCACCACCACCACCACCACTACTACTACTACTACTACTACCACCACTACTACTACTTCTACTACTACTACTACTACTACTACTACCACCACCGCCACTACTACCACCACTACCACTACTACTACTACCACTACTACTATCCGCCCCTTCTAACGCCGAGGTTGCAAACGGTTTTAAACCTTACCTCCGTCTCGCCTCTCTGCTGGCATAGGCATATCATGGGGCATGGGGTGATCTTTACCTTTACTACTACTACTACCACTACTAATATTACCACCACCACTACTACTACTACTACCACCACCACCACCACTACTACTACTACTACTACTACTACTACCACCACCACCACCACCACCACCACCACTACTACCACCACCACCACCACCACCACTACCACTACTACCACCACCACCACCACCAACACTACCACTACCACCACCACCACCACCATCACCACTACTACTACTACTACCACTACTACTACTACTATCCGCCCCTTCTAACACCGAGGTTGCAAGTGGTTCGAAACCATACCTCCGTCTCGCCACTCTGCTGGCATAGGCATGTCATGGGGCATGGGGTGATCTTTACCTTTACTATTACTACTACTACTATTACTACTACGCTTCAAAACTTTGTCCTTAAACTAGATAGCGCCTCTGCGAAGAGCATCTGCCATTGTCTTTAGATGTGTTTAAGAAAATCATATGTTGGTTGTTTAATGACGACTTATTACATAACAACTATGTCGTTGACTGAAATGAGTGGAAGGAATGGATAGGAAGTTACCTTAGCTTGTAGCACTAGGCCTATTTGTTTTGAAAAATTTCAGAAAATCACAAACTTGTGTTAGGATATTCGGCTGTCCGACCGAGTTTCTAGCAGGACGGAGCTGAATGGTCCTGCGATTCAGACGCCCCACAGATGAGTTAATAATTCTGTGTTAAATAACTACACATCCGCTCAAACAAGTACTTACGAATGACTTGCTTCGAATATTAATTTCTTTTTGTGCAAGTGTTCAGTACATTGTATTTTTGTCTTATAATTAATTTGCACCGCAACAGTCCAGGGTCTATGATATTAGTTTAAGTTACAATTTGTCCAATTGCTGTGTACTTTTCTTTCTAAACGCCTTCATAAGCGAAAAGCGAATACTAACGTCGTCACTTCTGCCTGTCCGTCCACACACATTAAACGATGTCTGCCGGGATGATTTTTGTGAGTTTTCGTATTTTAAATTATTTATTTTATTTTTTCCGATCTTTTAAAATTGGACAAACAAACAGACACTTTAAATAAAGACCAACTTATCTCTGGCAGACCGTTGTAGCTCAGTAGTTAAGGTGCTGAGTTACAAATCGGAAGGTCGCTGGTTCGATCCTAGCTGGTGTCATTGGAATTTTTTCATTGACATAAAATCCTTCCAATCGCATTATGGCCCTGGGGTCGACGCAGCCTCTAACAGAAATGAGTACCAGGAGCATTGCCTGCGGGTAAAGACGGCCGATGCGTATGGCTGACACCATCCTGTGCTGTTGTCATGAAATCTGGGAACCTTAACTTTCTGGATCCCTCTGGGCCACTCCAGGCCTGTAACGGGACTGCTTTACCTTTATCTCTGGCAGTGATTATTCTACGTAAGAGAGATGAACCGTATCCTCCGAGGGGTAGGCACAGGATAAAGAATCAGTTTTCCTGGTCGAGACAGCCTGTGTTTTCTGGGCGGTACAACCTGAAGCTGAAGAAAGAGTTGAACAGTATGGCCAACTGTAAATATCACGTACCGAAGTTTAAGGGTTGGCTGTATTAAATCTCCCAGCTAATTATCTCGACATTGATCGATTTATGACAGTTGCTAAGATACGGATAAATCCTACTAAAAGGTAAAGTGATCCCGTTACAGGCCCGGTGTGGCCCAGAGAGTGGGTATAGTTATAGCTCTACTCTTCCATGACCGCGGCACTAGAAGGGGTGAGTGGTCAGCAGCACGCCCCGGCCGCATTTTACCCCTGGGAAAAAGTCGGTACCCATTGTACAGGAGTCTGGGTGGGCCCCAGGGCCGATCTGGACGGGCGGAAAATCTCGTCCCCTCCGGGGTTCGACCACGGACTATCCAGCCCGTAGTCAGTCGCTATACCGACTGAGCTACCCGGCCCATGGATAAATCCTACTCTATGTTAAACAAAAGAGGCAGTGTACGTGTAACGTAACACTGAGACGCGTTCGCTTAACCCTTTTTTGCCGGGAAGAGCAATAGATATTAAATAATCTTACTGTGTTGTCTGTAGCTTTAATTTTCCAGCACGCAAAGCTCATGTTTCGTTTTATATTGTTGTCGGTGGTCTATGTAGCTTTACCATGTTTTTTCCTGTTATCTCATAAAGGCAGGATTTTCGGGAAGAAACCGTTATCATCATCATTATTATTATCATCATCATCAATTATAGAACATAAAATGTGTGTTTTGATATTCTCCATAAATTTTGTCTGAAATGTTTCTCTTTCTATGGATTAGGCAAGATACTATCACAAATATCTGGATGGTCCGGGATCGAATCCCGACGGGGACGAGATTTTCCGCCCGTCCAGACCGGCCCTGGGGCCCACCCAGCCTCCTGTAAAATGGGTACCGGGTCTTTCCCGGGCGTAAAGTGCGGCCGGGGCGCGCTGATGACCACTCACCCGCTTCTAGTGCCGCGGTCATGGAAGAGTAGAGCTATACTTCTACCCACACCGGGCCTGTAACGGGGATCAGTTTCCCTTTTTACTATCACAAATATACATAGGTATTCACATAAAGTACCTGGTGTTTTCGTCAGATTTTAATGAATCTTGAATTTTCTCGACAGATTTTCGCAAGTACTCAAATATCTAATTTCATGAAAATCCGTGCTAAGGGACGGACAGACTGACGGACATGAAGAAGCTGATAGTGGCCTTCCGCAATAAACTATTCATGCATTAATATTAAGGGAAAATAATTTGCCGAAAGCGTCACAACTGTTGCGCACTTTTTTAAGAGCTGTCGTCGTCATCATCATCATCATCATCATCATCATCATCGCCGTCATTATCATCACCACACCCATCATCACTCTTGTAGGACGGTCAGTTCAACATGTCCCTTAGGTCACAACTAACTTTCACAGAGCAACAGCGTCACGTGACGTATCAAAAACAGCATTTCTTACAATAAACGTGCCGTCCCCAGAACAGCTTTTCTGTTAAATTTATCACCACCACTGCCGCCGCCACCACCGCCAACGCCACCACCATCATTATCATCACAATCAAGAACACTGTCAGAACCATCAATACTGTCGTCTTCAATACCAGCCCATAATAATCATGCGTCAGTGCTCCTGGCAGTTCAGAGATGTTTCCCCTCGAGTTGCATTGCATCAAGAAGTGGCAGTGATGTCGGATGTGTTTTGTTTGCAGTGCTATATTAGCGGCAATCAACTCAAATATCGGAGCAGCGGGTTACCCAACACATCGCGGGTTCTCACATGAATTATCTATACGTATCGATCCGGAAGCCGCTATTTTGCATAAAGACCATTCATCCTATATAAAAACTAGGGACAGCTCTGCGCTACCTAGCGCAGGAAAACCGCGAAACGATGTTTTCGATATCAGCGCTATGACGATAATGATAATCATGGTAATACAATTAAATTACAAATGTATTAAATGCTAATGGATGTAATGAATTTAGAGAGGGTGAATATTCCTTGAACCGCTTTTAAATAAGAAGTTGTGCGAGACAGTTTTAAAAGCAGCAGGTTTCCGAGCACACTTGCCCCTTTACTTGCAGCATAACTGAATGAAAGAGACGTATAAAGCTACATTTGGATACTCCTCTTGCAGTAAAGTAGAATTCACAGCAATGGATATAATTTATGTCTCCATGTTTATAAAACTGGACCGGAAATTAGCTAACAGTAATCTAACCGTTTAAACGCCAGTGGTAAATATATTGACTCATATTTAATTACACACACACCAACACATGCGCATATATATATATATTTTTTTTTTCAGAAGTCTAAAATTTACATTAAACATTTAAAACGCTCCTACATGTTTCGATCACACGATCATCCTCAGGGATCATATATTTTTCCTTGCTAAAGTTATAATTTAAAACATTCAGTGAATTACTTCGTTATGTTAACTTTGGTGCTGTGGCAGCCATGTCGTGTTTTTGTGTGTGAGTCGTACACTGTTCAGAATGAGCCAGGTTATGGTTCTGGGTCATATGCTGTGCAGCGTGAGTCTGCGGTGCATTGTACCATATGCTGAAAACATAGTCTAATGCTCCTGAGGGTGGGCGAAGTTATCGCCTGAAACATGTTGAGCTGGTTGAAATCGTTAATAAAATTATCATTGTTGCATCTAGTCGGCTGTTTATATTACTATATTTAGTTCCTTGTCCACAACTCTTTCGCACTAGAAGTTGTACGTACTACATTTTTTAGTGCAATCTAAAGAAACTGACGAGGGAAAATCAGAGTAAGGCAGAAGAAGTGCTGCTGACCTGGATCAGGCCTAACGTACTAGAACATAACAAAGTACGTCTACCAGCTTATATACCGCTTACAGTCTAATCCTAATTGTAAATAGTCCTTCTGTTACTCTGGTATGCGGTAATCCATGGCTCCGCGCGATGCAGGCGTCTTCCTTTTTGCCTTGACATAGCAGAAGGCAAAATAAGCGTACTGCTGTAGAAGCACTTTGTCCTATATCTTTAGCTAATTGTTCTTTGAGACTCAAGTGTGGTCTATAGAACACCCACGCTGCAGTGCTTTCTTCCGTTGACTTACCATCCTTCTTCATGTTGACCTGCAAACACTTGTTGAAGCGACAAGCCTGGCACTGGTTGCGGCGGGTGACGTCAACCACGCAACGTCCGTTCTCTTTGCAGACGTAGTCCAGGTTGCTACCAAGCACAAAGCAAACTTTTGTTCGGATATGCGATGGGTGCTCGGAAACAGAAGCGCACATAAAAATAGCTTAATTGAAACATTGCTTTAATATGTAGAGCTATATGCATGTGTGTGTATGAGTGTGTGTGTGAGTGTGTGTGAGTGTATTGTGTGTATGAGTGTGTGTGTGTGTGAGTGTATTGTGTGTATGAGTGTGTGTGTGTGAGTGTGTGTGTGAGAGAGAGAGTGTGTGTTGTGTATATGAGTGTGTGTGTGTGAGTGTGTTGTGTGTATGAGTGTGTGTGTGTGTGAGAGAGAGAG
>Ga0123354_10020656_pt1 | contig 10360 bp, 6 predicted proteins | sample TergutLab28metaG_2_FD_97872 | JGI IMG/M metagenome (GOLD analysis project Ga0123354, IMG submission 97872) | Labiotermes labralis P4 segment gut microbial communities from Petit-Saut dam, French Guiana - Lab288 P4 | ecosystem: Host-associated > Arthropoda: Insects > Digestive system > Gut ...
GAGAAGTGTGTGGAGTCCCAAGGGAACTACTTTGAGGGTGATTAGGTGTCCAACGCTCCAAGTAAGCCAGTTTCTTTTTCCCGGCCAAAGGTCGGATACTTTTCTAACAGACCTCGTATGTATATGTAGTGACGTTATAACAGAGTTCGACTTTAGGTTCCTGAAGATCCAGCGAAAATCGAGATTTGCGCACGTCGGAATTGATTACACGTTTGGTCAGTTATATATATACACTCGTAGGCAAAGTAGTCCAGTTGAAATCCAAAATGTACGCCATATTGCCTGTTGCCCACTAGTGAAACAGACTCATGCATTATAGATGTCCTGGTGGACCCGTCTTCTTCTTCTTTTTACCATTCTCGGACTGGAAACACGTGTTTTCACTGGGTAAGTGCAACGCCTGTAATCTATGAAATGAAAATGTTTGATATAAGGCCTTTGATGGATATGAATAATGGATTCCACAATCATTTTCATGCCAAGGAATATTCGTGACCCAGTTCGACAATGTTACTTAGGAGAATGGTGATCTTTTGTAGTTGGTGTCGGGAATAATGTGAAAGAAGGAAACGAAGTACAAACATCGGGCGAAGAAATGTTCGGTAGTAGAAAAAATAAGACTATTAGATCTTTTGTTTAGGTGCTGAATGCTTGTAGTCTTTTGACCTACATAGAGTGGCAAACTGTGGTATGACGTAGTACTGTTATACTTGACCTAGGCGATAGAAAGACAAACATAAAGAAAAATAAGGAAGAGAAAGAAGGCCAACGAACAACGGAACTTACACAGAACAGTGCTATAGTCGTGCAACGGGATCAGAACACATTTAGTTTAAATGGTCCGGGAGAGTTATAACTTGCTTATGTAGGCCTACAATGAATTAATTGCGATAAATTATATTTAATGTAATTAAGATTAATAATATGTCACTGCTTCAAAGACATTTATTTCCTGAGTCAACGCGGTAGTAGAATGTAACTAACCGCTCACCTGAATCTAGTGCCGTAGTTAAGATTGTGCGGATATATACTGCAGTTTCTCCATACATCTTCATGTCGTGGTGCTTAAACGACGGGACAGCCGAGCTTCTAACTGTAACTTCAAATGAACTTTAATTTTAAATACGGGTAAAACAAGGTATATTTTCAATTTTTTCCTCAAAGTTTTGTAGTTTCAATAATTTATTACCACTAAATGGGCCGTATGTTACTGTCTTTGCACCGAGTGAAGAAACTAAATGTGAAATGGAATACACTTCGTTAAATAACATAACTGGCGTTCCTGCAGTGTCTGTGATGTGTTTGAGGGGAATAAAGTAAATCCATTGTGCAGTCTACATTTCGTAAGGCACTTACTTGAATATTATTCAAAATCATTGTTAAACTTGGTAATGTATAAAATATTGTTAAAGTGCCTACAACAAAGAGGTGTAAGCTGTAATATCACTGCCACTACCTCATATTTATTTCAGACTGTTAATACAAACATATGCTCTGTTTGTCAGTCTGTAATATGTTTCTTCTCTTGCGATAATTACTGAAGATCTTAACTGTATCCTGACCGATCTTCATAACTTCTTTTTTCTGTTAGAAATGTTGATGCTTGTTTGGGCTACATGAATATAGCTAACAAACACACGAAAAAATACACGAACGTAAGCTTTATTGCTTGTGTATTTTCCACATTTTTTTTTATTTTCAAAGCTATATCTTGTTACAATTATGAAGATATAAATGCAGTTGTCAAGGCAAATTTATATAGATAAATAATATCGGACAGGATAATTTCCTGATGACATTTGATTCCTTTGAATTTTCGATTAGCCATTAGCAAGGTAAAATATTTAGATGGATTAAAATTTATTGGGACATATCAGAGTTGTGGGTATTATAAAGTTATTTTGATGGACAGACTGTACATGCGAAATTAAATGCTGCAGATCAAACGATTTATACAACCTAGTCGTACTGTGAAGATGGTTAAGAAATTCTTCGAAATTTTGGTTACGTAAGTAGCTTATGTCGAAGTAATATTCATGACAGAACAAATAAAAAAAATTGGCCATTGCCGTCTTCTGAAATGCGACGTCGTGTACTGATAAATGCCTACAAGATTTGAGAGTTTCACATCACAAAATACGATAATCTGCATAGTCATCTCCGTGACAAACTCGGATCTCTCAAAGATCAAACTGAACTTTGGGAATGCTGGCTATCTTTGAGTTCAGAATATTTCGTCTTCCATTACCCCATCTCTAAATGTAGCGATAAATATTTCGTCTTTTAGTGCCCCATCTTTAAATGTAAGGATATTTTGTCTTTCAGTTTAACATCGTTAAATATAAGAATATTTTGTTTTCTGGTGCCACTTTTCTCAAGGTAAAGATAAAAGTTTCTTTTTTCATTTGCCCACCTCTAAATGTCAGGATATTTTTTTTTCCAGTGCCCCCCCCCCCATTAAATTTAATTATGTTTTGGCTTCTAGTGACCCACCACTAAATATAATGACAGTTTGATTTCCAGTGCTCCACCTTTAAATACAAAGATATATATAGTTCAACTCTGTTATAACGACCTTGGTTTGTGCGACACCTCGGTTATAGCGTTATACATCCAGTGTTACCAATTAATTCCCCACATGGCATATGCTTTTATGTCTTGCTTAGTACGTCACGCATACAAGCGTCTACCTTTGATATAATGACATTGCCAGTCATCGGTTCGAGTATAATTTTCCAAAAGGAAGGCTGTTTGGAGATGAACCATCTCATCGTCCTTGAGAAAACAATTCCTCTACTTTTTCAGGTAGTTATACAAATTCCAGACCTATAAAATGACAAAGGTTATTATGACTTCAGGCTTTCGCCGCATTATGAGAGTTTCGCTCGTCTTTAATGTTACGCAACGGAGATTTTTAGTTACCGACATTTTTCGGAATGCTTGACGCTAGAAGAGCGAATATCCCAACGGTAATTCACTTTGTGCGTAAAGTTACCCTCTACTTTTCTACCGCTGTAGTAGATAGGTAGACTGGTAGAATGACAACCTGGCTCAGTTACGCATAAGAGGAAGGTTTTGAGCGCCAAAGGAAAAGTTAAAATAACATGAGAAACATAATATGGAAAAAAGGAGGCAAACTTATGTCGGGAGCGTGGTTCATAAATTCTACAATCCAAAATATTTGTAAAAACACAACCAAAATTATTAGCGCGATTTGTACAGAACGGATCGAGAATAAAGCGATTTCGAAAGTCTGAAAGCAGTGACGTCAATGATGCTTTTTTTAAATGGCTTAAACAACAGAGAAGTGACAGTGTGCCGGTGAGCGGTCCTTTTGTCAAGATAAATTTTGTTCTTCCTGACGGACGGACAGACAGAGACATGTCGAAGCTAATAGTCACTAATTGCAGTTTTGCAAACGCGCCTAAAAACGGAAAGATTAGTAGTTAATTCTGTTCACCAAATACATAGTAATGTGGTGACGACATCCATGTATTTGTGGTATGTGATAAGTATGTCACGTATCACATATGAGGAATAATATAAATTATTATTCGATTTAAAGCTAAATTTTAGTTCGAAGGACCTGAACGAAGACAGAGCTTGTCAGATTACTTCTATGGTAAAACCAATAAGATGCACCAATGTATCAAAGTTAATTTTATTTTGGAATGACACTCTACATGTTTCGGACGGTCTTTCCGTCCATCATCAGTAGTTCAAGACTGTACGTACAGCAACAGGCATTTGTCAAACAGAAATTGCTGTCTGCTCGCTAGCAAGCAAACAGCAGTATCTGTTGCTGTATTTACAGTCTTGAAATCCTGATTATGTACGGAAAGGCCGTCCGAAACATGTAGAGTGTCATTCCAAAATAAAATTAAATTTGATACATTGGTGCATCTGGTTGGTTTTACGATAGAAAGATTACTATGATGCACGGCCCTATGAACGTCAAATCAGAACCTGTCAGATATAGGAACAGGTGGAGTATAATACTGAGAATGACGTTATGGGCACAAGGCGGTATAGTGACTCTCTACGGTCTGGATCCGTGATTTGAACCCTGGTTGAGGAGAGAGATTTTATTTTTTCCATACCCGTCCAGACTGGCCGTGGGGCCCAACCAACCCCTCCTGGAATGGGTCTTTCTTGATGGTGAAGCAGCCAGCACTTACCATCCACCCCTATCTAGCAACTAGGTAAAGGGTGAATGGAATTTCACGTCTTCTCCCGCCTCTGCTTCCCATGGCATGTTATGAGGTGACTTTTACCTTTACCTTAACGTTGACTTTCCCATGCGGGAATAAGTTTGAGGATGTGAATTGCATTTGGTCAAACCAGTGGCGTACGTTCGTGTCACAATAATTAATCTTCAGGACACGTAAAATTGGAGAATTTCTAGACTGAGGGGAGCTACTGTAGGATTCCTTGAACGACTATATTAACTGGGATTTGTCGCCTTATGTAAAGATAATAAATTGTAAAACATTGAAATATTTTATAAATAAGTTTAGTCTTTTTGTTTCTTTAAACATACTCAACTGCAGAGAACCACGTGATGTTGCAACAGTGTGTCGAGTTAAGATACCACATGAAGCCATATCGGGTTATGTTCAGACACGGGACAAAGTGACACCACACTTGCGCGCGGAGACTTCTAATTCCCTTGTAGAATGTGATGCATCGAAGTTACGTTAGCAGTTTCTGCTTATAAACTCTAAGCCATCCAAATTAACAGTAATTCGTGACTGATGGATACGTCAAGGTTCTAATGCATGAGGACATTTTTGTAAGCAGTTCGGAGAAGATTTTTTGTTCAGTAGAATTTCGGTTCAGCTTCAACTTCTGTAGCCTCTTTATCATGCAACATATGTTTCTCAAAATAAAGAATATTGGTACAAAATTGTAAATATTTTACTGGATAATATATTACCGCATATTGACGTAGGCGGTGAAAGTTTGATAGTAGGAAGGTTTTATCTACAGTTATATTTAATAATACAGAGTCTGGATACTTTCTTGCAAGCAACTAAAAATGCCAGGGCGCGCCATGAAAACGGGCGTCAGTATATTCGGTGCAAGAGAGCTTCGGTTGCCTTCATTGTCGTTTATCGGTAAAAATCCGATAAATTCAATGGTAATTTTTTCCTGGAGAAACAAAATCGGTCATTGTGTTAAATTGCCAAATCTTCATACCACTGACAACAATCCCCTGCTTTAAAGATTAACAATTAATGACTGTGAAGAATGTTTCAGGGGCAGAACTACTCCTAAATCATCTTGCGTTTCTCGAACGTCAAGCTCTCTACCGCCATTTTGTTCTTGATACTTTAAAATCTGTACAGCTGGCACCTTTTGAGTAAACGCCACATTACATAAAGTACATTAAAATTTTGTTCCAAAATGAAAATGTCCTTGGATATCCCCTATTAAAATGTATAACTATACAGTCTTGAAGACACTCTGCATTCTGCAAGGATTCGTTTGGAAGTTCACGGGCGAAACACTTTCAACACATACAAATTATAATTATTATTGTAATTATTATTATTATCATCATCATCGTTTGTTTGATATGGACTACTCAAGTGCTTTATTGAAGGACGAGTGTTCTACATTAATAATATTTTTTGTAAAAATTTTTTTTTAAATTTAATTGTATGAATTTTACAAATTCTCTGTGTTAAATATTTTCTGTACTTCATGTTTAAGTTAATATCGGCTTTCAGTATAAGGGAAATGAGGTTCGTTCCCAGATTAAGGATATCCTGAAATTACTGACCACAAAACAAAAAATGTTGCTGTAATAGAGTGACTGTTCCCACTCACTTCGCATTGCTTCATAAAATTAGGTACAGCACAAACAACTTACAGTGTTTATTTCATTGTGTGTGCATTCGTTGTCAGCCACTAAATGGTCAATGGGATTATTATATTGCCCAGTATTGTAATTCCGTTATTTCAGCAAGTAAATAATTCAATCCTCATTAAAATAATAATAATAAACTTTGGCATTAACTGAAAAGTGTATATTCAAAAAACTTAAATATCACTACCAGAGACTGCAGACGTATTTACTAACTTCTTATTATGAGTTAAGATAGTAATTGCTTTATAAATTATTTCTAATTGTGTTGATGTATACTGACCGTGTAAATTATTGTGTTAAATGTGGGCTTTACCCCGCCATGCTTGAACTACGTACACTAATTGTTGTTGATTGTATTAACATATTCTTCAACATTTTCTTCCCAACCCAACACCTTTCTTCCACATGGAATTCCTTCTTTCACAATAATACTTCTCCACCAATTTCTGCTTCTTTATTCGTTTTCTTCATATGCGCTTCTTTATTTCGCACATTTCAATCTATGCTCAAAACATGCGCTCGAATCTTCGTCTTACTCCTCTCTCGGCGTTTCATTGTTCCCACTATGCTACATGATCTGTGAATTCCCCCGAAACAATCCCTCCCCCCCCCCCACAACATCAAAACCATGCTCATTCCACACATCGATACAATAAACATGGCACTCAATATTTCGTGGTCTTTTTATTTCGCTTACGAATTACCAACGTTTCGAATATGTTCACTGATAACATGTCCATACACGTCCTTGTCGTTAACCACTTTGCGCTCTTTTCCTTTGCTTATTAATTACATTGTTGCTTTCAATTCGTTGTTCTTTTCATGTCGCTTTTATGTAATGTCATTAAAAAACTAACATCCGTAAATTTTCAACTTTGCTTGGCTGTTTTATCCCGTGTGTTTGCCGCACATTCTGATTGGCTGAATGTTTTATGGCATGCTCTTTGCTGTCTTGTGCTCGTTCTTGTATACCCCTCAATTTATCCCTCCCTCCCCCCACATTCGCCTTTCCTTCCGCTCTCTCTCCTCTTTTCTTTTATCTCTACAACTTGGTCTCTTCACTCCTGGGTGTTCGACTCTCATTTATTCGTTTCTTGCCCGTTACATGTGCCTCATTTGTTTGCATGCTTTATTTCGTTACTTTGGTCTTCACAATATCCATCGTCAACCACTTCCTCCTGACCCCTGGACGCTTCGCCTTGTCCCGCTGTCACAGAACCTCAAGAGATAGACCTCATTTACCAAGTCCTGAAACAAGCCGGTGAAATAAGCAGTAGCCGAGGTGGCGCCACTCGTGCCTCAACACCAGCGCCACCTGCGACGGCGACGTCGAGCAACCAGCATAACACAACAATGCTTGGCTCTGTGTCCGTGAAGCAGTCGGAACCACCCAACGGAACCGGTTCGACGGCGACTAGTGCTGCCTCCTTCCACAGACGTTCTGGTCCTTCTCAGCAGCAGCCATTGTTGTTACGAGGAGCCACTAGTTCTCTAACTGTGGGCCCCGTACCTCATGCATCCATTTCAGGTGTGTTTGTTCCTTCCATGTTTCAGTGTTCTTGGTGTTGACTAAATGCTTGTTCATGTGAATGCTGATTTACATTTCTTCTGTGTGTTTAATACGTTTACATTTTCTGATTGACTGTAAAATGTACTTTTCAGTCTACTTGAGTGTTAGGTGTTCATTGACGCAACACTTTTAACAGTAGCTGTACCAGTATAATGAACATTAACATTCTCTTAAGACTGTGCACTGATTTACCAAGCACATGATCGTGTAGTATATACGATGTCACGAACTTGCCTCTTTCAATTTCTTCTTCCTAGTATGTATTTTGAGCAACTATTCTCAAAAAGAGTATAAATTAAATGATACAGAATACATTTATTCATAAATTTTATAACTTCCACACACAAACCAAATACGGTAGGACAAGGAAGAAGCAATCAAGGAATTTAGGATGATCGGGACTTAGACTTGTAGCACCTGAGGCGAGATGAAAAATGAATCTAATATCTGTAGTCTGTCATTGCAAAGGGAAAAGGTCTTCGGAGATCCGATAGAGAAATGATAATAATATTAAAACGAAGCTTCAAGTGATAGGAAAAGTGAACGGGTCAAGTAATGGGTTGCCGTGCACACGGCAATTTAATTTCTGCAGCTGTAGTAGGCGGGGTGTTTACAGATCCGCTGGCGACTACCAGCTTCTCAACGAAACTATACATAGAAAGAAAAGATTCCATTGACTGATTGCAGTTAATACAAATTTATGAGGTCCCTTTGCAGAAAATTATTATTTTTAATTTCATTTTCCTTTTATTTGTAAAGTGTACAGTGCGTATTTATAAAATTCACTTCCGAGATGCTAAATCTGGATAAAATTTTCTTCTAAGTAAAAGGGGGAGCTTACGCATGCACACACAGGGGCACAGAAAAATCCAAATATGTGCTCTTTAACATGGATATTTGCATTACTTTCTTTACATCAGCTTAAATCAAACATAAGAATCTAATGTTGCCAGAGAGTACTAAGTACATACCTGCGACATTTTGTATATAAGACAGCGCGGTATATTTCATGCTTTTCTATTCTAGTCAAACACCTGAAATGCAGACACCTACAGCGGTTTTGCCTTTACATGAGTCTAAGAACGGGAGTTCAGTCCTGTTGGAGACATGCCATAGCAAATCAATTCCTCCAGTGAACTTGTATTGAGAGTTACTTTAAGGTAAAGGTATTTCTCCGGGTCGCGACGTGAAGGTGTATTGGAGAAAGGCGTACTTTCACGCACCCTAAACCTCGGCCCCAGGTTGGACACTATTGTCAGCATAGAACTTCTCCATTTTTCGCTGTCTGTATGTCTAGCACAATGTGTCTATACAGATATACCTAATGTTCTATCTGTTGTCCTTACATAAGTTAACCTGCAGTCCAAATCATAAGGCCTGTGCAATAATACGTCATTATAAGTACACATATATATATCCCTATATAATATAGTCCTATATTATATAGAATTCTATGCCTGTAGCCCTATATAAGAGCTGCATCTAAAAAGTATGAACAAACTTCAGTAATGACTTCCTCATAATAAAAAAATAAATAAATAAATAAAAAAAAAAAGAAAGAAAGGAAAGGAAAGGAAAAACCTTCATGTCAATGTTTGTCAGCGAATATTTCTGTATGTACAGTCCCTATGTTCGCCCGACCTCAATTTTTTTAGATTTTTGTCTGTGGGAACACTTCAAACCAATAGTGCATTGAGCTCCAAATGAGAATGAAGAGACACTTCACCAACTCAATTCTTATGCGTGCCAAACATTTGCAACAACCCCGACACCAAAGAAAGGGCGCGACTTTCCACGGCCAGACGCGTCCAAGCGTGCGGTGGTTAAAGCGGAAAACACTTTGAGCATTTGTTGCGAATTGTGACTTCATGAACACTTTCAGCATTTGATGCGAATTGTGACTTCATGAACACTTTCAGCATTTGATGCGAATTGTGACTTCATGAACACTTTCAGCATTTGATGCGAATTGTGACTTCATGAACACTTTGAGCATTTGTTGCGAATTGTGACTTCATGAACACTTTGAGCATTTGTTGCGAATTGTGACTTCATGAACACTGAGCATTTGTTGCGAATTGTGACTTCATGAACAAGAATATATCAGCAGTTACCAAACTGGGAACGCGTATTTTAACTTTATGTTGTCAGAAGAAAGTAAAATATTACATGATTCAGGTATGTAGTGTTGAATGCAATGTTTTAGTCCAACTCCAAAACCTAACCTTCACGACAAGCGTTTACTTGAACGTTTTCTTTGTTTTGATGTCATGAACTCGCTCTTGAAGTTTCTTCATGCATTTTAGACAAAACTTCGTACGGACTTGAGTGTATAAGCCTATATCCCTGTGTTTCTCGGTTCCTAAAATAAATTACTTGTTTCTCTTAAAGGAAACTTTACTAAAATCATGACATCCTATTTCTCACCATACACATTAATTTGCTAAACAGTCTCACGAATCTTTAACTCTCACATGATGATCAATGCTTAGTTTACTCTACCGCGTAAAACCTCATAAAACCGTCAACCATAATAACATATTAAATGGAATCATGAAATTATGCGCATTTTAAGGAAAAACGTTCCTACCAAAATTAAATGTATTGTTACGTTCAGTTCATACAAATAAAAATTACGTGAAAATACAAACATATATACTGTAATGACGTTGCAATGCTCTTAAGTTCTGTGAATTCGAAACATATCGTTTTGTGTATTAAGTCTCAAGGGCACAACTTTTCCAATGGGCGAAAAACGTGTATGAATATTGCTTAATTTAACCTTTTGACGCCTGATGTCAACTATAGTGGTCGTACCGCACCGCTAACCTCTAAAGTTGCATTTTATATATTTATTAAACAAATATAGGTACTGAATATTTTAAACATGGTATATACTCTCCGTTTTTTTCTCTTCA
>Ga0123354_10020658_pt1 | contig 10359 bp, 4 predicted proteins | sample TergutLab28metaG_2_FD_97872 | JGI IMG/M metagenome (GOLD analysis project Ga0123354, IMG submission 97872) | Labiotermes labralis P4 segment gut microbial communities from Petit-Saut dam, French Guiana - Lab288 P4 | ecosystem: Host-associated > Arthropoda: Insects > Digestive system > Gut ...
AAATCTTATTCGATATTTTTTACAACGAAACGGTACTTACATTCCGAATAAGCCCCGTACAAAGCTGTAGTATGTATATATTTATATATATATATATATATATATATATATATACAGTCATGAACACAACAATATTACAATTAGTAGCGATATATAATATACAACTACATGTTTCGGTCCTGTATGTAGGCCATCATCAGGTTGTCCAAAGAACTTATTAAGTGACTAAACAGTATGTGTGGTAATTTTGGAAGGGGGACGAGATCTCGTCTTACATTGTAAATCGTGGGATTAGTAAAAGTTGCCAACATTTATAGTGATGTATACATCATGTAAATGTGAATGTGAATATATTGTTACCAATTGTAATAATGATGTGTTCATGACTGTGTGTATGTATATAGATATATACACACTTGAGCTTTGTATTATTAACTAATGGTGTCTCTGTTTTACAGTTCCTGTCAGGAGCTCCTAACCGGTTAGTTTCTTAAGAAATGCCACGATTTCCATATCAACCCAAGTTTTATTACCTTCTTCAAAATGACCCCCACTGATCACTATCATCAGTCATATTAATCTAGTTCAAAACGTTCTACCAAACTGTCTTAAAATATAACTATATATGGATATACGTACTGAGACACGTTGTTTCTTAGGTTAGTGTTATCAGGAACAAAGGAAATATGTTACTCTTTCAGTTAAAAGTGCTTCTCCCATTGTGTTCATGCACCCAAACAGTCATTTGTCACACTTAATTACCGGATTTGCATTCACACATCGTTTTGGAGGTCTTAGCAATGTCGCTTGTGGGTGACCTAATATTTCAGTATAGTTTAATTGACTTCAGTGGAGTAAGCCTACTGTCAGCTCTTACAAGATTTCTTTTAAATAAATTCTCAAAATACGTTTGATAAAATTTTATAAGAAATCCTTTTTGTTGTTACGGTAAAAGTCACCCTGTAACATCACATGTACGTACAGGAGGAGAGTAGATCGTCACTTCGGCGGTAGATGACCCCCATCGCCACGCACCGACCACTTACTCCCGAGGGAAAATCTAGATAGCCATTGCGGAGGACACCGACTGAGGCTCAGAGCCGGTCTGGACGGTCATGGTGAAGAAAAAAAAATTTCCTTCCACTTGTGTTCGAACCCGAACCGTCCAGGCCGTAGCGAGACGCTATACCCTCAACTGCTGCGTAGTCTGCAAAGTTATCTCGACGTGAGGGCTTGTTAAATGACACTGGTCAACAAAGATTTTGGCCCATGAGAAAAAATGTCTGTTTCTGATGTATTTTTGGACGCTGAATTCAAATAGGTTTCCAGAATTTCTCTATCATCCACATCTTTCGCTCCAGGTTAAAGGGGTGGAATCTTCTGCGCCAGGACACTAGTGGGTTTTTACCATGGGCCCCTGCAAGAATTCAAGGATTTCTTCTCCAAGACAGATGGTATAGTGTTTTGCAATGATGTTTGTTCCGTTGTGGAAGTTTTTGACCATGAATGTAACCCAGATAAGTAGCGCTGGTTCATTGATTCCTCAAAAGTGAGCTTGAAGGTGGTTCTATTCCACAACGGAAATAAATTCCCCTTCGTTCCTTTGGCTCATGCAGCCAACATGAAAGAAAGTTATGAAAGCATGAAGCTACTGTTGGGAGAGATTAAGTACGACGAATTTAAGTGGAAGTTATGTGGTGATCTCAAGGTTGTGGCACTGTTACTCGGAATGCAACTCGGGTACACAAAATGCTGCTGTTTCCTGTGCTAGTTGGACAGCCGGGACAAGAAGAATCACTAAGTAAATAAACTGTGGCCTAAACGAAAATCACTGACGCCAGGGGAAAAAAATGTCGTCAATCCTCCTCTTGTTCTTCCAGAGAAAATTTTTCTGCCCCCTTTGCACATAAAGTTGGGCCTCATGAAAAAATTTGTGAAAGGTATGGATAAAACCGGCCGTGGATTCGAATATTTGAGGAATAAGTTCCCAAATGTGAGTGACGCAAAAATCAAGGAAGGTACATTTTTAGGACCCCAGATCAGGGAATTGATGCAAGGCAAACAGTTCGATGAAGACCTGAATGAGACTGAAAGAAATGCATGGTTGTGTTTTAAGAGGATTTGCAAGGACTTTTTAGGAAATCACAAACAGCAAACTATCAGTATTTTGTGCAGGACCTGTTGACTGCCTACAAAGCTATGGGACGCAATATGAGTCTGAAAATCCACTTTATGTAGTCCCAATTGGATTTTTTTCCAAAAAAATATTCCGCGAAGTCAGTGATGAATACGGTGAAAGAATTGACCAAGATATTTTCGCTATGGAAAAGCGGTACCAAGGCAAGTGGACCTCAAGTATGTAGGCATAATATTGTTGGACACTGAAGACAGATGTACCTGAAGCCAATTACCGGGGAAAGTCATACGCCTGTACATTTTAGAGGTAAGTTTCTGCCTGCTTCATCGGTACGTAAAGTACTGTTTTGCACGAATACAGCCCTCTGTATCTTTGAAATTCTGCTTGATAGTAAAATTCTGTATGCATATCTGAATTCAGCATAAAACGTACAACTAAGTTCACCCATTGAAGTTCGTAGGCCAAAAAAAATTTAAATATTTTTCTCCAGTGTAATCGTTGTGTCGGCCAAGGCGGTATTCATATGTGTTATGCTTCTCTGAACTGCTATGTTACGCACAAGCATCAGCTCGGTATCTTTATGTGACATCGCCTGCCATGTCCTAAAGAATGTGGTTGTCTGCACTTTCTACCAGGAATAAAACATTTCCTCTCTTTGTTGGTCTGATCACTTTCCACGTATTCATTGTAGGTTAGGGTGTTACTATTGCGCATGATCACACTTAAGGACACACACACACACAAACACACACACACACACTCGGCAGGGCTCCTCCGGACGAGTAAGAGGCCACTCGCAGTGACCTCTACCTGACAACACACGTCAATCACAAGAGACAGACACATACATGCCCCTGACAGAATTCGAACCCGCAATCCCAGAAAGCCAGAGGTCGCAGGTCCACTCCTTAGACCGCTCTTCCACCAGGATAGGCAGCATAAAATCTGAATTGTAAAATAATAACTCTTGAACTGTTCACTGTATTTGCATTTGTTTGATGGGTAGCGGGCTTCCGTTTCAGGTGGCAGCACTGAGCTTCGGTTTCACTTCAAACACATTGCCATTAAGTGGTTCGTAATACAATATTAAACTTGTCATTTAACTTCTATGTTAAGCCTTGTTTCATTATACAATAAGGAAGTTGGCTCAAACAATATAGTTTGTGACTTGTCTTACATAGTACCAGGTTTATGATCCGTTCGTGACAGCGTCACTCCACCTCTCCAGAAAAGTGACTCATTAGAATCTGCAAATACGCCAATACCGCTTCCTTCCACATCCTTTCAATCTGATAAATAACCATTGCCAAATTCTTATAAGTTGCTTATTCTGAATTACTGACAACGTATTTAACGTTGAGAAGCCTTACGGTTACCATATGTACCACCAGGTGTAACAACCGTGCCTTGGCTCAGGCCTCTCACGTGGAGACCCGGATTCGAGCTTAGGCCTTTCAATACAAGTGTGATGAGTATGAAGTGATAATGAGACAAGTTTCTCTTCCAGCACTTCGGCTTTCCCCATTATTTCATCTATCACCGACGCTGTACAATCTACGCAATTAACAGCGTCGTACACTGGTACGGACTGTAACGTTGAGTAATTCTAGTTTCTTGCATAGAGTTATTTCATGTGTTGCATGTGGTTCTCTGAAAAAAAAACGGTTGTTTCACTGTGTTATAATCCAGACAGAGAGTGTTTATATTGCTTGGTGTGACTTCGGTCTTTCTAATTCAGTTAATTTTAGGTTTTAATCGTGTTGAATGAAAGACGGTCTAGTTGAATACTCTATATTCTTTAAGGGTGGTTATCTATTTTCTTTACTTATTTAAGTAGCATATCGGCGTATTTCTAAGCAACCCCAGGCTGGAGAGCTTCGTTACAATAAATAACATTCTTCTCTCAATTCTTGGACTATCTGAAGATGGGGGCACCAAGTTCCTCCATATGTTTTTACCTGTTAGCTACATCAGTACACTTGACGTTATATATATACTTCAAAACATTCAAATAGGCCTTTTATTAATTTATGTCAATACTGACTAAATGCAGTTTATGGGTACTTGTAAACTGTAACAACTAATCTGAGGACTCAAGAATGATTGGTGGGCGTCTTGGGGGCATTGCACTTGTTACAGTTGGGCAAAATGGAGAGTTTACAGGTACGAAGGTGTCCTGGCAGTACCTGTTTTTCCTACTGGTGAAGATATGCTGCAGGCTAGGAACAGCCTTCGAGAATGAAGGAGAAACCTTGAGGGGAAGTAGAAAATTTATATACACGGCAAGGCAAAAAGTTGAGAAATTTTAATTTTCAATATAGACGTTTGCGTTGTGATGACGTTTTGATGAAGCTGGGAGAGCTGTGTTGGAGAGTAAACGTTAAAGTTTATATTTTGAATGCAGCACGAGAAGCGTGATTGCAAATGTAATGGAGTGAGTGCACTCACCATTTTCTCTAAGACCGAAGAACATCTCGGAAACCTTGATAGAGTTTGCCTTTAAGAATAAACAAACTTGCTTTAGAAGATCCAATGGGTGAATGCTGTTAGGGCTATAATAGCATGTTGTAAAAATCATATTGAATACAAAAATACACTTTGCTAACAAAAGGCTTAGCTTTCGGTGTTAAAAGTAGTCATACATACATGAACCAATGTTTTAAAGGGGAATAATATAGTTTAATTTTAATAACCCGTTTGGACGGGTAATCATTCTCTCTGACATGCGTTTTGGCTGTCATATTGCCAAGGCTTAAATTTGGCTCGTCGTTATGGGGTCTTCTATCGACTTTATATTAAACGAAAAGCAATCCCATTACAGGCCTGGACAGTCCCTGAGGGTTCCAGGAGGGTGAGGCCCCATATTTCAAGAAAATCGGCGTATGAAGGTGGTAAGGTAGTCAACCCAATGCACCGGCCGCCTTTACTCCCCAAGAAATATTCCTGGTACTCAGTTGTGTTAAAGGCTGAGTCGACCCGAGGACTATAGTGCGGCCGGAAGGATTATGTCAATGAACCCGCAACCTTCCGGCTTGTAGCACAGAGCCTCAACCAACTGCTCCACCGCGTGCCCCCGTATTTATCGTAGTCGGATAGAAATAATTCGAAAATGTAAAAACGTGTATTTTCTACGTGATTTTGATACTTTCCGCTTGTATTATCTATGAAATATAAGATAAAGCCATAATGTTAAATATAGAATATATGAATTCTTGTGTGGGTGAAAATGGTTGTTGAAGGATTTTATTTAACCCAAGGGAACTTTTTGGAGTAGCCTCATCTTAGACAGTATAGAAACCAAACACCACTAAACGACCAAACACACATTTCTTCCGAACATTGTAATGCTCATTACACATTGATATTTGCAGCAGTAATTACAGTGGGATTTTGAGTCACTCATGTATTCTACGAAAAGGGTGCTGTGGTCGTACTAACCACGACAGACACTCACACAAATACACACACTCACGCACACAGTCACTCACAAACACACACATTCACATTCACTTTCACATACACACACACAAATACACACAAATTCTACAACACACACAGAGCCGTCTGTTGTACAAACCTCCATCTAGCACATTACTAAAGCAGACGACAGTCTGCTAAATGCTGACGCCACGTACGATCCTTACTAGTACTCGGACATGACAACTTGATTGTCCGGCAAAGTAATAAAAGTGCAGTAAAAATATTATTACACAACGCCTCTTCATACCGGATAAACCGTTTTTATAACCGTCACGGCGTTTGTATTTACAGTACTTTCGTTTTTACGAAAGTTTGTTTATGTCACTGAAATGTTGTTCTTCCACTTTTTAGGTAGATCTTCCAACAGATCAAGTGTAAAACAAAGGAGGAAGCCCTAAGACCTTTTAAGACCTCACATATCCTGTGAAATTCACTACAAGCGATTTTGTTTTTTAAAATTTATTTTAAAAATCAGTCGTACCCAACATATGAGTTATGTATAAGGCATTTTTTTTTAATTTTAGAAGTAAATGGAATTTTAATTTTGACATAATTTGAGATAATTTTATATCCTGGACGCTCTTGATTAAAAAAATATGTCACCGTTACAGTTAAAACGTTTACTTCATTACGTTCTTGAAGAGAGGAATATGTAATATGTTTTCTTTTGGGTGGATCCACCTGCCTATAAAGATAAAACAGATACAGTGTTCCGAAACGTCGGCTATTAGAACTAAGACGTCAGCGAATTACCCAAAAGAAAACATATACATACAGAACAAGGCGAAAGCTTAAAATCAAGAAGAATATGTGCTGCACCAGCTTCAATTATTTTGAGGTGACACACCCCCGTTGTGTTATCTATTTTTAAAATACTTTTGAAAATTTATGACATAGGGGATGTTTCAACTCAAAATATATATTTTTTTTCCTGTTACTCATTCTAAAGTTGGGAAGCAATATCACACTCTCCTGAATGGCTGCGTTGCGTCAATGTAAGAAATGCATCCAAGGGAAAGTTGGTAATATGAGATTTGTAAAAGAGAATTTAGAGATATCTAGGATTAACATCACCCAGATTCAATCCAATGATTTCTTGACTGACACCAAAAATTGTTCTATTCCTTGTATAAATTAATTACTTTTTTTACACATATGTAGATGACTTTTTTGGGCCGGGATATCTCAGTCTATGTACAGCCATGCTATCAGATGGACGGTCCGGGGATCGAGTCCTGGTGGGAGCGTGATATTCCGCAGCAGCCCGAATCGCCCCTGGGTTCCACCCAGCCTCTTACTCAATGGATAACCAGTCTTTACCGGCGGTAAAGCGACACAGGCGTGGCGTTGAATACCCACGCTCCCCTAGAGCTATATTATTCTACTCCCTTTCTAGACCTTCATGGCCTGTTCTGTGATGAACTTCGCGGAACATTGTTGTGTGTAGTTTTGTATGTATGTAAGGACATTTCGTGCGTACCTTTTGCGTTAGTTTTCTGTGTGGAAATATTCCACTGCCTTTACCCTGAAGACAGAGACATTGGTTTTCTTCGAAACATTGATACATGTAAACTAAAGACGCCACATTTATTAAATATTCCCTCAATGCACGTATATCTTAAAATTTTAAACATTAGTTAACTTCTGATCTATATTGCTTTAAATATTTCTCACGCATGTCTCACGAATATTTCAAAGGTCTGAAGATGACTGGTCAGAACCGGTCGAAACGTGTCAAATACCATCTGAATAGGCAATGTAACTAATTTTCTGTGTTAATGGTGTACATCTTCCCTTGCGTATTTTGTGTGTACCTACTAAGAACGCACTGGGCTCTGTTCAAATTAAAATAACTGGAACCTAGTTTTGGTGTCCAGCAGCTTTGAACCTGAAATGTCTTTATAGTACATACATGTGCACGCTTTAGCGCCATTTTGAAATTATTTTATCTATAGCAACGCGAAAACACTGTCATTCTCATAACGTGTCAGTCATTGCCCAGGAAACCAATGATGATCATTTTAATGTAACTCTACTCCGGTGCAATAAAAACCAACAGGATATCCTGGTTTCCGAGCCAAGCACCAACAATATTATTTAGTTACAGTGTCCGCTGGACAGGATAATATAGCGCACAACGTGTTTCCCCATCTGTATTGTTATGAGTGAACAAAGGCTAACCCGTCACTCTGGCACACTCACCCTCCAGGGGCAAACTGTACTTCAATCGCTGACCATTAAAAATTGCTGTGCATTTTAGTCATGGTAATGGAGTTACTGCCAAACATACATGTAGGCCTGCGTGCTTTTTCTACACTACGATCCTACGCCTGAGTACAGCTTTCAATGGCAAACAACCGAGACCCTGCTCAGAAACCATACCTAACTAACTAACTAACTAAGCGATTCCACTGAGCAGACGCCTTCTTGAGTACCTCCTATTGCTCAGATCGTCAGCAGATTCTCCTTTGTTTATGGAAACCGAATATTCCTTTCTGTCTGAAGTCCATTGTTTCTGGTCTCTGTCTAGACAAATCAGTTTTGTGATCTTTCGATTATGACACCGTGTGGTCTGGTAGGTGGATACCGTTGTTTGGGAAGTACATACTGCCATAGACTTGTAACTGAATATAGGGGATGAATATACCTTCTAAACGTCAGTATATCCCAGGTAGACTACACGGGGTCATGATCCACAGGTTATTGTTACATAATTTAAAATACGCTTACACTTTATTGCGTAGGTCCATGCGCCAGACTGACCATCTATTATCGTCTAACGCCGATTTTAAGAAGAAGAGGAGTTTTGCTTCTAATGTTGTGTGCCTTTGTGGCAAATTTAGCTTCAGTTTCTTCAGTAAAGTTTGATTAGCATACGATAACATTGATAGGATGTGGAAGAGACCGGTCGTGGCCTATTTTAAGGTACTGTCCAGGTACTTACCTGGAAGGATATGGAGAAAACAGGAATGATATTAATCAGGAGAGTCGGTCTACAAACGGGGATTTAACAACTGATCTACCGTGACAGATTTTTACACGTCATTTCCAATTTGTCATTTGCTTATTATCATATTATTTGACGATGTTTTATCTGACATACTAATAATTTTGTAATATTATAATAAAGAAATAAATACATTCCGATCCCAACGGCCGCGCGGTCTAAGACGTGCGTCTGCGGCCTGTCACTTTTTGGTACTGTTGCTTTATATCCTGCCGTGGTCATGTCTGTTGTGAGTGTTCTGAGTTGTCACGTAGAGGTATCTGAGTTGGGCTGATCACTCGCCCAAAGGAGTCCTACCGAGCGTGGTGTGTCTGAGCATGATCGTGAAGCTTCGATAATGATAGACCCTTGCATACTAGAAACTCTTATGCTATGGGGGAAATGAATGAATAAATAAATAAATTCATCGTACGAAAAATTAAACATGTACTGTGTGAGAGGTTCTGATTTTGCGAGTGCCTAACTGTGCAATGACGCTTGAATTACTTGAGTAGATTGTGACTTTGTCTCATTTTATTTGTTGACGGTACCGTAAATAATTTAAATCCGTCTGTATATAAGCACATCTCTCCCCTGCCTTGCTGTCCTCAACTGAGTAACAGAACTTTGTACAAGAATTCTCTTCTACTGTGTTCTAGCGAGAAGATATCTCCGTCACAAATTACAACTGTTACACTCCACTCCATGGAGCAGAGTCCTTCTTGAGAAGCTGACACGTTTTCAGCTAGACAAGAAATTCCCCGCATTTTATGGAACCCGAAAGTTCTTTACCGCATTCACAAGGCCCATCACCTGTTCCTATTCTGAGTCAGCTCGATCCAGTCCATACCCCCACATTCCACTTATTGAAAATCCATCTTAATATTATCCTCCCATCTTCGCCTGGTTCTCCCAAGTGGTCTCTTTCCTTCAGGTTTTCCCACCAAAACCCTCTATACTCCTCTCCCCCATACGTGCCACATGCTCCGCCCATCTCATTCTTCTCGATTTTAACACCCGAACAGTGCTGGATGAGGAGTACAGATAATTGAGCTCCTCAATACGTAGATTTCTCCACTCCCCTGTCACCGCGTTACAACTGTTACTAGTGGAAATACATTTGGTGTGATTTTCCACTTTCCTTGTCTTCTGAAACTGGGCTACGTGTCACGAAGGAATCCAAACGTTCGAGGATATGAGTTTTGAAGTTTAGAATTAATTAAATTTCGAATGCTTTTTCTTACTTAGTCCAAAACTGAAATTCTTGCGACTTTTCTTCCAAATCACGAAGTTAAATCTTTGAGAACAGTAGCTATGCTCTGAGCAATTGGTGGAAGGTGTTATGTAATGAAACAGCGAAATACGCGTTGCATCGCAACACAAACCGAGGACTCTCATGTTTCTATCATTAGAGGCAGCATATGGACTAGTACGTTCACCGAAATATGAATTGACGGCTCAGATGGTAACTGAAGTTGTTTCCACAGCTATGGTTGTACTGTGGATCTTTAACTGTAGAACATAGACAAACCTGGAAAGCTTCAAATAATTTCCAGTTTAATTCTAAGGATCTGTTATTTTACGTTTAAAATTAAACGAGTCATTATATATTATTTAGTGCTACTATATATAATTAGTGCTACTATATATAATTAACTGCAAGGAACAAGAAACGTGAGAAACAAAAATTCGTCCCTACTTGTATGGTTATGAAGAACGATATAAATGTGATGTATTATGTCAGTGGAAATGTTTG
>Ga0123354_10020659_pt1 | contig 10359 bp, 6 predicted proteins | sample TergutLab28metaG_2_FD_97872 | JGI IMG/M metagenome (GOLD analysis project Ga0123354, IMG submission 97872) | Labiotermes labralis P4 segment gut microbial communities from Petit-Saut dam, French Guiana - Lab288 P4 | ecosystem: Host-associated > Arthropoda: Insects > Digestive system > Gut ...
AGGCTGCATGGTGAATGTGTCAAATTTTGTTCTAGTCGCCTCTGATAAAGTAATTTTATACTTGTATCCTCCAGTAAATGTACTCTAAAAACTTCTTCTTGTCATGGAGATCTTTTAATAGATATATACCCTTTTTGAGGTAAACAGATTTTGGAAATTAGTAAGTAATGGTCTGTAGCCACATCGTATCCCCTGAAAACTTTGGTGTCCTGTATTAAAGGTGATAACTTCTTATTTGTTAAAATGTAATCTATTATAGAACAATAACCTCGGGCACTACATGTCATTTTGTGAATTTGTTTATGTCTAAAAAATGTGTTCGTTACCTTCAGTTCATTTACGGATGAAAAATCTTTTAGTTTGTGTCCATTACTGTTAATACTGATTTCACCATTTTTGCCCAAAATCCCATTTATAGGAATTTTCCCAACTCTTGCATTGTAATCTCCGGCGACGATGATGTAGTCATTTTTGTTGATTTTGTCTATCTGATCTTGAAGAGTTGTGTAGAATTCTTCCGGTTGTTCAGTTTTACCCTCCTCCGGGGCGTAAACAGCTAATAATGTTAAATATCCTCTTTGTAATTTATATCTTAGCTGAAAAATTCTTTAATTCACAAACAGGTAACTGTGTATTCTCTTCTATATTTGTCTTTAATCATTATTGCTATTCCTGCAGCTGGTCTCTTGTTCGTTGGAACACCACTGTACAATAAAATATAATCTTCCCACTCCTGTGAACCCTTTAATTACTTTTTTGTTTCAGGGTTCACTGCTATATCTACATTTGCCTTCTTTAATTCTTCCTGTAGCAGTTTCTCTTTGCCATATAAACCTCTAACATTCCAAACGCCTATTTTTGTTAAGCCTGAATTCTTTGTCCCCTTTCTCGCCTTGGTTGTTGTTTGTTCATCAGTCCGGCGCTTCCTCTGGGGATTCTGAGTTGCGTAGGGTGTCCTCAGGATGGATAACCAGTCCCTCGCTCAGTACGTTTGGTGGTAACTAACCTCAGGGCCCCCAAACATGCCCGTTTTCTGTAGCGGTGTGCTCCCTTAGCTGAAGGTCCCGGTTTTGAGGCACCGAGGACTCGCCTTCATCTGCTCCTCTCTGCTACAACGGAAGTTGCATTCCCCAGGGATCACAAGCGAGGACGTGAGGAAGTCGGATTTGCTGGCAGAGCTGACCGCTGTTATGTCAGACGGTAGATTCCCAAGATTTGTGGATACCATCTATCTGCATTGATAATATCCCTTGGGGCCAATCCCAGCCTTTGATCCCCATCAGTACAGTGATATTATATATATACTCAGGTCACATAATGGCAACATGTTTCGACCGTAAACGTTCATCTTCAGGGCCATATAGAACATTTTTTAAGTAAAATAAAGTGAGCACTCAAATGGGATCCCATTTTGTTTACAGCAAAAGTTAAAATACCGTACGATGAAACTCTTATTTATAACTAAACATTAAATTAGACAGTAATCAAGTAAATTAACATTTTGGCGCCGGAATTTTTTTTTAAATTTTGGCACACCTGTATATAAAATGTGAATAATACAGGAACCAAATACGTTAGTATTATGAAACAAACTGCATTTTGAAAAGAAAAAACTTAGAGTATATACCACGTTTAAAATATTCAGTACCTATATTTGTTAAATAAATATATAAAATGAAACTCTAGAGGTTAGCGGTGCGGTACGTCAACTATAGTTGACATTAGGCGTCAAAAGGTTAATAATCTCAAGTTACTGTATTGTTGCGGGTGTCTATATGGATGTTAGAACATTAGTACTATATCTATGCATCAAAAACCAAGCGAAAAACGCATGTCAGTATCATTCACCGGAGATGTGGGGAGGCGCCACAGGCGACGCACAGGGAGCGTATCCGCAGTTGCACTGCGTGTGTCCGAAGCGCTGGCAGCGGTTGCATTGGACTGGGCCTTTTGGAGCCACGTACGACTCCACCGACACTCGCAAGCCGCAGAGTTCGGTGAATGATCGCTCTTTTGACACCTCAGGCCCTCGCGCCACTGATATAATGATGTGTGGGGTGCGTGGGAGGGCGGTCCTTGGCGGGGTCCTGGTCGCGTCGGCCGGAACGCAACTGCGTTACTCCCTGGATACGAATATTCTGGGATTCCAGCTTCTCTCTGACGACGCTCTCAGGCATACCCCTACCCAGGTTCTTCACAGAAGTCGCGCACAGATGTCATCTGGGAGCGGTGTAGGTGTGGAAACTCACACCGTCTTACCCATCGAGGGACGGCAGCGCATTGACAGCGGCTCTGAACCCTTCGGCGTTTGATGGGACGACTATCAACTTCTCGCCCTTTAGTTGGGCCATCAGACCGCAAGGGCAGGATGCCCGCAACCAGACCAAGAAGGAACGGATATCACTAACAACTGAAATAAAAATGGACTTCTTGTTAGGAAGCTCTCCTGCTGGAGGGCAGGTGTTGGCCACTTGGGCGTTTGCAGTGGTGCCATCTGGCCTGCCGCTCAGTAGTCCGATCATGTCGCTAGACATGCGCATATTGGTTGTCTCCATTGAGACACCGGGTTCTGATGGATCCTAATCCATGGCTGTGGGTTTGAACGGTCCACTTGATTGAGACGGGGCGACGGGCCCGGCCAATGAAGCTGCGTACGTTGCCCCTCTACCGGACGGCCCGGGTTGCCGGCTGCCGGTAGCAGCTTATTCGCCCGTGATTGTTGAGTTCGCGGGCAGAGGCGCGGACCCAGCCTCAGGTTCTGGGCGCCTGTTGGCGGGCTCTATCAAGTCCCCCGAACTTGCTAGCTCGTTGGCTTTTCGCTTCCCCGCGAGCTGTTGGGAAGCTCTGGTCCCGCTTCCGGATGTGGTGCTGCGTCTTCTAGTAGGCACCGCTGGCTTCTTCTTCCTTCACGCCATTGCTAGCCTCGAATCCTTGAGAAGGGCTGGCGAAACCTGTAAAGTAGAAATACCCTTTATAAAGGCTAACTCGTCCTTTCTCAGCATGATGCTTCGGCAGTGGCACTCCGTAAAATCCTCCTGTCCCTCATTGGTGTGGGTTTGGTGAGGACTAAGAACAGAAACCAGTCCAATCGATTGCCTGTCTTACCAGGTAATATAGGCAGGTAGTACTCACGATTCTCTCCAAGCCCGTCAACATCAGAATCAGAATCACTGATGGTGAGAATGATGCAACGCTAGAATTTTCACCCCTTTTATAGAGGTGAAGGCTGGTCAGCCTGCTCTGCTATTGGTTGTTCGACAGAATTGTTGGTTGTGGCTTCCTGAGGGTAGTACCGCTCGAAAGGGGTCTTTACTTTCATCCACGCAATTTTTCTCGACGTGGCCAAAGCCTTCGACACCGTCTGGATCGATGGCCTCCTCTACAAGCTAACGATCCTCAACTACCCGTCTTACATAGTCCATACAATCTCATCTCACCTCAGGTCTAGGACGTTCGAAGCGTCCTTCCGGACGGCCACGTCATCTCGTCGAGGCACGCGGGCTGGGGTGGCTCAGGGGGGATTTATCTCCCCTCTCCTCTTCAGTCTCTACGTCAACAACATGCCCCACCCTCGCACCACGTAGAGTTGGCCCTCTACGCGGACGACACGGCTATCATAGCCACGTCCCGCAAGCCGACGATGCTTGTTAGCTACCTGGAGTCATACCTCAACGACCTTAAACGGTGGTTGAGCGAATGGAGAATCGCCATTAATGTCTCTAAGAGCACCGCGATATTCTTCGCGCGTGCCGGAAGGCGCTTCATCCAACCCCGACCAGTAACATTCTTCGGGGAACCAATCGAATGGGTCGAAACAACTCGTTATCTGGAGGTGACCCTAGATACACAACTCACCTGGTCCACTCACATTGATCAGGTTAGAAAGAAGGCTGCTCAAAGGATAGGTATGGTGGTTCCCCTCCTGAATAGGAAGAGTGATCTATACCTCCGGAAAGGAGTCCTGCTATATAAATAGCTCATCCGGCCCATGATGGACTATGCGTGCCCCGCGTGGAGGTCCGCTGCCCACTCCCATGTCCGTAGGTTACAGGTGTTACAATCCAAATGTCTTCGCCTCGCTACTGGTGCCCCTTGGTGTGTAAGTAACAGGCAGATACACGAGAATCTGGCCGTTCCGCTGTTTGCCGATTACATCAGAGCCCTGTCCGAGAGCTTCGACTTGAAGTCAGCTGATGTGGGGAACCCCCAAGTATGGCTACTCGGCAGATACTTAAGCTGAACGAGGGTTGACCCCGTCCGCAGACTGCAAAGCCAAGGGCGACAGGGGACAGCAGGCCAGTCGTGGCCATCGCCCGCAATGGCTAAGTGGACTAAACGAATCGCGTTCGGCGCTGAACAGCCGAGCGCTATTCGGTTACCCTGACAGGTTTTCCGTGATTTTCCTCAGTTGTAAGGCAAATGCCAAGGTATTCGATGCACAGTCGGGGCACGGCCCGCACTTCCCTCCACCAGGCGTGGCGGCTTTACCTAAGCGCCCGACAAACGTCGCATAACACCATTATGCGACAGAGCATGTCTGGGCTCGGAATCCAGAAAGCCAACCAACCAAGGTTAATTACTCACTTACTTTGTCTAGGGCAACCTAGGCCCTAATCTTTGGCAGGATCAGTCAAGGCCCTCAGCCTGACTTCAAAATCCCCTGTTAGAGTTTACGTGTCTGTTACTGAACCCAGCTGTGCGGTCAAACGCCGGAATGGCTAACAGAAGGGGGACGTCGACTTGCGCTTTGCGCAAGTCTCCGCCCCCCAGTTAACACTTTGGCTTGGCTTGGCTTGGCTTGGCTTGGTCGTTTTCTTTGTTCGTGGAAGTAGAAAGAGAAGGAGGGAATGATAGAGTGCTGTGATGGGAAACGCTAGTTGGTTTAGAATCTCGGTGCAGAGACTGAAGTGGAAGAGAGTTGCTCTGAGGTAAAGCGGAGAAATGGTACCAAACTAATTTTGGTGTGTGAATAGTGATAGTAGAGGAATCTTGCTGTGAAGTAAAACGGAGGATTGAATATGCTGTGACGTTTAAGCAGTTGTTGTCTGGGTTGGTGCATGGATTGGTGATCAGATGGAGGAAGGAGAGCTGGGAGGTGAGACGGAGGACTGGACAGAAGAAACAGGTGTGGAGATATGTGGGTGCTCCCACAGTTATAACACTTTTAGGCCCTACACCCGAAAATGTGCGTTCAGCAGGTTCAGTGCCCTGTTTAATCGTGTTGTTATCAAAACCTTTCAGACAGCTCAAATTTTGAAAGTTTGTTCAGTCACAAGGCATACTTTTTGTCAATGATTGGGCTTCATTGTTGCCTATTTGTGACTGTAGTGATCCTTCCTAAAGAAACTCGACGATGGATAGCAACCAGAAGACAAGAAACAGTCAAGATATATTTTCTAAATGCATAGTTTTGCCTATTTCGCATCCTAAAAGGGAAGAAAAAACAGGTTATTGGAATTTTGACGTTTGTAGCGTACTGGAAAATCAACCACCCAGTTCCCTACAAGTCACGTAGATGACTACAACTTGAAAAATTCCCCCTGCCTTGAGAACATGAACACTTTTTCTTGTTGTTCTCGTATCTTCAACGACGCCAGTATGGCTTCTTCCCACCCTTAAAACTGCAATTTACAGTGAATTATTTCTTTCGTTATTGTATATTCAGAGAGAATCACAAGAACGACGCAGAGTGACCTGTGTTTAAGTTTGTGGACAGTAATCCGTGATCTTAGAGGCATGACATCCCCGTTATGTACTTATCCGTGGGTGATACCTGTGAGATGGAGGTGGGCGATTGAACGTGATTGTAACTTTGAAATTCTGATTTCATATAATGGCACTATCATTTGCAACACGAAGACTTATATGCTCAAAAAAGAATATACTTATAACGGCATGTAGAAGCGGCTATATCGTTTTGTGAGTTGATTTTCATTACACTTAATCTGTACAATTAGGTTAGGTGGGTACGGTTCGCATGTAATTTGCGGTTTATAGATCATCACTTTAAGTGATGTTGTAAATGTCATTTTGTCATGTGTATGCCTATGTATATTTTAGCGTTTTCAGAATTGCTTTGCAACTGTAACTTAACGTACATCGTCGTTCCCGAAGCCGTCCTTTTCCGGCGGAAAACGGTTAAACATTATTAGTCCATGCCAATAGGTAATTAATAATGACTTAGCTTCACCGGTAATCAAAATATACTCCTGCATCTCTTAATTAAGTAGGAGAAGCAGAGAAGTTGTGTAAACGACAATTTCAACCCGCAAACAACCTGATGTGTGCCATTATTTGTTCCTAATCCATATTTCTGATACTTTGATAATTCTCATAATCTTCTTCCTATATTACGTAAAGACTTTATAGTCTGGTGTTTGGTGGAACTGATGTGACATGGTAAATTCATTTGATTGTAATTTGGAATAACCTGTTCTCCTTCCATCTGCTCTGTAAGTGTGAATTGTGGGCAGTTTTGATACTAAGGCTTGACATAATGAGTGGATGTGAGTGGTTCCATTCGTTTTAAGTTATTTTGACACATATTTATGACAGCATGTAGGCCTGTGTATTATTCAGTAAAATGGAAGTTATCTTCATGTCAGCAAAAGTAAAATTTGTTACTAGGGATTTAAACATGCAATTTGCCTATTGCAATACATTTCATACCAGCATTTGTATGCTTAAAACTGGTTTTCACGCTTGGAGAGTAAGCAACCATTTTGGAGTGTGGCATCAGATTGTGGCTGGTATTACATGGCAGTTGTACAGAAATAAATTTAGTTGGTAGGCACCCATATTTTTGGTGCTCAAATTATGCAGAAGCAGGGGAAAGCAAAATCCCCCCCCCCCATTGTTGTAAGCCAGTTATTTACATATATCATACAATAAAGGAATCCAGTTAACAATGGTGTGACTCTTTTGTTGCTGGAAAATTGATTAATAATATTAATTAACCAGTTAACTTATTTTCCTCAGTCTGGTATGAACATGATGTTGCTGTCTGTGTCCCCTTATTTTCTAGTTTTGTACCACCGATGGTGACATTAATATGGATTCTAACTTTGATATAATGGACCAACATTTTTCAGACACGGTAACCACAGGTATGAGCTTATTATTTTACACACACACACACACACACAAAGAAGGATATTGTTTAATTTTTATTTCAGCAGCTTGAAGCAGTGTGCGAAAGAAATATTGTTCCCATTTTTCTTACAATCTATCAAACATTGGAATTTCCAAAACACATTATAGTGATATAGGAAGAAATCATGAGCACTTTTTAAGCTCAAAGGTAGGAAATTACAATATATGTTTCATAATTCCAAGTTTAGAAGCTAAGAGAAGGTCTGGTGTAACATTTGCCTTGTGATGTGGGAAATAACTAAGAATAATTGTGGGCTAGCGTGCTGATATCAGCTGCAGTGAATTGTTTGCTGCAATCGCATCAGACTGAGTGCCCAGACATAAATAACTGTGTATTATTGAGTTATTTAATTAAGTGCAATATTTCCAGGCTTCCTGAAGTGCCCACTGATGTTCTAGATGATCCTCTACTTAAAACACAAGGAATTCCTCAAATCGGCAGTCTGTCAACAGAGAAGTGTTCAAGTGCTGTGAAGAGATATGCTTTAGAATTTGAGTCAGAAATCTGGAAGATAGAGGACCAGTTGAAAGGTACTGGCAAACTTAACTTGTCGTCCGAGACCTTTTATTTCAGTGTATATCCAAGGATTTTTAGCTTTACATTTTCATTTTATGTGTTTTTTTGGAGTGTTTTGGTTTTAAAAAATATTCAATATTTGGGACAATTTTGGAAGAGTTGTCTCAGTATATATGAATGGTTATATATTAGGTGCATACACAGCACCAGCAACAGATTACTGGAGCAGGTTTAAGGTTTGAGACAGGCAATGTACGTGTAATGTAACATTGAGGCGAATTTGTGCAACCATCATTGCTGTGGGAAGGCAGTACATATTACGAGGGCAATTCCAAAATCAAACTCCGATTGCTTGGTAAAAAGAAACGCATTGTCATAGTGCCAAAGCGCATGCTCAGTATTAACAAGTAACGTCTGTTATCGCTGAACACCTACCCTCATACATTTTCGCTTCATAGTGTAGGAGTGATTACTGATGAAACATGGACACTATCATTGCCTCTCCCGCCAGCTGTGAGGTACATATTCTGGGACTGTGAGGGAATTTCATTGACAGAATTCATGGCAGCAGGGACCACAATAACATCAGAGGTTTATCGTGAAACGTTGAATAAGCTTCGGAGTTTAATAATAATAAAAACTGGCACGGGATACTCACTAAAGGCATTGTTCTCCTGCACAACGCATGACCCCACACCACAGCTCACACAAATTCTTTAATCGAGCTCTTCAACTGGGAGATTTCTGACCACCCTCCTTACAGTCCGGACCTGGCACCAAGCGATTACCATCTCTTCACCAAGATGAAGGTCTGGTTGGCTACCCAGCGCTTCCACACCAACAAAGAGCTAATGAATGGAGTCAACATGTGGCTGCATAACTTGGTGGCACCGTTCTTTGATGAGTGACTACAAAAACTAGTGTCATGGTGCAACAAGTGCCTAAATGTGGATGGCAACTATGTGGAGAAGTAATGCAGTTATGTGTGTAACTGTTCCATATAATAAAGTTTTGTTCTCTATTTTGTATTTTTTTAACCAGCCAATCAGAGGTTGATTTTGGAATTGCCCTCTTACGTATATCTGTAGCCTCAGTTACTCAGCACGCCAGGTGTGGTCCCTCTGCTGTGCAGCATTTATCATCAAAATCTCACAAATGGCATAATTTCTGGGAAAAAGTTATTGAATGCCAAATGTGTGTTTTGGAATTCTCTACAACTTTTGTCTGAAACGTATATCATTCTAAGAAGAATTCAATGAGATATTATAAATGTCATTAGGTCTTTATGTAAAGTACCCATTCTTGTCAGATTTTAATGAAACTTGAGTTTTCTTAACAGATTTTTTGGAAAATCTCGAATATCGAATGTTACGAAAATCCGAAAAATGGGAGCACGGTTGTTCGATGTAGACAAACAGGCAGACATGACGAAGCTATTACTTGCTTTTTTGCGATTTTGTGAACGTGCCTAAAAATGAATTCTGTCACAAAAATATTTAGAACTGGCGTCTGGATTCAAAGAAAATTTGTCATGTCGTGTGATTAGTAGTATACTATACAAGTTTTAAGTCTTCATTCTCACTATTTTGTACATCTGCTTTGAAGAATACAGTTTATTAAAGACATATTCCTTGAATGAGTTTTAAATTATGTCAGTGTATTGGTTAAAATGCTCATTAGGTAAAACTGCATAACTTTACTTCACAAAGTAACTAGCACATGTGGAAACTATTACATAATTGAAACTCATACAGCCTTCAGTTGAGTGAATAACAGTAGTTCTTCTAACAGTTTTAACCTTTTGGTGACAAATTCAGAAATTTTAATTTTAATGAGCCCTTTAGATGGCGGACGCTTGTGAGTGCAGTAATGAACCTTCAGGTTCCATGAAATGCGGGGAATTTCTTGACTAGCTGCAAACCGGTTAGCTTCTCAAGAAGGCCTCTGCACCATGCAGTACGTAAGTAAGTAAGTAAGTAAGTAAATGAGCCCTTTATGTACACTGGTGGGCTAGGATAAAGTAGTTGGCTTACCAACTTTCTGTGGGTTGCATGGTCCAGGGATTGAATGCCGGTGGGAGCAAGATTCTGTGCATCTGTCCAGACTGACCCTGTTCCCAACCAGCCTCCTATTTCCCGGAGTAAAGCGACTGGGGCATGGCAATGACCACCCACCCCTCCCGTCTGCCACCAAAGGTGCAGGAGGAGTAGAGCAATAATTCTGCTTCCCCTTTGGGCCTTTGTGGCCTGTTCTAAGGTGAATGTTACCTTTACCTTTGTGTGAAATATGAATATGTTCATAAAGGGCCCCATACATGGTCAAACTAATTTGTCAAGTGTGTGTTGTACAACAAGAGACTGTGTCCATACATTATAAGATACTTTTTTTTTAAACTCACAGTTCCGTGCATCGTAATTCAGTGTTAATAAAAATCCAACCAGATGCAACAGTACGCAGATATTTATTTACTGCACAGTTACTCTACATGTTTCGGGTGTCACAGCACACATCATCAGGAGTACTAAAAACTGTAACCTCAGCCTCTGGTACAGGTCATAATACTGTGTTGGTGTTCAGGAGAATATTTGGACCTAGGAGGGACGAGGTAACGGGGGAATGGAGGAGATTGCATAACGAGGAGCTAAATGATTTGTACTCCTCACCCAATATTGTGCGGGTGATAAAATCGA
>Ga0123354_10020660_pt1 | contig 10359 bp, 7 predicted proteins | sample TergutLab28metaG_2_FD_97872 | JGI IMG/M metagenome (GOLD analysis project Ga0123354, IMG submission 97872) | Labiotermes labralis P4 segment gut microbial communities from Petit-Saut dam, French Guiana - Lab288 P4 | ecosystem: Host-associated > Arthropoda: Insects > Digestive system > Gut ...
AAAAACAGGAATGTTGTTTTTTTGTGCAGATAATGTAAAGGATATCAGTAGTAAGAATACAAGAATCATTTTTCTATTCATATTTTTTTTGTCCGCAAAAATACACGAAATCCTAACTAATCATTTACTCAATGTTTCTTATAAAAAAAATAATATTTTTGTAAGCCGATTCACAACAGATTTATGCCTTACTTTTTCCAGCTCACTTCCAGATTACTGCTTTTCCGACGAGTTGGAATAAATCTTGCTTTCTGCCTTATCTTTTTTACTGTTTTCTCGCAGGAAAATATCAACCCCAGCGGCTACAATATTTTCTACTATCCCAGCGGTGTTAAATCGAGCGAAGGAACATTGCTGAACGGAAGACCCGACGGTTATTGGAAGTCGTATAACGAAAAGGGAATACTTGTTTCGGAAGGAAATAGAAAAAACTTTCTGTTAGATAGTGTGTGGGTGTTTTATTCGCCCTTAGGCGATAAAAGTTTGGAAATATCTTACAAAGAAGGCAAAAAACATGGGCTTAGAAAACAATATTTCAATGATGAAACCGTAGTGGAAGAATGGAAAGAAGATACCTTAATCAATGCTATACAATCATTTTATATATCAGGAGAACTGAAACGACTTACTCCCATTGTTGAAGGGAAGCCGCACGGATTGGAAAAAGAGTTTAATAAAGAGGGGTTGATCATTGTGGTTTCTAAATATTTTGCAGGAATTTTGGGAAAACGGGAGTTTATAAACCGCACCGATAAATTCGGATTGAAACAGGGAAATTGGAAATATTTTTGGGATAACGGCAATCTTAAAATGGAGGGGCACTTTCAAAACGACAAAAGACAAGGCTATTTTAAATATTACGACGAAGTTGGTAATTTTAAATATGTAGAGAAATTCGACAATGATAATTTGATTACCGATGCTCCCGAAACGCGGCAAATGGATGTGAGAACCGTCTATCATCCTAACGGAAAACCTGCCATAACGGCAACTTACTATAAAGGCGTGCCGGACGGAGTGCGCCGCGAATTTAACGAAGAGGGAATAGTTATCAAAGGGTATCTGTTTGCAAACGGCATCCTGAGATATGAAGGGATTACCGATGAAGACGGAAAACGGCAGGGACTTTGGAAAGAGTATTATCCAACAGGCGAACTGAAATCGCAAGGGCATTACATCAACTCAAATCAAGAAGGAGAGTGGAAATTCTATTTCGAAAACCAAAGAATTGAACTGGATGGTCGTTACAAAAACGGAAAAAAAGAGGGCGCATGGTATTGGTACTACCCCAATGGCGCTGTGCTGCAGGAAGAAAACTGGAGTCAAGGTAAATTGGACGGCGAGTTTATCGAATACAACGAAAACGGAGATATTACCGTAAAAGGTGAATATGTAGAAGGAACCGAAGAGGGAGAATGGTTTTATATTCAAGGAAAAGCAATTGAAAAAGGAACTTATTATGATGGTATGCGTACTGGACTTTGGTCCACCAAATGGCGCGAAAACGGCATCCTTATCTCCGAAATAGATTACGACCAAAATCTATTTCACGGAAAACACGTTTTGTACTATTATAATGGAAAAATTAAAGAAACCGGAAAATATTCCGGCGGAGAGCGCGTTGGTGTTTGGCAGTTGTACGACGAAGAGGGCGAACTAATCCTAACTACTGTGTATGACGAAGGAAGAGAGATTAGGTGGGATGAGTACAGGATTGATGATTAATGGTTAACTTCTAAATTTCTAAAATTAAATATATGATCCCTATTGCAAGCGACCACGCCGGTTTTGAACTAAAACAGTTTATTATCAACAGTTTTCATGATTTTCAATGGAAAGATGAAGGATGTTTTTCATTAGAAAGTATTGACTATCCCGATTTTGCACATCCTGTGGCTGTATTTATATCGGAATACCCTGAGGAAAAAGGGGTTCTTATTTGCGGTTCGGGAAATGGAATGCAGATGACGGCAAACAAACATCCCAATGTTAGGGCAGCATTATGCTGGAATAAAGAGATCGCTCTGTTAGCGCGTGCGCATAATGATGCCAATATTTTGGCGCTTCCCGCACGATTTATTTCAAATGATGAAGCTATTGAAATTGTTACCACATTTTTTGAAACTCCTTTTGAAAGCGGACGCCATGAAAAAAGAGTGGAGAAAATTAATATTACCCCTTCTTTCAATTTTTAAATCTTTAAATCTTTGAATTTTTTCTCTCAATATTTGCAAGCAAATCCAAATGCTCTTTTTTTAGCGCCGATGGAAGAGGTTACCCATGCACCGTTCAGAAGGATTTGCAAAGAGATGGGCGCAGACGTTTTACTCTCCGAGTTTGTCTCCTCCGAAGCACTTATTCGTGATGTGCAGAAAAGTTTCGATAAGATGAACTTTGATGAATCGGAACGCCCTTTTGGAATACAAATTTTTGGATATGATGAAAACTCTTTGGTAAAAGCTGCTCAAGTTGCTGAAACACAACATCCAGATTTTATTGATATAAACTGGGGATGTCCGGTAAAAAAAGTGGTGGCAAAAGGGGCTGGTGCTGCCATCTTAAAAGATATTCCTAAAATGGTGGCTTGTACCAAAGCAGTAGTAAATGCTGTGAGGTTACCCGTATCGGTTAAAACACGCTTGGGCTGGGATATGAACGATAAACCGATTGTTTCTGCAGCAGAACATCTACAAGATATTGGCATTCAAGCTATCACTATTCACGGAAGAACACGTTCACAAATCTATTCCGGTGTGGCAGACTGGACGTTGATTGGAGAAGTGAAAAACAATCCCCGTATGACCATCCCTGTAATTGGCAACGGCGATATCACTTCCGCTGAAAAAGCGGTTTTTTTTAAACAAAGATACGGGATTGATGCACTTATGATTGGACGCGCTGCCATAGGAAACCCGTGGGTTTTTAAAGAGATTAAATCTGCTTTTGAAGACAAAATATACATGCCTCCCTCTTATGAAGAACGCGTAAGTACTTTGTTACAACATCTTAACACCACTATTCCCTTAATAGGAGAAAAGAGGGCGTGCCTTGAAATACGGCGGCACTATGCGGGGTATTTTAAAGGTGTTAGTAATTTTAAAAAAGTGCGGTTAGAGCTAATGAAAGCAACCACATTGAAAGAGATAGAGGTTCTATTTACCGATTAGTGTGCACCTTAAATCTGCATATAAAAAAAGCCGAAGCAAATCCTCCGGCTTTCCAATGAAAACAACAATTTCAAACTCACGCTCCTAATTGCAGCCTAAAAAAGCAGCAACATGTTAGGTCGGCATTAGTTTGTTTGAGGTATTCGGCAACCGAAATTTTATTGTCGCGGATAAACTCTTGGCTCAATAAGGTATTTTCTTTAAAGAACTTATTTAGTTTACCTTCGGCAATTTTTTCTATCATATTTTCGGGTTTTCCTTCTTGGCGGGTCATTTCGCGGGCCAATTCCAACTCATGGTCAATAGTCGCTTGCGGGATCTGTTTAGGGTCAACAGAGATCGGGTTCATTGCCGCAATTTGCATAGCAACGTTGTGTGCAGCCTCATACACTTTTTCTCCACCTATTGTAAATCCGGCAATCACTGCCAATAGATTTCCATTGTGGTTATAAGCAGCCACACAAGGGGCTTCAATTATTTCATAAGCAGGGAGTTCTGTTTTTTCTCCGGTTTTACCTGTCATTTCAACAAGCATCTCTTCAACAGTAATACCATTTATTTTGTGTGCTAACAGTTCTTCGCGGGTTTTGATTTGGTTAGCCATAGCAGCATCAATAATTGAATCTGCGAAAGCCACGAAGTCGCTATTTTTAGCTACGAAGTCGGTTTCACAACTTACTACCACGATAGCGGCGAAGTTGTGTTCAGCATTTATTTTAGCTACAACGCGACCTTGGTTTGAAGCGCGGTCTGCACGTTTAGCAGCTACTTTTTGACCTTTTTTTCGGAGGATGTCAATCGCAGCATCGAAGTCGCCATCAGCTTCAACGAGTGCATTTTTACAATCCATCATGCCCGATCCGGTCATTTGTCTTAATTTGTTTACATCAGCAGCAGTTATTGCCATATTATAAATTTTAAATGTTAAACGTTAGGTTAATTATTTTTTAGCGGGGGCTTTTTTAGTTGGAATTCTTTTTCTTTTAGCAGCAGTTTTTTCCTCATCAGAAGCGACATCTTTTATTTTTTTCACGCTTTTAGTTTCTAAGAGTACTTCAGTAGGAACTTGATCCGGTTCTTGTTCCTCTTCCATTGCGTTATCTACATCAACAGGAACGTCGCCGCCTTCTTCATCTTGCGCTTCTTTATCATATTTACGTTCTTCTGCGCCTTCTGCAATAGCATCGCAGATGGCTTTAACAATTACGGTAATAGATTTTGATGCGTCATCATTAGCAGGAACAGGGAAATCAATTAAATTCGGATTAGAGTTGGTATCTACAATAGCAAATGTAGTGATGTTCAATCTTCTCGCTTCGGCTACTGCAATATGTTCTTTCAAAATATCCACAATAAAAATTGCGGCGGGGAGGCGAGACAAATCGGAGATAGAGCCTAAGTTCTTTTCTAATTTTGCACGTTCGCGTTGAATTTGCAGTTTTTCTCTCTTCGCCAAGTTTACAAATTGGATACTCCCCATCAGTTTATCAATATCGCTCATTTTTTTTACGGCTTTGCGAATGGTAAAGAAGTTGGTAAGCATTCCGCCGGGCCAACGCTCTGTAACGTAAGGCATGTTAACCGATTTTGCCAATTCTGCAATCGTTTCTTTGGCTTGTTTTTTGGTTGCAACAAACAAGATTTTGCGTCCCGATTTCGAGATCTGTTTGGCTGCGGCACAAGCCTCTTCCAATTTAACTAAGGTTTTGTTTAGGTCGAGAATGTGAATACCATTCTTTTCCATGAAAATGTACTGCGCCATAGCAGGATTCCATTTTCGTCTAAGATGCCCGAAATGACAGCCGGCATCTAATAATTCTTCAAAGGTTACTTTTGACATGTTTTTTCTTGTTTACGTTCATTAAAGCAATTATTAAGTAGCTCATTTCTTGAAGTCTTAATAATTTCGATACTAAACAGGGTTAATTTTTTATTTAATAATTTAAGATTTAAGATTTAAGATTTAAGATTTAAGATTTAAAGTTGAATTAGTTAATGATAGTTTTAAATTTTTAAATTTTAAATCTTTAAATCTAAAACGCAGTTTTAACGTTTCGAGAACTGGAAGCGTTTACGTGCTTTGGGGCGTCCGGGTTTTTTACGTTCCACCATACGGGGGTCTCTACGGAGAAGTCCCTTCACTTTCAACACAGGGCGGAGTTCGGGATTTATTTCTACCAAAGCTCTGGAGATTGCTAACCGCAACGCTTCCGCTTGTCCGGCAATTCCGCCGCCATCCATATTTACTTTAATATCGTATTCTCCTTCCAATTCTGCCAGCACTAAAGGTTGAGTGATCACATATTGCAATGTAGCTAAAGGAAAGTACTCTTTATAATCACGGTCATTAACCGTAATAGTACCGCTTCCTTTTTTCATATAAATGCGGGCAACCGCAGTTTTTCTTCTTCCTAATGTATTGGTTATTTCCATGATAATTATTTAATTTCGTTAATTTTAATAGTTTTTGGAGTTTGTCCTTCATGCGGGTGGGTTTCCCCTGCATAAACATACAGATTCCGAAATAATTGCGATCCTAATTTGTTTTTCGGCAACATTCCTTTAATAGCATGTTCCAAAATTCCGATAGGATTTTTCTTTAATAATTGCATGGGAGTAGTGAAGCGTTGACCCCCCGGATAGCCGGTATGGCGAACATATTCTTTATCTTCCATTTTTTTTCCGGTAAATCTAACTTTATCGGCATTAATAATAATCACGTTATCGCCGCAATCGAAATGGGGAGAGAAATAGGTTTTTGTTTTTCCTCTTAAAATGCGAGCTGCAACCGTAGCAAGACGACCCACAATCTCGTTTTGAGCATCAATAACAACCCACTCTTTCTTAACTATCTTCTCTTTTGCAGCGATGGTTTTGTAGCTTAATGTGTTCATTTTTCGTTTTTTGTTTTTGTTTTGTGCCTCTTGTTTCACCTACAACAGACTGATTTTCAATTAATAATTCCTTTTCTAAGACAAAGGATAATAATCGGTTTTTGGGGCGGCGAATATAGAATATTTTTTAAATAAAACAACCGAAATTAATTTTAGCAAAATATTGCATTACAATATTTTTTTTCTACTTTTGCTGCCATCTTTTTAAATATTGAATATTATATGAAAAAAATCTACCTTTTTATACTTACTATACTTGTATTGGGAGCAACCTCCACCCTTGCACAAAATACCGACGGCACCGATTTTTGGTTGACTTTCGGGAAAAACTCTACAATAACCACAACAAACGGAACTGGACAGAGCAGTTTGTCTCTACAAATTCGTATTGCAACCAAGGATTTGCAAACTACGGGAAGCATCATTTTTTCTGATTCTTCAGTGCCTCCTATTGCGTTTGACCTTCCTCCAAGACATGTAGCGACGTTTCCTCTTAGCAATGCTCAAAAGGCTGCTGTATATAATATTACTACAGGTGCAAGCAATAAAAGTATTCACATTACAAGTGACTACCCCATTACAGTTTATGCTATGAGTACTACTTATGCTTCAACAGATGCAACTAATATTCTACCGGTTACTGCGTTAGGCAAAGATTACTATCAGATATCATACGCGCCTGCCGAAAATAATTATATGGATGCTTTTGCCGTAATAGCCATTGAAAACAATACAAACATTTATCATAATAATGTGTTGCTTAACCCCACGCCACTTAGCGCAGGACAAGTGTATTACAAAACGGCAGATTATCCTATTGATATGACGGGCGATAATATTAGTTCAAATAATGACATTGCATTTTTTTCACTTAATCAGCGTGTAATGATTCCTGCCTCATTTACAGCTCGTGATAATTTATTTCAACAATTAGCGCCTGTGAATACTTGGAGCACTAACTTTTTTGTGCCGGTTTCAAGGCTTGTAAAAGATAGAGTACGCGTCGTTGCTTCACAAGTTGGTACGAATATTAGTGTTGCAGGAGCTACCTTGATGTCGGTGCCAGGTTCTCAAAATAGCTTTAATTTAAATAAAGGTCAATTTATTGAACTTGAAATAAATTTAAATAACAGCAAAGGGTGTTATATTTCTGCAAATAATCCAATAGGAGTTTGTACTTATCTTACAGGAGAGACCTATAATGTTAGTAATCCTAATACTTCCGATCCAGCAATGTGCTGGGTGCCTTCCATTGAACAAACTGCAAAAAAGGGATTGATAGCTAAATTTGCACCCTCCGGTTCCACACAAATAACTACACATTATGCCTTAGTGGTTACGCCGGCTGCAACTTGCACCGAAACAAGGGTTACAATTGGTGCAGGATCTCCCATCCCTTTAACCGGAGACACATGGCAGATTAATGATGCGCCTTTGCCGGGTATGGAGAAAATGGCATTCTATTCCTTTCCCATAACCAGCTACCCTTCTGAAGAATCATTATTTTTTACAAATCCTTCAGGCCTTATTTTATTAGGATATGGACATGGGAGTGCCGAATCCTACTACTATCTCGGCTACTCTTCTATGCTTAATTTGAGCGCTTACTTTACTGCGAATGAAGTGCACTATCAGAATTTTCAGGATGAGATTTTCTGTACCAATGAATTTGAATTTGCCGCCGAATTAAGTGGATGGATGAACGTGAAATGGTCTATTAATGGTAATGAACAACCTTTATTAGAAGATAAGATGACTTGGAGTAATGAAGATTTTATTTTTCTTACCGGAGACTATACCATTAAAATGTGGGTGCTCTTTGAAGACGGAACTACAGATGAATTAGTGGGTACTTTAAAAGTAGGCGGAACAATCTCTGTTTCCCACACCGAAGGCGGTACTACAAATTTTGTTGGCGATACCTGCTTAGCATGGCATAGTACCCTAAATTTAATTGCCGTTGAAGATCCTACTTACCTGTTTTTAGGATGGACGAACGAAGCCGGCGATACAGTTTCTAAAAATTTAACTTATCCGCATCTTGTTACGGGAGATTATTCTTTGAAAGCCAATTTCAAGTTGAACCAATTTGATATTACCCTCTTTGCAGACCCTGAGGAGGGTGGCAGTGTATCCGGCGATGGAACCTACTCTCATGAAGCATTGGCAATCGTTTCGGCAGTACCTGAAGATTGTTACAATTTTATTGAATGGACCGATGAAACCGGCGCTTTTGTTTCTTCCGAAAATCCTTATTCGTTTATCGTAATCGAAGACCGTACGTTGATTGCCATCTTTGTACAAAAACGGTTAGACGTTACCGTCTCTGTAAACATTCCGGAAGGCGGAACAGCCGACGGCAGTGAGCCTCATATTTTCTGCGGTAACCAGAAAACCGTAATCGCAGACCCCGACCCCTGTTACTTCTTCATGGGTTGGGAAGTGAACGGAGAAATAGTTCATCCCGACCTTGAATATACCTTTGATATCACTCCGGAACTGATCGCTCTTTTCCCCGGCGGCTATAACTTGACTGCCATCTTTGAACTCAAAACCTATAACATTACTTTAGCAGTACTTCCTAACTCTTACTACGGCTCGGTAACCGGAATAGGAACATACAGTTGCCTTGATGAAGTAGCAGTAACGACAGCTCCTGCCGGCTGTTATGTGGGTTTTGTTAACTGGACAGATGAAGAAGGGAACTGGGTTTCTGACGATCTCTCTTTTTCGTTCAACATTACTGAACATAATATTCTTTATGCCAATTATATAGAGAAAACTTTCGACATTCTTACGTCGGTATCGCCGTCAGCAGGCAGCAGCGCTGTTTTGGGCGGCGGAGTGGATATGCCCTGCGGCGAAGATATTACCCTGACGGCAGTGGAAGACCCTTGCTATACCTTTATAGAGTGGACGGACGATGAGGATCCGGATTTTTCTACTTCCGCCAATCCCTATACATTCTTGGTAATGGAAACCCGTCATTTGACCGCCCACTTTGAGCTTGATTATTACGATGTTTTCGTTTCGGCAAATTTATCTGAAGGAGGAACCGTAACGGGCGGCGGTAACTATTTCTGTGGCGAGGAGGTAACCGTAACTGCCGAAGTCGACACCTGCTATACATTTATGGGCTGGACGGAAACCGGAAACATCGGTTGGTCTTACCCTGACCTTGTTTATAACTTTACTATGGGTGCGGCAGACCGCCATTTAGTTGCCAACTTCCAAATTAAAACGCTCAATGTAGCCGTTTCGGCAACCCCCTCGACAGTAAGTACGGTATTATCAGGCGCTAACAACTATACTTGCGGCTCGCCCGTAACGGTTACAGCAACCCTTGACCCTTGCTATACTTTTTTGGGTTGGACAGAAAACGGCGATCCCGTTCCGGACGCCACCGACCTTGCTTATACGTTTACTATGGGAACAACAAACCGCAATTTGGTTGCCAATTTTTCCTTAGATTATTACGATCTTTTCGTTTCGAAAAATATAACAGCAGGAAGCAGTACGGTAAGCGACGGGGGTAACTATGCCTGTGGAGCAAGCGTAACGCTAACGGCAACCCTCGATCCTTGCTATTCTTTTATGGGCTGGACGGAAAATGGAAACCCTGTTGGACCTAACAACCTTGTTTATACTTTTACTATGGGACCCACAGACCGCAACATAGTTGCCAATTTCCAAATTAAAACATTTGTTGTTACGATTTCTGAAACTCCGTCTGCCGGCGGCAATTTTACCGGCTACGGAACCTATGATTGCGGAACGAGTGTTATGGTGGAAGCCTTCCCCGACGGTTGCTTTGGCTTTGTTGAATGGACGGAAGGAGGTACCCATGTTTCTAATGACAATCCCTATACTTTTGATATAACCGCACACCGGAACTTAGTTGCCAATGTTAGTCAGTTTACCTATCCTATAACCGTTACCTCCAACTTCTCCCACATGGGTAGTCTTACCACCGACGATGGTATTCTCATTGTTCCCGGAGCCCAGTTCCATATTTACTGCGGAGAAAATTTCTCGGTAACGGCAACCCCTGCGGACAAGTGCTATAAATTTGTTAACTGGATGTTAGACGGCGCTCCTGCCGGCACCACCAACCCCTACACCGTTTCCAATGTAACGGTGCCTCACACTTTGGAAGCTATCTTTGAGGTAGCCACCTTCAACATCACGGTAACCGATGACCCACCGGGCAGCGGGGGTGTTTGCTGCAACGAGAGCGATATCTCCTGCAGTGATCTCAGGACGGTAACGGCGAGTTCGACAAACAGTATGTACACGTT
>Ga0123354_10020661_pt1 | contig 10359 bp, 8 predicted proteins | sample TergutLab28metaG_2_FD_97872 | JGI IMG/M metagenome (GOLD analysis project Ga0123354, IMG submission 97872) | Labiotermes labralis P4 segment gut microbial communities from Petit-Saut dam, French Guiana - Lab288 P4 | ecosystem: Host-associated > Arthropoda: Insects > Digestive system > Gut ...
CGGGGGGTTCGAGACATCAGGGTGAGACAAAGGTGATGAGACAAAGTGAGACAAAAGGGGACGGTTCTTTTTGTCTCAGTACTGAGACAAAAAGAACCGTCCCCTTTTGTCTCACGTCCCCTTTGTCTCAGCCCCGGCAAGGGCGCTACTGGTCGAAGATGGGGCCAACCGTCCGGGTACGCTTCAACTCGAAGAAACCGGGATAGGCCATGACCGCGCGTACACCGTCGAAGAGGCGTCCCGCCACCTCGCCGGCGGGGGCCGGCGAGATGACCGGCCCGAAGACCGACATGTCGCCGATCCGGATCACCGGGGTACCCACGTCCATGCCCACCGGGTCCATGCCCTGATGATGGCTGACCCGCAAAGCCGCGTCCAGGTCCGCAGTCGTCGTTTGATCGGCGATCGACTCGTCGAAACCCAGATCGGCCAGCGCGGCCCGGATGGTGGCCGGTTCGCGCGGTTCATTCAGCGGGTGGTACCGGGTACCGAGCGCGGTGTAGAAGGCGCGCAAACCCGCCTGGCCGTACCGCTGCTCAACCGCGATGGCGGCACGGGCGCCATACCAGGCCTCGGTCGACATGCGGTGCTTGTAGTCCTCGTCCAGGTCGTCCCGGCCTTCGTTGAGCACCGCCAGGCTCATGACGTGGAAGGTGACGCTGACATCGCGCACCTTCTCCACCTCCAGCATCCAGCGCGATGACATCCAGGCCCACGGGCACAACGGGTCGAACCAGAAATCAACAGTCGTCATACCGGTATTCAACCACGATCCGGCAGCGGCGAGCCCCGGCGGACCGCGGTCAGGTCACGGTGTACCGGCGAACGATCTCGCTCATGGCAGAAAAATCCGCCTCTATCTGGGCCACCAGCGCGAACTGGGTGCGGCAACGGTCGAGGTTCTGGCCGGGCCGGGTGATTGCGAAGTACGTGTCGCCCTGCAAGAAATCGGTCAGGAAACGCATTCCCAACTCCAGGGTGATCAGCTTCGCCCCCCACACCAGGTTGTCCGTTTCGGCCCGCGTCAGCCCGGCACCCGCGGTGGCCAGGTACCCGGCGGTGTACGCCTCGAACAACTCCAGACTGAGCCGGACCCGCCTAAGGTCGGTCTCATCCTCGCCCGCCGTACTGGCGCCAAAGCGAATGGCGTCGCCGAAATCATGGACGGCGAGCCCCGGCATCACCGTGTCCAGATCGATGACGCAGGCCACCTGCCGCACTGGGTCCAGCAAGACGTTGTTCAGCTTGGTGTCGTTGTGCGCCACCCGCAGGGGCAGTTCACCGGCGTCCAGCAAGTCCATCAACCGTCCGCATTCGCCAGCCCGCGCCCGTACGAAATCGATCTCGGCGCCACACCGCGCCACCCGCCGTACCGCGTCGGCAGCCACGGCCGTCTCAAGCTCGCGATAGCGTACGCGGGTGTCGTGGAAGGACGGAATCGTCTCGTGCAGGCTCGCCACCGGATAGTCGTCGAGCCAGTGAGTGAATTGGCCGAAGGCCCGCGCCGCCGCCGCGAAGACCGCCGGAGTCTCGGCGCTCTGATAGCACACCATGTCCTCGACGAAGCGGTAGACCCGCCAGACCGAACCATCGGGGCCCTGATGGAACCAAGCGCCATCCCGGGTCGGTACGACGGTCAGAGTTTGGCGGTCGGGGTCGCCACCGGCCGACTCGATCTTCGCCCGCACGTGCGCCGTCACCCCCACGATGTTCGCCATCAACCCGGCCGGATCGGCGAACACGTGAGTATTGATGCGCTGCAGGATGAACCGCTGGTCGGTTTTCCCCGGCCGGCTCACCCGTACTGCGAAACTGTCGTTGATGTACCCGGAGCCGTAGGACCGGACGTCCTCGACGCTACCGGCGAAATCGAAGACAGCAAGCACCGGCCCCAGCCGGGCGGGCGAGGGATCAGACGGTCTTGCCATCTCCGTGGAACAGGGAAGCGATCAGATCGCGGTTGAGCTGAGCGATGGACTCCAGCGGAATCTGCTTGGGGCACACCGACGCGCACTCGCCGATGTTCTGGCAGCCGCCGAAACCGTTGTCGTCGTGCGCCGCCACCATGGCCTTGACCCTCAGCATCCGCTCCGGCTGGCCCTGCGGCAGATTGTCGAGGTGGGTGATCTTGGCCGACGTGAACAGCATGGCCGACCCGTTGGGGCAGGCGGCCACGCAGGCGCCGCAACCGATGCACGTGGCGGCGTCGAAGGCCTTGTCGGCCTGGCGTTTCGGTGCCGGGGTCGAGTGCGCCTCGGGAGCCGAACCGGTGTTGACGGAGATGTACCCGCCGGCCGCGATGATCCGGTCGAAGGCCGACCGGTCGACTACCAGATCCTTGATGATCGGGAAGGGACCCGCCCGCCACGGTTCCACGTCGATGACCTGGCCGTCGTGGAAGTTGCGCATGTGCAATTGGCACGTGGTGGTGTGGACCGGGGACTCGTACCGGCCGTGCGGCGACCCGTTGATGACCACACCGCACATGCCACAGATGCCCTCGCGGCAGTCGTTGTCGAAAGCGACCGGTTCTTGGTCCTGCGCCGTCAACTGCTCGTTGAGCACATCGAGCATCTCCAGGAAACTCATGTCCTCCGAGATGTCGTCAAGCTGATAGGTCTGCATGGACCCCTCAGCGGTCGCGTTGGCCTGACGCCACACATTCAACGTGATTTTCACTTGTAACTCCGTTGCTTGAGTTCGATGGCCTCGTAGACCAGGGGTTCCTTGTGGAGGACCGGTTTTTGCCCGTCCCCGGTGAACTCCCACGCGGCGACGTAGAGGTATTCGTCGTCGTGACGCAGCGCTTCGCCGTCTTCGGTCTGGGACTCGCGGCGGAAGTGCCCGCCGCAGGACTCACGCCGGTGCAGCGCGTCGATACACATCAACTCGGCCAGTCCCATGAAGTCGACGACCCGGCCCGCTCGTTCGAGAGCCTGGTTGAAATCCTCGTTCACCCCGGTCACTTTGACATCGCGCCAGAACTCCTCGCGCAACGCCCGGATCTTGTCGATGGCGGTTATGAGGCCTTCTTCGGTACGTTCCATGCCGCAGTACTCCCACATGATCGATCCGAGTTCCTTGTGGAAGGAGTCGACCGAGCGGGAGCCTTTGACCGCCAACAAGCTCTCGATGCGGGCCTTGGCATCGCTCAACGCCTCGGCCGCTTCCGCGGTGGCATCGTCGATCTTCTCGAACGGGCCAGCGGCCAGGTAGTCGTTGATCGTGTTCGGCAGGACGAAGTACCCATCGGCCAGGCCTTGCATCAAGGCGGAGGCACCGAGCCGGTTCGCGCCGTGATCGGAGAAGTTGGCCTCACCGGTGACGTAGAGCCCGGGGATCGAGCTTTCCAGGTCGTAATCGACCCACAGCCCGCCCATCGTGTAGTGAACGGCCGGGTAGATGCGCATCGGCGTCTCGTACGGATTCTCCCCGGTGATCTGCTCGTACATGTCGAACAGGTTGCCGTACTTGTCCGCCACCGCCTTGCGCCCGAGCCGCTGGATGGCGTCCGAGAAGTCCAGGTAGACGCCGCGCCGCCGCTCCTGCGTCTCGCCCTCCTGGGTCACCTCGGTCACCAGCGGACCGACGCCGCGGCCCTCGTCGCACATGTACTTGGCCTGACGGCTGGCGATGTCGCGGGGTACGAGGTTGCCGAACGAGGGATAGATGCGCTCCAGATAGTAGTCGCGGTCCTCTTCCGGAATCTGCCGGGGATCTTTGTCGGCGTCGTCCGGATTCTTCGGCACCCAGATGCGGCCGTCGTTGCGCAGCGACTCGGACATCAGGGTCAGCTTGGACTGGGTTTCGCCATGGACCGGGATGCACGTCGGGTGGATCTGGGTGTAGCAGGGATTGGCGAAGTAGGCACCCTTGCGGTGAGCCCGCCAGGTGGCCGTCACGTTGCAGCCCATCGCGTTGGTGGACAGGAAGAACACGTTGCCGTACCCGCCGGTGGCCAGTACCACGGCGTCGGCGTACCAGGCCTCGATGGCGCCGGTGACCATGTCGCGGGTGACGATGCCGCGCGCCCGCCCGTCGTGGACGATCAGTTCGACCATCTCGTGACGGGTGTGCATCTGCACCGTACCGGCGTTGATCTGGCGCTCCAGCGCCTGGTACGCGCCGATCAGCAACTGCTGGCCGGTCTGGCCGCGGGCGTAGAAGGTGCGCTGTACCTGGACGCCGCCGAACGAGCGGGTGTCGAGCAGGCCGCCGTACTCCCGGGCGAACGGTACGCCCTGGGCCACGCACTGGTCGATGATGTTGGCGCTGACTTCCGCCAAGCGGTAGACGTTGGTCTCGCGCGCCCGGTAGTCACCGCCCTTGACGGTGTCGTAGAACAGCCGGTAGACGGAGTCGTTGTCGTTGCGGTAGTTCTTCGCCGCGTTGATGCCGCCCTGCGCGGCGATCGAGTGAGCGCGGCGCGGGCTGTCCTGGTAGCAGAAGTTGAGGACGTTGTAACCGGCCTCGCCCAGGGTCGCCCCGGCGGCAGCGCCCGCCAAGCCGGTACCGACGATGATGACCGTCAGCTTGCGCCGGTTGGCCGGGTTGACCAGCTTGGCCTCGAACTGGCGGGTGGCCCACTTTTTTTCGATCGGCCCGGCCGGGGCCTTGGTGTCATGGATGTCCTCGCCCTGGGCGTAGTACACGCTGGGGGAACTCTTCAGTGTCGCGGTCATATCAACTCACCGTCCCAAACAATACGGCCAATGGAGGAAGAATGAAGCCTACGAACAGCAGCGCCGCCACGAAGTAGGCCAGTACGTTGAGCACCGTACGCGCGCCCGAACTGACGTTGGCGCCCAGCGTGGTGAAGGCCGACCAGAAGCCGTTCCGCACATGCATGCACACGACCGCCATGAACGCCGCGTACACCAGGACGACCCACCACTGCGAGAAGGCGCCCATGAACATGTCGTACGGGTCGCCGACGGCGTACGTGAAGCCGGGGTGGATCGTACCGGTGGTGAACATCAACAGGTGGAAGATCAGCAGCAGGCCCAGGGTGATGCCGCCCCAGCGCATGATCTTGGAACTCAGGGTCTGCTCCTTGCGGTTCTTGCGCACGTACTTGGTTTTGCCCCGGCCGTGCAGACTGGCGTTCCACAACACCGCCGCGCAGTAGATGTGCAACACCAGGCAGATGAGCAGGAAAGCCCGGAACAGCCAGATGAACCACCCGTGCGGGAGGAAGGGGTACAACAGGTCTTTCTTCAGCCATTCCGCATAGTAGTTGTACGCTTCAGGCCCGACGAAAATCTTGAGATTGCCGAACATGTGCATGAGCAGAAAAGCGATCAGCACCAGGCCGGTGACGGCCATGATGGCCTTTTTCGCGACGTTGGAATGAACCGCTTTCTGATGCACGCTCAAAGATGTAGATGCCACGGTATAACCCTAGCGGACTGGGGGCCCGAAACGTAACCAGCTCAGATACCACGCGCTTCGCCTCACCAGGGGAATCGCCGCCCACCGGCTGGTCCCGGATAGAATGGCTCATAAGGACGAAGGAGGGGCAATGGACGACGACACGGCTGACGATCTTCAAGCGCCGTCTCCCCAACCGCCGGTTTCCCAACCGCCATCTCCCCGCCAGATCGCGCGGGCGGCCACCCGCGCCACCAAGGAATCCCTCATCGCCCAAGCCGAACTGACCGCCATGACGGCGCCCCCGGCACAGGCGCCGGCCCAGATGCGGGCCCTGCTCGATCAGTGGAAGCAGGCCGGGCGTACGACCAAGGCCGAGGATGACGCCCTGTGGGAGCGCTTCAACCAGGCCCAGGACCAGTTGTTCACCCGGCTGGATCTCCTGCGCGAGCAACGCCAGGAGGCCATGGCCGCGGCCAAACAGGCCAAAGAATCGCTGATCGCCACCGCCGAGGCGGTGGCCACCCGCGCGGATGTGAGGCAGGCGGCCGAGACCATGACCGCTCTGCTGGCCCAGTGGAAGCTCGTCGGCCCCGCACCCGACGACAAGGATTTGTGGACGCGTTTCAAGGCGGCCCAGGACCAGGTCTTCCGGCGGCGCAGCGAGACCCGGCGGCAGGCCGAGTCGGAGCAGCGGGAGGCCGCCGCCGCGAAACGGGCGATCATCGCGGAGGCTCAGGGCTTGGTCGGCGCCCCCGACCTGCGCCTCGCCAACGCCGACCTGCGCCGCCTGGGCGAGGCTTTCCGCGAGACGGGTTACGCCGGGCGCGACCTCAACAAAACGCTGGGCGACGAGTTCCACCAGGCCCAGCAGGACTTCTACGCCTGGGTCCACCATGAACCGGCCCGCCGCCGCGACGCCGGGGAGCAACCGGCGTACGGGCGCCGGGCCCGGCTCGTCCAGCAGATCGAGGACACCCGCGCCGAGATCGCCCGGGCCGAGCAGACCTTGCGATCGGCCGACTCGTCCGGGGCCAAACGCTCGCACGGTACCAGCATCACGCTGACACTCGGCCAATCGGGCGGCTACAGCAACGCCGCCGCTGAGGCCATGCGGGCGCGGCTCCGGCTGACGGATCTGGAATCCCAACTCACCCGGTTGGATTCCACTCTCAGCCGTACCGCCGACCCGCAACAATGATATCGTTGTCTGAAATTGTTCCGGAAGGTAGACCATGGTCAGCGCGGATGTACAGCCTGAGGCCGAACCCTACGCGCTGCCGGGGGACGATGTCCTCGCTCTCGTGGGCTCCAGCCGGGATGGGCTGAGCCCGGCTGAGGCGGCCGACCGGCTCCGCCGCGACGGCCCGAATCTCATCCCCGAGGGCAAGCGCGACCCGGCGGTCATCCGGTTCATCAAGCACTTCGACGATATTCTGATCTACATCCTGCTGGTCGCCGCCGCCCTCAAAGTCATTCTGGGCGAGTGGATCGATTTCGGGGTCATCCTGGCCGTGGCCTTCATCAACGCCGCCATCGGTTTCGTCCAGGAAGGGCGCGCCGAGCACGCCCTGGAGGGCATCCGGTCCATGCTCTCGACGCGAGCCCAGGTCCGCCGCGGCGGCGAGTGGACCCAGGTCCCGGCCGACGACCTCGTCGTCGGGGATATCGTCCGGGTCCGGTCCGGGGCCCGGGTACCGGCCGACATCCGGCTGCTGGAAGCCAGCAATCTGAGGGTCGAGGAGGCGGCCCTGACCGGGGAAGCCGTCCCGTCGACCAAGCGTACGGACCCGGTCGACGCCGGTACGGGAATCGGCGACCGGACCTCGATGCTCTTCTCCTCCTCGCTGGTGTCGACGGGCAGCGGTACCGGCGTGGTCGTCGCCACCGGCCACCAGGCCGAAATCGGGCGGATCACCACCATGCTCGCCCAGATCGATGTCTTCGACACCCCGCTGGTTCGGCAGATCACCAAGTTCGGCAAGGTACTGGCCCTCCTCATCGTCTCCATGGCGGTCGTCATGGCCCTCATCGGCAAGCTGGTGCACAACCTGCCCATTCCCGATCTGCTCTCCGCCGTCATCGGGTTCGCCGTCTCGGCCATACCGGAAGGCCTGCCCGCCCTGGTCACCATCACGCTGGCCCTCGGCGTCCAGCAGATGGCCCGCCAGCACGCCATCGTCCGGCGTCTCCCCTCCGTTGAGACGCTCGGCGCCGTGACCCGGATATGCTCGGACAAGACCGGTACCCTGACCACCAACGAGATGACGGTACGCCGGGTGGTGACGGCGAGCGGCGAGTACGAGGTCAGCGGACTCGGCTACGCCCCGGCCGGCGAACTGACCCACGACGGCGACCCGGTGACGCTCAGCGGGCATCCGGAATTGGCCTGGTTCATCCGGGCCACGTCCGTGGCCGTCGACGCCGTCGTCGCGCGCAACGATGACGGCGGGTGGACCCTGGTCGGCGAACCGACCGAGGGAGCGCTGCGCACACTCGGCCTCAAGATCGGTTTCGACCCCGCCCCGTACGCCCGGCTGGGCCAACTGCCCTTCGACTCGGAACACAAGTACTCCGCCAGCCTGAACTCGTCGCCGGGCGGGGTCGACACGATCTTCGCGGTCGGGGCGCCCGACCGCCTGCTCGACCGCTGCATGACCCAGCAGTGCGCCGAGGGGGCCAAACCGCTCGACCGGTCGTGGTGGGATCGCCAGATCGCGGCCCAATCGGCCCAGGGGCTGCGCGTCCTGGGCGCCGCCTACGCCCCGGCCCGGGGGGTCGCGACCCTGGACCACGCCGATCTCGGCACCCTGTGCTTCGCCGGCATCGCCGCCATCGTCGACCCGCCGCGTCCCGAGGCCATCGCCGCCATCGCCACCTGCCACACGGCCGGCATCGGCGTGACCATGATCACGGGCGACCACGCCGGCACGGCCCAGGCCATCGCCGACGAAATGGGCATCCTCGACCGGGACGACCCGCAGGCCATTCCCGCGGTGACCGGCGCCGAGCTGGAAGCCGCCACGGACACCGAGTTGCGCCGCATCGTCGACCACACCCAGGTCTTCGCCCGTACCTCGCCCGAACACAAACTCCGCCTCGTCAAAGCGCTCCAGGCCAACGGCGAAGTGGTGGCGATGACCGGCGACGGCGTCAACGACGCACCGGCTCTCAAACGGGCCGACGTCGGCGTGGCGATGGGCATCAAAGGGACCGAGGCGACCAAAGAGGCCGCCGACATCGTCTTGGCGGACGACAACTTCGCCACCATCGAGTACGCCATCGAAGAAGGCCGGCGCATCCACGACAATCTGCACAAGTCGGTGCTCTTCCTCCTGCCGACCAACGGCGCGCAAGCCCTGGTCATCCTGCTCGCCGTCATCGTCGGCTTCACCCTGCCCCTGGCACCGGTCCAGGTCCTGTGGGTCAACATGGTCACCGCCATCACCTTGTCCCTGGCCCTGGCGTACGAACCGGCCGAGCCGGACATCATGACCCGGCCGCCGCGGCGTCCCGACACTCCGCTGGTCAGCGTCAAGTACCTGCCCCGGATCGGCATCTCCTCCATGGTCATCGCCGCCGCGACCCTGGTGTCCTTCTACCTGGCCCGCCACTGGGGAGCCGATCTCGCCACCGCCCAGACCTGGGCGGTCAACACGCTCGCCCTGGGCCAGGCGGCCTACCTCTTCAACGCCCGCTTCCTGCGCGAGTCGAGCCTGCGCCGCCAAGCCCTGACGGGCAATCGCACGGTCTGGATCACCATCGCCTGCCTGTTCGCCCTGCAGGCGATCTTCGCCTATGTGCCGATCGTGCACGTCTGGTTCGGCTCGGCGCCGATCAGTTGGCTCGGCTGGGTCATCCCACTCGGATTGGGCGTGGTCATCTTCCTCGTCACGGAGGTCGTCAAGCGCGTTCTGCGGGGGTACGAGATCCGCTCGGAGGAACGCCCAAGCCCAGACGAGCCATGCGACTAGAGGGTGACTTCTACGCCCAGGATGTGCTCGACGCCGCACCCGCGCTGCTGGGGAAGGTGATCTGCCGCGCAGGGGCATCCGGCGTCATCCGGCGCGGGCGCATCACCGAGGTCGAGGTCTACCGTGGCGAGGCGGACACCGCCTGTCATGCCCGGGTCGGGCGCACCCGGCGCACGTCCGTCCTGTACCGCCCCGGCGGGTACGCCTACGTCTACCTCTGCTACGGCATCCACCACCTGTTCAACATCGTCACCGGCCCGGTGGACCAACCCCAGGCGGCCCTCATCCGCGGCATCGAGGGGGCCGTCGGACCGGGCCGTACCACCGCGGCCCTGGGCATCACCACCGCCGACAACGACACCGATCTGCGCACCGCGGCCGATCTGTGGCTGGAGGACGACGGTACCCGGCCGGTCCGGATCGCCGCGTCGCCCCGCGTCGGCATCGGCTACGCCAGCCCCGAGGATCAGGCCAGGCTCTGGCGGTTCACGTCTACGGCCTGACGACGATGCCGCCCGCCATGTCACCGCAAGACGGACTCGCCGCGAGGATCGCTGAAGAACCTTACGCCTCACTCCACAAGGTGATGTCCATCCACGGACCTCGTAGTAAGGTTGCTCCAGCGGGCCAGGGCTCGGCTCTCACCACAGGCAAAGGAGCACAACACGCATACGTCGATCCGAGGAGCGATTACGCTCACTGTCGGCGCACGTACTTTCTCGGATACCTCAAGCGCCATCACGGCCTACACGCTGAACAGTGCCTCGTCTTCCGGTTTCTGGGGGGGTCTCGGGCGCTGGGACAACTCAGGGCAGCGGCCAGTGCGGCAACTGACATACCGCAGAACCAGGAAGCACTGGCGCCTGGTACTTGTCGCGTTGGCGGCTGTCTTTGGCGGCCTGACTGCCTGCTCTTCTCCGAGTGGCGGTTCGACTGTGGACAGTACGTGGGTTGCACCGGGCTGGATGGCGCAGGTGCGGCAGGAAGCCGAGGAGTACCAATCGGGGCAGATTAC
>Ga0123354_10020664_pt1 | contig 10359 bp, 8 predicted proteins | sample TergutLab28metaG_2_FD_97872 | JGI IMG/M metagenome (GOLD analysis project Ga0123354, IMG submission 97872) | Labiotermes labralis P4 segment gut microbial communities from Petit-Saut dam, French Guiana - Lab288 P4 | ecosystem: Host-associated > Arthropoda: Insects > Digestive system > Gut ...
ACACCCCCCCCACACCCCCCCACCCCCCCCCCACCCCCCACCACCCCACCCACCACCCCCCCCCCACACACCCCACCCCCACCCCACACACACCCCCCCCCACACCCACACACCCATACACACACACCACACACCACACACACATCACACACACACCACACACACACCACACACACACACACACCACACAGTCTTCTTTAACTGATTCTCCATTATTGCGCAGGTATTACGAGCACCCATGACACCAGGCATAATGTCGTGCTGACTGACATAAACTGCCTACACCCACCTTGCTTTATCACAGATTGTGAGCATCAAACCACGACGAGTGAACAGCACTTGTGTTCACTTACGTTCGTTTGTGATAATTTGTGTCCACATGACTATTCCAACGGTACAGATTCCTTCCAGTACCACGGAGTACGTCTGAAAGCCAGAAGTGTGTCTTCGGGCGGGTCGACTCTCCCTGAATGATTCCAATTCATCGGCTAGTCAAGCAATTCATCGCATTCATGAAGCCCGCACCTTCAACAACATGGCCACAGGAGCCATCCTGAGCCAGATTAATCTGTCCAACATCCATCCTATTTCTTGACGATTCACTTTAATACTGTCCTACCGCCTACTTATAGGTCTTTAAGGCTGTCTGCATGCTCCAGGCTTCCCCCCCAAAATCCTGCATGCATTTCAGTTCCACGACTTCGCCGCCAGTGCTGGTTGGTGTATTTGATATGCTTGTTAGTGAGTGCAAATTCAACAGAGTAGGAGACACATAATCCGTGAAACTCTCAATGTTCTGGGATGTGATACCATATTGATTGGCAATTTGTCACTTAAGTTCGGGGGTCTTGCTGCCTCAATGTTCAGACTAGTCACTGAATTCGAATTCTACTTTTCTTGCCCAGAAGACAGCACCGGCGTATAATAGTGCAGTGTTAGTTAGCACATTACCAATCAGTACAGCACATTACCAATCAGTACAGCGTCACATCCCACAGGAGTGTAATGTTTGTGGCAGTAGCTATGCAAACCGCATGTCACACAAAGCAATTAGTTGCTGTGCACGTCAGTGCAGTTAATAAGAGCGACATGTGACTGCCACGTGGAATACTTGTGACGTGGGTTGTCGATATTCGAGATTAATTGGGGCCGATAGAAGCATCACGAACATCGGAATGCATTTTCAGTCTAAGACATCTCGTTGGTTAAGAAAAGTACGAAGTTTTCAGCAATAAAGTTAGCAAGGAACTCAAAAAGCACGAAAAATATATTTAATTAAATGCACTTCTGTAGGCACAAAGTGAAGGGGAGTGGCTGTCCGTACAGCACGAAACTCTAGACCAATCAGTCTTGTTTAATGAAAGGTGCGTGCGGAGGAAGGGGGGGGGGGAATCCGATCACCGACCACAGAGTTGCATCACGATTCTTGCTAACCAGGCATGAGAGTCTCAAAGTGGTAGTAATTGGCTTATCAGGAAATTTCGAAATACCGACAGTCTCGGTTCACAGACTGTGAGGGTCAGCCGTGTACATTACAGGCCTAATTTGCTCTATTTTTGTTTCAGCGAATTCAACCAGGAGCTTCCGCAGTTGTTCAAACCTTCGAGTGAAGAGCTGCGAAAACGTAGCAAACCTGGCAATTGTGAGCTGCTGTCACGTCTTAACGGGACTGTGTGAGGTTGTTCTGAGATACGCACTGAAATTGCAGGTCTGAAATATGTACAGAACTCAGCTTGCGAGGTATGAGACTGTCAGCGGTTCAGCTCTTGCGGCCCGCAGGTTGCGGTACGTGCCGGCTTGTCGCTGGGTGTCGCCTGACATTTAGAGCAAACTTTGTGTTTCAGGGTCAAACAGCCCAAGAATAATTTCTCTTGTGCTGCTACGCGCTTGTAGATGAAGGCGCTAACATACTTCTAGATGTCCAGAACCTCTCAACCGCACGACACGGCGTCAGAAGCAGAAGACGATTTTGAAACTTGATGACGCAGCTTGTTAATCATATTTGCTGTTCAGTGAACTCTTAATAATCTGTGCTTTTTCTTCTTTATAGATCGGCAAATACCTCCGATTTTCGAATTTATCGAAGGTGGAAGACCTGAAAGTTCTCAATATTACGTAAGTATCGCCGAAGCTTGGCAGGTGTTGAGCGCCGTCCTGTTTCGGAGTGCGTTCCGAAATTGCCTTCTTCCATCCAACATTCCTTGGTTGTGTTGCATTGTTTTATTACATAACATTCGATGGACATCATTATGACGTTGGCTTGATATGACCTGATTTGGTTCGGTTGTTCGCTTGAAATTGTCGATATTCGATTTCCGATTCATTACATTCCCGACCAGACAAAAATTCTTACAAAATTCAGCTGATCCCGCCCCAGCGTAGGAAAATGGATTTGATTTTGATCAGAATGCGATGCAGCTTTCATGCTGGTTCGCTGTTAGAAATAAAATTTGTCACGTTCAGCAAAGAATAAATGTGGATTTATGAATTTTATGTTATATGTTATATGTTTCCGTTTAATCAGTAATGATATATTGAATGCCTTACAGACGCGAATTACTTTTGCTTGTATTAGCATCTTCATTACTCTTGAGAGTGTGGACAGATTTCTAGCGTGAGTTCTTCACATCAGAACAGTCCGTCTAAACATATGTTCGAGCGTACGTGAGTTTTGAATTTAAGTAAAATATTACATTTAACAACAAATACCTAAATGTAATATTTTGCTAACAACTGACAGCGCATTTGCAGTGCACGTTCCTAATTAAAACCCTTTTGAGTTCTTAATGCTGTCTGTCAAGTCACACTTCACAGCAAACTCGAAATGTTGTCCACCTGAATCGAAGCACGCATGGACACGTCTCGCACCCTTTCGAAATGGTCCAGGGCTTTTGCAGATGGCTTGATAGGACTGAAAAGTGTGTTGGTGGGGTGTCTCTTTATTTACCATTGGAATTTGAACAGGCCGGGTATTTTTAAGTGTCCCCACAGATGAAACTGCAAAGGATTGAAGTTGGGCGAACGTGGGGGCTGTACTTAGGAAGCTTAATTGTTCGATGATATGTGTATATAGCGGATATGTACCGGTGGGACTGTGTTGCCTTGTTTGGGTGTCGGGAACTCCCTCCTGATGTTTGTCCCACCATAAAAATTGGGCCCTTGGTAAAAAAATATTAAATGGGGTAAATGTGTGGGAAACTGTTACGGATTTAGACGAGGTAAAAGAGGCTTTACCCCTTTTCTGAAGTTAAAAATGCTGGAGAGTGCACAAGGGGTTGTGCGAGACTGCTAGGTGCGTTGTAGCTGGACCTACTTGTTTATGATTTATACCAGTTCCATGAATATAAATATGTACAACAATCCATAAGTAAGTTTGTTTTCGGTAAGTAAGTAAAGGATAATGAGACTGGCAGAGAGCGTGGCGCATGTGGGGGAGAAGACAAATGCAGGCAGAGGCTCGGTTGTGAAGCTGGAAAAAAGGTAGACAGCTTGAACAACCTTAGAGATTCTGATAGGATAATATTAAAATGGCTCTTAAAGAAAGAGGTTGGAATGGTGTGGAGGTGAGAACAGGTGACGGAATGTTGTGAGCACGGTAATGAACATTCGGGTTTTGTGAAATGCTGATGAACTGTTAGCTGTTCAAGAAGGACTCTGCTCCATGTAGTTGTTAGTTAGTTAGTTTGTTTGTTTGTTAGGCTACTGAGTCGGCTCTTATATGTATCTCATTTGCTGTTGTATTGTACTGTGTGGTTCTTATTTCCTTCCTGTTTTGTGTTTCCCTGTTTTATGTGACGGTGTTGCAGTTTTGTAGTCCTGCTGGTTATGTAATTGTCTGTTGCTGTTATGTCCTGTCAGTCGATCTGCAGTGTGACGTGTTCTCCGAACCGCCGGAGTCCTGCCCTTTGGCCCCACGCCACAATATTGCCGTTTCGCGGAACACAGAGATACCCGATACAGTACACATCCCTTCGCTCTGAAAATTGTCTTGACGGCCAGAGGAAGGAAAAAGGAACCTGCCATTGAATGCAATCTGATGTTTGTCGTCAGCAGAGTCATCAATCTCTTTGACGTACTATACGTCGTAATAACGTCACACCATGCCAGTTCTTTTGTGCCACATGTTTTGATATCAGAAGGGAGAAAAATGACGCCGAGACAAGAGTTCAGTGATACAGGCACAAATGTTGTGTCGGGGGAAAAAATTGTTTTATGTTTGTAAGCACAATTTTACAAATAAGAGTTTCAAAACCGTAAATTCGTGCTGACGTCACTGTAAAGCGCAGAGTTGCTAATGCGGTTGATTTGAGCGTACTGTCAGTTTGGCGCTACAACATCTTATGCGTCGTGTGTTTCATGTTTATTGTTTTCAGTGTACTTTATTTTTGTTTATTATTCCCATTTATTATTTTCTGCTTAGTACGTTCTGTTTACTGCTGCACTTTCAGTCTGTTTTGTTCTGTGCATTATTTATAACTTCCTCTTCATTAATTTACCTGCTCGTCCCCTAACATTCCCGGGGAATAACCACTGCAGTGAGAGTAAATGAAAATAAACAAGTCTCCTGTAAGCAGAGGAATAACTGTAGTATATTACACAGGGCCCATATTTTATCCGACAGATATCCTTTGTCACTTTCGCCTCGCGTCTGGCGGAGTTTATTGTGTCAATACGATAAGAGAACCGACAGGAAGTGACGAAAGACATTTGTTAGACGAATCAGTTGCACTGTATTTTTTCAAATGAAGTTTATCGCTCACGCGTTTTAGGTAAAGACATTACAGTGTCAATTTATATATAAAGTAAAACGCAACAATTGTCCGTGTATTCCAGCCCTGGCGCTGAAGTCACATTTCACTTTTTCGGTGGCAAACGAGATGGCAACAAAATACGAGAAGCACTCAACAATCTCATGAAAAGGGGTCGTCTGGGAAATCTCACACTGGTGCCAACCTACCTGGCATTCAAACAAGAACCAACTTTGCTATTACAGGTGAGCTGTTAAGTTAAACATGCAAGGTTAGGTTAGGTTAGGTTAGGTTATGTTACTTATACAGCGGCGTACTGGAGATGGCGCTCTTCTGCAATATGAGACGCTGCGCCACTGGCCAGTCTGTTCGAGGCGTTTCGAAGGTGAGGAAGACGGCAGCGTCATGTTCTAAAAGGATAGATCCCCCCCCCCCCCAAGTTTAATGTGAATTGCTGCACTAGTGTGCTGTCTGCTTTGTGTTCATAGCTGCATCAGGCGAGTGACGTCAGGCCTGATCTTGTTCCGATGGGCGGCTGAGCGCTACCAGACATTTAGAATGCAAATTGGCTGCAGGCTACTTGGTTTAGCTAGTGTCTGGTGTTAACCTGCGTGCGGTACATTGCGAGTGATTGATGTGTTGCAGAGTGTGACAGTGAACCACGAGCGGCTGACGGTGAAAGAGGGAGACGAGTTTATCCTTTCTTGCGTAGCTCAAGGGTCTTCCTACATGACCTTCCGCTGGTATAAAGATGGAGCTTTTGTTAACAAGAATAAGACTTTGAGGTAAATATTACATAACATTATGTGTGTGTAAAATGTACAAAATTCCAAGTTGAAATGACAGTTACCCGCCCCCACTAGCTGCACGAATATTCAGTGAGCAAACGATATACAGTTATTTTGCTATCACCCGTTCCAAGCAATGTTTTCTCCTGTTGCTCTCGCTTGTGCTAGTTACAACAGTACCTAGCGCTCCCTTTCCCCTTTGGCGCCTACGTCTTTCTTACAGTTCTCAGTTCTCTGTGCTTGGTGCATCTTACACACCGTTTGTGTGCTTTCTCCTCAAGAACGTGCAGCCACTTGGTGTCCACACACAGTTCCTGTCACCTCCAAAGGAGAGTAGAGAAAACTACATAATGAGGAGCTTAATGACTCGTGCACCTCACTAAATATTCGGGCGATCAAATCGAGAAGAATGAGATGGGCGGGGCATGTAGCACATGTGGGGAGAGAGGTGTATTCAGGGTCTTGATGGGGAAACCTGAAAGAAAGAGACCACTTGGGAGACACAGGCGTAGATGGGAGCATAATATTAAGATGGATCTTCAGGTAGTGGGATGTGGGGGTGATGGACTGGATCGAGCTGGCTCAGGATACAGACAGGTGGCGGGCACTTGTGAATGCGGTAATGAACATTCGGGTTGCATAAAATGCGGGGAATTTCTTGACTAGCTGAGAACCGGTCAGCTTCTCAAGAAGGACTCTGCTGTGTGGTGTGAGTGAGTGAGTGAGTGAGTGAGAGCACTCAATCGCTCTTCACCTCCCCCTTTCCACAGACGTTATAAGAAAATGCACCCTTTCTATTCATCATATTACGCTGAACTTCAGGTGGATATTCTTTGTACGGAAGCTGTAAGATATTGTTTGTCACTTCGTGCCTCCTCTTCGCCGATCACGTGGGCGGCGCACGAGCGTCACACGTTACATATAATGAGATAAGAGAAGCGAAATGAAATGGCAACCGACAGTTGTCAGATAAAGTAACGACCTCCTTTGTGGCCAAAGTGTCTGCTGACTGAAATGGTTATAGGCCCCGTTGTGACTGTACCTTGCGGCGACAAAACAGCATGAAATGGCACTTCGCAATGAAAGAGTCGTGGGATTTGAATGCATAAGTGTGCTAAGGTACGGCAGTGCTTCCATATAGCCGTCAGTAACAAGTTTTAAAATGATGTACCCATCGACATGGTACGCAGATTTTACGGAGGCGTTCTTTACTTTCAGATTGTCACACGGTTTCACGGTACACGCGAATGTAATCTTATTTACGTCAGTAAGAACATTACGGCATTCCCTGCATCAGTTTGCCCCAAAACCCAGAAATGCAAAACGTCACTATGTGCACATTTCTGACACTCAACTTTAACCAGATCGGACAGCAAGTGTGGATAATGCGGACAGCAAGACAGTTACCCCTATGTGCAAAGTGCGGCATGCGCTGCTCCAGTTTGCAGGAAACGCGGCGAGGCGAGACACTGCTATATCGAATTTGCATGTCGGTCAGTAAATATAGGAAGTGTGAGTAGCAATTTAGTGACGCCCGTCAGTGAAGCATGACTGTCGGTGAGTTGATTCCCTCGACGATCATGCTTGTTCAACACCATTAGCAGAGTTCCGGTACCGAGTTGCAATAAAATATGATAGACAGCTCAGTCGCTGATGCTAGGCCACGGACGGACGGACGGACGGACGGAGCTCCCCTGATAAGGCGTTGCATTTTAATTCATAAAGAGCACCTGAAAGCAGCGACTTGCTTGTGCTGAACTGCTGGCACTGCATTGGTGCACGGCCTGACGTCTGTTAACTGTACATCCTGTTGATTTAATGGAGTTTGCTGTTGGTCTAAAATCTGCCCAATTCCTCGCCTTATCCTTGCAGTAATTTCAGAGGCGCGGTGCAGCAGCACCCAAACATGCAGTAATGTTGACAACATAAATTATGGGTGTCTTTCGATCTTCACATCGCGCAGTGTGCTTTGTTTCGGACCAACCGACTGCTTGCTACTGCATGTTGACAGGTTTGGTTCAGATGAATGGTAAAGTGATAAAATAGACAGCGTTATGGATATTTGGCCATCCACAGCTACGGCGTGGCGAGAGCTGATATGGACGGTGACACTGACAGCGACAGTTTGTTCCCTGTCGCGGCTAGTAATATTCTGTCTAGCCGTCGTAAGGAGGATTTGTACAAGCATTTGAATGGAGTGCAGCGCGATGTGCGAAACGCCAGATGTCTGTCTGTCTGTGTCTGTGTGTCGTTCGTACAAACCTGATGTTGGTATGAATGACACGGAAAGTTGCAAAAGCAGTAATGCTTGTGTTTTTCTGTTAGCCATCTGTATTACTCTCTACTAATCTCCAATAAAACAGGTGAATGAAGAGAAAAAAGAGTATAGAAACGTTACCTACTGCAAGTGAAAAGAGCGTATGGCGACGTGTAGGGCCTTGTTTGTGCAGTCCGGGGTTTATGAGACACTTAGTGTCGGTCTGTGAGACTCTTAGTGAAGGGCTGTGAGACATCTACCTTGGAGTCACATCCTAAATGCTAAATACGTGTGTATGAAAAACCTTGCACCTAATTTCTGCTGTTGTGGTATGTCTGATCGTGTTACAGTACACATAAGACAGTCACATATCCACGTCTGTCTCACAATATCCAGCTTTCGCCAAGTCCATGTCTCACCATTTGTCATCCATCCATGTAACTATTCGCCGTTTTAAACTCATTTTCAATATGATATCTGGCGTTGCTGATGCTTCCAGCCTTCCAGAATGTGCGTCTGTGTCACTGTGTGGGCGGTGAATCCACTGTCACCGTTCGAAACGTCGGAAGACATCTCCCCTCGACATGGTGCCTCATCGCACAAGATGTGAATAGTCCCGCTGTAATGTGCTTTATGAATGATGAGCTGCCATATTGCTTTGTAGGAACATGTGGACAAAGCTGCTGCCAATGGACTCGGACGATCAGTATACGGCGCTCTTGGGCATTGAGCGAGCGTCGCGTCTTGATGAGGGAGTTTATACCTGTCAAGTTGTGGACTGGGATGTGCAGCAGTGCAAGTCTCTGCGTCTTGAAGTCCTCATTCGGCCAGAGGTGGAGGTGATACCGAAAAGCATCACTGTTGAGAGGGTACACACCTACTTTGAAATCTTACGTATATACGTACAATACACAGACACACATACAGAGCATTATTATTATACTTCACATGTATCAAAAAGTCAGAGCGAACACAGAATGTGGAATATGCCACACAAATACAAAATATACATAACCAGTACAATACAAAAGAATAAGGGTTTCACATGAAATATTCAGATGTTAAACTGACTCCATTATGTATAGCAGGTAATAAGACTATAAGTCGTTTTCAGACATAAACTTACCAGTAGAGTAAAAGAAGTTCAGACAGTTACGCCATTTAATGCGTTGGACTTGTGGGTCTGCATGGTAAATTGCTGTATATATTGACACTAGCACAGTAAGTTATATACTTTTCTGAATTTGTTTGAATTTTTTCCTGAATGTTGACATTGAAGTTCAGTGAAGTGGCAAGGTGTGCTCACATGGATCAGGTAATTTCCCATTAGAACAGTAAATCACCTCCCAAAGGACTTTACCTTTCTCGATTTGTGTCTTGAAGTTCCCTGTTATAGTGAGGTTTTCAGGTTTTCACGGCAGTAAATTGAGAATTCCATCTTCAGGGATGTGACACTTGGAGGTCTGGTAGACAGTTACCAATATTTCGGAGAAGCCTGATCCCTCCATCTTCAGAGCAGGAACGTGATGTAACAAAACAGTATTAGCATAATAAAGTCGCGTTAATTTTATTCTGTGCCTCATGATTTGCTTAAAAAAATTGATTACTGCTGCATGATGTCTTGCAACAGGTCCACAGCCTCTTCCAAAGCAAGTTTCCCAGAGAGTGCAATCTAATGCGTCTCCTTTCAAATTCCATTATCTTCTTCTTTCTTTAGGGTTATCCAGTAGCTGCTTATGTCTTATTCCTCGTCGTCTTGTCCCTTCTCTTTCAATAACATGTTTCAGAAGGCTATTTCTGTGCATGATGTGACCAATCCAGTTAGCCTTCCTTCTGTTTGTTGTATGTAGCAGGTTTCTTTCGTCTTTGACTCCGAGTATTACTTCATTATTCATGCGTTTTGTTGGACTGATCGTGTCCATTCTCTCCAACACCACATCTGAAACGTTTCAAACCATTTCTGATCTATTTTCCAAAGTTTTAAAAGTTTATTGCTGTTTTTATATGTGTAGGCATTATTATTTGTACAGTGAAGGATTCTCATGGTAGTAGTTTTGTGTAAAGTTATCATTGCAGATGGAGGCAAGAGGATTAAAAATATTTTACACATACACGCACGCACGCACGCACGCATGTCTGTTTTATCATTAAAAGTGATTTATTACACTTTTTTTCACAAATCCTTCAACAGTGTAAAACAAAGAGTCACATGACTGTGTTTTGTCTTAAACTTCAGTCCACCACTGGGGCACATATAGAGAACATGAACATGAACATAGTCACAACAACACTATATCAAGGGAGATACAGAAGTCTCAGATTGGGTAGCAGTACACATGCTCTTAAGGCATGCAACATGATACAAATAACTAGTTTTAACATAAAAATATGTCGTACATGACATCACTCTTCATGTGTATGTAAAGATGACTTGTGTTGTTATTTGTCTTCATGTATTAATGTTGATACTTTACATGATTTTGAATGTTTCCTCCATATGTAATTTAATTGGCTTGATGTTGACGTATTATTATTATTATTATTATTATTATTATTATTATTATTA
>Ga0123354_10020666_pt1 | contig 10359 bp, 19 predicted proteins | sample TergutLab28metaG_2_FD_97872 | JGI IMG/M metagenome (GOLD analysis project Ga0123354, IMG submission 97872) | Labiotermes labralis P4 segment gut microbial communities from Petit-Saut dam, French Guiana - Lab288 P4 | ecosystem: Host-associated > Arthropoda: Insects > Digestive system > Gut ...
ACGAATGATATTTTTAAACATTAAGAACTGATTTTGGTTTTGTAACTTTAATTGTAAAGCAGTATTTGTGCAGTGAGATATTTTTAGAGGGGTGTTTAAATGTAATTATTTGTTTAATTTTAGACTGGAATTTAATAATATTGTGCTGAGGGAGATGTTTGGTGGTGAGATGGAGAGAATAACATAATGATGAGGAAAATTATAATGGCCTTTAGGAGAACTGAATTTCTGGTGCAAATGAGACGCTACGGAGTAATGAAAATTAGGTGCAAAATTGTTTTCAGAATATCTGAAAGCAATATATAGTGGTAGATTATAATAATAATATTGAAATATATATTTGATACTTCGGTAGTGGTATATCAACTGGATTCGTCTAAGTATAGATGGCAACACTGTACCGGTCAGAGCGATGCTGTCAGTCCGTGATACTGCAATAACTGCACAGAAATTTTCACCTGAATTTGAAGAGTGCAGTTGCTCAGTGCCACTGGTCATATCGTACACTGTGCTTTTTCTGTATGAACAAGTGGCGGAGTTCCTTCCCAGAGAGACTAGCGGTGTTGTGACCACACTGACCGGAATTACTGTGCTAAAGGCCCACAGTTGATACCGCACGTACAGTGTGTCTTTGTTGTGTGTTCAGGTACTCCATGGAGTACAGTGCAACATGCGATGTCTTAATTGATCAAATATTATACAAATTATGAAACACGATGTTTCAGTGTCACGTTGAGAATGCTCGCCACTGGTCACAGCCATAAATTTCATTAATATTATGGTGTTCGTTCTTGTACTGTGTTTACGTTTTTGAAACAGCCACAAGATATTTCTTTATGTGTATTTCCACTAAGTTGTGTATTGGATTTAGGGATCCACGTTAAACATTTTGGGTGTTATTTCCTATCTGTTACCCTGCAGTAATTTTAGCCCATCTCGTTTTACACACAACCAACTGTCTGTTTACACCCTCCCTTCACTGGTTAATGTTATCCGGAATTTTTCGATTCATAATTCTTGTTATATATTCAAACGGCAAAATTGCATCCGACTTTTGTCCTTTTCAAAGTCTGTAACCATTTACCGAGCGACGTGATTTCATATAACAGAAGAAAGATTAGGTTATTTATACCGCTGCGAAAAACTACAAACTCGCGTAACTGCATGAATCAAGTACTTAATTTTATTACCCAGAAGCTCCTACGTATCAAACAGACGGCGCCACTGTACCTGTAATATCCCATTGACGGGAAAATTATGAAGAATCACCAAGAAAAAAATTTCAAGATAAAGGAAAAGCATCCTTACAGAGTGCGGAGCGGAAGGCTGTAGTGTGTGTGAATTTGAGGTAAACGGCGAATCCATCGAATATATTATGACAGTAAATTGGCCATATTGACAGACTGTGTTGTGCAGCGGACAGTAAGAACTGGACAGACAGTAACTGTTGTTATGGTATTGCAGACGGTACAGTGCGGTGGTGCGGAATACTGAGAGAGTGTTACTGGGCTTAACTGGCTGCAAATGAGGTGGGAAGTGAGTGAAAAGGGGAGTGTTTAGTGTTTTGTGTGAAGTTGGTAAAATGTGTTTTGGAACAGTTGACTGTGATGGTGCACATTGCTATAGCGAGCTAATAGAGCGGTTTGAGCAGAATTCAGAAAGTGTGACAGACCGACTGAAGCAAACAATTGTGTGTCGTAAAATTTTATTGGTGGCTGGTAAAAACAGACTTTCAGATCTGGACTGTAGTGAAGGTGAAATGACTGAAGGACTGTACCGAGTTAAATACTGCAGAGAAAAGTTTTATCCAAAATGAAATTGTTACAAATATTTTGACAACTAAGATTGCCATAGAGGATCACAACGGACGAGTCAATGAGTCTCTCAATTCAGTGCAAAGTGCTTTCGATATTCTGACTGACTGGATTGTGAATGTGAGAAAAGTGATTCCGTAAATTCCAGCAGCAAATCCCAGCCTGTCGACTGCTCCTGTCACGCACAGTGGCCTCTCATTCCCCTAAGGTACAATTCTTCCTTCCCACTGAGCAAAGATTCAACCTATTTGCCTAATGAACTTTGTGACCCCCTTACATACATATATACATACATTCATACATACGTACATACATACATTCACACTTACATATATAAATACACACGTACAAAATTACACACATACATACATACAGTCATACATACATACATACACCATGTTTAATAAATAATTAAAAAAATACATACATAAATTCATACGTACTTACATACATATATACAAACACACATTCATACATTCATACATATATACATACACACATTCATACATACGTACATATATATACTATATATATATACATACTTACATATATACCTACATATATATATACATACATTAATACATACATACATAAGTATATACATACATACATACATACATACATACACGCATACACACATACATACATATATACATACATACATACATACATATAAACATATATACATACATTCATATATACATATATACATACATTCATATAAACATATGTACAAACATTCATATATAGATATATACATTCATACGTACATACATACATATATGCATACATACATACATACATAATACATATTTACATATATATATACCTACAAACATATATACATAAATACATACATGAAAGGTGAAGTGCTACCGTATGTAAATTCTTTACCTCTCGTCAGCAGAGGAAATGTTGAGGTTATGAATTTGAATGTTATATAAATAGCTTCGAAAAATAAGGAATTTCTTTACATTGGCGCATAAGAATCAATACTGTGTCTTGATCAGACAAGGCAGTACTGTTTGATGATAGACAGTGCAGAATTGTATCGTAATAACATCACGACGACTGCATCGTATATCTGTACACAAAGTCATGCTGCAGTGACTAGCTTTCTTATAAACACTGATCTCTGAATTTGCTCCAACAGAGTCTGATTATTCCTAAGCTTGTGAAATGAGATTATTGGAGTTAAAAGGGCAATGTGAATTCAATTAGTGAATAATCAGTGGATACATTTTGCAATATATTCAGACATTGTGACAACACTGTGGGGAGAAAAGGATCCTGTTGGTACTGTATTCCAAGTTGTTGGCAAGCTGCGAGATAACTGTGGATGTAAAGGTGTTTCCACTTCAGTATTGTTAGGAACCAGCTGTACTGCAACGAGTAATGTAACGTTACATGGAGGAGATTTACTGACACAAAACTGTACCAACGTGACTGTTGTGAAGAAATAGGTCTGAAGTTTAATGTCGGTCAGTTGTGTGTAAATGTGAAATGCAAGCAAACGGCTTCTCGTTTGGACGATATAAAATATGCTGACTCTAAGTTATTAAGACGTTCTGCCAAGTTCATCAATTCAAGAAGTCAGTCCATGCTGGACATCGGTCTATTAATAGACATATCCGCCCAGGTAAAGCAATCAGCTTAGCAACGATAAAGAGTTCATTTCAATATTATAAATAATAAACACTCTATTCTTTACCGTAAGACATTTAATTCAGTCTTCATTCCAGCTTCAATATTTGTGAATTTGTGACTTGTCGTGGTGCTGTCAGAAACGTCATCTCAGTTCACACACATCACACTGTCTCAACACTTCACTAACAACTATTCTCTTCACACCACTCGCTAGTTACACGCGCATCTGCCATGAACAGAGAAAGAGTTACGGTTGGTCAGATTTGCTCCACTATACCGATACCAAATCCCTGTTTACGCCTGTCCTCTCGACAACACACGCTTCATTCGCCGATCATTTCTTCTCGATTCCAACACCCCAACAATTTTATGTGAAAAGAACAGATCATTAATCCCCTTACAATACTGTTCTGTCCACTCCCATTTGTCAATTCCTTCTTAAACCCAAATATCCCCACAGCAACGTATTTTCAAACACCCTCATCCTTCAATCCCATCGAACATTTTTCACACGCAAATAAATCAACAGGAAAAATTAATTTTTGAACAACCTAACATTTATAATTAATAATACTTATCTGCCCAATAATAATTTCTTACATGACAATTATTCCGGCCAAATTACCAGAAGACTGCCACAACCAAATTATTACTCTACGGATAAAATTTTAACCAGTTTATCCCCAATATACATAACAACCAATTAGAAACCTCGATCTACACAAGAAACCACCACCTACCTGTCTGCAGCTTTCTTAGGTTTAACACTGTGTCTCGCTGTCAACACTGCAGCAGGGCAAAATACGTGTTCTGTGCTTCAAACCTGTCGGACAAGTGTCACTGGCAACAGCTGGCCACGTGCTAACTCTCTCCACTAAAAGTACAATAATCAATATTGCAGTGGCGTTATGATTGGCTGAGAGACATCAAGTGTTCCAGACCGTGAGCTGAGACCACAATTGACCACTTAGTTGTGGTCTTATAAAATACTGTAATTGAATTTCAGTAAATCTAAATCACATCAGAACTTCCCACAGTTTCAAATTCAGTCAATGAATGCAGAGGAAAATTATAAACAATTAGTTTGCGCATTTTAAACATTACAGAAATACAAGCTGCCATGTGTGGTCAGTTCTTGGTAGTTCCGATAATTAGGAACAAACAGTGGGAAAAATATATTTATATTGCACCATTACATTTATTAGAAATTGTTTGTGAAATTTAGAATTATTTAGGCTACAAAAACCATCGGAACAAAAGGTGGCCAATTTATGATGATTCAGACTGCAGTACGGACTGAACCGAAAATGACACAAATGAGAATGTCACGCTGAATTCCGACACGCCGGAAGATATTTTCGATGAATATAGTGAAAGATCCTTTAGAATATGTAATTATTTCCTATATATAATATTACTTGTGATCTAATAAATAAACTCACTGCAAATTGACGTCCAACGAACCATCAAATTTCCGTTAATAACTCACATATTTCTGTGGCAATGAGACTCCAAAAGAAAGCTAAGTTAAACTTATATTTAAATTCTGCTATCTAGAAACCTCACAGAAATACGAAAGAAAATTAATATGCTGTTTCAGTAGCTGTACCGTCTGTGCTTTTGTGTGCTGAGGGTGAACAGATGGATGAATGAGACGATATGGTTTGTGTGTATTGAGTGTGAACAGATGGAGGAATGTGATGATACTGCTAGTGTGTGCTGAGGGTGAACAGATGGAGGAATGTGATGATATTGCTTGTGTGTACTGAGGGTGAACGGATGGAAGAATGTAATGATACAGCTTGTGTGTGCTGAGGGTGAAAAGATGGAGAAATGTGATGATACTGATTGTGTGTGCTGAGCGTGAACGGATGGATGAATGTGATGATATGGCTTGTGTGTGCTGAGGGTGAACAGATGGAGGAATGTGATAATTCTGCTTGTGTGTGTTGAGGGTAAACGAAAGGAGGAATATGATGATACAGCTTAGAAGTGCTGAGGCTGAACAGATGAAGGAATGTGATGATAGTGCTAGTGTGTCCTGTGGGTGAACAGGTGGTAGAATGTGATGATACAGCTTGTGTGTACTGAGGGTGAACAGATGGATGAATGTGATGATACTGCTTGTGTGTGCTGAGGGGGAACAGATGGATGAATGTGATGATATTGCTTGTGTGTACTGAGGGTGAACGGATGGAAGAATGTAATGATACAGCTTGTGTGTGCTGAGGGTGAACAGATGGAGGAATGTAATGATACAGCTTGTGTGTGCTAAGAGTGAACAGATGGAGGAATGTGATGATGCAGCTTGTGTGTGCTGAAGGTGAACAGATTGAGGAATGTGATGATACTGCTTGTGTGTGCTGAGGGTGAACAGATGGAGGAATATGATGATAGAGCTTGTGTGTGCTTAGGGTGAACAGATGGAGAAATGTGATGATAAAGCTTGTGTGTACTAAGGGTGATAACATGGAATATTTGCTGATACAACTTGTGTGTGCCGAGGGTGAACAGATGGAGAAATGTGATGATACTGCTTGCGTGTGCGGGGGGTGAACAGATGGAGGAATATGATGAGAGTGCTTGTGTGTGCTAAGGTTGAAATATGGAGTAATATGATGATATTGCATGTGTGAACTGGGGGTGAACAAATGGAAGAATGTGATAATATTGCTTGTGTGCTGATTGTGAACAGGTTTAGGAATATAAAGTTACAACTTTTATGTGCTGAGTGTGAAAAAATGGAGGAATGTGATGATATTGTTTGTGTGTACTGGGGGTGAAGAAATGGAGGAATATTATGTTACTGCTTGTGTGTGGTGAGGGTGAGCTGATGGAAAAATGTGATATTATTGCTTGTGTGTGCTGAGGGTAAACATTTGGAACAATATGATGGTACTGCCTGTGTATGCTGAGGGTTAAAAGTAGGAAGAATGTGATTATACTACTTGTGTTTGCTGAGGGTAAACTGATGGAAGAATGAGATGAAATCAATTGTGCTTTCTGAATGTGAAGGGATGGAGTTAAGTGATGAAACTCCTTGTGTGTGCTCAGGGTGTACAGATGGAAGTATGTGAATATACTGCTTTTGTGTGTTGAGGGAGAAGAGATGGAAAAATGTGATAATATATCTCATGTGTGCTGAGGGTGAACAGATGGAGGAATGTGTTGTTAAACTTATGTCTGCTGGGGGTGAACAGATAGAAGAATGTGTTGAAAGTGCTTGTGTGTTTTGAGGGTGAACCGATGGAGGAATGTGATAAGATTGATTTGTGTTCTGATGGAGAACAGATGGATAAATGTGATGATATTACTTGTGTTTGCTGAGGGTGAAACATGGAGGAATGTGATAAAACTGCTTGTTTGTGCTGAGGGTGAACAGATGGAAAAATGTGGTGATACTTCTTGTGTGTGCTGAGGGTGAAGGCATGGAGGAATATGATGATACTGCTTGTGTGTGCTGAAGTTGAACTGATGGAGGAATCTGGTGATACTGCTTCACAAAATGACGAATCATCATCTCAAAATTTTGACACAGATTTCGACCCGTATTATTCATGAAGTTTTGATCCATAATCAGACTGTTCAGTTAGTAACAAATTTTCACTGGATGAGGGCAATCTTTTGTGTGTTGATTGGAACACAATATGTAGATTTCACCACAGGGAAATTAAACAGGATTTCGAATATCAGAAAAAATATCACCATTAAATCACGATGGAAAGTAATTGCTACGAATTACAGGAAACACACAGACAGAATTATTTAAAAATTACTAAAATAACTAAACCGAAAGCACGTCCAATTATATGGCCACTCTTAGGCTTAAATAATGTCCTAAATTCTACAATTATGAAACATTTGTGTATCGAAAGTTATCGGCGTGGCGGCGTAAAATGTTTAAAAAAGTCACATTTAATTCGAAAAAGTCCCTCACACCAAAATGCAGATAGCAGCTGTGAGGGAAGGAGCCAACCCTACCTAGAGTCGTGCATTTTGTTTGGAGAAACGTGACTTGAGCAGTGGGGTGTGCTGTGAATTTGTGTAGCTACTGAGGACGTGAAAAACAGACCCATCTGACGGTCAGCTGCGAGACGGAGGGTGGTTTTGTTAGCAATGACAGACAGCAGAGGAACAGGAACATAGGGCAAGCACGTGACAGTTCCAGATGAAGTAAATTTGATGTCAATTCTTGTATTGAAACATTCATACTAAATTACAGTTAATGTACTGATGGTAAAAGAACAAATTATTTTAAAGGAGAGCAATTAATTACTGAGTTGTTTAGCGACTGTAAGGGTAACTGTGGGGAAACAGAGAGGCAATTGGTGAGTTGTGTTAAGTGCAGCCAGATTTTAATTAGGGATTTAGTCCCCAAATATATAAAAAAAAATATTTGCCGTAAAAAATACGTTAACGAAGAAGGAAAAAAGGGTGAGATAAATCGAATTTCATTGTTATCATGAAGGGAAAATTTATAAATATCGACAAATGAATAGAAAATGATTTGAAAAAGAGGGAGCGCCCAATGACGTGGCAAAAGGTAGAGGGAAAGTGACGACTGGTAGTTGTGGGGCAGAATGGTGTTGACTGGTGTTATGTGTGGTTTGGTGTGTGGGTAACGTGTGTGGGGGTGAAGTGTGTATGTTTGTGGTGTGTGTGTGGGTGTGTGTATGGATGTGGTGTGTGGGTGTGTGTGTGTGGTGTGCGTTTGGGTGTGTGTGTGTTGTGTGTTTATTTATATGGTGTGTGTGTGGGTGTGGTGTGTGTGTGTGTGGGTGTGGTGTGTGTGTGTGGTGTGTGTGTTTTTATGGTGCGTGTGTGGGTGTGTGTGGGTGTCTGTGTGGGTGTGGTGTGTGTATCGGGTGTGTGTTCAGTGTGTGTGTGTGTGGGTGTGGTGTGAGTGGTTGTAGGGTGTTGGTGTGTGGTGTAGGTGTGAGGTGTGGGTGTGAGATGTGTGTGTGTGAGTTGGTGTGTGTGTGTTTGCGTGTGTGTATGTGTGGGTGTGTGTGTGGTGTGAGTGTTTGTAGAGTGGGTGTGTTCGTATGTGTGGTGTGTATATGGTGTGTGTGTGTGTGATGTGGGTGTGTGTGTTGTGTATGTTTTTTTGTGTGGGTGTGTGGTGTGCGTGTACGTGTGTGGGTGTGTGTGTGCAGTGTGTTAGTGTGGGTTTGTTTGGGTGTGTGTGTTTTGTAGGTGTATGTATGTGTGTGTGGTTTGTGTGTGTGTGTGTGTGTGTGTGTGGTGTGTGTGTTTGGTGTGTGGTGTGTGTGTGTGTGTGGTGTGGGTTTGTGCTGGTTTGTTTTTGTGCGGGTTGTGTTTTCGGTGTGTAGGTATGGGTGTGGTATGTTGGTGTTTATGATGTGTGAGCTTGTTTGTGGTGTGAGGGTGTGTGCGTGTGTGTATGTGTGTGTTATTTGTACGTGGTCTGTGAGTTTGTGTGTGGGAGTTGTGTGAGGATGTGGGTGTTTGTGGGTGTGTGTGTGTGTGAGAGTGTGTTTATGTGTGTATGTGTGAGTGTGTGGGAGTGGGGATTTTATGTGGTGTGTGTTTGAGTGTGTGTTGGTATGTGGCTAGTGTGGTGTGTGTGCGTGTGTGCTTGTGGTGTGTGGTGTGGGTGTTTTGAGGGTGTGTGTTTGTGTGTGTGTGTGTGTGAGTATAGGAGTTTGGTGTTTGTTGTTTGTGGCTTTTTGTGTGTGTGTGTGAGTGTGGTGTGTGCGTGTTATGTGGGAGTTTGTGTGTATAGTGTGTGTGTGTGTGTGTGGTGTGTGTTTGTGTGTGGCTGTGTGTGTGTGTTTGTCTGTTGTTAGTGTGTGTGTGTGTGGTGTGAAGGTCTATGTGAATGTAGTGTGTGTGTGTGGTGTGTGTTGTGTGTGGGTTTGTGAGTGTGGGTGTGTGTGGTTGAGTATTTGTGAAAGTTATATATGTGCCTGTGTGTGGGTGTGTTTGTGTGTGGTGTGATTGTGTGTAGTTTTTATGTACGTGTATAGTGTGTGTGTAAGAATGGTGTGTTTGTAGAATGTGTATTTGTTCTGTGTGCGTGTGGGGTGTTTGTGTGTGTCTCAGGTTTTGTGTGTGGAGTTTTTGTGTAATTTTACGCCGTACGTTTGTGTTATACGTCTCTGTATGTGTGGTGTATGTGCGTATTGTGTGCTTGTGTTTGGGTGTGTGGTATGTGTGTCTTTGTGTGGGTAGGTGGGTTGTTTGTGTCTGTGTGGGTTTGTGTGTTTTTGTGACGTGTGTGTTTAGTTTGTGGTGTGAGTGCTTGTGTGTGTGAGGGTGTGTGATTTTGGATGTGTGTGTTTGTGGGTGGTGTGTGTGTGATTTTGTGTTTTTGGGTGTGTGTGTTTTTGTATGTGAAGTTTTGCGAGTGTGGGTCTGTATGTTTTGTGTGTATGTGTGTTGTTTATGCTGTTGTGTGTGGTGTGGGTGTTTGTTGTGTATGTGTGTGGGTTTGTGTGCGTTTATTTGTGTGTGTGTGGCTTTTATTTGTGTAGTGTAGTTTGTGTGTTTGTGCGTGTGTTTATGTGGGTTTTTGTGTGTGTGTGTGTGTGTGTCTGTGTGTGGGGTGAATTTTTGCGGGTTGGTGTGACTTTATTTGGATTTGGGTGTGTTTGTTATGTGGGTGTTTGTGTGGTGTGCGATGTGCTTATGGGTGTGGGTGTGTGTGTGTGTGGATGTGATTGTCGGTGTGTGTGTTGTGGTTTTGTGTCTAATTTATTTGTGGTGTGATTTTGTTTGATTGAGTGTGTGTGATTGTGTGTGTTTTGTTTGTGTGAAGATGTGTCTTTGTGGGTGTGTGCGTGGTATGTGTGTTTGAGTGTGCGTGAGTGAGTGTGTGTGTTTGGTTTTATGAAATTGCGTGTTTTTTTGTTTGTGCTGTCTGTGTGTTTGTGTG